>Ga0272442_10000171_pt1 | contig 108309 bp, 84 predicted proteins | sample SSMForm2O_FD_200262 | JGI IMG/M metagenome (GOLD analysis project Ga0272442, IMG submission 200262) | Marine sediment archaeal communities from Little Sippewissett salt marsh, Falmouth, MA, United States - SSM-Form-2O | ecosystem: Environmental > Aquatic > Marine > Wetlands > Sediment ...
CTTCGCGAACGCACAGAAGATATTATCCCATTAGCGAAACACTTTATTCAGAAATTGCATAAAAAATTCCCGCATCCGGTAAAAAAGATTACAGCCGAAGCTATGGAAATTCTTCAAAAATATCCATGGACCGGCAATGTTCGGGAATTAGAAAATATAATCGAGAGGATTGTTGTTTCATCTGCACCTGATATAATTGGAGCCGATGACCTCCCACCGAGTCTTTCTAAAAAAGACAGTCAATTCCCCAGATACATCAGTATGCCCGATGGCACAAGAAGGCTTATCTGATCCTATTCCAAGTCTTATATTTAGGATATGCAAATGTAATGTCTATCGATGCTTCAGTATGCAGGTTTCATTGCATTTCAAATAGAAAGTGGCATTAATAAATGGATTTATCAATATTTTCTTCGTAAAACCGATGCATTCCATTGTATTTGCAATGCTTTATCGAGCTGTTCATTGGTTATTACACCTTGAGCCAAAAGAATTGTTCCGAGCAGTCTTTTGTCACCAGCTTCTTGAGCCTTAAGCGCTGAGACAACATCTTCAATCATGCAATATCCTTCTCGAACCAGAATTTCACCGATAAACATTTTACCGCCTTTCGGACTGTCAGCCATCTTGCATCAGTTATCACTGCACCATTAGCAATAGCCGTAGTTTAATAATTTCTTTACTCGAACTTTTACATTATTAGTAATCCATTGTAGCTTCATGAACCATAGACTGAATCTGTGATGCGAAGAAATTAATATGCTGTGCAGCACCAGAAGGGCATGACATTGCACATGCGCCGCATCCCTCGCAGAGAGCTTCATTGACAATTGCAACCTTTAGAATAGGGTCAACCTGGATAGCTTCATAAGCACAGTTCGCCTCGCAATAGCCACAACCCGCACAGATTTCCCGGTTAACAGTGGCAATTGTGGGTGAGCGGTGAAGCTCCGGTTGACTGAACATATCCAGTACTTTCGCTGCTGCGCCCGATGCTTGTGCAACCGAATCGGTGATGTCTTTCGGATACTGTGCCACACCTGCGATAAAAATACCACCTGTCATCGATTCGAGCGGCCGCAATTTTAAATGCTGCTCCTTAATCCAGCCGTATTCATCTGTGGCAAGGCGCAGTTTTTTCAATAATTCAACTCCCGATGGCGTCGGAATCATAGCGGGAGCGAGAACAACCATATCGACATCGAGCTTAATCTGCTGTCCGGTGAGTGTATTTGTGCTCCATATCTGAACTTTATCGCCGTTTTGGATTATTTTTGCTGGTTTCCCGCGGATGAAATGCACCCAATCCTCCTCGCGACAACGTTGATAGAATTCCTCATAGCCTTTACCGTTGGTTCGCAGGTCGATGTAGAACGAGTAAGCCTCAGCACCATGAACTGCGTGTTTGTAAAGCATTGCCTGTTTGACCATATACATACAGCAAAGCCTTGAGCAATATGCTTTCCCGTGTTCGGGATCACGGGAACGAACACAATGAATGAATGCAATAGATTTAGGAATTTTACCATCGGATAACCTTTGTGGTACGCCATTGGTGGGACCCGCTGGAGCGAGCAGCCGTTCCATTGTCAATGAGTCGATTACATCGGGGATTTTACCGCCGCCATATTCTGGAATATCTTTGAGTGGATAAAGCTCGAAACCAGTCGAGACAACAACAGCGCCGACCTCGACATTCTCAATTCTATCCTCCTGTTTGTAATCGATTGCATCGGCAGGGCAAATATCCGAGCATATCCCGCAGGCATCGTTTTTGAAGTGCATGCAATTCTCGGAATCGAGCACCGGGAGATTGGGAACAGCTTGAGCGAAAGGGGATGATATAACAGGTCGTGATACAAGCCCGCAATCGTATTCGGATGGAATCTGTTTGATGGGTCGGTCGGTCCAGTCGGAAACCTTTATTGCATCGGTCGGGCAGACGAATTCGCACGCGCCACATGTCGCGCAAATATCTGAATACTCTTTCATCGGAGTAGTAACATATCGCTTGTCGCCACGGCCAGCAAAACCGATTGCGCCGATTTTCATAATCTCGTTGCAAGTCCGAACACACAGCCCGCACATAATACATTTCTCGTTCCATTTATTTTTTCTCTCGGTGTATGGCACATCGGTAACACCGTATTCTGCGGCTAGTTCGAGGATTTTCTCAGCTTTTGGTGCCGAGGCAAGCATGAGCTGGAGAATAAATTTCCTCGCACGCCTGACTAACGGTGAATTAGTTTTAACCTCGCCATCCCATGCTGGATATGTGCAAGCTGTTTTGAGTTGCGAACGCCCGCGCCAGATTGTCTCTACGACACAAATCCTGCATGCGCCCGATGGTGAAAGCGACTTGTGACTGCAAAGTGTTGGAATTTCGATTCCAGCTTCCCGTGCAACTTCGAGTACCGTTCGACTCGGGTCGGGTTCGAGTTCTATTCCATCGATTATTAGCTTAGCATCAGCCATTATTACTCCTATTTAAATTGACTATATTCTCACCACCGCATCGAATTTGCACACATCGAAACACAACCCGCATTTGATGCATTTTTCCTGAACAATCTTGAATGGCTCTTTCACTTTGCCAACGATAGCTTCGACCGGGCATCGTTTTGAGCAAAGAGTGCATCCGGTGCATTTCCCGGCGTCTATTTCATAAGTAACCAGCGCTTTGCAAACGCCCGCGGGACAGCGCTTATCCTCGATGTGAGCTTTGTATTCGTCCTTAAAGTATTTCAATGTCGAGAGCAGCGGATTTGGCGCCGACGCTCCGAGTTGGCAGAGCGAAGTTTCCCGGATTCCCCATGCAAGCTCTTCGAGAAGTTCGATATGCTCCTCTTTGCCGCGACCTTCGCAGATGTCGGTTAGGATTTCGTTCATCTGCACGAGTCCCTCGCGGCAGGGAGTGCATTGCCCACACGATTCGTCCATCAGGAAATGTGTGAAATACCTTGCGATATCGACCATGCAGTTGTCCTCATCGAACACAATCATACCACCGGAGCCCATCATTGAGCCGGCATCCGTGAGAGAGTCAAAATCCACCGGGAGGTCAAGATAATTTTCGGGAAGCACGCCGCCGGATGGTCCACCGGTCTGCACACCTTTGAATTTCTTGCCGTCCTTGATTCCACCGCCGATTTCATAAACAATTTCGCGCAAAGTAACTCCCATCGGGACTTCGACGAGTCCGGTGTTGTTGACCTTGCCAACAAGTGAGAAGATTTTCGTTCCCTTACTCTTCTCCGTGCCTATGGATGCATACCATTCAGCGCCTTTGTTTATAATCAAGGGAACATTTGCCCATGTCTCAACATTGTTGAGAACAGTCGGATTATCCCATAAACCCTTGTCGGTGGCATGGATATGCTTTGGTCTCGGTACGGCGGCTTTACCTTCGATTGATGCGAACAGCGCGGATGATTCGCCAGCGACAAAAGCTCCACCACCACGACTGATTTTTATGTCGAAATCGAATCCTGAACCGAGAATATCACTGCCGAGAAATCCGTATTCGCGAGCTGATTCCAATGCTTTTCCGTAATTAATGACTGCAAGTGGATATTCCGAACGAACATAGATATAGCCTTCGGTGGCACCGATTGCGAATGCACCGATGAGCATTCCCTCGATGACAGAATGCGGATTTCCCTCGGAAATGCTTCTGTCCATGTATGCGCCGGGGTCGCCCTCATCGGCATTGCATATAACATATTTGATGTCGCCCTTTGCTCTGCGAGCGGATTTCCATTTTGTGCCTGTCGGGAAACCGCCCCCGCCTCTACCTCGCAATCCAGCTTTCGAGACTTCATCGATTATCGAAGCGGGTTCCATAGTTAAAGATTTAGTGAACGCAGAATATCCACCGATACGTATGTAGTCGTCGATTTTAGTCGGGTCGATATGCTCATTTGCGCCAAAAACCAAGCGCTTCTGTTTACTATAGAATGGGACATCATCAACACTGGCGATTTTCTCACCTGTTTGGGGGTCGGCATAAAGCAGGCGCTCGATTATTTCACCCTTGATTATTGTATCTGAGATAATTTCGGGAACATCTTCGGGTTTGACGCTATGATAGAAGATATCCCCCGGTCTAATGACAATAAGCGGACCGCGTTCGCAGAAACCATGGCATCCCGTTGGGACAAAGCTTACGACATCCACATCGAGTTTGCGCTTTTCTATCTCCTGTGCAAGAGCTTCGGTAACCTTCGCGGCTCCGAGAGCGATACATCCCGTGCCATTACAGATGTTTATTATCTTGCCCTTGGCTTTCTCTTCATCACGGAGTTTATCCGTGAGTTTATCGAGGTCATTTTGATTCTTAATCATTTTAAGATTCCTCCTTCTCGAATTTATCAAATAGTGGCACAACATCGGAAGGTTCGGCATGGTAATATGTATCGCCAATTGTAACGACCGGACCCAATGCGCAGCAACCGAGACAATTGACCGTCTCGAGGCTGTATCGCATGTCCGGTGTTGTTTCACCATTTTTAATTTCTAACCGACGCTCGATTTCATCCAGCACTCTCGGGGCGCCCTTTGCGTGACATGCTGTTCCCATGCAGACTTTAACTATATGCTTACCTCGTGGTTCGAGGCTGAATGCTGTATAAAAGGATGCAACCTGATACACTTTCGATAGTGGCACATCAAGCTTCTCGCTGACATATTTCAACGCATCCGGCGGTAAATAATTGTATTGTGCATTGATATCCAGCAGGATTTGAACAACAGCGGATGAATCGCCGAGATGCGGTGTAACGAGCGGTTCGATTTCATTTATTATCTTAGTATCGATAAATTCGCTGTATTTGGGCGGTTCGAGAATTGTTGCCTGATTGTGTATCGGGCAACTGACCATGCATTCTCCGCATCCGGTGCATTTTTCCGTTTCGACATAGCTCGCTTTCCTGCGAATCTTGACATTGAAATTGCCGATGTATCCACCGATTTCATCCACTTCGGAATATGCCATAAGATTGATATTCGGGTGATTGCCGACCTCGGTCATCTTCGGGGTTGCGATACACTGTGGACAGTCGAGTGTCGGGAATGTCTCGGAAAGCTGAAGCATCTTCCCGCCGATAGATGAAGTTTTCTCGACAAGTGTAACCTGATAACCCGCATCGGCGATATCGAGCGCGGTTTGAATTCCGGTAATTCCACCACCGATTACCATCGCACTCCGTGTAACCGGAATTTTGATTTCATCCAGTGCAAGATTGCGTTTAACTTTCTCGATTGTTTGCCGGATAATCAGAAATGCCTTTTTGGTAGCGATTTCCTTATGTCCCCAGTGGGGCCATGATGCCTGTTCACGGATATTAGCGACCTCGAGACGATACGGATTTAATCCGGCTTTTGCGGCAACATTGCGGAAAGTCTTCTCGTGAAGTGTCGGTGAGCAGTGCGCATTCACGACTGCATCAAGATTGTATTTTTTAATGCTATCCGCAACAAGGTCCTGTCCCGGTGCGGCGCAAAGGAACTTGTAATCCGTCGCGAAAACGACATCAGGTAATTTTGCAACTTTTTCTACAAGCCCCGATATATCAACAGAACCGGCGATATTGTTCCCACAATGACAGATGAAAACTCCTACTCTGTTCATAATTCTCTATTTCTCCTTACTGAATTATAGGTATTCATATTTGAATCATAAGTATTCATGTCTTTCCGTTGAATATCCATCATCAATTGATGGCAATCTATATTTGTTCAATGAATATCAAACATTGTTCGCTCATGATTGATTTTTGTTTACTTGAATTCCCACTACTAAAGTAATGGATTGGGCATCTTGGTTAAATTCATCTTTCCTTTCATCATTTCATTGCACTGTTAATGCGGCGTCAAGTATCGCTTGTGTCTGTTGGGATTTGAATCCGAGTTGCTCCATTGCGCCCGATGGGCAGCTACATGCGCAATTTCCACAGCCTTTGCAAAGCGCTATATTTACGTGCGATACATTCCTGCCGTCTTTGAATATCACCTGCGGTGCGGTGTATGGACATACTGCTTCGCATATCCCGCAGCCAACGCATACTTCTTGATTCACATTCGCGATTATCGATTCAGCAGTGTATTTGTCGGATGAGATGAGTGTGCAAGCTCTTGCTGCAGCAGCCATCGCCTGCGAGATGGATTCGTCGATTGTTTTCGGAGCGTGCGCCATACCTGCGAGAAATATGCCTTCGGTAGCGAAGTCAACAGGGCGCAGCTTAACATGCGCTTCGAGAAAGAATCCATTTTCATTAAGCGGTGTCTTCAGCATTTTTGAAATAGTTTCCGCTCCCTCGCGCGGAACGATAGCGGGAGCGAGGACAAGCAAATCCGGCTCGAACTGAATAGGTCGCTTAAGGATTGGGTCTTCGATTTTCAGTGTGAGTGCATCATCGATATGCTCAACTACTGGTTTTGCACTTTCATCATATCGAATGAAAATTATTCCTGCATCCCGCGCGTTCTGGTATAATTCCTCATGGAAACCATAAGTGCGGATGTCCCGGTAAAGTATGAAGACATTGGTTTTGGGATTGGTCTCCTTCAGCTTGATGGCGTTCTTGATGGCTTCGGTGCAACACACTCGCGAGCACCAGGGATGTTTCTCGTCTCGCGAACCTACACACTGTATCATCACAACATTTTTCAATCGTCTGAAGTATTTTACTTCCTCCTCGAATAAGCGTCGCTCTAGTTCACGCTGTGTGATGACCTTTTCGTCCTCACCAAAAAGATATTCAGTCGGTGTGGATTCCTCAGCGCCGGTGGCGACAACGATTACACCGTGTTCGATTTCGGTTGGGGTTTTGGGATTATCGGCTGATGACTCCTGTCCGTCGGATTCAGGTGACAATTGCTCGCCATTAAACGCTAACTGCGTCTTGTAGTTGCCGATGTATCCCTCCGTGCTCTCAATTGTTGCGTTTTTATAGACAGTAATATTTGGATGAGCTACCACATCCTCGATAAGGGATTTCATAAACTCCTGAGTATCTTCACCATCGGGAGTATGGTAGATATGGCGCAGGTTTCCACCCAATTCAGGTTCCTTTTCGATTATTGCTACCGGGAAGCCTTGCTCGGCGATTGAGAGCGCAGAGACCATTCCAGCGAGTCCTCCGCCAATGACAAGAGCGCTCTGGTTCACATCCAGTGTTACGGTTGGCAACGATTCAAGTAACGGGGACTTTGCAACCGCCATGCGCACGAGGTATTTCGCCTTGCGTGTCGCGGCAGGATGGTCATCACGGTGCACCCATGAGCATTGGTCGCGGATGTTTGCCATCTCGAACAGGCGCGGGTTCAAACCCGATTCGCGCAGAGTTTCCTGGAACAGCGGTTCGTGTGTTCTGGGTGTGCATGATGCTACGACCACGCGGTTGAGATTGTGCTCGGCTATCATCTCTTTGATTTTTTCTTGTGTATCCTGCGAGCAGGTGAACAAGTTGTCTTCCGCATACATTACATTAGGCAGTGTTTTTGCATACTCGACGACAGCGGGGACATCCACGACGCTGCCGATGTTAATCCCGCAATGGCATACGAACACGCCGATTCTGGGATGTTCCCTGCTGACATCGCGCTCCGGTGGATATTCCTTTGGCACAATGGCGGTTCCTCGAACTTCAGCGAGTATGCTTCCGGCACCAGCAACGGCACCGGATGCCTGCATCACAGTCTCGGGAATATCTTTCGGACTCGAAGCAGGACCGCAAACAAATATCCCCGGTCGGCTTGTTTCGACCGGCGAGAAAGTCGTTGTCTTAAAGAACCCGTGCTTATTGATTCTGATGCCTAATTTATCGGCGATATCGTCTGTGTTATCACGCGATTCAAAACCGATGGAAAGCACCACGATGTCGAATTCCTCTGCATTTTGCCTGCCGCTTTCTTCGGTGCTGTAATAAACCATAAGGTTACCGGTTTCAGGGATTTCGACGACCTTACCGACACGCGAGCGTACGAATCGCACGCCAAATTCATCTTTTGCGCGATTATAATAGGCATCGAAATCCTTACCATAAGCTCGAATATCCATATAAAAAATGGTCGGTTCAATTTGATTTACATGCTCCTTTGCAATGACCGCTTCCTTGATTGCATACATGCAGCACACCGATGAGCAATACTTCTTGTGTTCGAGTTCATCTCTGCTGCCGACACATTGAATCCATGCGATGCGTGTTGGGACTTTGCCGTCCGATGGGCGCTGGACATGTCCGGCAAACGGACCCGAAGCGGATAGTATGCGTTCAAATTCCATGCTTGTAAGGACATTCGGATATTTTCCGTAGCCAAATTCATATTTATGCGATGGGTCGAATTTCTTTGCGCCGCTTGCAAGGATAATCGCACCGACATTCAGGTCCAACTCGTGTTCGAGTTGGTCGAAATTGATTGCATCAGCCTCGCAGAACTCCTTGCAAAGCTGGCACTCGCCAGTCTGAAGATGAACGCAGTGGGCGGCGTCGATATTGGCATAATTGGGAACCGCTTGAGGATATGGTCTGTATATTGCAGATCTTTCTACCAGTCCTGCGTCAAACTCTGACAAAATCGGGATAGGCTTGTTATCAGTTATTTCGTCGAATTTAATTTTCTTTGTCGGACATACATTGAAACATGCACCGCAAGTCTGGCATACATCCGACTGGACATCGAATGCAGGTTGCACGATTCGTTTGCCGCCGCGATGTGCAAAGCTGATTGCTCCTCTCCCCATCCTTGTGCTGCACATTCGAACACACAGTCCACAAAGGAGACAATCCTCATTCCTTAGCTCGATTCTTGGCTTACCAACTCCCAATTCTTCCGCAAGCTTCTTGACATCCTCCGCATCGGGACATCTTGCCAGCAATAGTTCGACCATAATCTTGCGATTTCTAATCACCCGCTCGGTATCGGTCTTGACATCGAGTCCCTCAAGAGCTGGATATGTGCATGATGTCTGGATTGATGTCCTGCCATTCTGGTTCACCTCGACAAGACAGAGCCGACACGCGCCATAGGCAGGTAAAGCTTTATGATAACACATCGTTGGAATCTCTATGCCAAGCTTTTCCGCCGCCTGAAGAATACTGGAACCCTCTTCGACCTCTACTTTCTTGCTGTCTATTGTTAAATTAACCATTTATACCTCTCTATTTATTCAATAAAACGGAATTTCTTTCTATATTTTACTTGTATCAAAACCAAATTTTGTATCCCCATTTTGATATTCATATTCAAAATTTATTCCCGGGTTGCCAATAATCAATGTCTCAAGAGTTTCATTTATGTTTCCTAGTGGCTTGCGGTCAATGTTACTATATCGAAAAGCGACTTTTATCTCCGTTCCCTCACCGGGCTTTGATTTTATCTCGATATAACCACCACTTTCTTTTGCCGAATGAGCTAAAAGAGAAAGTCCCAAACCAACTTTTCGTGTTTTTCTTGTTGTATAAAATGGGTCGAGAACTTTTTTGACAATTGCTTCATCCATTCCTCTGCCATTGTCTTTTATCTCGATAGTAAGCCAATCTCCTTTTATGTCTTCATTTATTTTAATGATAATTTTTGAAGCATTTGCTTCGATTGAATTCTCAACTATATCCAGAATATGTAATGATATATCTTCCATCTTCATTATGTAGAGCTTTTTTTATCTCACTCACTTTTGCCTTTTCAATAAAAAAAGTTGTTGAACTCCTGCCGATGTCCTCGATGTAATGTGCATCGGATGATGTAAGTGCCGGAAAACCATGCGCTTGAATGAAATCGGGGCTTTCCCTCCTTTTTAACATCTCTGGCGATACTTCCACGGCATCCAGCGCCAGTCCTTTGGGAATAAAACCGAGTTGACCGATAATACTGAACCTTTCGCGGTCAATATGAGCCGCAATCGCAAGCCCATTCAATGAATGAATAATGTCAACAATTTCGTCGATAGCCAACTCGGTTGCTCCAATCAAAAGCCTATCATTAACACCGATTACCTCGTCATTTTCATTAGCTAAAATCTGTTCACCAAAAAACTGCACATCGTTCACACCGGGTAAATTCTCATATATGATTCGCTGGAATTCAAATAAACTCTCATCATAGTCAAAATAAGCTAATATATGCACTTCTTCACTGGATGTAACCTCGATTCCTCCGATAACCGCAATATTCAGTTTTTGCGCGGCTTTTCTGACAGCTATGACATTCTCCGCCGAGTTATGGTCGGAGATTCCAATAGCATCGAGTCCTTTTTTTCGCGCCTCCTTTGTAAGTTTTCCGGGCAACATCCCTAAATCGCCGCAAGGCGAAAGACAGGAATGAATATGCAAATCCATTTTGAATCTTTTAAGCATGCAGTGAATTCATCATTCCATGTTTCCATGTATTCCAAGCTTATATAATCTTCCCACTATTTCAAAGGTTGATAATTCAGTTAATAAAAGCGTGATATTCTCTTGTTCTGCCTTTGCTATGATTTCTTGCGCCGGTCTCCTTCCATTGACAATAATAACACCCGAAAGTTCTTTCATGCTTGCCACAGCTATTATGTTCTCATGCATTTGCAATGTAATCCAAACATTATCTTTTTTGGAGTTAGCTATGACATCACTCAGCAAATCGCTGGCATAACCACCGCTTATTTCCCTATCGAGATTAAGCTTCGTAGAAGTTAATTCGAGATTAAGCTCTTTCACTATATCTTTTATGTTCAACACTTTTTTTGCCCTTTAAATAAATAATTGTTTCTATGTTTGTTCCTTTTCCTGCTTCCGATGTAATTTTCATTTCATCAGTAAAACTTTTGACATTGGGAAGACCCATTCCCGCTCCAAAACCCAATTCTCGAATTCTTTCAGTTGCAGTGGAGAATCCTGGTTGCATCGCCTGCTCGATGTTGGGGATACCCGGTCCATTATCGCGTGCTTCGATTTTAATTCGATGTGGTTCCACAGAAGCGACAATTTCACCACCATCGGTGAAGACAACAACATTCATTTCCGCTTCATAAGTTGCGATTGCTGCTCGACGGACTATATCCGGCTTGATGCCGAGACGATATAGTGTTCTTTTAAGTCCACTTGCGGCTTCGCCGGCTCTATCAAAGTTCTGACCCATTACATTATATCTAAATATTAAAGTTGCATTGTCAGCAACGATATCTTCAAAAATATGACTTGCTCTATACCTGTGGATTTCCTCCTCATGGTAATCGATTTCCAATTTCTTGAGCAATCCTTCGATAATATCTCCCTTCGAAATAATACCGACCAACTTTCCATTATTTCTATCGATAACAGGGAATCGCCCGAATCCATACTGATCGAATTTCCGGACTGCGTGAACAAGTGGTTCGTCGGTATAAAGGGTTTCTATCTCTCTACTCATTTTATCTTCTATACGAGCATCCATTTTCCCATGTGCAAGGCATTTAATGAAATCCTCGATACTTATGATACCAACCATCTCGCCTTTATTTATCACCGGAGTTCCTGAAATACTCTTTTCTTTCAATATGTCTCTTAATTCATAAATAGCTTTTTCAGAGCTGACAGTTACAACTTCCTTTGTCATTACATCTTCAACCTTCAATTCATAAGTTAGCTCTTGAATCTTGGTGATTTTTTCGACCTCAGTCATTTTTTTCCACCGATGTATAAATAACCCAATCCCTCGAGTCCATGCTTATACAATCGTCCACAACTCTCGAACATTGCAAGATGTGTCGTCATCAGGGTAAGTTCTTTATCTTTTGCTAACACGATTGTTTTTTCATCGGGCTTTTTGCCACGAATGAAACAGATAGCTTTGATATCCGCCATCTCAGCTGTTCGCACGACTTGTGGATTTGTCAATCCTGTTATTAAAATACAACCCGATTGGGCAAACGCCAGAACATCGCTCATCAAATCGGAAGCGCATCCTATCTTTACCTCTATTTTCAGGTTATCAGAACCTGTAATAACCTTTGCCTCGAGAATTTCTTTTACTTTTTCAAGTGTCATATCATTCACCTGTAATAACCGATATCGCATCAAACTTGCAGATCTCGGCACAGATACTGCATTTTATGCACTTACTCTGGTTTATAGTTTGTGGTTTTTTCTTCTCCCCGGAAATAGCATGTGTTGGGCAATTTTTTACGCACAACATGCAAGCTGTGCATTTCTCAGCATCGACCTCATACCGAATTAGCGCTTTGCACTTTTTCGCAGGACAATTTTTATATTTGATATGAGCCTCGAATTCTTCTCTAAAATGTCTTATCGCTGTGAGAACCGGATTCGGCAGCGTCTGTCCCAGACCACATTGCGACGCATCTATTATTGCTGCTCCCAATTCTTCAAGGAACTCTATATCACCTTCTCTTCCCTTTCCTTCTGTTATTCTTGTAAGAACTTCGAGCATCGCAGTGCCACCTTCGCGGCAGGAAGCACATTTCCCACAGGATTCATCCACTGTGAATTCGATAAAGTACTTTGCGACATCGACCATGCAATCGTCTTCATCCATTACAATCATCCCACCGGAGCCCATAATTGCTCCCGCTTCCTGCAAACGCTCGTAATCGATGGGTAAATCGAGCAGTGCGGCTGGAATGACACCGCCGGATGGTCCACCAGTCTGGACAGCCTTGAACTTTTTGCCATTCGGGATTCCGCCGCCGATATCATAGACCATTTCTCGCAGAGTAATTCCCATCGGCACCTCCACCAGCCCTGCATTATTTATTTTGCCAGCAAGTGAAAATACTTTTGTTCCCTTACTTTTCTCGGTGCCGATACCGGCAAACCATTTTGCGCCGAAGCTGATTATTCTTGGTAAATTCGCCAGCGTTTCGACATTATTTATAACAGTGGGTTTTCCCCATAACCCACTCTGAACAGGGAAAGGAGGTTTCTGTCTCGGTTCTGCCGGTACTCCCTGAATAGAATGAATTAGTGAAGTCTCTTCACCACAGACAAATGCACCAGCACCACGGAATATCTCAATGTCAAAATCGAAATCAGAACCGAATACACGTTTTCCGAGCAATCCGTATTCCTTTGCTTGCTCTATTGCACGAGTCAACCTCTTTATCGCTATAGGGTATTCGATTCTCACATAGACATAGCCCTGGTTCGCGCCAATTGCATAAGCGGCAATCAGCATACCCTCGATTAGAGAATGCGGGTCCGCCTCGATAATCGATCTGTCCATAAAAGCGCCGGGGTCACCTTCATCGGCATTGCAAATCAGATATTTAGGCGTGTCTTGATTACTTTGGCAGAAATCCCATTTCAAACCCGTTGGAAAACCCGCTCCACCGCGACCTCTGAGTCCGGAATCCTTTATTTCCTGAATAACTTTTTCAGGGGTCATTTCATTGAGAATCTTCACCAGTGCCTTATAGCCATCTCTTGCTATGTATTCATCGATTTGCTCGGGGTCTATTATCCCCCTATTCCAGAGAGCGATAAGTCTCTGGTCGCGATAGAATGGGATATCATGTAATTTCTCGATTGGATATAATGCCTCTGGATGAACATACATTAACGATTTAACAGGTCTGCCCTTTAATAAATGCTCTTCAACAAGGTATGGAATATCCTCTTCCTTCAGGAATTGATAGACTATATCGTCGGGTTGGACAATCAGTGTCGGTCCTTTTGTGCAAAGCCAACTGCTTCCGATTGTAATAATCTGAATCTCATCCTCTAGATGATGCTTTTTGATTTCTTCTTCGAGCTTCTTTTTTATTTTCAGTGCTCCAACCGAGACGCACATCGTGCAGGTGCAGAGCAATAAATTTGTCCTATATACCTTCAATTTATATCTCCTCGATTTTAAGCTACTTTCTCGCTCCCAAAGGCTAATGCATATTCTTTGACAATCTCTCCTCCAAGGATATGTTTAATAAAAATTTCCTTTACTTTTTCCGTGGTTAAATCCACATACTTCACAGGTGGTTGATTCTGAATTTCAACAGTAATCATCGGTTCACGACTGCATAGACCTGCGCAACTCGAAGCAGTTAGGAGAACATCTTTTATATCTCTTTGCTCGATTTCTTCAATAAATGCATTCATAATGGTTCGAGATCCGGCAGCTATCCCACAAGTTCCCATGTGGACAATAATTTTAGCTCGATAGGTTCCTTCCCGAAGAAGCATCGTTCGTTTCACTTTCTCGGTTATTTTGTTTAAATCTTCAGGTTTCAGCTTCGACATTATCAGCCTCCCTGTAATTCTTAATAAGTTTAGGGATTTCAGTTATACGAAAATGCCCGTGTATATCATCATTCACAACTACAACGGGCGCCTGTCCACAGCATCCAAAACAAGATATGGTCTCGAGTCCAAACATTAAATCCTCGGTGGTTTCTCCTATATTTATACCGAGTTCTCTCTTAAAAGTTTCAAGAATTCTGTCTCCACCTTTTATATAGCATGCTGTTCCCATGCAAACTTTAACTGTATATCTTCCCTTGGGTGTCAGGCTAAATGCATTGTAAAAAGTTGCAATTTGATAGACTTGACTAAGAGGGATATCGAGTTCGTCTGCTACATATTTCAGAATATCTGCCGGGAGATAATTATAATCGCTGTTTATTTGCTGAAGTATAGGAATAAGATTCCCTTTCTGCTCCCTGTGTTCATCCATAATCGCTGATACTGTTTTCAAATCGTCCTCTTCCAGTATTACAGGAGGTTTTTCAATGGGATAGATAACTTTGGTTACAGGGCAATTCTCCATACACTGCCCACAACCAGTGCATTTATCCTCATCGACATATCGCGGTCGTTTCCTCACAGCAACCGTAAAGTTCCCTGCTTTTCCTGAAAGTCCTTCTATCTCTCCGTTTGTAACAATCTCTATATTGGGATGTCTTCCGCAATCAACCAGTTTGGGCGATAGAATGCACATCGCACAGTCGTTTGTTGGGAATGTTTTGTCCAATTGCGCCATTGTCCCGCCTATTGCGGGAGTATCCTCGAGAAGATAGACTTTAAATCCAGAGTTTGCAAGGTCGAGGGATGATTGTATTCCAGCTATTCCACCACCGACAATAAGAACAGCTCCTTTCTTTGCTTTTGTTATTTCGTCAGACACTTTCTCTCCTATATTCTTAAGAATTGCTAAATAAGTAAGTTTGCTATAAACGATTTAAAAAACACAGATAGATTATTAAGTTTAAAAAGGCTGTATTAAAAGTCAAGAACTTTGATTTAAAAAATTCGACATTATTATAAATTATTTTTTCAATGATGAGATATTTGCTTTAAACCATATTATCTATTGAAAACACAAATGTTTTATGAGTGTTGATTTATTTTTGAATAAAGTTATTTTAAAATTATGAATGGAATAACAATATTTGGTGGAGTAGCGCAAAATAGAAGGATACATAAAGTTCCCAAACGAGTGCGACCAACTCCCGTACGCCTTAGGCGAGCTTTCTTTGAGATTCTCGGCGATATCGAGGAACTTTATTTTATCGACCTTTTTGCAGGTTCTGGAGTTATGGGAATCGAGGCGCTTTCGCGGGGTGTGGAATCGACTACTTTTATCGATATTTCTCATACCTCGTGTAAAGCTATCGAACAGAACATCAGGTCGGTGAATCTTGTTGATACAAATTATAATATCATTTGCGAGGATGCGATTCGCTGGCTTGATTGGTTCTCTCCGAATGATGGCACAATAGTTTTTGCTTCCCCACCTTACATCGAGAACTATTTGCCAAAAATCCTTCATGCTTTCGAGGATTTTGCTGAATTGATGGTCGAGAATGTGATGGTTATTCTCCAGTTTCCAAAGAGAAGTCTTCCAGAAGAATTCAGAATAAAACCACAGAGGATTCATAAAGTCGGGGATGACACGCTTATATTCTGGTATCTGGATGAGGAGTAAATTCTGAGTTCAGAGTTAAAAAAATTACAATTAAAACAATGAACCTGGATTTCCACCTGAGCGGGAATAACAAAGCCATATATGTTATACAGTTTCGTTATGAATATTTACATCAACAAATATAATAGCTGAAGCGTCCAGTTTTGAAAACACGTAATATAAACTATTCGCCTTGAATAGTGGCATCCCGCCCTTTGAGTGTATGTGGATTATCAATCACAAGCGAATCAGAGGAAAAACGATTGTCGGAACCTGCCTTGAAAATCCATGTTGTGTTATCGGCACTTATATTATTTGCTTCTTCGATATCCCAATATGGATTATCGGGAGAGCCATCGCCATTATCAATATTTCCGACAAATTTTACGACGTTTTCAGGAGCAATCATAATAGTATGCTTCTGAAATGAATTGTAATTGTCAGGAATGCTGTCGCACATATACCATGCCGGTCCTGTTCCCCAGCCGAGATTCATTAAAAATTGCCATGCCGGTGTGTGCAATTTATTATATCCGATTACAATCCATGCATGACCTGCATCGTCGGATGGTGTCCTTCCTCGAAAATAAACCGGTCGCAACCATTGGATTTCATGCACCATAGTATCAGCATCTTGCGCTATATAAGTTGCATCATCATCATAGCGGAAATGGTCTTCAATTGCATGTTCGACCGAATCCGACTGCGCACCGGAACCATCTACACCATAATCCATATCGACAGCGATGCCGGCATGGTAGCATAATCTCGCCACAGCATTATCACCTGCATCGGGTGGCGGAATATGACTATCCTGTAGTAAATTCATCTGATAATTAGTTGTACCGAAATTAGCGTTATAAGTTGTCGAGTCTTGAGTTAAACGATTATATAGATTTGTCAGAGCGTTCTGATATGCAGGATTTGTGCTGAGATACCATGCAGTAACATATAGAGAGTAATCCCATCGTCCATTCATCCGTAGGTTCCCGCCACCTGTTGGTATCCAGTCGAGCCTTGTCGCCCAACCGGCGGGAATGCCCGGGTCCGTAATTAACGGCTCCGTATCCCATGTAGTTCTCGACTGCCAGTAGTATTTGGTGCTCCCGGTTCCAACACCGGTATTGGGCCATTGCCAATAGTACATTATCTGCGATATTGCTGTTGCAACGCATCCCACAATGGTTGTGTCGCCCGTAAGGGTATCCAGCACAGGGCATAGCATATTATATATCGAATCCTGATGCCAGTATGTAGTCAAATTAAGTCTCATCGAGTCCGGTGCCGCCATTATCGCTCTGCCGCTCATCTCGGGCACATGTCCGGTAGCAAGGTCTTGCCAATACGATGCTCTAAGCGAAAGTGCATCTTCATATCGAGTTATCTCCGGGGATCCTGCGCTCAATCCATCTCTCAGAATTCTCGTTCTGTCAGTAATCTCTTTTAAAATGATTTGTAAATCTGGATTGTTGGATTCGAATATTGCAGATGGACTATATAAGTACACCGGTAGAACGATGTCATCGGCACCGCAAAGGCAAAAGCCACCACCTGAAAGATGGGTAATATATGCGAGAATTTCACCATCTTCTATATACGGCTCGATTTCTGTTATATAAGCATCTGGACGAGCATCGGCAGTTCCATATCTCACCCATGTCTCGACAGCGGAAATGACTTCATGCTCAGGCAATACCATTGCTGAACATATCGTCGTCAATAAGACCAATACTGTGGTCAATGTGATAATCCACGAATGTCTGCTTACAGTTTTCATATCTGTTATTCTCTCGTGTTGATTGTTAATATTGGTCTATTGTTCCATCTCTACTCTTTATCGTCATCGGTCGATTAAGAACGAGGGAATCTTCCTCGAAATACGCCGTTACGCCGGCCTTAATAATGAGAGTCCGGTTGTCTGGAATGCTTCCAATGGCATTGTCCATATCCAGGTATGGACTGCTTGGGGAACCATCACCGGATACTGTGGCCCCTAAGAATCTCACATTGTTCGGGGCAATATGCCATGTAGTGTTATTTGTAGCGAAAACAAATCCCCATGTAGACACAGTGTCGTTCACAAACCAGCCATCTCCACGACCACCCCATCCAAGATTCATCCTGAACATTGCATCTGCACCGGTCTGATCATAACCTATTACTATCCATGAATGCGAACCCTGTCCCGCGGTATCGGTACCGCCGATAGCGAATGGCCGTAAATACTGTATCTCCTCTACCATTCGATTAACCGTCGGTGCCGTCATTGAATAAGTTGCATCGTTATCATAGAAGAAATGGTCCTCGAGAGCCGAAACAACCAGACCATTATTTGTGGTCGATACGAAAACATGAAAATTCATGATACATGAAACAGCTGAATGATAGCAAAGGGTAGCAACAGCTGTCGTTCCTGCAGATGTGAAATCCGCCGGTGTATCCTTCATTAAATCCCATTGATATGTCGTTGCTCCGTAATCAACATTATACCAAACAGTATCTTCTCCCATTCGATTAAACAATGTGTCCAAAGCTGTTTTATAACCGGTGCTATCGCTCATCCTGATTGCAGATAAATACATACTATAATCCCAATATCCATTCATTCTCAATCTGTTGGTTAATGTATCATATTCGAAGCGATTCGCGCACCAACCTCCCGGTGTCGTGAAACCCGGATTGGTAGCCAAAGGTTCCTCATCCCATACAGTTCGAAAATAATACTCGTAGTAGCCGGTATCGACTCCGGCTCCCGTTATGGGCCAATCCCAATACTTCATAATCTGAGCTTGGGATATAGCACTACAACCGACGATAGTTCTTAGTGTCGTTGTGGGAAGCAAAGGGCAAAAATTATTGTATGGCGTAGGTTGGTCCCACAAAGTTGTTTGGTGAAGACTCATCGAGTCCGGCGCAGCCATCACTGCACATTGTCGCGAAAGCTGTCGCCGAGTGGGAATCCTCCCGATAATGAGGTCTTCCCAATACTCCACTCTTTCCTCAAAAACAGGTATCAAATTCGTGTATTTCTGACTATTCTCCGCAGCATCATTATTTAGTTCCAATGTAAATTCCGCAATAGACTCGAGGAAATATTTTAGTTCGGGATTTGTCGCGTCGAATGAACCATGAGGGAAGTAAGCATATACTGGCAAAACCATATCATCCGCGCCGCAGAGACAATATCCACTGTCCTGTAGATGAGCGATATATGCTAGTGTTCTGCTATCTATTCGATATGGCTCCATCCTCACTATAATTCCAGCAGGACGCAAATTCGATGTGAAATTCCGCACCCATGTCTGCGTTGCAGATTTAACATCACGCACTTGCATCTCTCTTGCATAAGCAGCAGTTACGATTAACAACCCGATGAAGAGAATCACAACTAAAGCTCGTCCCGGAGACCAACCTGAAATTATGAATTTATATTGTTTCGATTTCATTGTATTTCTCCAAATTGACTTAGTGTAATGATACAAGAACGAGTACCAATCCACAACCTTCATCGAGCGATGTCATCGCTTTACCTATGATTGCACCATGTGCTTTGTTGTGGGCTGCAACTTTCATTGCGTGTCCGGGTGTATCTGAAGTAGTCAGCAAATCTCCCGGTCTAATGCTTCCTTGTGAGGCATCGGCAAGGCAATAGACGCGACCTGTGAGTGCGATAGGATAATCACCGTCAGCGATAGAGCCATCCTGCCCCATGAGCATTCCGGGATTGACACCGCCTGCGCCGCTGATAATTCCGGCAACTTTGCGGTCATAAGAACTCTGGCTGACGATTAATTTGCCGGGATTTTCTTCATCTATACTGACGACCATACCGGGAACAACATTACCCCATTCTTCTGTATTGTCCACCTCGAACTGCTCCGATAGGTCCGAGCCACCCATTATCTTTAAGACATCAACTTTTGCAGTGCCATTAACCTCGAGCTTTTCAGTTGGATTTGTCGTACCAATGCCAACATTGCCACTTGTTTTCAGCGTTAAGATATCTGTCCATGTGATTGGATTTGCACCTGAACCGACGACTTTGAAATATGCACCTCCACCGGGTACAATTTCCTGCAGGAAAGAACCGCTGCTTGTATTGAACCTATACCAGCTACCGCCGGTGAAATAAGCATTCTTCACAAGGCTGGCATACTGAGATGTTGCTGTATGCAGACCAATCTCAGAACCTGCAACGCCTCCAGATTCGACCAGAACACCGAATTTGTCCGAATCGGAACGAATGTGCACCCGTGCCGTGTCGCTTGGATATCTTTCGATACCAATACCACTGTTCTTATCGATAAGGAAATGGTCGTCTGCGCCGGTAAGGAATTCCGGATAAAGAATGGTATCTCCCGCCACAGTTGTCAGGCGCCAGCAGAAACAATCATTATCTAAAGGTGAGGCATACCATGTTCCTGCATCATAAAGCAAGCCGTCACCATCGCTCGGTGAATCCGCATCGACATTAGCAAGTTCTCCAAGGTTATTGTCAAAAATGAAGTCCGCTTCATTATCAATATTCACGAACATCATATCACGGGCGGTGCCTTCGACAATAGTAAGAGTATTTGTCTCATCATTCCATTCGAAATTGACGATAAGCTCATTACTTTCATCGCTATCGGCATCGTCAACATCGTCGATACCATCAGAGAAATCCCCCGGAATACCCAATACATTAGTCCAGTTGACCTCATCCGCTGAACCGGCACGCATCGAGAATGACGATGATGTCAACAGCAGTCGAGGGATAAGCGGGATTCCTTCAATTTCGATTTCGAGCCAATACTGTGTGTCGAATGGGAGATCTATCGGGAATTCCAGACCGAGAGTAACAGAAAAAATACCGCGATTGATAGATACATCAGTATGGTCTTCTTCCCACAATGCATCACCGGCTTCTTCAACATCATAGATTCCAAATGTTATAAAATAGGTACCGGTCAATCCCACACCGGAATCATCGGTTAATTTACCCTGATAAACCATTGTGCGGGGAACATCGGCAAATGCCGTAACGCAAAGCACAATAGCAATCGTGAATATTGAAAAGAAAAATAACTTGTGCATTCGAACCCTCCTATAGTTTGTTATTTGTGTTTTTATTAGCTTTTCTGTGAATGTAAGGGAATTGGTTGCATAATAACAAAATTCAATAATCCATTTATAAATAGATATAAAAACTCATAATGCAAAATATAAATGTCGATTGACAAATTAAAACAGCTGAAGAGAACACGGAGAAAGAAATATAGTTTATTTTCCGTGAACTTTTTGGCTAAAGCATAAGGGATGGTCCGGGATAATTACTAAATGCCCAATGTTCACTCCCATTCGCGTTCGTATGTATATTCGAGAGTAACTCGTCGGTTGATACTTCGACCATAGGGTGTATCGTTGCTGCCTATCAACTTCCCGCGAAGTGTATATGATTTCTCGAAAGCGTATCCCTTATACGAGATTTCACAATTGTGCTCTGCAAGCCATCTATCGAGGTTTTCCAGAGAAACATCCGCAAAATATGCGATAAAGTCTCTCATCAAGTTATATTCTCTTTTCGCGCGCTGTTCGGAGAGCTCGAGGTTTCTGCGCTCTGTGCCAATATTGTCCGTATGCCCTTGAATTTCAGCTTTCTGTGAATATCCCGAATCGACACGTACGACAAACTCATGAGCGAAATTAAAAAGCCTGCGTTCAAGATATTTTGATAACGGCTCGCTTTCATCGAACACAAATTCCACAAGAAGCATATTTTCAATCGCTTCGACTCTTTGCCGAGGGATTACATTTATTTCTTGCTGCGAAACGAATTCCCTACTGCTATCGGGCAAATCGATTTTTATGAAAATCTGATATTGATAATTTGGAGCAATGTATCTTCTATTGCCAAGTGTCCAGTCCCATACGATAGAATCCGGCGGTTCGCCAATCCCGATATCGATAACATGCGAAAACTCGCAGTCGAGGCATTTTGCTGAAAGCTCCCAGCCTGTTGCAGATTCAAATCCCTTGCGGTCGATCCTGATGACATTTGTCGGGGGGTCGGGTTCTCTCCATTGCTCTGCTATCGGATAGCGTTCTCTCGGACGTACAATTAAGCCATCCGGGTCAACCTGATATACAATCCCCGATTCCTCCGAGAGTTTTGATTCGGCAACAATTCGTTTCTCAAGGTTTGAATCCCGCCTTATTAGCAAATTGCGTATCGAATCCGATTTCCCGAGACCTTCGGCAAAAGTGCTGGATTCATCCCTTTCACTTAAAATTACAAGCAAAAACTCGGGATTCCGTTCAATAAGTTCCAAAGCCAGCTCTTTTGTAACAACGCCATCCGGGAAGCTCTTAATCGATGTCGAAAATTCGACCCGCCTGTTTTCTTCCGTTATCTGTGTGGTTCCTGTTGAGAATCGGCTCGAAATTCTGGTGCTTCTTACATCATGAGACCTATCGATAAATATTCTATCTGCGAGTTTTGGAGCATAACTAAGGATACTTGCTCTAAATGCATCGGCTCGTGCCAGCGCAAGCGATTCGGGATTTGCGTCGCCATCGGACTCGTCATAATATCCGAAAATATGCAATTCCGCATCGGGATTTTGCGAAAACCTATTAACGAAAATATCGGCCAGAACAATGGCGGCTGAATCGAGTTTAGCAGAACCGGGCTGAAAAAATGCAACCGGGACAACAGGTTCCTCCTCGACTTTCACGATTACCTGTGTTGCAGAAAGCGATGAGACTTCCGGGTTTATCGCTAATGTATCCGCCGAAGAAATAGTGATATTTCTCGATATAAGATTATTATTTTCATTTTTCTCGTCTATATGCCCTGAAACCAAAGGAACTGTGCTGCCATCATCATCGACTGCGGCATTAAGTGTATATATCCCTTCACTTTTAGGCTTCCATGTCCATTGCACAACTGCGGTGTCTCCCGGCTCGAGCAAATCGACATATTGCGATGGATAAATCGTTTTCCATTTGCCGCCGTCATTAACAGCGAGAGACAGCGGGATGCTCTCTATTGTTATCGCACCGCGGTTGCGGATTGTAATGGTGATGTCAACAGGCTTGTTTGCGTTCATCTCCCCCGAGAACTGGAGTTGTTGAATTTCGAGATCGCCTTTACGCTTGCGGACTTGCTTGCCGGTGATAGAAATACCGAAATAGTGCTGTGTTTCTCCAGCGCCTAAAAGCGAACTTTCCAATGGTAATCCGAGAGCATAATCGATATCAAGCCCACCGAACATGGAGCTTGTGTGCCATCCCGCACCGATATTAAAAACATGCTGTGTGGTACCACAGCGCCATTTAAGTATCCCCGATGGCAGTCCGCCGAAGAAGCCAACCCTGAGTTCCGGATTCTCCTTTTCACCGATAACAAACGACCGCCATGAAACAGCAATTTCGGGTGTGAAATAATTAATTAGTCTGTATGAAACACCGATTCCCAATCTTAATGGAAGCTCCGTAGCGCTGGCATCATTCTCGAGAGCGAGTTTCGGTTCGTTAATATCGATTGCAGAAATCCCGATGCCGATTTTATCATTTGGTTGCCAAAGCAAGCCCGCATTCACGGCAATACCCGAAGCTGTTGTTCCTCCCGCTCTAATCGGGTCGTCGATAGGAATGTCATCGAAGTTTCTTTGAAGCCAGTCTATTCCCGCTGCCACTGTCAATGTTCCCGCAATCTCGAATCGATAAGCGAAATCTCCGCCCAATCTCAGTAATTTATATCCCGGAATGGATTCATAGTTGCACTTGAGCGCCGCGCCGGCTTCCCAGCCTAAAGGTCGGCTATATGCAATATACATAGATTTGGCATCGCTCTCGATTCCTGCGAGCGGCAGTCCGTAACCAAAAGTCAACACTCCGCCACTGAATGCGCCTGCATGTGCCGGATTGTAGAAAACACTTGCACCATCGAGAGCAACCGAGTAACCGCAATCAGCCATCCCTGTGTTTTTTGCGCTCCAACGGAATTCCCCGCACCAACTGCCAATTGCAAGTAATACTATCAATATATATATTAAATGTCTCGTCATTTAAGCCTCCATTTATGCGAATTCTAAATTAAACTTAGTAATTTATCTAACAATAACAATAATTCCTTTGCCGAGTATTTCGCCATTCGATGCTGCGATGTAAATATATACACCGGAAGGACATTTCCTATTTGAACTGTCTGTACCATTCCATGATATGCGCAATTCACCTGTTTGCAGTGTCCTGACTCGATAGAGACCTCTCGAAAATATCTCCACCTTATTATCTCCGCGAAGTGGAAAAGTGAATAGAGTGCTATCGTAGAAGCTATCATTGTTGGGTGAAATTATCAAAGGTTCCGCCGAAAATCCCAGAGGACAAAGTTTGCCGGAACCCAAAAGAATAATGTAGCCGATTATTTCATCTATTTCTTCAAGAGTCAATTCGATTGAACCGGAATAGCCGATTTCCTCCAATGGCTGGAAATATACATCGATTACACCGGTGTCTCCGGGTAAAATTTCAATATCGGGAATGCTAAAATTGAAAACCGAATCGCCGTCGAAATCAAAATCGATTTCCACAGGCACTCCAGTCGGATTCCAGATTCTGAATGGAAGAGATTTTGCGCTATCGATAATACAAACTACCCCGAAATCCAGTGTATCATCGAGAATCTGAACAAACGGTTTTTCGCATACAATAAAGAATGTTTCACCGCATCCACCGGTAGTATCTTCATCAAAACCGGGGTCATCGTCGGCATCGACAGCGCATACAATAAGCCAGAGTGTGTCGGTGAAAAACCATATTGCCGTGTCCAGCGCCCAAATATCGGGTGATGTTTCTGTCAATGCAAGAGTTTCCGAGATAGCAAAATCGGATACTTCACTTATTATAAGTTGTGCGGAATAAACACCGGAAAGGTCTGTAATCGTCCATTCGGAGTATTCCATAAATACTATGCCCGAGCACCATCCGAAAATAGAATCGGGATTTATTATTTCAGGTGGCAAAGTATCGTCATCGGCAATAAACACAGTAACTGTTTCGCATTCCGCGAAAATGACCGGGCAGCCATAATTTCCCGAAACGGAATCGGAAACACCACATAAAATAATAGATGAATAACCTCTTTCCGGTAAAACAATTCCCTCATAGTCTAGGTTTATCGAAAACGATATGCTATCCCATTGAATTTGTCCATTACAGAATTTCAGAGTATCACTTCCGATAATCGCAAATGCGCTATCCGGGAAAATTCCCGATTGGTCGTTCGCCGTCGCAATTATCACAGGCGAACCGATAGACAATGTTTCGCTGTCAGCCGGGGAAATAATCCAGACTGTCGGGGGAGTTCTGTCGAAAATAAAATAAACCGAATCTTCGGAACTATTACCAAGTGAATCTGTAACTGTTACGGCAACCCATATTGTATCGTTAAATATTGGCGCATAAACAAAACCGCCGATGGCAAGAGTAGTTTCATCGACTGCATTTTCAAGATAAGAGAAATCGCCATTCGATGTAATCTCAACGAGAACAACACTGTTTAAATCATGCGCCGTGAACAGAAATTCAAAAGAATCACACGATGATACAATGTTCCTTTCGGGTTCTGTAAAAATCTCCGGGGGCGTGATATCGACATAAAACGAGCAGCATAATGTGGCTGTATTAGAATCGCAAAAATCGGGTTGGTCGAAAGCTGTTAGGCATATTTCATGCCATCTTTCGCTCAATTCAACCGGCGCTCGATATGCGAAAGAATCATCGTCCCAGAAGCAATCAGTTGGAGGATGCAAGATTCCATCGAAAGAAAAAGAATCGAGATGCACAATATATGTAATTCGGTCTTCCAAAATCGCCCAGAGTAAAGGATTTGTATCCCCGATATACGAATTGCAAACCGGTGATTGCTCGATGATAGACGGCGGAATTGTATCGATAAAAAAGCTCCAGCAGAAAATGGAGTCAAGCTCGGCTCCCAATATATCCCGCGCATAAATAACACATATCTCCACAGTATCTAAATCGTAAGGCGCGGGAGGTGTATATCGCACCAGATTTGAATCGGGAAAAACTTCAATTTCATGGTCCGATTGATTAAGAGTATCATCATTTACAAACACAACAAATGTATCCCAATCGACTCCTTCGATGTCGATAATCTCGAAATCTATCACCTGGTCGATACATGATGTAATAACACTTGGACCGGGTCTTGCGGGGGCAATAATCGGGGGTGTTTCTACAATATAGAAATGCGTGCATGTATCAGCCCTATGTACCGGGCAACCGGCTATCGTATCGGTTATTGCATCTGTCACATAGATGCAAACCGATGCGGAATCACCAATTGCAAGCAAAAAGCCAGCATCGAGAAAGGACAGAGTGAGTGTATCTCCAGCAATATCGATGCCCGTGTCATCGGAGTAGAGGACTGTATCTCCTATTGGAAGCTCGACAGAAACCGAGCAAATCGCCCAATTTACGCCCGAACCGGAATCGATAATTGTAAAATCGATTGTTGGAGTGAGAGTTGTCAGCGTTTCTCCCGGAGCGATTGAAATATCCTCGAATATGGGCGGCGACAAATCCACAAAGAAACTTTCCACAATGCCGCCAAACAGAAGTGAGTTTCCTCCTCTATCGGGCGCCGTAATCAATTCAAGGGTAATTGCTTCGTTGTCCACGAATGGAGTTTGTGTACAATATGTAATTGTGCTTTCGGTGATATTAATCTGCGAAGACAGAAAAGTCAGAGTTTCGGATTCATGGGAGGAAAACATGCTAACGGCAAACGAATCCAATCCCAGCATATCTTCGAAAAGAAATGAGAGGCAAATAGAATCACATGAAGTATAATCGCCGACAATCGAATCGTATTCAACCAATCTTGGACCGATTGCATCGATAACGAACCAGTATGACAATGTATCGCAATTATAACCGCAGCTTTCCGCGCTGTCCGCCGCCCAGACAGCAATATTTATAGTGTCCTCTGGACCGAGAACAATACCTGCAGTGGATGGGTCGAAATAGTATTCATGACCGGCATGATTTGTGAAAGCGGTTCCGAAATCAGCCGAAATTCCACAGTCTGAAAGCCCGGTGTATTCGTCATAGATATTTATTTCAACAATAGCTAAAGAATCTGTAATCAATGCACCGTGAATAGGATATATAGGTGCAATCATAGGAGGAGAGCTATCGATAATGAATCTGAACGGAATCGAGGGGCAGCAATTATTCGTACAATCGCAAAGCTCAAAAAGGTATCCTGAAACAAGCTGCCCGTCACTCCAGGGAATATCCGGTGTAAATATCAGAGTCGATGGCAGTTCCACCGCTAATCTTGAATCATCGAGTGTAAGAGTATCGCCATTTACAAATAGCATAATACTTGCTGAATCAAGATTAGTATCATTCCCAATATCGAACGCAATAGTCTGCATATTGCATGAAAGGATTAAATCACTCAGCGGTGATATTAGTTCGGCAAATGGAGAATTGCAATCTAGCGAAAAGTTGATACATTTGTCGAGATTGTTGGGACCGCAAAACTCCACCGGTACGGCATCCTGACAGTGAGTGCAAAATTGTATCGAATCACATCCATGTAGCACGAATCCATAGCTTTCAAAGTGCAATGCTAGAGTATCCCCCGCAACGCGGTCGATAGATGAAAATGGAATCGGTCTCGGGATTTCATTTCGATATAATGTGCATACAACAGCTGTCTCAAGAACTCCGGCGATTTCATCGCCAAATCGGATATAGTATTTATCCGGGAGCGCAAATGCAGTTGCTCCATTAGGAGGTGAAACCGATACCAGATATGGTGGAGAATAATCGGTGTAGAAATACCAGCTATATGTCTCGAACCGTGGAAGTTCCGCATGATTGACGAAACCGTGTATTGCGCATCTAATATGACTTCCGTCTTCCCAGTATCCATCCTCGGGTATAAATATAAAGCTATCGAGGACACCATAAGGCGGCGCCGGATGGCGAACCATTGAAAAACGCGAATCGGAAAGTGTAACAACATCTGATGTTGTATCACCCGGCATCATAGATTGAATTGTTATATCTACAGTCGAAGAATCCACTCCGCCAAAAGAAAAAAGCGCAGCGGCAAGATTTTGATTCGTACATGCTGTAACAGTGCCATCGGGCGGGAAAAATTCGGGACTGCGAATATCTATTCGATATTGAATGATGAAACATGAATCGAGATAATTGACACAGAAATCAGGTATATCTCGGGCATTTACACATATTGCCAGGTCAACATCCAATGTATCTGTAACATCGTTGAAAATAAGCTCGAATGTGAGAAATCCTGTAATCGAATCGAAGTCGTATGTGGTTGGAACTCCATTAACGGTTAAATCAAACGAGCCGGGGTCGATTCCTGCAAGATAATCCAGTAACTGAATTCGAAGTGAAACAATCGTATCTACAAGAAGTGTTGCGGTTGCGGGAGTTACGCTAACAATAAATGGACCAGCGAAATCCGTCCATATACCGAAAGTATATTCTGAAGTGATAGCATATATATCTATGCACTGCAATATGATATTGTAGTATTCACTATCGTCGAGTAATGCCGATATATCAGCAATTACAGTATCTCCATCGAAAGAGATTTCGGCGTCTCCCAATCGCAGTGTATCATTATTAATAATTACACAGATTTCTATAATCGAATCCGTATCGCTGACAGTGAATACAAGCGAATCGGAACATGGTGATGCCATAATCGCGCCGTTGAAAGGATACACTAGTTCGATTTCGGGAGGTGTTAAAGGTAAGACATAGGTAAAACATATTGTATCTCGATTAGCGCCACATCCGATTGCTCTATCGGCGGCATCGATACAAACATGAATAGTATCGCCACCTGAGATATGCCCGATAGCGCCGACATCCAGAAACAATGTATCATTTGAATAAATGGCATGACCATAGCCCAATATGAAAGATGCGACCCAATTATCCGTTCCCCACACCTCGAGCCAGACAGTAGAAGATTCCTGACTAACTTCCGCACCGGAATCGGAAATAAGAGCTGTGAAGAGAATATCCGTATCGGGTCGTATACCTTCGGATGGAGAAATAAGTGATATTGTCGGTGGAGAGAAATCAATCCAGAAATCAAATACCGCCCAGGTCTCGTTGAAAAAAATATCCCTTATCGGATGAAACCAGATATGTATCGAGTCACCGTCATGAAAACTAATTGCCGGTGGAAAATAATAGAATGAATCAAGCGGTGATGCAAGGCTTTCCTCGAGCTCGTATGGCGTATCGAAAACCCACATTGTCAATTGGCTCGATATCGGGTCGATTGGACTTTGGTCGATTATTTTAAAAATTATTGCTTCTGAATCGCATGAGAAATATGATAAATCCCCCGGATAAGAAAAATGCACTACCGGGCCAGTCGTATCGGGAAATTGCGCCCTGTTCAGCCCAAGCGCTAATAAAACTGTGAATATTATTATTTTTATTCTCATTGGAATCTTCATTTAAATTCTTGGAACGCTATTGAAGAATATCAAGTATTTTTGAGACTGTTTCACCCGGGTTTTCAGACATAATAATCGCTGATGAAACACATGCCCGGTAACATCCAGTGTCGATTATTTTCCCAATATTTTTTAGATTTATACCGCCAAGCGGAAAAACAGGTATTTGTATGCAATCTATGATTCTCTCGAGTTCCTCGAACGAGCCGTGTGTTGTATCGCTCTTTGTCGATGTTTCGAACATAGCCCCATAACCAATATAATCGGCGCTTGCTTTCTCCGCTTTAGTTGCAATATCCATAGAACTCGCCGAAGCCCCGATGAAAAAATCATCGCCCATTATTTTGCGCGCCTTGCTTATGGGCAAGTCATCCTCGCCGAGATGAACACCGTCGGCATCGATGGCAAGCGCAACGGAAACGCTGTCGTTGACAATAAATTTTGCGCCTACCTCATGCGCAAATATGCACAATCGTCCGGCTTCATCGCATAATTGCCCATCGAGAATACTCTTATGACGCAATTGAAACAGTCTTGCGCCGCAATCGAATGCACGCCGAATAACCGTTTCAGGTTCGCGATTGATTCTATTCAGCATGGGAATATCGATAATAACATATAGCTTTTCATCGTTTAATTTCATGCAGTCATCCATTAAATTAAGCTATGATATATCCATAAAAGCTTAAAAACAAGGAGTTTTTGCATGGATTTTAGATAAAAATTTGTTTCTCTTTCTGTTGTTTTTCGGTATCTTTTCTTGAAATTTACATTGCAAATTTCATTTAAACACTATAATTTTCAGGTATATAAATGTAATATCTTTCCGGGAAAAAACAAATGGAGGATTCAATGAAAAAGATAATCTTTTTTTTCGCCGCAATGATATTTTTTTCCGTAGCATTGGCGCAGCCTTTTGTCGATGCTACTCTTATGGGGAAAATTAGATATTCCGACGATACGCCTGCCGAGGACATCGAGGTTATGGCTTTCGATGAAGAATATATGTTTATGACAACTTTTACCGATGAGCTCGGGGAATTCGAGTTTATCTGGTCCGGCGGGGCTAATATCCATATCAGCACTTTCAGCGGACCGGGGGATATTATCGAACCTCCCTCGTATGACATTACAGTCGAGGACGGAGAAATCCGCACCGGACTTAATTTTGTGATAATCATACCTACACTCGATGCCACAATATCGGGCGCTGTTTGTTTTGAGGATAGCGCTCCCGCACCCGGTATCGAAGTTAGCGCTTATGGATTTGGATACTACAGTACAATCACCGATGCCGAGGGCAATTATTTCATCGATGTTTTCGGTGGAGATTCGTATGAATTGTATTGCTATGCTGACATGTATATTTCCGAGCCTGTTTTTTACGCTGTCAGCCCCGATTCTGGCGATTCCCTTACCGGATACGATTTCGTTCTTATCGACCCGTATTCCACCGATGCACTGATACGGGGCAGAATTACGCATGATGACAGCACCGCTGCGCCATCTATTTCTATCGAGGCTTATATGGAAACGGAACCGTATTTCGGCTATTCCGGTTACTCCGATGCGGAAGGATATTATGAGATTGCCGTTAGGGGTGGATACACATATCGAGTCGAGGCATGGGAACCGATGATAGAACCTGAATTCTATTCTATATTCGCAGCAGTTGGCGACACAATCGACAGCATCGACTTTGTTATACCAGCTTCTCCCGAAATCGATGCTTGGTTTATGGGTGGAATTATACATTCGGACGGTTCACCGGCATCCGGCATAGACATTATCTCGTATGCCGATTATTATTCGTATTTCACCACAACCGATGCGGAAGGCAAATACACACTTGCCGTTGCTGGTGGTTATAATTATTACATCCTATGCGATTCATGGGAATATATGCCAGACCCACCCGAATATGAAAGATACATCACTTCGGGGGATACTATTTATGGCATTAATTTTGTCCTCACTCCTTATGCCGATGATTTTGAACTAATCGTTTTTGTCCGCGACAGTGCCGGAATGGGAATATCTGGAGCGCTTATCGAGTGCATCGGTGATGGACCCGGAACACCTTACGCCGAGGGAATTACCGATGGATTCGGATACGCATATTTCTCCTTTATGGAACCGGCATTTCTGACTGTTATTCCAACGCTGGACGGCACAAGTTTCACGCCGATAGATACATTTGTGTCGGTCGATGACCCATTTGAAAACACTTTTGTGGAATTTGTCGCATCCGGTGCAGATGTTTTTGAATCTTCGACTATAAAACCAGAGCAATTAAGACTCGATATTCATCCCAATCCATTTAATTCAGGTGTCAGGTTGCAGGTGTCAGGTGTCAGGGAACAGGAAGTCGGGTTCGAGATATTTGATTTGCGTGGGAATTCGGTGGTAGGGGCAGGGCTTGCTCTGCCCTATGGTGTTCTTGAATCTAAAAAGGGCACAGCAAGCCACGCCCTTAAATCGTGTACATACATCTGGCAACCTGATGAATCAATCGCCAGCGGAATTTATTTGGTGCGAGCGAGGACGGATGATGGTTATTGCATTACGAAACGAATAGTGTATGTGCGGTAGGGGCGGTTCGCGAACAGCCCTTACGATGGGCAGAGATAGGTTTTAATTTTTTTTTTACCATTCGGTGAAACATCCATCCGTAGTGTATGCCGAATCGAGAGAGATTGTAACAGTCGCGCCGTCGGTCCATCCGTAGTTCCGAACCTCGAGGAAAACAGAATCGCAGGCGGGATTTATACAAGAGATGAAAAGATTCGTGGAAGGCGGTGACAAATTCCAGCTTGATGTTCCGTCATCGATAGTGAAATAAATTCTCGATATATCAATCGGTGTATCCGACCATAGAAGCCAGCTTTGTGTCTGCGAATCGCAAGCTGTGAATTGAAAACACGGGTCGGGGCAAATCCAGTCCGCTAATATGCTATCGCACTCACAGGAGATAGGATATAGTTCGACCCAGATAGAATCGACATTGGGTGATATATGCGCATCGCCGGTTCTTGAGAAATCTATTTGATACTGAACCCATGTAGTTCCGCTTCTTGTATGAAACTCGCCGATATACCAGCCGTGAGGTTCCTCGTGATATGGAATTGTTGAATTGCCGAGCCAGGCTTCTGTTGTGCATTGCTCGAGAGTTGTTCCGATTCGACCATCGATTGTAACAGTGTATTCATCGATTCTGCATCCCTCCCAGAATAATGAACATACTACACATGTATCCTCGGGCAGTGGTATTCCCAGCGAAGATGAGAGCAAATCCCCGGTCAGATAGTATTTAATCATTCTATTCTCGTATAGTCGAATTTGGTTAGCATAAGTAATAAGTAGGTCGAGGTCCTGGTCGCCGGAACAGTCTGCCCTGTCCATGTTGAATGGATATACCCAATGTGAACCATCGGCATGTGGAACAGCGCCGATATTATAGCAAGTGAAATCACTATAAAGCGGTCCCGTTCTTCTGTAGTATCCAACCTCATAATGAACACCGACAATATCCATCATGCCATCACCGTCCATATCGTGCATGATAGCGCCGTCGCCATAATCGCTGCCGGGGTCGGTAAAAAGAATATGATGCGACATTGCGCCCGCCGGGTCGTTTTGAATAAGCTCGAATTGACCATCGCCACCAAGATTTGCCTCGGCAGCAAACACGGCATCCATATCGCCGTCGCCATCAAAATCGTTAGTCCACATTCCGTCGTAATATTGACTACCTGTGGGGTCGACCGTGAAAGCATCGGTGAATGTTCGACCGGGGTTCAGGGCAATAACAACCGCTTCATGTTCGGAATCGCCCACTAATGCGCCTCTGCAAACCGCGGCAATATCTAGCAAAGCGTCATCTGTCATTTCCGCCCACATCGCGCGCCAGTAATTTTGAGCATCCGATTGACGCACGGCAGTTCTCGTCCAGGTGTTTCCCCAATACACCGCCAGATAATATACCGAACCAATCCAGCCCTCGAGTATCTCTTCGCAAACCAAAACATCGAGGAAACCATCACCATCGGCATCGGCAACATCGATATTACGGGCAATATATGGGTCTGCCGGGTCATAGATAACATGTTCGGTCCATGCCGCGGGGAGATTATTCTCCCACCAACTGAGCCAGTCTTCACCAATCCCACCTGTGATAATATCGATATCGCCATCGCCATCGACATCCACGGGATATGCCGCGCTATTCGATGTGTTATCGCAGGAATAAGTGGTAATCACAACCTGATTGTAGTTCCAATCGGAAATATACTCATAGTAACAAAACTTGCCGTTTCCGGTTAAAATCCCGACATCCGCTATGTTTGCAATAATATCTGCATTGCCGTCACCTGTAACATCCGCTGTATAGACACAAAAAGAAAACATCGAGACATCGGGGTCCGATGGAAGGTCATGAGCTGTCCAATCGGTATATACAGTGCTGTCCGGATTTGCAAGAAGGTATAGAGGATATTCCACAAAGTTCACGCCGGCGCTGCTGTGAAACCTGTATTGCCAATTGTCGGTGGTATCGGTTTGACCGCTCCCAACATGCCAGTCGTCCTGAACACGAACAACAGGCCATTGCGCAAAACATAAACTAATCGAAATGAAAAGTAAAAAACTAATTATATATCGCAAAATTCACCTCTTGTTGTGTATAATGAAACTTTTCATAAATTATAAGATAGCAACAGTTTTTAAACTTGTCGAGTATTTTTTCACAATTTTATTCGTTGACAAGCAGTATTTTTATATTTATTTGCAATAAGACGAAGGTAACAATGATGATTGTCGGTTGTCAGTTCGTTGAAACGAATGGCAATGAAGTGGAGCCGAATAAATTCATTGCCGTTCGCTTTAGTCGGGGCAATCCCGTGTGGTCCCCCAATAGAAGGGCATCCACATGGAGGTGCCCCTAAAATCCGCACATTCATCCATCTAGACACCCGATGAATCAGGGGATACATCTTGTGTGAGCGCGGACAGCAGATGGCGGGACGGCAAGGAAGAAGATTGTATATTTGAGATAACTTTGCAAATCAGGAAAAAGACAAAATTATAAAAAGAAGGATTGGTAATCATGAAAACCACAATATTCTATTTCAGCGGCACAGGGAATACGCTGAAAGTCGCAAGGGAATTGTCTGAACAAATCGGCGATACCGAGCTTGTGTCGATTCCTAAAGTCATCGGTAAGGATAAAATCAAAGCAGATTCCGAAAATATCGGGATTATGTTCCCTGTGTATGCATTCGATATGCCGGTGATGGTGAAGAAATTCATAGATAAGCTGGAAATGGATATGGATAAATACTACTTCGCTGTTTGCACTTACGGAGCGATTCCCGGCGCTACGCTGAAATTCACAGCAAAACGATTCAAGACTAATGGCGGGAAACTCTCCGCTGGATTCATGGTCAGAATGCCGGGGAATGCTATCGTCATGTATGATGTCTGGTCGGATGAAAAACAAAAAAAAATTTTCAGCAATGCTCAACAAAAGATTAATGAAATAGTCCCAAAAATCATGGAGCGCAATGAATCCAATCCCGAAAAAGGATTTTGGTTGCTCAATTGTATTCTGGGCATTCCACGACCGCTCTTTGCCATTAAGCCCGGCGACGACAAGAAATACTGGGTTGACGATAATTGCAACGGTTGCGGAATCTGCGAAGCTTTGTGCCCCGCGGGAAATATCAAAATGGTAAGCGATAAACCCGAATGGCAGCATAAATGCGAGCAATGTCTCGGATGTCTGAACTGGTGCCCAAAACATGCCATTCAATATGGTAAGAAGACATCGCAACGCGGACGCTATCATCATCCCGGGATAAGCGCAAAAGACCTTTTTGCTCGAGATTTGCAGAAAGAATAATGAATTGCAGAGCGCCTTGTGTATCGGCGAATCTTGTATTAGCCCAATCTCTTGCATTCGTATCGATTAAACAATAGCATCGGGATGTATTTGCTCAAAAGCGCGGATGGAAGATGGCGGGATGGGGGAGAGGGAAATGATGTTAGGCGGTAATGTTGAGTGAATGGCATTTGAATGGATTTGTGTGTTATCTCAAACACCGCACCTTTGAGACAACAGCATAATTTGTTATGGTGTGAAAATGAACCTAGAATACTAAAAGCAGATGACCGATTTCTGATAATCCTTTAATTGCCCTGATTGGAAATGTAAAATAAATATTTCTTGCGGAAATTAAGCCGATATCTATATTGATAAAAATATGTTATGGAGGAATTTGACCATGGCAACAATTTTAGTCGTTGATGACGAGAAGAACATCTGTGCACTCTATGAAATGGAGCTAAAAAAGGAAGGTTATAGTGTTTTCACAGCTTACAATGCTGAAGACGCTTTAGCAATTCTCGAAAGAGAGAAAATAGATGTTGTTATTCTCGATTTGCGAATGCCCGGAACTCACGGTATCGATGCACTTGAGAAAATGATGGTTAAGCAGCGGGACCTTTCGGTGCTTATAAACACCGCTTATGGTGAGTATCGAGATGATTTTCTGACATGGCTCGCCGAAGATTATATTATCAAGTCGCATGACCTGAACCCACTAAAAGAAAAAGTTAGCCAGATTCTAACCCGCAAGGGTAAGGTATGAGGAAAATCCGGTTTGCATCAGATTTCCGATAAAAAGTGGCATATTCGCTCGGTAAAGCTTTTCGCAGTTGCGGCAGCGGTAAGGGTTTTCATTGCCCTTTTTTTTAGGATTACTCCTCAGGAGGCATACTACTGGGAATTTGCTCGTCATCCCGCTCCGGGGTATTTCGACCATCCATCGGTTACTCCCTGGACAATATGGATTTTTACTAAAACTTTCGGGACAAATGTTTTTGGAATTCGATTCGGTGCAATCATTTATGGAATCGGAGCGCTTCTTTTTCTCTGGTTACTCGCACGAAAATTATGGGATGAAAGAACAGCTTTCTGGGTTGTCCTCACTGCATTGTGTGTGCCTCTTTTTAACACTGCGGGTATGTTTTTCACTCCCGACCCGCCGCTTGTGTTTTTCTGGCTCGGGGGAATTTATTTTTTGCTCAGCGCTATCGAGAACAAGAGCTGGAAATTCTGGATACTGTCGGGTCTTTTTGGCGGTATGGCAATGCTTTCAAAATACACCGCAGCTTTCTGGTTTGCTGGAGCATTCTTGTTTCTTCTATTGCATCCCGATGGTCGCAAATTCTTCAAGACACCAAAACCTTATGCTGCACTTTTTGTCTCGATTCTTGCATTTTCACCCGAAATAATCTGGAATGCTCAGCATGATTGGGCGAGTTTTACCTACCAAAGCACACGGCGCGCTGGTGAGATAAAAAGATTCCGTCTCGACTATTTTTTCGGTTACATAGGTGCACAGTTTTTTGCCGCTTCACCGGTTCTATTTGTTGGAATATGGTGGAAATCATTGTTATCGGGAATTTGTTTGTTAAAATCTATCTTTACAAAAATAGCACATGAACTCGCGCCGGAAAAGATTATCGTCGCATCATTCTCGCTACCAATGATGCTCTTTTTCTCAACGGTGGGATTGATATACTGGGTCAAACTCAACTGGCTCATACCGGCGTATTTTTTTCCAATAGCTGTATTTGTTGCATGGTCAGTTGCGAAAGGAAAAAAATGGCATATCGGGGGTTTATCGATTGCCGGGGGAACTACAATTATCATCCTCTTTGTCATGCTTGCGCCATTTCTACCGGTAACAGGCGAGATGGCATCGACTACCGGTTGGTGGGAACTTGCAGAGAGAATTCAAATCGAAAGAGCTGAGATGGATAAGAATACATTTATTTTTGGCGGCGAGTATAAAGTTCCCGCAATGCTCGCATATTACTTACCCGACAAACCGGAAACAGCGGGCCCCGATATTATCGGGCGATCAGGATTTCAGTTCGCATACTGGGTTGAAATAGATTCACTTATCGGTCGTGATGCAATATTTGTAATCGATCCGCGATGGGGATTTTCGCGTGAGCATGGTGAAAGGTTAATTGAAGAATATTTCGATAGTTTCGAGAGATGCAGCGACCTTGAAATAATACAGGCGGGAAAAAAGGTGACAACTTTTTATATTTATCGATGCTATAAGTATCATGGAATTGAGGATTAGCCTACATATTTCACAAACAAGATAATAATCGATGAGGTAAAACCTTAAATCCGGTTTTGTGAGGGATACTAAACAGCTTTCTATGGTTGAATATTGTGACACTACTCATATCGCAAGAGAGGTGAAACAGAGAACACAAAGCATATCTAATGAAAAAAGGTTTTAATTTTTACTCGATTAAAACATGATTATGAGGCAAGTGTAGAACATATTTTAAATGGACTAACTTATGCGGGGATGTAGTCCAACTCGATATTTGCTTTCAATAGTTACTTTGAGAAACAGATGTTTTCTCCAATTCAAGTAATTTTCTCTTTAATTCCACATCATCACCGAATCCCCCAATACCATCGACAGCAATCACTCGATGACACGGAACGATTAATGGGATATGGTTGTTTGCCATAGCAGAGCCGGCAGCGCGAGCAGCTCTTGGGCTTGCGCTTCTCTTTGCTAATTCAGAATATGTAATAGTTGTTCCATAAGGGATATTAGCTGTCAAGAACCATGCACGCCTCTGAAAAGGAGTTCCCCATAGAAACTTTGGAACAACCGAGAAGAATTTTCTTGCACCATCGAGATATTCGAGTATCTCATAGGTTGCTTTTAGGTCGCCCTCGACAAGCTCGATATTCATCGAGGCAATTCTATCCAAAAGGGCATCCGCATTTCCCAGAGAGACACCAAACACAAAATTATTCTGACCGATTGCAACACCGGAGACAATATCATGCACATATATCTGATATGTAACTCTGGATACTTTTTGCATTCTATTCCTCCTTTTGTGTCAGGTATGCTTCGATGAATCCATCGATATCGCCATCGAGAACCTTATCGGGTTGGGCAACCTCGTAGTTGGTGCGAAGGTCTTTGACCATCTTATACGGATGAAGAACATAGCTTCGAATCTGGCTTCCCCACTCGATTTTCTTTTTGGTCTTTTCTATTTCAGCCTTTTTCTCTTCTTCTTCTCTCTTTTTGATAGCTAACAGCTTAATTTTCAATAGCTTTAATGCCAATTCCTTGTTTTTATGCTGGGACCTTTCCGCCTGACAGTTGACAACGGTTCCGGTAGGCAAATGCGTGATTCTGACAGCGGTCTCGACTTTGTTGACATTTTGCCCGCCATGACCACCGGCTCGAAATGTATCGGTTTTCAAATCTCCTTCATCGATTTCAAATTCCTCGCTTTCCTCCGATTCGGGATATACAAAAATCGAGGCAAAAGAAGTGTGTCTTCGTTTATTTGAATCGAACGGAGAAATCCGAACGAGGCGGTGAACGCCAATTTCCGCCTTTAAATAGCCATATACGAGTTCACCCTTTATCTCGATTGTTGCGGATTTAAGACCGGCTTCTTCACCGGGCAGTTCATCCATCACAATTGGACGCCAGCCCTTGCGTTCACAGAAACGGATATACATCCGAAGGAGCATCGAAGCCCAGTCTTGAGCCTCGGTACCGCCGGCGCCGGAGTGGATTTCCATAATTGCATCGGCGCTGTCGTCGGTATCGGAAAGATAGCATTCTATTTCAAAAGAACGCAGTTCTTTATCAACATCCACAAATTCATCGATTAGTTCATCGTAATCGGGGCTTTCTGATTCAAGTAGTTTTTCGAGTTCAATAATGTCATCAATTTTCCGTTCAAGCGTTTTAAAATGCTCGAGTGCATTGAAAATCCGTTTGCGATATTCCGATATTTTTTGAGCTTTTTGAGGCTCATTCCAGATATTCGGTTCGGCGAGTCTATCATCGAGTTCTTTCAGGTCTATTTCCTTTTGTGGTGGGTCAAAGCCACCCCCGAAGATTTTCAAATCTCGCTCGAAGGTCATCTATGGGAATATTAGCGGTAATCATATTTCCTCCAGAATATTTTGACTTTTCTTAAAATATTGCATCTCACGATATAAGCAAGATATTTAGTTGATTAACTGGAAATTTGTAGTTTATCCAGAAATGCAACATCCGCAAAAAACAATTGTGTGATACTCATAGTTTGATTGCTTATACTGTGTGTAAAAAAAAACACTTGACATAATTAGTATGAAAAAATATTCTTGGCACAATACTATTAACTGGAGGTAATAATGCCGGTGTTTTTAATTTCATTCGACCTTGGTTCCAATCAAGCAAGCGAAAATCGAGCGTTTTATAATGTTATCGAGGGAATGGGCGAACCTTGCAAAATCTCATCGACCACAGTGATTGTCGATGCGGAAATTGAAATAAACGACCTCATAGATGCGCTTTCTGGAAGCATGGATGATGACAAAACGCTTTTTGTAATCGACCTTGAAACCCTCGAAGTTGATGGTTTGAACTTGCCAAATTGTATAGAAGAATTTGTATCTTCACCCGAGGATTCCTATTTAGAAGATGAAGACAGTATGGATGATTGAGTTTGTTGAAAAATACATGGAGTAAAACCTACCGGTCATTTTACATCCGGTTTTTTTGCTATATGTTATATACTACATCTTTTTCAAATTAGCAAATTCTGTCGAGTTGGATGAAATCCAATAGCATTAAATGAGCTACAACTAAAAGAATCGTGATCGAGACGGTCAAGCTGTTAATTTCACATTTTCTTTAACACTTATTTAAAGTCGAATCGTCTCATTTCTAACAATCGACTTAAATATTTGTGAAAAATGCAGATTAGTGAATTATTCTTAAAGAAATTGGATATTCATATAATTCCCCCTTATTTGCTGCTACTGCTCCAAGAACAATAAACACAATGTTGCAGATCAATAGAAGAGGGAAAAGAATGCATATTATCGGTCCTCCATCAATAATAATTGTAAGTATTATAACGGCAACCCAAGCAAGAAAAAGCGTAATCTGGAAATTGAGCGCTTCACATGCATGATGTTCTACAAAATCTGAATCATTTCTTTTAATAATCCAGATAATCAGGGGGGCCAAAAAACTGAATAAAGCTCCCAAATGCGAGATTAGCGCCAGTGTTTTTTCCTCGCTGGTTATCTGATACTCGTATTCCTCCTCGAATGTCGGCTGATTGTAAGGTTCATTATACATTATCATCACCTCCTTCTTTTTAATACCCATAATATACTATATAATTCATATTATCAAATCGCTTATGTCAAATATTTTATGATTTCTGAATTTGTATCTTATTCACTGCTATTTTATTTCATTCGGCAAATATACAAAATATACAGATTAGATTGTTATTTTACTGTGAAATACTTGTGTTATCTGTGTAATTATGCGTATGAAACCGATAACTGAGAACCGAAAATAAAAAAAACCTTGTTTTATCATCTAAAGCTATTAAACTCTGCTTATGACGCAAAAGATGAGGCCATACCTGTTGTTACCGCTCGTTATGCTTGCGTTCTGTTTTGCCGGTGAGGTTGACAGTTCGCAGCAGAATATCACGTTCGCTCTTGTCGGCGATATCATGCTTGGCACCGATTACCCCCCCGATGACACAAGGCTTCCCATGCTCGATGGGCTCGAGCTTTTCACTCAAGCGATGCCATTTCTCCTCGAGGCTGATATTGCGATAGGTAATCTCGAGGGACCATTAACAACAATCGAGAAATGCACGAAAACTTCGCACGACGGTCGTGTATATGCATTCCGAATGCCGCCCGCTCTCGCTCCACGCCTGAAAGATACTGGTTTCGATGTGCTTATTACCGCTAACAATCATGCACGCGATTTCGGACTTGCGGGGAGAATCGAGACTGAAAATACCCTCGATTTACTCGGTATCGAGCATACCGGTAGAATCGGTGAGATTGCGGTGCTTAATGAAAAAAACAGCACGATTGCAGTGATAGGATTTTGCACCTCTCCTGGAAGCTATTCACTGTTTGATATCGATGCTGCCACGGCGCTTGTCGATTCACTGGATGTAATCTTCGATATCGTAGTTGTTTCGTTTCATGGCGGCGCTGAAGGCGCAGAATATGCACATCTTCCCGACACGATGGAAATATTTCTCGGTGAGAATCGAGGCGAGCTTAGGAAATTTGCCCATGCTGTTATCGATGCCGGCGCCGATATTGTTTATGGTCATGGTCCGCATGTGCCTCGAGCTGTCGAGCAATACAAAGATAGGCTCATCCTATATAGTCTCGGCAATTTTTGCACTTGGTGGGGAATAAGCGTAAGGGGTTCCAATGGATATGCACCGATGGCCTGGATTGAGCTTGCATCATCGGGGGAACTTGTGGATTGTAAGATAATCTCATTCGAGCAGCATTCAAAACATTATCCTGTCTATGATTCGCAGGAAAGAGCCGCAAAATTCATGCTCGAGTTATCCATATCCGATGTCGAAAATTTTCCCGAAGGGCTGAAACTATCGACAACATCCAAACCGGTAATAAAACCGGAGGAAATTTCTTCATCAGATAAATTACACATAGATAGTAAAGTTGAGGACGATGAAAATATTTCGGCGACCAACTGAAATTGAGAAAATTCTCGAGCACAAATTCCGTGATGGTTCGCTTTTAAAGCGAGCCTTAACCCATCAATCGATGGCGAAAACCGCTGAAGATTCTTACCAGCGGCTTGAATTCCTTGGCGATGCTCTTCTGGGTTTTATAGTTGGAAAATGGCTTTTTGAAAAGTATCCCACCGCGCCTGAAGGGAAGCTTACAGAATACAGAAGGATTCTTGTCAATTGCACGGCGCTTGCGAAAATCGCTTCGATGTTTGGATTGAATCGGTTCGTCATTTACGATAGTACCGGGGACAATTTTCAATTAAGCGACTCGATAATGTGTGATGTCTATGAATCTCTTTTAGCTGCGCTTTATCTTGACGGTGGCTATATGATTGCCGAGAAGTTTTTATTTAGAACTCTTATCGCGCATTCCGATATTCTGCTCAATTCCCCGGCATTCACAAATCACAAGGGCAGAATTCTTGAATTGCTGCAGAGTAGAGGAAAGCATCCCGCATATATAGTTCTTGAAACAACCGGACCAGCGCATAATATGCTTTTCAAAGTCGGTGTTTATCAGGATGATAAACTTCTCGGAATTGGTTCCGGCTCGAACAAAAAGGATGCAGAACAAGAAGCTGCAAAACATGCTTTGAGTGAAATGGGACTATCTAATAATGATTTCTCCAATACAAATATAAGAAAACAGGATTGAATATGAGAATTGGAATCGGCTACGATATACACTGTCTTGTTAAAGGTAGGAAATTGATTCTCGGTGGAATCGAGATTGTTTACGAATTGGGGCTTAACGGGCATTCCGATGCCGATGCGCTTATTCATGCTATCATCGATGCATTATTGGGTGCAGCAGCGCTTGGGGATATCGGACTACATTTTCCCGATGATGACCCAAAATGGAAGGATATCTCTTCAATCAAATTACTAAGTGATATTGCTAACTTATTGCAAAACAATAATATTGATATAATCAATATTGATTCAATAATAATTGCCGAGTATCCCAAAATGGCTCCATATATTGAATTAATGAGAGAGAAAATTGCAGGAACTCTGGGCATAGAAAAAGAAAGAATTTCAGTTAAGGCTAATACCAATGAGGGAATGGACAGTATCGGGCATGGTGAAGCTATTGCCTGCCATGCAATTGCACTGATTGATTCGCATTAGTTAGGTTTTTTTCCTTTGCAAGGTTTTATGCACATCCCACAGATGTAATGACCAATGCCGCGCTTGCCAAAGCTTTTTAGGATTTCAATACATCGATTACGGTCGAAATCATGAGCGGTATCGCCAATTGCTCCCGCCGGGCACATCTCGATACATGCTCTACATTCGCCACAATCCATCTCGTGAGGTTTTCCCGGTTTAAGTGGCATGTCGGTCAAAATCGTTGCCCATCTCTGGTGTGAGCCGAATTCAACTGTTACAGCAAGGTTGTTTCTTCCCCACCATGCAAGTCCCGCTTCAACCGCAGCATGTCGATGAGATAGAATTCCGAGTTGTGATTTCCAATCGATTATTTGTGTCGCTGCAATCGGAACGGCATTATGTCCGTGCATTTCAATCCATTGAGTAATTCTCGTTGCCGAACGGTCAAGCAAGTAATTTACCTGCCGGTAATACGCAAGATAAAGCTGATTTGGACCATCGATAAGTGTATCCGTAATACCATAGGAAATTTTGTATCCGATAACTACTGCGAATTGAAATTTATTCCTTAAAAATTCATAGTCTGGATGAAGCCATAATTTCTCTGTCATCGCTACACCAAAAAGGGGCGCTTCGAGTGTTTCTGCCGCGTATTTTTGAAGTTCTTGCATAAATCTTCCATGATAATAAAGAAGCCGGCGATGGGAATCGAACCCGCGACCTGCTCATTACGAGTGAGCTGCTCTACCATCTGAGCTACGCCGGCAAAAACCAGTAAAAACAAAGTAATTAAATATCGGAACCGAGACAATCCTTTTTAATTATTCAACAGTTTTGTTATAAGTATTCTAATTTGTAAATTTATACTGTTTGATTCTTAATAACTCTTTTACCGCTTGCGCATCAAGGTCAATTTGAGCTTTAAGTTCCTCAATAGAATGAAAAGTTATATCCTGTCTGATATGCTCGAGAAGTCTTACAATAAAATTCTTTCCATACAATGGCGAGCCATCATGGTTGAAAATATGGACTTCAAACATCCTTTCATGATTTACAAAAGTAGGTGCTTTTCCTATATACGCCATTGCATCTTGGTAAGTCTGTGAAGATTGAACACATGCTTTTGCAGCATAAACACCGTCGGGAGGGAGAATTTTATATTGTGGGAAGTGAATATTCGCTGTCGGGTAGCCGATATGACTGCCCAATCCACGCCCCGGTACGGCTTTCCCGGTAACCATATATGGATGCCCGAGAAATTTACTCGCATTTTTGATATCGCCTCTCTTGATAAATTCCCGAATCATACTGCTTTTAACCTCGAAATCATCGACTTTAACTGGAGAAACAATCACAGTTTCAAATCCCATCTTGTCACCCAATTTTGTTAAATTTTCGGGATTTCCACCCCTTTTATTCCCAAAATGGTGATCATATCCAACAATTATCAGTTTGGCGCCAAGTGAACCAATAAGATATTGAGTGACAAAATCATCATAGCAAAGTTCGGAAACCTTTTCTGTAAATTTAATATGTACGATAGATGGCAAGTTATATTTACGCAGAAGGATTTCCCGCTCATAAACAGTTGTTAGAATATAAAAATCCTGTCCAAACGCAATTCGAGGGTGAGGATCAAAAGTGAGGAGAATCGGTAGCAATTGTTTCTCACCTGCAATTTTGATGAGCTTTTCAATAATAGCTTTATGTCCAAGATGGATACCATCGAAACTGCCAATAGCAATTGCAGTTTTATGCAAAAAATTTGGCTGGGGATTATCAAGCCATATTGTTTGTATTTGCTTTGATTCTATCATATTAAGACCAACTTAAATACTCGTAAAATATACAGGCTACATATAATAGTCAGAATAAATACAATTCAATTTAGGATTTATCAAGATATAAATGAATCATATTCGAGTATTCGTCAAATTTAATATCTTTTATTAGCGCTCGATACCAGAATTATTAGAACTTATAACATTTTTTAAAATGCAGGCTTGACGAATGAGGAAAGATGATTATTTTGTTTTTTCTAAAAAAAAAGAAAAAAAAAGAAGGAGGAAAGATGCGTCGATTATTCTATGGATTAATAATCGCTATGTTGATTCTGCCGCTTGCCGCTGAAGAACTTCAATGGCTCCCCGGTAGATTTATTATTTGTTTCTATCCCGAAACTCGAATCGATTTCAATGAAGGCAGCAATGGAATGATAACCTGTGGCATTCCTAGTGTTGATTCTCTTTTAGCAGAATATCGTGTTCACAGTGCAAAAAGGTTAGTTCCGCTTACATCCAATCCGAGAATTGCTGGGATTCGATATCCAATCCGAAACTGGTTCTTGGTTTTTGCAGATGTCGATTCGGCAACAATTCCCGGGATTACCGCAGCATTCGAAAAGTGTCGTGATATCGATATGGCAAGCCCCGACCATCTTTTTCCAAAATTCCGTGTTCCAAACGACCCCATGTATTCTGCTCAATGGTTTCACGATAAACTCAACATGTCTGTAGTATGGGATTTCAATACTAATATCGACGATGTACTAATCACTGTGATGGAAGGTGTTCAATGGCATCATCCCGATTTGAATGATAATATCTGGGTAAATCCGGGCGAGGATCTCGATGGCGACGGTGTTCCAATGGATCCGGACGACATGAACGGAATCGATGATGATGAAAATGGTTATGATGACGACCTTATCGGATGGGATTTTATCAATAATGAAAACGACCCGGATGATGATGACAGCGGGCATGGAACGATGTGTTCCGGCACTATCGGCGCGGTTGGGAATAACTCGATTGGTGTTTGTGGAATGACATGGGATATACAACTAGTTGTCCTTAAAACCGATGATGATTCTATGCATATCCAAAGTGCAATTGTGCCGGCAATAAGTTATGGGATGGAAATGGGAGTCGATATTTACAGTCTTTCGTATGGCGGATATACTATTCATCCGCTTTCTCGCGCATTATACCAATCTGCTAATGATAACGGCGCTGTGCTTATCGGTGCAGCCGGTAATGAAAATGTCGATACTATTTCGTATCCTGCGGGATACACATTCGTTCTTGCGGTGGGGGCTACCGACCAAAATGACGAACGAACATATTTCTCTAATTTTGGCGATTGGGTAGATATATGCGCGCCCGGCGAGTATATTTTAACAACTAGACCTACCGATGATTACGAATCTGTCGATGGAACATCCTTTTCATGTCCGATTGCCGCTGGGGTAGCGGCGTTCCTGGTGCATGTATATCCCGATTCTTCACCCGATTTTATCTACGAAAGAATGAGAATTGGAGTTGACAATATCGACAGCCTGAACCCCGGTTTCGAGGGCTTGCTCGGAACGGGTAGAATCGATGCGGCAAAGGCTTTGTATCAATGGAGATTCCCGTTTATGCTGCTCGATTCATTTGTTATTATCGATTCGGATGGCGATGGAAGAGTTACTCACGGTGAACAAGGAGAATTGATTATCTATTATCGCAACGATCCGGAATGGCAAGTCGCGGAAGATATCGAGCTTACAGTTTCATGCAGTGACGAGGCGCTCGAGTTCTCTGTTAATACAGTTAATCTGGGAGACATTTCTCCCGGCGGAGAAGTCGATAATGAATCGCTGCATATTATATTTGAAGCTCAGGAAGAATATTTCGAGGGGCATCCTGTCGAGTTCACATTGCATTTGAGCAGCGGTTCATCGGAATATGTCAAAAACGATTACATCGAGTTCATGTTGAGCTACCCAAGCATTCTTTTATATGAATGCGATGGATATAATAGATTTTCAAATTATCTAAACAAGACATTAACCGATGGCAAAGTCATTCATGAGCACTGGATAAGAGATTCGATTGGAACGATTACAGCCGATTTACTCGATATATATTTCCAGACAGTTATCGTGATGAGCGGTAATACCGAAACGGACATTCTGTCTGAATCCGAGATTTCGCTCTTCGAGGATTTTATGGATGATGGTGGCAATATGCTCTTGTCCGGTCAGTATCTTCCCGATGACCTTGCGGCGGCACATTCGGATTTCCTCGAGGATTATTTCGGCGCAGTTCATGAAAACGATGCCGAAAACAGGATGTGGGGACTGCATGTGAACGGTATCGAGGACGATATTATATCCGACGGTATGGATTTGAAATGTATCACATCCGGTGATGCCGCCGATAATCAAGTTTCGTTTGGAACATGCTACGAAACCGGAACGGGTATCGGGTTTCTTAGATATCAGATGGATACAGACGAAAATCGATTCGCAGCAATCCGAAATGAATTTGCTTCAGGGGGAAAAACAGCTTTTATCGAATTCGGTCTCGAGGGCGTTCATAACCTTGCAGTCGGTTACACATACAGGGACTCTCTTGTCGCAAATATAATGCGCTGGTTCGGGCATGAATACGAGGATATTCGCGAGGACAAAGCAATAGCGCCCGAAAGAATTAGACTTATCGCGCATCCCAATCCTTTCAACAGCAAGGTAGAAATTGAATTCAATGCATCAGGCGATTACGCTATCGATATATTCGATTTCTCGGGAAAATTTGTTAAATCGATTGCAAAAGGTTCCGGAAATGGCAGAATATCAATATCGTGGGATGGAACCGATTCTTATGGGCATAGCGTTCCAACAGGTGTTTATCTCGTGGTTGCAAATTCGATTGGAAAAACAGCGACATCAAAAGTGATTCTGATGAAATGAGTGAGAAAAAACAATCTGAACCACGGATTACACGGAAACCGTTGATTATAAAAAAGGGCAATGAAGGTGATGCAGATATTCTATTGCTATCTGTTTTAACTGACGGACAACTGGAGGATTAGATTTGGAAAACCTAAAAATGCCTCCCGATGGCACAGTTTCAGAAATACGATTGAAATCTGAGAAAGAGCGGTATAATCGGATAACAAGCGATGAGGAAATAATGGTTCCCGCTCGCGAACTGCTTTCCGGCTCGGAATACGATTCCAACCGCAGACGATTACTCGCAAGCGCATTGCGAGTATCTGAAAAAATTATTCCAACACTTACTTATCTTGTTAAAATTGCGAAGACAATAACCGCATTCAAAAGGGATGTCGAGGTTTATATTGTCGATGACCCTCTTCAGAATGCCTCTTGCATGGATTTCGGTTCGGGACCAGTGTTTCTGCTTTTTTCTTCGGGGATAATCGAAAAAATGCGCAGCAGAGAATTGCTCTTTGTTATCGGGCACGAATTGGGGCACATGCTTTATCATCATCATGATATTCCGGCTTATGGCTTGATGAATCTTAAGGATAGGATGACACCCGAGCAGACAATTTCTTTGATGTCCTGGAATAGGCGAGCTGAAATATCGGTTGACCGTGTCGGACTTTTATGCTGCCAGAATATCACCGATGCCGGTATCGCATTGATTAAGCTTTCATGTGGGCTTACGGAACGTTCGATAAAATTCGATATAAATGAATACACAGAACAAATGCAAGAAATCCAAAAACTTTCCGAAAGTGTTCTCGATTCTCAGGATTGGTATTCGACTCATCCGTTTAATCCACTGCGAGTTTTGGCTCTGCGCTATTTCTGGGAATCCGATGCTATGACCGGATTGCTTGGACATAGCGCCGAACATAAACTCAGTGCGGAAACACTGGATAGCAGGATTGCAGAGATGATGAATTCGATGGAGCCTATGACATCCAGAGCTGAAGAGGCAATCGAGGCGGAGTGTCTTCTATGGGGTGGCTATCTTGTTGCTGCAAGCGATGGCAGACTCGATGTCGGGGAGTTGAGGAATATCGAGGGGAATGTCCCGGAAAATATGGTCGCAGCTGCAAGAGAGCAAATAAATCATACTTCAAATTTCACTCAACTGTTTCAGGAGAAATTCAACAGCGCTGCGAAAAAAGCGAAAAAGCTTCCACTGGCTGAACGAAATATTATTATTCAAAAACTGGTTGCAGTTGCCCGTGCTGACACGGTTGTCGATAATGCCGAGAAAGTTGTATTAAGAAAAATTTGCGAGCAACTAGGTGTGAATCCGACATTTGCAGACCAGATGCTGCTTATGATGGAGTAATGCTGTATAGATTTGTGATTTGTGAATGCGAATTATTCCCTTCTACAAGCTCAGGGAATGGAACGGCACACGGTCATTGAGTTGTCGAAATGACCGACGACTAGCTACTTGTGGAAACAATCAAATTATTTTAATGCAAAAAGGAGAGAATCCATGGAAAAGATTGATTTTAAAAATATCGGAGGATTTATTGCAAAACTTGCTCAGAACGCCGGTATCAATATCGAAAGCCAGAATCTTGAAGGAGTGATAATAAACTACAAATTACCGGATAATCGTCATCAGAGAGTATGGATAAAACGACTATTCATCGATGAAAAACGAGGTCTTGTAATAATCGGCATATTCTCACCTGCGCTATCTATGCCGACCGGGCAGCAGCTTGGACAAGAAACCGCTAATAGACTGCTCAGACAGAACGCCACTTTTGCACAGTGCGCTTGGGCAATCGATTCAGGAACGGATAATAATGACTATCTCGTAATCATGGACACCTTGATAGCCAATTTCACGCAGCCCGAGGAACTTATTGAAGCTGTTGAAAGCGCTGCAATATTGGCGGACGATATGGAAAAGAAATTGGGACAGGATGTATTCTAATCATTCGCTGTTAATGGAATTTCTTCCGAACAGATGCAATCCTTGAATTTGCACGGCAAAGCATTTTCCTCGAATATTATGGATGGGGGAGAGGGGCAACTCTGAACTTTTAACTCTGAACTAATTTTGTCGATTGCATTATGCTTTTTTTATTGTATATTGCAACTGGTTGACAAAATGGTTATAATTCCTAATATTAGATTTTAGCTTTTACTTAAAAACTCAGGCTAAACATGAAACTTTGTAAAATTACAAATGGTTCTATCGAAGGTCTCGATAGAATTTCTGTAGTGGGACTCCCGAAAGAACAAATTAGTGATATAATTTTGGGTTCGCTAATAAATTCAATGAGTTGGACCAAGCTTATGTGTATCGGCTCAAGAATTCCAATACAGTCGGGAAAGCAGATTGATATGTTGGCGATTGCGCCCGATGGAAAGCTTATCGTTGTTATATTTCAGCTTGGTAATGCTCCGCAGGAAACGGTTGCGCAAATTATTGGTTCAGTAACATGGTTTGATAAACTCGAAAAAAAAGACATCGAGCAAATTGCAATATTTAAACTTAAAAAATCTCTTGCAGAAACCTTCAAAGAGTTTTATGGAAAAGCTGTTGATAATATCGGTGATAAAATGAATTTGATACTACTTGCTCATGATTTTTCGGATGATGTTCTCGATGCTGTTAACTTTCTTGCAGAACGAGGTATGTTGATCCATTGTATAGAATACAAGCTTTTCAAAGATAATGAGAATACTATACTGGCAAATAGAATTGTTACCGATGAGATTCTCGAGCATACTCACGAACCTGAACCTAAAACTCCGACATACACTTTACCATCTAAACTGGATGATGAGCAATTTATTAAACTGATTGCTGATACACTCGAGGAAAAATTTGGAACATGGCTATCGCATTTTAAGCCCAAACGGAAAGGTGCGTTTGAAATTAAATGTTCTGACAATAGTGATATAATAAGTGCATTTATAGAATGGGAATACACGGAAAGTCCAATTATGGTTGAAATCATCCTCGATAAGAGTATCGACTATGATGGGAATAAAAGAAACTTGCTTTCCATGATTATTGGAACTCATGAAAATCCCGCATTTGTTTATAAATTTCCACAATGGTCAAAAGATATGAATTTCATCGATAAAATTATTCAGCAGTTTGAATGGGCAAAACCTTTACTCAACTCGATTCTTTCCGGGTAGTTTTAATATCATAAGTGCGGAAATTTGCAATCTGCAATCTGAAATAATATCCCGTTATGCAATCACTCTGACTTGTGAGCCTTCCGTATCTTTGGCGACCTCGAGCCTTGCCGGGAATTCGTTTTGAAACTGCGGGAGATGGCTTATCACAATGATTCTATCAAATTGCGATTGAATATCATACAGCATCTCGAGAAGTTTTGAGAGACCGTTTTCATCCTGCGAACCGAAGCCCTCGTCGATAATAAGCGTGCGAAGGGGAAAACCGGCACGGGTTGCAAGGAGTCTGGATAATGCAAGCCGGAGTGCAAAATCTATCCTGAATTCCTCGCCACCGCTGTATGATTCATAGACTCTCTCGCCATTCCGGTCGGATATATTCACCATAAGTTTTTCATCGCTTTCGGGTAAAAGCCGAATTGAAAGCTCGCCATCCGTGAGAAGTGCAAGAGTCTCGTTTGCGTCGGATTCCAACTGTTCGAGGTATCTTCCTAAAAGCCAGTCCTGAATCCCCAGTGGTCCGAGAACATCCTCGGTTATGCGGTGAATATTCGCAATTGAGTCATGCTGACTCATTTTGTCGTACAGCACAGTTTTTTGCTCTTGAAGGTCACTCATTCTTTTGCTTTGAGTTATAAGTTCTATTTGCCGGGATTGAAGCTTTTTTGATTCACTATCGAATACGGCGAACTCTTTTCGGAATTGCGATAATTTGCTTTCAACTTTGTCCTTTTGCTCAAGCTCTGTTTCGATTTCCGCAAGATGGGCATTGATATTGTCTCGCTTATTTTCATATCCTGAAATGTGCGATACGAGTTCTGTGAGTTTATCCAAAAGCTTTGGTAATCTTTCCTGTGCATTTTGATATTCAAAAAATATCTGCGGAGCCGATTCGAGAGCGGCAAGATTTACACGAACTTTTTCATATTCATCGGGATTATAATCCGATGAGTTTAATTCCTCTTTGATTCCTTTGAGTTTATCTTCCAATTCTGCAGCGATTTTAGTTTGCATAAGTTTATCAAGCTTATCATTCGCTAACGATATTGTCTCTCTTAGTTTTTTGGCTCTTTCTATATTCTGTTCAGCGATTGTCCATTTCCGTTCATTTAGCTGTAGCGAATCGATAAGTTTTTTTATTTTCTCGAGAGCTTCAGACTGAAAATCCAGTTCGGAAATTCCTTTCTCCGTCCGTAACAAAACTTCCCGCCATTGGTGCGAGAATTGCCCCGATTTGAGTTTATCATCGAATCCGTTGATTTCATGTTCGATATCCTGAAGCCGGGCACGAAAGCTTTGAATAGTCGCCAGTTCGGCGGCAAGCTTTTGAGATTGTTTGTGAAACTGAGCAATATTCGCTGTTTTAGTTTTTTTATCCAATTCCTTCCCGAATTCTGCAATCCTCAATTCAATATTTTCTATCAAGAGTTTGGTTTTCTTGCCTTCGGTTTCAATTACCGCTTTTTCGGATGAAATTCGTTTGCAAAGCTTCTGCTTGTGGATGCCATCGAGTTGAGAGCTACATAGAGGGCATCGAGAAACATCTTCGGTTTCAACAAAATGCAAATTCTTATCAAGCTCCTGCCATTGCTCGAGAAAAGCGCTTTTCTTATGTGATAAGAGCGCTCTTTCCGATTCCAATTCCCCAATTTTTGAACGAATATCTTCGATTTCCTTCTTCGCAATTTCACCCTCGGAGATTCTCCGTTGGACAATTTCCAAATTTTTCGAAACATCCGACTCATGCGATAACTTCGATTTCAGTTCTTCCTCTTGAATTCTGTAAGACTTCAGTTGCTTTCGCAAACCTTGCTCTTCGGTATCGATATGTGTCCTCGCCTCGTTTGCGGTGCGGACAAGCTCATCGAAACGCTTGCCTTCAGCGGATATTTCATCAAAGGTTTTCCGCGCAAGCTTTAGTTCGGACATTTTATGCCGTAGTTCATCGATGTTTGCGCATTCTTGCTCCGTCTTCTCAAGCTCGCTTTCGAGTTGAGATAGCTCACCCTCGAGCAAGCTAATTTTGCGCCGATGTTCCGATTGAATGTGAGATATTTTGCGCTCAATATCGACAACCTGTCCAGTGAGTTTTGCATGAAGCGATGCCTGTCTCGATATTTCCCGCTCACGTCCGGAAAGCCGTTTATGCTCTTCGTAACTACCGATGATTTCATCCGATTTATTCGTGATTCTCAAAAGCTTTTCTTTTTCGTCGAGAATTTTATTCTTGGTTTTCTTGTCTGAAGAAATTTCTCGATTGGTCGATTCGAGCGAGTCTTTTAAAAATCCTTTTTTCTCATCAAGCGCTAAAAGGCGATTATTCTCTGTAAGTGCGTTTTCAAACTCCCTTTTGCTTTGCTCGAGTTTTTCCGATAAGGTTTTGAGCAGTTTTTCGATTTCTTTTAACTCGTCATCAGGATTTTCGATTTCGGCGAGTTGATTATCGAGCAGGTTGATTTGATTCCGCAATTGTTCACTCGATGTTTCGGATTTCCGGGCGAGCTGACAGGCTTTGTGCCGAAGTATGTCATATCGTTCTATGCCAAGAAGTTCCCCGAGTTTTTTCCTCCGCTCCGATGGGAGCATTTTTGAAAAGACCGAAGCTTCATTCTGAGCGAAAAAAGTCGCCAGACGAAGTCCGGCATAATCGGCGCCAAGTATTTCCTCGATTGCGTTCTGCGAATCCGAAAGCCTGTGTGATTTGAGCGGGGAAACGAATTCACTTTCATCTTCATCGAAACGCAATAACGATAATTTTTGGGCTTTTTTCCGTATTGAACGAGCCACGCGATAGTGCACATTACCGACATCGAAATCGAAAGTAATGTTGACAGAATTTGCGCCGGTTCGTCGAACGCTTGACGCTCTCGAACCCTCGCGGGACTTGCCGAAAAGCGCCCACAAAATAGCCTCGACTATCGAGGATTTACCAGAACCATTAGCTCCGACGATGCAGAACAAAGGCGCAAAATCCAGTGGGATTTTGGTCGTCCCGGCAAAACTACGGAAATTCTCGATTTCTATTGAAATTGGAATCATATTATTTAAAGAAACCCTCCATTAGACAACATAAGTCATGCTCTCAAAGATTTCAAAAGTTTTTTAGAAACAATGAAGATTGATGATTGATCCCAGCCTCGCTACACAACTGATTACAAATTCCGCACTGCACCTCAAAGGATTTTGCCACAGAGAAAATCAGGTTTCAGGGGGTCAGACGGCAACACTCAACTCTCAACTCTTCCTTCTGAATTTTTAAAAGAAATAATCCATCTGGATTAACCAGCTTGAACTGGTTTCCCGTACCGTTCCACCCTCTATTTCATTTTCGGGGGAGTAGGAATCGCGAATATCGTGATTGCTATTTGTCAGCGGTTTGTCGATAGTGAGTTTTAATGTAACCGATAGGTTTTCCGCGAGCCTGTCCGATACCGCAAGCCACCATCGCAGCGCATCGGTCGAGCTTTCCAGAATTGCGAAATCGTTATTCTCGAAATTCCATAGCCATCCGCGATATACTATTGCCTGTGAACTGAACTTAAGCTTTTCTGTAACATTAATATTTGCGGTGAGCATTAAGCCGTCGGAGGCATCGAGAACATTGCCAACGAGCGGGTCAGCGCCCAATGGGTCGGATGAACCAACATAATCCGGTTTCGGAGGATTGCCGACAAAAGAGTGAACAACAGTGAATCCGAGGTCGGAATAATCGGACAGACGGGTTTCTGCTGTGAGCCGTATCTCATCCACTGTGAAACTTGTTGGAAGCAATGCATTGGATGCGCTTCGTCCCTGCCATTTGCGCCAGAGCCTGAATGTCAATCTGCTGTTGGGGCGATAGTTGGCTTTCAGCACAATCCTGCGATAATCGGACATATCCGTCAGTCGAGTCCAGGCATCGAATTCGAGTGTTCCCATAAGCTGCCGGAACGGTCGCCCATTGAATTGGAAATAGATGCCATCCTCAGCCTGCGGACATGGATTCTCTTCGGCGAGCGCTATAAATTCAGGATTAACAAGCCGATAGTCCTTTTCGAGGAGTGAACCCTTGTAGCGGTAATACTCGGAAAAACCGCGATTGTAAGGATTATCGAAATCGACATCGTAATGCCGATACAGTGCGAGAAGCGAGAATCGATTCGTTACAAGCTGGGCTTTTGAGACAAGCCCGTAGGGAGAATCATGCCCATCGTTTTCTGAAATTGAATCACAGTATGCTTCATAGATATTTTGATTATATGCCGGCATTCGTGCATATTCTGAGGATAGAGTAAGACTTCCGATATTATAAAGCCCGTGAAAACCAAATACAAAAAGCTCGTCTCGCATTGAGTTTCTTTCGAATAGCTCACGGTCTCGCTCATCGGTTTTATTGTTTCCACCCCATGGTAGATATTCCTCATCGATTATTGTAAAAAGAAGCGGATTCCAGAATTCACTGTATTTTGCGTGATAGCCTGTAACTCCCAGCCGCAGATTGACAGTCGGCGATACGGTCAGGTTGCCACCGATGAGTGTTTCTTTGACCTTGTCATTCCAATTAGGGAGGTTCGGAGCAAACTCGGTGAAACCGCCACCAACGCTGTCAGGATTAAGAATCGCAGTTTTATCTCGAACAGATATGAAAACTGTCGGTTCGATGATGGAGTATTTTGTCTCGAGTCCTACACCGCGAAGTGTATAGACACGGGATGATGAAATATCGGGATAGATACCGAGTTGCCGGATATCGAAACCTGTACCACTGCGACGCGATGAGTAATAATCGCCTGACCCGAAACATACGCCCTCACCGAAACTTGCGGCAAAATCTCCGGCAACGGCGCGACGAATTTTGAAATCGCCAAGTTTATATCGTGTCAATGCCAGATAGAATTTCGTGTCGGGATATGCCAGAGGATTCATCCAGTTTCCGTTATCGATTGGTTCGGATTCGCTGCGCCCAAAGCGAAATCCCATCGAGAATGGACCGTATGAAACTTTCCCGCGGATATGCGAATATGGATTTTTCTCGCCTGCATCGGCGCTCCATCGGGAACCGAAATAGCCGCCCAATCTCCATATCCCGTTTTCCTCACCGTAACCCATAAAATCCCTGACTGAAACATATCCTCTTGCAGAAAGCCCATTGATACCGCGAAGCTGGCGCCTGTCCTTAATTGTACCGCCGTTTTGCTTGAATCGCAGAAGTGCTACGGCATCCATGGGCGAGACATTCTGAATACTCACGAGGTCGCGGTAATCAAGCTTCGAAAGAACCGGTTGCTGCATAATCGAGATAATCCACTCATCTATCAATGAAGCGGAAGCGCCATCACCGCTGAACCAGTCCCCGATTTTAAAATAAAGATTATCCACCCGGTCGAGTGGTGTCGTTTCGACATGCAGTCTGCTGATTTTTACAAGTGGTTTCAGTCTTGCGAATTCTTCGGGAGTAAAAATGCTCATATCCCATAGGTCGTAGATACTTTTAAAACCTCCGCCATAGAGCATTTTCTCACAAATAGCCTCACGCTGCTCCTGTGTGATAGAAAGCTTGGCAAGATTCTCGCAATCGCCGCAATTGAGGTCGATTTGACCGGATTCCATACTTTGCATATCCTGCGCAGGAATGCTGGTTTGCAAAAGCGCAAGAATTATCGCAATAGCAAGGGAGTATTTGAAATAGTTTTTTTTCATAAGATTCTCTACTCTGGAAATTGAACTCCAAAAGATACAAAATGCGAGAGTGGCAACACAGGATGCGATTCGATGGCATAATCGAATCCTACCATTTTATAATGAAGCCCGAGTCCGGCGGCAATCCTGTCGGGATTGGTTGCAACACCCGCCCTGAATGTGATTATTTCATGCGGTGATGCCAGCGCGGCAAGCGCGTATTCAAAATCCTGCCCGGCTTCGCGAGTGATGAAAAAAGCCATTTCCGTGTCATTATACGGAGAATATCCGATAAGTCCGGTAGCTGAACGGGGCAATTCGATATCGCTTTCCGTTCCCATATTGGTGCCGCTGAGATTTTCCACAAGCAGGCTGATGCGGGTTCGCTCATAGACTATCGCCTCCGCCGCGATAGTAAGCCCCAGCGCGGTTGCAGAACCGAGATTAGTTCCATCGACACTTGTGCCGTAAGACAAGCTGTATATATCGCCGCGGATTGCAAGCGCAAGAATGTTGTGGACATCGGACAAGAGCTTTCGCGAGAAACCGATATTCATTTGTGTTTCGGTTGTTAGGTCATCGACAGCAAAACTCGAGCCGGTCAGTGTTACTCTACCAATGTTATCCTGCCCCCATGCGGCATAGCCGGAGAGCATGTCGAAATCGGCATGGTTGAAGTTGCGGTTGTAACTACCGCCTGCAAATATCCCGTATCCACCGAATAGCGAGGCATTGGATACTCCGATTGCCTGCGGTATATCGCCAAATGCAACACATTCTGCATCGCTAAGTTTGCTAATAAATGCAGCAAAGCATGATGAAACCGATACGGTGATTATTACACCTATTGTTAAGAATCGCGAAATATTTGCACGCTTGATTGATATATTCATTTCAATTTACTCCCCACGACTAAGGTTGCGGTTTTCGATTCCTTTGCTCCGGTAGTGCTGACTGCGCTGAGATGCAGAAGATATGCTCCCGCCGGAACAAGCGATGAGGTTTCATCTCTGCCATCCCAATCGAGTGTTACAGCAGACAATGGTGTACCCTCATACAGTGTTGCAATACTTCGTCCCCGACGGTCGAAAAGGCGCATAGTTGCTCTATAACCATCGGGAACAGAGAATACTATTTCAATCTTCTCACCCAGCGATGGTGCCAGAACGCCCTCCTCGATTTGCAGGTTTATTTCATCGGCAGGTGTGGTGAACGATGTATCGGGTTCATATTCCTCGATATCCTCCGGCAATGCGGGCACAAGCTGAAATTCCTCACCATAGATACTACCCACGCCCTGAATGATAAGGTTCTGTCCGACCGAGTAATCTCCGCCATCGATTCCAGTAGTACCCCAGATTCTCGATAGGACAGAATAGCCTTCCTCGGAATAGACGGTCAGATTATAATCATCGCCACCGGTGTTATAGAGGTCGATAACCCGTCCGCGCACTTCGATCCAAGTGCCCTCATAAGCCGCCGCATCCGCCCAGATATCGGCGATAAGTGTCGGTGCAGGTATCGTATCCGTACCGATTACTTCGTAAGTGATATTCTTTATCTCTGTTATTCCTTCATAATCCTCAATTTGCCCTTGAATCTGCAAAACAGCACCGCGAACTAAATCTGTTTCATGCTGTGCAGTAAGTTCAAAATCGAAAACCTGGATACCCATGCCGCTTTCGTCCTGAATATAAGCCTTGAGCATAGTTGCGATAATCGCTCCAGCCGGAACGGTAATCACACCTTCGATTGTAACATTGTTGAAACTACCGGGATTAGCTTGAATATCCGCAATGGCGGTGAGATTTGTATCGGGTGTGGTTGTATCCGGTTCAAGCCATTCGATATCCTCGGGCAATGCCGGCACAAGCTGGAAAGAACTGTCATAGACGCTGCCGACTCCACGAATCCGCAGTCTGTGCCCGATTTCTATGCTGTCGGCATTTATTCCGCTTGTTTCCCAGAACCTGAGCGGTACATCGATTCCCCCACCGGCATCGATTGTTACATTGTAATTGGCGCCATCGGTGTTATAAACATCGATAACATTGCCCTCAACCTCGACCCATGCGCCCTCATAATCTGTCGCATCCGCCCATATATCGACAACATTATACGGCAATGGCATTTCATCTGTGCCGATTACTTCATAAGTAAAGTTCTCTATCTCGGTTATTCCTTCATAATCCTCGATTTCGCCTTGAATTCGCAAAACCGCGCCGCGAACAAAATCGGTATTATACTGTGTAGTTGTATCAAAATCGAAAACCTGGATACCCATGCCGCTTTCATCCTGAATATAAGCCTTGAGCATAGTTGCGATAACCGCTCCAGCGGGAACGGTAATCACGCCTTCTATTGTAACAACATCGTAGTCACCTGGATTAGCTTGAATGTCCGCAATAGCGGTGAGGGTTGTATCGATAGTAGTATCGCCGGATGTATCGGTTACGAAGATGATATCATCATCGTTTCTGGGTTCGAGAAAATACTCCCCGTAATCATACATTATAAGCCCGACAATGCTTTCGACCGAATCGCCGACAGTTGGAGAGTATGAATAATCGAAATTGTTCTTGATTAACAATGTTCCCGAATCATCGGTAATCTCCCATTCATCGGCGGCAACGGATGTTACAATTGCGTCTTCGATTTGTATCAGAACGCCCTCGAGCGATTCGGATGTATCGGCATCGGCGCAGGTTGTTATATACGGCTCCGGCACAGCGCCGGTCGAATCGATAGAAAGGGAACTCACATCGGTCAATTCGGTGAGGTCGTAAAACTCATCGACCTCTGCGGTGAGTGTAACATAATCGCCTACAGACACGCTGTATGCCCAGTCATAGACATGAACGCCGTGCCATGGTCCGCCCTCCGGGTCGGAGATGAAATACTTATCGCCATCGTAATTACCGCCGGTAACAACACCGGAAACTGTTACAATTTCACCGTCATAAGGCGAGGAACCCGATGTGGAATACTGAATATCATAAACAGTGAGACCGTAAGCTATGTTCATCCAGAAAATAAATGCGATAAAAACACCGAATAAATATCTTTGCATATCAAACTCCTTAATTATTTGACGCAATATAGTAACCGAAATTGGATACACAAGATATTTCTTTAAAGTTTCAGAGGTCCGTTGTCCGTTGTCAGTCGTCAGTCGTTTCGGCTTGGTCATCGCATCCGCAGAACCTGTCCGTGTGTCCGTGGAACCTGTCAGCGCGTCCGCAGAACCTGTCAGCGCGTCCGCAGACAGTGGGATTCGTCCCGCAGGCAGTGGGATTCATTCCGCAGGCAGTGGGTTTCATTCCGCAGACAGTGGGATTCGTCCCGCAGAGAGTGGGTTTCATTCCGCAGGCAGTGGGATTCATTCCGCAGGCAGTGGGTTCCATTCCGCAGACAGTGGGTTTCATTCCGCAGAGAGTGGGTTTCATTCCGCAGAGAGTGGATAGCCTTCCGTAGAGAGTGGATAGTCGTCCGTATCTCTTGTCTCACAACGACTTAGCTTTTTTTTCGCAAAATGAATAAAATGCAATAATCGAGTGTAGAAAAATTCAACAAATGGCGAGATTTTACAGATTCAATTTCTGCGGTTTTTCCGATTCGCGGATTTCTCGTTTTGCTCTTTTTAATGTTTCGCTGGTATCCGGCAAATCGGGCAATCGTTTATCGAAATATTCTTCGACGGTGAAAATCTGCATGACGGGATATTTTCGTTCGCTGCCGGGCATTTGCCATTTGCCGAGCGCCGCCGCTTCTTTGAGCATACCCGCTGTCGGCGGTTCGAGTGCAATCAGCAAGCCCAGCGGTGCGGTTTCCCGTTCCATCACATGATGAAGCGCGCGAATGTCCTTCGGTTGATAGCCGCCGCCTTTTACCTCGATGATGATTTTGTGAAATGTGCCCTCATAATCCTTGAAATAGAGATTCCCGTCTATTCCCGTATCGCCGCCGCCTTTGCTTTTGAAAGGACTGCCGCCGACAAGAGAAACAGCCCAGAACTCGAACTGCGATTTGGAATGTTCCGCAAGAGCTTTTGCAGCGGCAACCGATTCCGGTTCGCCAACGACATTATAATCCTCGTAGGGAATGAGATGGAAATTGTCGCGCAACCGTTTTTTCATAAGGGACACGGCGAGATGAGTGATGTCTATTCCGAGCCATTTTCGGCAGCGTTCCGCTGCACCATTCGCCGCCTTCGGCGGAGAGGAGTGCGAGAGGTTTTTGGAGGGAGTTACAAATTGAGTTATTATAATTATCTTCCTACTATTTTATTGTTCCATGTGCAAGAAGCAATTCATCCGAATATAATCTCAAATTATCTGAGTTGAATTCATACTTTACATCTACGAGAAGGTTCTCTACCGATAGTATTTTCCAACTGCGACAGCGATATATGTTTTTATCACCATCTCTACCATCTACATAAACTTCGAAGGATATGACAAAATGATGAGCATCGCAAGTAATCTTAAAATCCTCTGAAGGAGACAAATAGAACGACCTTTGTGTTGTTGAGACATTATCTATATTGAAAGTTTTGCATTCAAGATAGTTCTTTCGTTTAAATTCATCGATGAAAACCAGGTCGGGATAACCTGTCGATTTCATCTTGCCGCTCTCAGTAGTTGGAGTCATTGCAGAATAACCATATCTATTCAAAGCGTCGTGAACGAAAGGCTCGATGTCATTCCCAACCTCATTGGGTCTTTTTCTTCTAATGCCCTCCTTTGTTACATTTGAACCGGCAAGTTTAGCAACTTTTTTCAATACTTTAAGGACTTGCACATCCTTTTTACTCTTTGGCTTGAATGGAATTATCTTGTGACTCGATAATGATTCGATAACAATGCTCAATGGAATATCTTTCAATGGCTTAAGCATTTGCTTAATCACATTTTCAAGACGCTTCGTGTATTTATCGTTTTTCATTTCCACCTCACTTTGCGAACAAAACGATTCTATTAGTATTTGTTCCTTTTTTATTATTTTTAATTCCCCAAATATTCGATGTCTTTGTGAATTCCTGCAAATTAACTATAATTCCAAGACATTCAAAACCTGCTTTTAACCCAATGGGAACTACATATTCATCGAGTTTTATTTTACCATTTCGGACTTCACCGACTTCAAAAGCGACAAAACCGCCGATTTTAGTTATTCTATAGAATTCATTGAAAGCTTCCTCCATAACTTTTGTCCATTGCTCAATCTTTTTTTGCGCAGTAATATTTTTCGATACAGTTTCAACATCGATTGAATTAAACCAGCATCTAAGCCAATTGTCCTGTGCATAATCGACAATATCCAGGAATGGCGGAGATGTAACAGTCAATTGAACCGATTCATTTGGTATTTCCGGTGTTTGTCTGGCATCATTGCGCAGGAAAGTAGCGGAAAGTCCGACATTTCGCAAATTTCTTATTTTTTCAACCGAGAGATTCCGAAGCAGACTTTTTGTTTTCCTTAAAATCAGCTTATGGGTATCCCTATATTCCGGTCTTTGATTTCTTTTTTCGTTAATCTTTTTTTGGTTTTCCTGAGTTACAGCTTGATTGGGCGGCAGCGTATAAACCGAGAAAAAACCGGATGAATGCCCTGTCAATCTATTCGTAGCAACCATCTGAATCCATCTATCGATATCGTCTTTCTCCTTTTTTTCGCTTAGGTAGTTTTTTAAGGAAACTATTTCGGATTCTGTTTTTGGGTGATAAAACATTGAAAGGTCTATATCCGCTTTCAAATTATCGGATTTGCCAATTCCATTCAGTCTTCCCTCGACTCGATTCAATGAAGGAATGAAGAACCGGGGTTTGGCAAGTATTTCGCTTAATGGATTTATATCATTTGAAATGATGTTTCTTCCGAGCAGACCCGCTTCGATAACAGTTGTTCCTCTTCCGGTGAATGGGTCGTATATTGTATCGTCGGCTTTTGAAAGCAAATCGATGAAAAACCGTGGCAATTGAGCTTTGAAACAAGCACGATACGAAATCTCGTGTATCGAAGATGACTGCCTTTGCTTCGATGTCCAGAATTCGTTTGTATATCTATTTATCTTTTCACCATTAAGTTGTATTGCTTCGGTAATTGTCCGATTTGTTCTCGAATTATCACTGAACAACCGCATACGGTTATCAAGGTGAAAATCTTGTAAGTGTTCAGTTATTCTATTTGTTTCCGCGATAATTATCTTGCTCCTTCAGGTTTCAGCCGCAGTAAAAATGTTTCCTGCGGCTCTCTTTGTCTCCTTCGATAAAATAATATTGCTTTTCAGCTATTGCAACAAAAAAATGCAATCCGGGTTGGCTATTAATGGCTCGCTGTCGGGTCGCAATGCAAATAAATGCTTCCCGTCGGTTTCAAAACTTTGTGCATCTCAACGAGGCGCACCGCCATCATCGTGAGGTATGCGAGCAGGTTGGTGCCTTTCATATACGAATCGAATGCCTGCATTACCTTCTTCAGTTCTTCCGGGTAATTTTCGAGTATCAATTCGTCAAAAATGTCCTGAACATCGGGAGTCCATTTCCATGTATCCTCGAAAGCTTCTATCTGCGCGGATGCATCCTCGCCGGTCTTGTCCTTGAAAATGACATTATACGCCCGCTTCGAATTGAAAGGCGGGTCGAGATAAATCAAATCAACCGATTCATCGGGAATGTATTTCCGGAGGATTTTTAGGTTGTCGCCGTAGTATAATGTATTGGTAAAGTTGGTCATTTGCTTTATCCCCCTTTTGTCTCGCTGCACTCGACATTTTCCGAACCAATTGGTTCTTTTTATCTCCACCACACACATTCCCCCAATGGGGGACAACTATCACTGCTCCTCACATCCACCTGCCTTATGCAATTCTTTTCGTATTCTCTCAATTACATCATCAATATTATTCAGAACCTCTTCATTTTTGAAGCGAATCATTTTAATGCCAGATGCTTCAACCATCTCCTGTCTTGCTTCATCACGCTGTCTTTGTAATTTGTGGACACCACCATCAACTTCGATTGACAAGCCAGTTTCAGGGCAATAAAAATCGAGGATAAATCTTTTTGCGAAAGGATGTTGACGCCTGAATTTGAAACCATCAAGTTGTTTGCGATTTATTCGATACCAGAGTTTTTTCTCAGCAATCGTCATGCTCCTTCGTAATTTCTGCCGGATTTCCTTGAGTTCCTTTGATGACCGTGGTGGCATCGTTTTTTTATCCCCCTTTTGTCTCGCTGCACTCGACATTTTCCGAACCAGTTGGTTCTTTTATCTCCACCACACACATTCCCCCAAGGGGGGACAATCTTTACCGCACCACACAACCCCGGGTGGCGGGATTTCTATTGTGTCCCCCTCTGGGGGAAACTCCGCAAAGCGGTAAAGGGGGTTGTCGCCGTAGTAAAGGGTGTTCATGGAAAAGCTATTCCTTTATCTCATAAGAGGATAATTTTTAGCACTAAAATTGTCAAAAAAAATCTTGACATATCTGGATATATAAATATCATACTATTGAAGCTCATCTACCACGCGTGGAAAGAGTAACGATGCCGTCCTAATGGGCGGCGTCAGCTTTTTTATGGTCTGCCCAATATTTTTCATATTCCTTTTGCAGCTTTTCCCTTCGATGTTTCCGAGTTATACAATAAGCTGTCCAGAACAATATGTAATCTCTTCTCTCAGCCAAAATGACTAAATAATTGAGAGACTCCAACCAAAGACAGATTCTTTCCTCTCCTTTTCTGGTATTTTTCCAAAATTTTATAAGTGAATTTGGATAATTTTCTATTATCGCTTTGGGCCATCTAATAGCTTCGCACCGCCTAATATTTGGAATTTCACTTTCATCTTTTCCTTCCGACACTATATGCCAAAATGTTGCTTCTTTACCTCTTATTTTAGGATGTCGTTTAACAGATAGTTCTTGATTCATGAAAGTAGGTTTGTTTCTAACAAAGTCCTCTAAATAATACTCATAAATGTCGTTTAAAAAATCATCCCAATTACCACCATAATTCTCATAGAGAATCAAATCTGGCAACCAATCAGGCTTCGAGGTCATATTCTTCCTCCTTTGGTCGCCATATTAACAAATTTACTTTTTGCTCTTGTAAGAGAGTAGTGAGTTTAAGCGTATATCGAGAACGCTTCCGCATTTCTTTAACCAATAATACTTTTCCCTCATTTCCGGAAATATCTCGATTGGCATAAGCTATTGTGCCTATGAGAAGGTCTGTCATCTGTATTATTTCAACTTCATGAGAATTGACTATTTGTATTCGCTCTATTATTTCCTGTGAGAAATCATATAAACTTGAACAAAGAACATCGTGCAGTTTTGCAACCTTTTGCCCTCCTTGTGTGTCCTTATAATCAATGTATATCCTATATCTATCATCAGGTTTTAGTATGGTCTTGAGCATATCAAAATACATTTTGTAATAGAACTTGTCATGGTCTTGATTGAATCGGTCATGTTCGAGTTTCGATTTGTCGGGCACAACTAAAGCTCGAAAATGCAGGTCATCGCTATCGAAAAAGTAATCCATTATTTCGAGATAGAAACTTGCTTTTGCCGGGGACACTTTTGTCCACTTTATCTCGAATTTATAGGGATTTAGCCCATGCTTGCTCTTAATCTCGCGTATATGAACAGCAATTTGGCGGGATTTTTCCTCTGGGCACCATATTGCTCCAAGCACCATGACTTTCTGATGGTCATGCTCTAAATGACAGCTTTCATCGCAATATATGTTATATGTTTGAGACATTTTATTTTTATTGGGGTGGATTTGTCAAATCTTCATCGCCAATATCTTCTAAGATTTTTTGCTTTTTATCTCCCGTCATTGGTTGTTTCAATGGTCCATACCCAAAAATATCAACAGCAAATTCAATCTTTTCTAAGCATTCTTTTTCAGCTTTGGGAATAGCCTCGATGAATTTCTTATTAACACATTCCGATAATGCTGTTTCTATTTCCCTAATGCTCTTTCCTTTAATCTTTTTAGCTGTTTTTTTTACAGGTCCCCAATCATCCATTTTACCTATAGCAATGTTTATGCCTCTTAACCAAGTCTGCACTTCTTCGTAACTCAAAGGAACTCCATAGGCTTCCATTGATGCTCTTGCTATATACATTGCAAATCCTTCAATTTCCTCAGAATTAAAAATATGTCTTTTAGCTCCTCTTGCTTTTCCTCTTTTTAGGTCTATCCATTTCTCTGGTTCTTCTTTTAGAAAACCATCTATTTTTCCACCACCTTTATAATGTGCATAGCACCATAAATCCTGTTCGATTTCACAATGCATATGTTTCTTGGTATTGTGCCAAGATTTATAATAATTTCCTGCATATGCATTTACGATAGGATGTATAATTCTATCGGTTACAATATGGCAAAGCCATCCTGTGGCAAATGCAAATCTTGCCGTTTGTTGTGCATCAATAGGTTCATTTTGAGAATCTTTAAGAATGATATTAAATAAAGCTGTTGGCATTTCATTTGGATTAACAGAATGATACATATATGCCCAACCATCTGCATCAACAGGTCTCCAGCCCACATCTTGTTCGATTGCTTTGAAAAGAATTGAGCCTACTTTATAATTTGGCAAATCAGGACCTATTGAACCAAGAAGGAAAAATGGATGATATGAATTAAGCATAGTTGCTGCGCCAGGTGCGACGTCTTTTGTTTGCTTATAATATTTTTTTAATGCGCTATCGGCAATAAAGAAATGTGCCATATTTGCTGACATGATTACCTCCTATAACCAAAGCCCCACCCATCCGAGCGGGGCTTTTCATTGCAAAATTAAACTACCTCCACCACCCAAATCTCCGAATACCCTCCATATCCCGCGCCGTTGCGTGCTCTCATTCTGAATGCGTAAGTGAATCCCTCGCGGAGGGCTTCAGTTTCAATGTCGAAGGCGCTTCGCTCCATTCCATTAACCCACCAACACACTTTCATATTCTACAAGTGGCACGGCAATAGTTGGTGCTGCATTTATGCGATTGGAATCATTAAGCAATTCTGCGATGCGTTCCCCGACTTCCGCTTTGACAACTTTTTCGCCGCATCGAGGACATACCCCGGCTGGAACTTCCTCGATTACAATCAGTTTGCCTTTGAGCCAGAAGTCCTGCTGGATATGTTTTTCCTCTAATGTGCCGTTACAGATTTCGCATTTTCCGTAATTATACACTATGTTCCTCCTGAAAATATTATAAGGCATATACTGTTATAAACAGTAATTTGCCTGTGCTTTAATTCTACAGATTACACAAACTTCTCTTCCATCGGTGGTTCGACCTGCAATTTCATAACGGGTTCCTCGTGGGTCACGAGTAAATTTCCGTCTAATCTTGCCTGTTGCTATGACCCTTTTGATATCCGCAATTTTGAGGTCATCTGCCGCCATTTCTTCAAAGAAATGCGGTAGTGTGAATTCATATTCTCTTTCGATGACTTTTTTGCGTATTTTATCAATTATATTCAGGACATTACCTCCATTTTATTCAGCTTCGATTTCGTCCCGCCGTTGCGGGACATTTCATCTCCAAAAGAACCAACTGTTATGCACCATACTCCTATACTACTTCCACCACCCAAACCTCCGAATATCCTCCATATCCTGCGCCGTTTCTCGCTCTCATGCGGAATGCGTAAGTGAAACCTTCGCGGAGGGCTTCGGTTTCAAAATATGGCTCGTCGGATGTCATGAATACTTCCCACTCTGCGGGTTTCCAATTTGTGAACATATTGAAACCTCCGTAAAAAGGTTTCTTTAATATTATGATAGAGTTTGAAAAAAGTCAAGGAAAGAATAATCGGTAATCAGGTTATCGGTTATCTGTGGTGAGGGTCGAATTTTGCTATTCAAAATTATAACTGCCATCACTTGTAGCTGAAATTTTCGGTAATTTTGCGTTCTTCTCAAAGAAATCATATCCAATTTTTATATTTTCCCAAAACATCTTTAAATTTTCATCATATTCCGAGAGATTTCCAAGTTCCTCGATACAAGCGGAGCTATCCATTTTACATGGAAAAATATGCACCGGCACAGCAAATCCGGCATCTTTTGAATCGAGGACAATTACATAAAGTTCTTTTATAAATTCATCCGTAATCGGAATACATCCTATTGTAACGCACGAACCGTGAATATAGATTTCACCGCCCGGAGTTGTGTGGTCAGAAAGAATCTTGTCCGATGAATTTGGATAGTCGATTTTTAGCGAAAGATGAAAACTACTGACTGGATTGAATCCAATTATTTTATAAAAGCCTTCGGGAATCTGGAAATCCCCCTCGATTCGTTTCGGTCCGGGTGTTCCCGATGTAACACAGATAGCATAAGTTCTCAATAAAATGTATGAAGAATCGGAATCGGAAAAAGCCCATAGCTCGAGTTCTTTTTCAAGCTTAAATGCTCGCAAAAAAATTCTTGCGGGATATTCCAGTCCGTTTTGCGAGAATAGAGTGTCGATTTTTGCCGCACACTGTGTTCTTGCATTTCTTACACGCGGATAGTCCTTCTGTTCGGTGGACAATTCGCCGCCCCATTCCGATGCTGAGCGCGCATATAAAAACGAAAACGATGCGATAAGAATTATAGTTACTGCTGGTCCAGTCGAAAATCTCATTCTCTCTCCGTTAAAAACCGGATTTTATTCGAGATTGCTTTTTGCAAAATATTCTATTTAGCAATATCAAAAAGAAGTTTTTCAAATTTATCTGTCGCGGCGTCCCATGAATAATAATTCTCGACTATTTCACGAGCTTTTTGGGAAAGCTTCTGTCTTAAATCTTTGTCATCGACAATTCTCTGCATTTTGGTAACGAAATCATCGAAATTTTCTGTTTCAAATTCGAGCAGTTCGCCATGGACAGCGGAATGATTCTCGGGAATATCGCTCACCAAAAGAGCGCAGCCTGTGCCCATCGCCTGAAGTAGTGAAAGCGATGTGCCCTCTATCCTGGATGCATTGATGAAAATTGCCGCCTTAAGATATAATTCATCGACTTCCTTGCCATATATTGGACCGGTGTAAATAATCCTATCATCGCCCTGAACACAGGTTTCAACTTTTCTTATATATTCAGTATCATAAGGATTTCCGCCCACAATGACAAGTTTCATATCTGTTCTGACCTGCTTAAAAGCCTCGGCGATGAGATGTTGTCTTTTTTCAGGTGTTAGTCTTCCGATTGAAATAACAAAATTCCCTGATTCGAGCCCGAGTTTATCAAGAATGCCGGTTTTATCCACTTGCTCGATAATATCCGAGCCTGATGGAATAAAATGCGCTTCGGTTCCGTGAGCTTTGAAGTAGTGTTCTTGTGCGGGGAGAGCATCGACAACGACATGCCCCGCTACTTTTGCTGCGAGATTTTCGCAATTTCGTAAAAACCACTTGCCGAACGAACCGTATTTATCCCGTTTCCAGTCGAGACCATCGACAAAGAGAACAGATTTCTTGCCAGCCAGCCTAAGCAAAGCTACTTGAAGAGCATTGCCCACATTAAAAGCGAAAACTGCATCGAATTTGCGAAAAAAAGCATCCATTGCGGCGATTGTCGTGTGAGATGGTGTTGAAAGATGAGGAAGTTCGAGTGAAGGTAGATAAATAAGTCTCATTCCTTCGAGTTCTTTTGGTTTGCCATTTGCAAATCCGCGGCAGTAAATGGTAATTTCATGCCCTCTTTGTGCGAGTCTTTTTACAATGTTTTCAGCTGTAACTTCAAAACCCCCGTAATTTGCCGGAAGTCCTCTTATGCCTATAACACCGATGCGCATTTTTTTCACAATGATAATCCCTTTTTAAAGCTCTGTTTTAAGACGCTCTATATATTCACTTAAAGCGTCTTTCCAGTTGCGAAATTCATATCCGAGAGCTTGCCAAATTTTTATCGATTTAATCGCCTCCATCGGAGGACGGAAGGCTTTGGTCGGAAATCGCTCCGATAAAACAGGCTCGACAACTGTATCGGATCCCAGACAATCACGAATCGCCGTTGCAATTTCATATCGGCTCGCGGGCGCCCCGGAATTCTGGATATGAAAAACACCACTAATCTCCTTCTTGATAAAATCGACAATAGCTTTCCCAATATCAACTGAATAATTCGGTGAACCGAAAATATCGTTTACGGCAAAAACTTTGGAATTGCTGCGAATCAGATTAAACATCTTTCTAACAAATTTTTTATCCCGTTTTCCCCCGCCGAAAAGCCAGCCAACCCGTAAAATCGTTACTTTATCGTGTGCAAGATTTTCCAGAACATGCAGTTCACCCTTATATTTGCTCTTACCATAAACATTTGCAGGCTTTGGAATATCGCTTTCCGTGTAAGGTCGCCCCAGTTTTCCAGAAAAAACTCCGCTTGTCGAGATATAAATCAGCCTTGCACCGCTTTTGGCGCAGGCACGGGCGATGTTAAGAGTTCCGAGCGCATTAACATTGAACGCTTGAGCGGGTTCTTCCTCACATCGGTCGAGATTTGTCGAGGCTGCCATGTGAATTACCCGGTCAACTCTCTCCGAAATCACAGCTTCGTGCACCAAATTCTCATCGGTAATATCGAGGTCGCTCCGGGAAACCGGAACTATGTTATAATGCTCTTTCAGAATCGGGAGAACATCGATACCGAGCATCCCGGAACTGCCGGTGAGAAAGATTTTTTCACTTTTGTTCTGCATATTACAGTCTCCTATCACCAGTTGTTTCGATTACGCTCAACGACCGCCTATTTATTCGCTTCCGGGGCCTGTCGAAGGATCGAATAGCTTTGCAATAGCCTCGAGAAGACGCGTCAGGTCGAATGGTTTTTCCTTAAAAAATACTCCTTTAAGCCCCTCACGGGCAGCTTTTACAATAGTATGGTCGGGATCGTAGCCGAAAGCGGTCATTAGAATCACTTTCGTATCGGGATTTTTATCTTTTGCTGCTTTAAAAACATCGAAACCCGTTGCTTTGGGCATTTTTATATCTGATATCACCAAATCATAGTCGGTTGCCTTAATAAGCTCGATTGCTTCACCGCCATCGCCGGCGGTATCGACATTCATCTTGAAATGTTTTAGGAATTCCGCAAATCCATCGCGTAGAACGGGATGGTCATCGGCAACAAGAATCTTCAAAGACTTTATTTTAAGACCTGTAATCTCTCGCGGTTTCTCGATTGTGCAGGTCGGAAGCGCAAGCATCTCCAAAGTCCCGATATATTTCTCTTCTTTAAGCTCTTCCGGTGGATTCTGCAGGGTTCGAGTGATGTGTGCAATCTGGAAAGAGCGGTCGAGCGCCTTTGTTAGAGCGTCACAAAACTCTTTTTGGAGCTTCTTATCCTCGATAACCTCGATATCCTGCCGCAGATGTGTCAGCAATGCCACTTGAGCCATAAGCTGATTGCGTATATGATGCGCCAATGTTACGACAGTTTTCTGGACTGCGGCTCGTTTTTCGGCTTCGACAAGCTTTTCCTGAAGTTCTTTCAACGGTCTGAGGTCGCGGCTAACACCGACAGTCCCGATTTCTTTACCGCGGCGGTCATAAAGGATTGAAGCGGAAAGCGAAATGGGTATAGTTTCACCGGATTTTGAAATTATTTCGATTTCCTCATTTTCAACGAGTCCCTTGTTCCGTCGCATCTCGCGCATTAGCTCTTTAACTTGCCCGGAATCCTTGTAAAGCTCGAGAACAGATTTACCTTGAACTCTTTGGCTTTTATATCCGAAGCATCTTTCCGCAGCAGGATTAAAAACTTTGATTCTGCCGTATCTATCAGCGCTTATAATAATGTCTGCCGAGCTATGAATCAATTGTTTCAGATAGACTTGCTGCTCATGTATTCGCTTCAGGAGCTTATTCCTGTCGATAAGTTCCGCCGCCTCGTGCGCAAATAGCTCGAGAAGCCGCAGTGTTTCCGAACGTGCAGAGGGTTTCTTGCCATCGAGCGGGTCATCGACCGAAATAATTCCGATTATCTTCCCGGTGTGCGAACGAAGAGGAACAAAAAGGTAATCATTCGGATGCCATCCGTCGAAATCTTTCACCGATGAGTCGCTTAGTATCCCGCCAAGCTCTCGATTAAAAGGATCTTTTTCTGGAATGTAATAAGATTCGCTTACAAGATACTGAGCGGTGAGGGTTTTTTTCCACATCGCCGGTGAAAGCGGCTTATTCTTTTTTAGAGCGCGTATGCTTTCTTTTGAAAAACCGGCATATCCGACATCGATTCGTTTCCAGTTGCTGCCAAAAAGTGATATTAGAGCGCGTCGGTAAAGTTTCGCATCGACTATGCCGTTCGCAAGAGCGATAAGCTGCTTGTGAAGATTCGTTTCTTTGACAATCTCCTGTGAAATGGTCATGAGAACGAACAATTGTCTTGTGCGAAGCCGCAAAAGTTCCTCGCAATGGTCGAGACTTTCGATTTCTTCGACATCTTCGCTGATTTCTATTTTACTCATTTTCATATCAAACCTCAAAAGAGATTTATTTTCGTCGTTTAGTTTGTTAGCAGCCCACCCGAAAAAAGTCGTGGGTTTTGGAGCATCGATTTATTTATGCCGAACACGAAAAAGAAGCCTTCCAACACGAATAAAATTCCCTCGACTATCAATAAGTTTCTCTCCACCACGAATAATAACGGTTCGACCATGGAGAGTATTCTTATAACCTTACAAAAAAACCCCGTGACCTTGCAGAATACTCTTTATTCAGTCGAGAAAGTTTTGCATTCAATACCGCATGATATTCCCGGTAGAGACAAGGCATTGCCTTATCTATATGTATGCCTTTTCTTTATAATTATTGCTCTGTCATTTTGCCTTTTGCTCTTTAATTTTCGCTCTTTGTCTCCTCACCCTGTCCTAGTGCTCTGAAATACTTGCGAACTTCGTCTTGATACTGTCTCGGATATGGATTCGACATTATTTGCAGAAGCGATTGCTGTAAAACATCCCTGCGCTCACCTAAATCATCGGGCAGAGCGTCGGGTGATTTCCGGACAACATCATCGCCGGTTCTTGAACGGCGCTTCTCGGTTTGCTCACGCTTGTGGAGCGACTTTTGTGCATCGAGCATTCGCGATAGAATTCTGTCCTGCCGCTGCATTGTGCGCTCGTTAACATTGTAATTGCGCAGGTCTTCCTCGACTCCTTTCATATCCTCGATTGTTTGGTCCATTCTTCCGAGCAGTTCTGAATGCTGCTCGAACTCTTGCTGCATATCTTCCATTGTTTTTTGTAGCGCGCCTTGTTCTTGAGATAGTCTCGCCGATGCCGCACGCTGCTCGGGATTCATTCCGCCCGGGTTGTTGCAGGCGCCCATCAAGGGAAGGCTTTGCGCATTGATTTGTCCCTGCTTATCGCACATTTTTTGAAGCTGTTCCATCAATTGCTGGCTTCCCGATGCCGATGACGACTGGCACATCGATTCCATCGAGCGCAGAAGAATTTCCGCTGCGGCATTAATTTCGCCGAGAGCCTCGGTTTGCTCCTGATTTGCGCTCATTCCATGTCCTTGTGCGAGCTTTTCGGCAGCTTTAGCCATACGAACATCGGATTCCGCGAGCAGAGCGCCGACCGCAGGCGGTAGAAGTAAAGTCTTGCCGCCAATTTCGGTTACGCGGTCGAGTGCAAGTTTTAGCGATATTCGCAGTTCGCTTAATTCTTTTGCATATTCCATTATTTGTTTTTTATCGCGGCAGTTATCGAGAACTGTAATAAGCTTCTCCAGCCCATCGGCGATATATAAAAGCTCTCGAACAGTGCGGGAAACATCGATAGTCAATTGCTGTTGCAACTGCTGGTTCATTTGCTCCTGCAGTTCGCCCATTTTTTTGGCTGTTTTACTGAGCTGGCTCGATATTTTCTCGCCTTTTTTCTTTGCACCCTTGCAATTTCCGGCTTCCATTTGCTGTTGAGCCTCCGAAGCTTCATCGGGAAGCTTTTGTTCAGCGAGTTCTTCGGAGAGTTGCTCCATCTCTTCGGATGGCATATCGTCGAATTCTTTCATTGTTTCCGCCAATTCTTCGAGTCCCTTCTCGAGACTCTCGAGCATCTTCTGAACCTCTTGCTCCATTCGTTCGAGCTGCTTTGAATCCTGCCCTGACTCGAGTCCTTCATTGATTTTATCCTGAAGCTCTTCTGTTCGTTCGGCTAAATTCTTGAGTTCATCGAGTTTCATCTCGGCGGCAATCCTGCGAAGAAGCTCGAGTGCATTATCGAGTTTCTCGATTAGTTCTTCTTGCGCCATCTGAAACTCTTTCATCGCCTGTTTTAGCAATTCCGGATCCATTTGTTCGAGCGCTTCCTGCATTTTTCGCATCGCTTCCTTGAGTTCTTCGGGTAAAATCTCGTCGAGAAGCTTTTGGATTTCCCGCATCTTATCGATAATCTCCTGTGCTGCAAGTTGATTCTCCTCGATTCTTTCAATTGTCTGGCTCATTTCCTCGACAGTTTGTTCAAGCTGTTCGGCAAGCATTTGCTGCTGCTCGATAAGTTGTTGAACCTCCTCACGCTGTTCATAAGGAATATTCTCATTGTCCTGCTGGATTTGGCGAATCATTTCCTCGGTGTCCTCGATGAATTCTTTTTGAGCCTGTATTGCTTCATCGACGGTTTCAATTTGTTCCTGCCGCTCGCCGGTAACCTCGGCAATGATTTCATCGAGCGATGGAAAGCGCAGAGAATAGACTTTGCTCTTACCGATTTTGGGTCCGGTGAGCACATCGTTGTCATATCCCTCGACCCAATACTTGACAAGGTCGTTCGGAACAAGTCCAAGTTGTTCGAGGTCCCACACAAAATCGATTGTAACCTGTTTTTTCCCGTGAAGTGTGAACGGCAGTTTATAGTTTTGAATCAGACTGTCTTGAGTCATAATCCCGAAATGAAGCATGAACTTCGAGAAGCCGAAATCATCCTCGGCATAGACCTGTATCGGGATTTTCATCGCTTCCGTGATGTCGATATCCTTACCGGGCATCGTTATCTGGACGACCGGCGCTTCATCCGGCTGCACGCGTATCGAATACTGCGGTGGCTGCGGGTCATAGTTTTCCTCGGCATCCCATACCTGAATTACATAGCTGCCATTTTTCCTGACAGTGAACGAACCTTGCGCATCACGCCCGTCGCATTTCATTGAAATTTCACTCGAATCGCTCAGGATAATTTTTGCGCATTCGATTTTCTTGCTCACGAGCACATCGAGTGTAACCCTCGTGCCGTATATCGCATCGATATTCCCGTCATTGCGCTCGATTCTTTGCGATGCGAGCCGGGTATATGATGGAAAATTATATCGCAGGTTAATGTCCATAACGCGCGGCAAGTCCAGGACTTTAATGTGAATTTTCTTGCTCTTATAATCACCGCCGATTACGAAAAACTCGACATCCTCGACCAGTTTGCGAAAAGTGTATTTGAAAACTGTCCGGTCGGTCGGGTCGCATCGAGTTTCGAATGGCGAAAATCCCTGTTCGCCCAGTTTGCGATATACCCAAACTTTGTCGGGAGTTTTACCCGAGGATTTAATTGTAACCGTATAATCATCGAATCGCACGGCTTTGCCCGAATTAGGAAGTTTTACTGAAAGCATAGTCTCGGTAATTTTTGGGAATGGTGTATTCGGCTTGAATATACGAATTGTACCATTAGCAAATTTTTCCGGTATTGCCACTGCCGTGCCGACAAGAAGAATCAAGACCAGCGCAAGAATCCCTAAGCTTTCAAGCGCTTGTCGGGATGGCAGGAGCTTTTTTATCGAGAGAGGTTTCACCATGCCGGCGGCTCTTTTGATGACTGCATTCACCAGCATTGTTGAATAGCCATAATCTTCGGTATTTTCGTGAGCGAAATCATAAGCGGCAATAAGGTGCTCCTGAAGTTCGGGATAAAATCTTTCGAATTGGATTGCGATTTTGCGCAGCGAAGGGGGTCGCAGAAGTGGTGGAATAACCGCCCATATCGTTGCAAGTGAAGCGATACCGAGCCATGCCACAAAAAAAGCCATTCTTGTCTGCATCGTGAACCAGAAATGACCGTTCATAAGCGCGAAAGCCCAGAAAGATACCACAGCGACTGCAAGTGCAATCAATATGTTCACACCTATCTGCGCAATTAGCACTGTGTTTCTTGCGCCGAGTAGTTTTTTATCGAGATTATCCATCATAATAAAATAACAATATCTATTAAATTGTGAATTGCAAGCATTTTCATAAAGTACCGGCACAGATTTTGGAAGATTTAAAGTGAAGCGCCGATTAAACAGATTATAGATTTGTTGAAAATCACACGCTCAATCCAAATTTAATACAATATTCATTGAATTAGCACTGAGACGCGGGAAAGGTTACCTATCTCGATAAACGACATTGAAAGATGTTGCCACAATATGCAGGTTAGCACCTGCTTTTTTTTAGTTGCATGAAAAAAATATCGCATTATGTTATCTGAAATTAAAAGAAGGATTAGCATGAAAAAGCTCTTTATTATAGTGGTTATTGGACTTGTATTGTTTTTGCTGCCGCTCTATGCGGGACAGAAAGAAACGACACTTCTATATCCTCCATTCGGGCACACCTGGGGGATACACCGCGGCACAGATACCAAGCTCGATATGCTTCTCGGGGATGTAACCGATTTTGACAATCCGCAGGGATTGGCGGCGGTGAAACTTAAAGCATGGGATAATCTCAAGGATAAAGATGACGATGACGAAATCACTTGCTTTGGTGTCAATGCCGGGCGAGGTGAGATTTTGTATAACTCATCCATGAAATCGCTTGCGCTATATGGCAGGGAAGGAAGCGGTATCGGTGAATTCGAGCAACCGCGCGGTATCTGCGCAACCGAGGATGGCGATGTGTATGTTGCGGATATGGGTAATCATCGCATCGTGCATCTTCAGATGCCAAAAAAGAAACTGAATTGGGTCGAGACACTTGGCGATACTTTCTTTCAGAAACCTTTCGATGTCGCCGCCGCGCCGGGCGGTATTCTTTATGTTTCCGATGCCGGACGCAATTCGATTGTTGTGCTCGATACAAGCGGTGCAATAATCGATGAATGGACGGGATTTAGCAATCCCCGAGGTATAAGTATAACAGATACTTCTCAGCGATGGCTTGCGCCGCCAAAGAAGAACCTTGTCTATGTTGTGGATTCCAGCGGCAAGCGGATTGTTAAGCTCGACCGCCGGAATGGTAAAATCTTGCAGGAGATAAACATGCCGGAGATTGGTTATAAAGATGCCGACCTTCAGTATCTTGCGATAGATTACAAGGGTAATATCTATGTGCCGGACAGGAATCGCTGTCAAATTCATAAATTTGACATCGATTTGAATTATATAGTTGCAGTTGGGGAATGCGGTGCAAAAGATGAACAATTCGACCACCCTCGCGGCATAGCGATATGGCGTAGATTCGGTCAGGTAATTATTTCAGAGCGAAGTGGCGCTCAGTATTTCTGGGTCGGTGTGGATGTCCATAATTTCCAGATATCGAGCGATAGCGAAAATAGAATTATAAAACTCGAGTTCCTTCTCACAGAATATGCATATATGAAAGTTCACATTAAGGGTAAAGATGTTGACAGAAATCTTGGCAAAAAGCGTAGGCTCCCTATCGGTCAAAACGATATCGAGCTTAATATTCCAAATGAAATTCCCGGGGGAGAATATAAAATTGAATTCACATTCGAGGCTATGTATAGCTCGAAAGGATATTTTACTAAAGAAATAACGAAGAAAAAAGTGAAACTTTAATATGGCAAAACAAATCGATGAAGAAAAAGTGTTGCGAGTCGAAAAGATTGTCGATGGTGGAACGGGTCTTGCTAGAGATGATGGAAAGATTTTTTTCATCTACGGTGCAGTTCCGGGTGAGAAAGTCAAAGCGCATATTTACGCAAAACGCAAAGGTGTTTTTTTCGGTGAAACACTCGATGTCATCGAATCTTCCTCCGAGCGTATCGAGCCAAAATGTCAATATTTCGGAAAATGCGGAGGATGTACTTTTCAACATGTGGATTACAAAACACAATTAAAAATCAAACGGCAGATTTTTACTGAAACACTGGAGAGACTTGGTGGTTTCCAAAATATTTCAATCGATCCGATTGAACCATCACCGCTGGAATGGGAATATCGCAACAAAATGGAATTTGCATTCGGAAAAAATGAGGATGGTGTATTTCTCGGTCTTCACCGGCGCGGTCGTTTCGATGTTCTTTTGCCATGTGCCACAGAATGCTTATTGATTTCTGTAGAGATGCGGCAGGTATGCGCGGCTATCGAGGAAATGGCACAGGGCGAGGCTCCTCATGATCCGGTTACAGGACAGGGATACCTTCGATTTTTCGTGCTCAGAAAGAGTTTCTTTAGTGGAAAATTTCTTCTGGGATTGACTGTTACTCAAAGAGTCAGTCCAGAGATATTCTCATTCTGGTTCGAGGAACTCGATAGAAGATTCCCCGGATTGATTGCTGGGGGATATTTAACTGTCAATAACGCCGGCAGTAGTTCACAAGGTGAGTATTTCCAGTTATTTGGCGAACCGGAATTTATTGAAGCGATTGGCGAAAGGAAATTCTATGTGTCTGCATCTTCTTTTTTCCAGACTAATCCGCGGGGGGCTGAAAAACTGTATCAAATAGCAGCTAAAAATGCTAACCTCAAGGGCAGTGAAAAACTCTGGGATCTTTATTGTGGAACAGGTACTATCGGGATTTTTCTGCACAAAGACTCGATATCCCTACTTGGAATCGAATCGAATATGGATTCGATAAATGATGCTATCAGGAATGCAAAGCTGAATGGTATCGATACCGATAATGATAATGATACCAATAGAATGAAGAAATCACCTAAAGCAAAATATATATTTGGAGATGTACGAAAAGTTCTATGGGAATTCGAGCAAAATGGCGTGAAATCACCGGATATTATTGTAATCGACCCACCTCGTGCCGGGCTAACGAAAAAGGTGGTTCACCGGATATCGAATTTTGCTCCCGATAGAATTGTATATATTTCCTGCAATCCAGCGACACTGGCAAGGGATGCTTCAATGTTCCGTGAGACTGGATTCGACCTTGTTAGAACGCAGCCAATGGATATGTTTCCACAGACATATCATGTCGAGGGAGTTGCATTATTGAAGAAAACGAAGTAATATTGAAAAGCAGCGACACGGCATACCGTGTTTTCTGCAAAATCGATTATGATAATGACTAAAGATACAAAAAAGAAAAATGAGAAAATGGCTGTCGGCGGGCAGGCTGTTATCGAGGGTGTTATGATGCGCTCGATGAACCGTATTTCGCTAGCGGTGCGCAAACCTGACAATGAAATCGAGGTGCAGGGATGGTCGTTCGAGCCGTATTCAAAGCGAAACAAAATAATGGGAATCCCAATCATTCGTGGATTTGTTAATATGGTGGAAATGCTGTATTGGGGAATAAAAACACTGGAGCTTTCCGCGCAAATCGCATCCGGTGAAGATACTCGAAAGCCTTCTATAGCGTCGAAAATATGGGGTGGATTGTCTCTTATTATCGGTCTAGCTATTGGAATTGCATTATTTGCATTTTCTCCGCTTTGGATTTCAGGACTTCTTGGATTCAGGGAGAATCCATTTCTCTTCAATCTTTTCGCAGGCGCAATTCGTGTAGTTTTATTCATGAGCTATCTTCTGGCGATATCGCAAATGAAAGATATCAAGCGTCTTTTCCGCTATCACGGCGCCGAGCATAAGACAATTCACGCATTTGAGAAAGGCGAGCCGCTTATTCCCGAAAGAGTTCAAAAGTATTCTACATTCCACCCGCGCTGCGGCACGAGTTTTATATTAATAACAGCGCTTGCGGCTATTTTCTTCTTCGCATTTGTCGATGGTTTTATCTATCTTATCTGGAGCTATGCTCCAAAAGCTCTTGTAAGACTTCCGATACATCTCGCTCTACTTCCATTGCTGGCGGGAGTTTCTTATGAATTGCTAAAACTTTCTGCAAAACTTTCACAAAAGAGCAAAATAGTAGCATTTTTAGTTTCACCGGGGCTTTGGCTTCAGAAAATTACAACCAAACAACCCGATGAATCGATGCTCGAGGTTGCTATTGCAGCTTTGATGGATTCGATTCAGGATATTACAATCGGCGATAAGAATTAGACTTGCTTTATCGCAAATTACTGAATGTGGATTTCATTCAACCCCCTGAAACTTGTCTGACACCAAGTTTCTGCCCCCCTTGATTAAGGGGGGCAAATTTGCAGAGTGTAACGAAACAAATTGGGGGGTTCACAAAAAGCACAAAGAAAAACACTAAATCCAATGAAGTTTGTGAAATATGCGGGTTAGACGGGATTAACAGGATTTACAAGATAAGAAAAATGTATTTATTCCTGTTCATCCTGTTATCTTGTCAAAATATTCTTTTCTCTGCGAACTCTGCGGTCTCCGCGTTAAGTTCTTCCCTATTCTTCCACAATTGACCCATACATTCGATAAGTCTTTTGCCGAGTTCTTCACCGCGCCCTGTGGTTACATCGTCCTCATTTTCAAAAACAGCAAAAGGCACCTTAATACCTTTTACTTCGACAAATTTTGCCGCGCCATCGACAAAATCTTCCCAATCGCTATCGCCGTAAAGCTTTTTAAGTTTCTCATCGGGGAGTCCGTGTTCGAGAATCGAGTGCGGTTTATCCGGGTTGAACCGGGCGCGGTTCTTGCGAAGCGATTCATCAAAGCTCACATCGATATAAAGAATCGCACACCGCTTAAGAATTTCCTCCGTTAGATGTTTATAAGCTCTTTTGTATCCTCCATGCTCAGAACCGCGAGAGAATTCGATTATCGTTGTTACAGTGTCATGATATGCTCGATTCTCGACAAGTCTTTTTCCATATTCGAGACCGATACGGCGAATAAGCAAATCCCACATAAAGTTGTCTTTAAATAACTTATCCGCGGTTGTGTGCAGTCGTGGATGTCCGAGTTTTTCCAGGATATCATCCTCTTCAAACCATACCCAGAGCATAGGGAAATCGTCTATTTCTTCAAACTCCCCGATATGAAAAAGCTCGATTCGGTTATCAAGCTCTGTCCTTTTTAAATAATCGATTATTTCGGACTTTCCCGATGCGGGTCTTCCGTGTAGAAGGATAATATCGAATGTATCTTTTGCCATTTTAACTCCTTTGTTATTTTAATATAAGAATAATATATGAAATTCGATTGGAAACAAGGAATTTTATTCGAATTTCGAATTATAAATCGATAACCTAACCATCATGGTTGGGAGTGTAGAAAATACAAATCCTTCAATATCGCTAGAAGGATTTATGATGAGATGCAATGGAGCTATGGACAGGAACAATCGGAGTAAACTAGTCGGACCGGACCTTCAGATGGGTGAGTATCAATAAAATCACAGACATGAGCGCAGGAAGCCGGGTCGAGGTCGTTATAGTTAAGTCTTATTTCCCGTAGATTATCCAGATACCATAATGGTGAAAGGTCAATAGAAGTAAGATTATTGCTTTCGAGATTCAAATAACAAAGCTGTGTATATGAGGAAAATGCCCACAGGTCAATGGAATCAAGCTGATTGTCATTCAATTCAATTTCATGTAAATCCAGGCATGATGAGAGCGGGTTAAGGTCTATTGTGCTAAAACGATTGTAACTTAAATCCAAATCCATTAGGTTCGGGCATGAGCTAAGCGGAGTGAGGTTTAAGGAATCCAGTTGTTGATTATAACTAATATTGAGAGTATTCAGGTTTTCGCATGATGCAATAGGTGAAAGGTCTATCGAAGTGAGGTTATTATCGTCTATATAAAGTTTTTCAAGGTTAGTGCATGAGGCAAGCGGTGAAAGGTCTATCGAGAGGGGAATCGAGCAATCGTGAAGTGTAAGGCTTGTAAGTGATACAGCATATTCCTCGATACCCGAAAGGTAATTGGGGTCAGAGATTTCTAAATAATAAAGACGAATACTTGTAACACAACCAAGCTCGTTGCGAGTGATTCGACTTTCAGGAATCGTGTCTCCATTCAAAATAACCGGTTCGGTGGGGTCACATTCCATTGCCTGAATGAAGAATGAAACTTCATCTTCATGCTCGATTTCACCCCAATGGGCAATTGCAAGTACAGAATAAGTTCCCGAAGGATAGAGTGAGACATCGAAATATGCATAGAACTGAATCAAGCTGTCTATGCCGGGTTCGAGAGTATCGAACTCGAACATTATGTAGTCGGGTGTTCCGTTGGCTTCGGCACGGACAAGGAACGAACCGATTATCGTATCGTCAACCTCGGGCACCATTATCTCAACCCAGAATGTATCGACGAGTCCATTATATGTATAGTCATCATCATCGCCGCATCCCCAGAATGCGACCGCAACCATCGCGATAAGGAGAAAGAACACTGTGCCCGAACACCATAATAAATTATGGTGCTGTCTCAATGACAGCCCGTTTGAGACAACACCGGAATTTATTCGGGTGTAGCTATCCACTTGGAATATTGTTCGCATTACTTTCTATCCTCCCTGATTATTTCCTCAATAATTCAATGAATTCATCAACTGTCAATCCCGCATCACAGATGATTGCTCTGAGCAAACCTCTATCGAGCACGGAATGTTCTGGAATCGAAAGTGTGATTATCCAGCTCGGTTTCTTCATGATGATATGTCTGCTTTTCGCTCTTCGCTCGACATGCCAGCCGTCGCGTTCCAAAACTTTGACTGCATCTCGTCCCGATATGACAGGTAGTTTAGGCATTAGACAGCTATCTCCATCGCGCCGATATAGTTTGGTTTAATATGCTCGGATTCAAGCACCGATAGACAACCGCGAATGGCATCCTTGATGTTCTCGATAGCCTCCTCGATTGTATTTCCCTGCGAATGACATCCGGGAATGGCTGGACAATGCACGACAAAACCGAAGTCATCGCCTTTTTCAATAATCACTCTATATACCATTTTTTTTCCTCCCTGAATTTCAAATCAGTTAATATATAATTGATGGATGATGAAATGTCAAGCGAGAATTGAAGTCGAGAAAAAACAATGTCAAGCAAGATGCTTGACCTATCATGCATGGGTGGTGTTGCGGAGCAATAGTCAATTCTTCATTGCCATTCCGGCGTTCTCTTCTCAAGGAATGCTTTCATTCCCTCCTGCGCTTCATCTGAAATTCGCAGTTTTGCAATCACTTCGGCGGTGTAATCATAAGCTTCCTTGAAATCCATGTCGGGAACTTTTAGGAACAGCTCCTTGCATATTGCGATTGCGTTCGGTCCGCAGATGAGCAACTCTTTCGCTTTTTCGTGAGCGAATTCGAGCAGTTTATCATGCTCGACGATGTAGTTCGCCAAAAAAACTTCCTTTGCCTTTTCTGGACCGAATCTCATGCCGGAGATGAACAATTCTTTTAATGCCCCTTCGGGAGCTTTGCGAATGAGATACGGCGAGATGCACGCGGGAACGAGCCCGATGCGTGCTTCGGAAAGCCCGAATTTCGCCTTGTCCGATGCGATAACAATATCCGATGCACCGACGAACCCCATTCCGCCACCGATTGTCGCGCCGTTGATGGCTGAAATCACAGGCTTTTTTAATGTGTAGATTGCAGAGAAAACTTTCGATATCATCAGCGAATCTTCGAGGTTCTCCTCGAATGTGTATCCAACCATTTTCTTCATCCAGTTGATGTCTGCGCCGGCGGAGAACGATTTGCCTTCGCCGGTGAAAACGACTACGCGGATGTCGTCGTCCCGCTCGATGTCCTGAAGGATTTCGACGAGTTCGGCGAGCATGGTATCGTTGAATGCATTGTGGACTTCGGGGCGATTAAGCCAGACTGTGATTATCCTATCCGCGATTTCATAGCGGATTGTCTCGTATTGCTTGCGTATCATTGCGTTCTCCTTATTGTATTATTACATACTTTATGTGATTAACATAACTTGCTATGATAGTGTGCATTATGAAGTATTTGAAATTAGATTTTTTTAAATAAACTTCTATCCGGTATTCGTTCAAAATTGAACGTAAATTCCAGTCAAAATAAAACGGCATCTTAGTGCCGTTCTATCTCTAACTAAAATGGTGGGCGATACTGGACTCGAACCAGTGACCCCTACCATGTCAAGGTAGTACTCTAGCCAACTGAGCTAATCGCCCCTTTCGGATTTTATAATACTGCTTGATAAAATTTTGTCAAGATAATTCTATGTTTAAGCCTTGTTATAATCATATCATTTGAAGAATCATTAAGAAATCGTATTTTTTTTTCTAATTTCCTTGATTTTTTAAATAAAATAGTTTTAAATTGATAATATAAATTCTAATTGGAGGAAGTATAAATGAAATACTATCTGTTTTTGTTCCTATTTTGTGCGATGATTGCAATGCTTTCGGGGGACAGCGGTGGTCCCGATGAGTTCGGTTATAGATGGATAGACTCCAATGAACCCGGTGGACCGGCATTCAATTGGATTGAGATTTCCAGCACAGGCACTATGCTTTCCGCGCTCGATTGCGATGACTGCTATACATCTGTAACTTTTTCAAGACCATTCGAGTTTTATGGCATCGAGTATTCCATGGTCTATGTAACCTCGAATGGATATGCATCATTTGAAAGCTCGACATATTTCCCAATCAGCGCGACATACTCCGGTTTCCCCGATTCAGGGACACCAAATGCTGTTATCGCAGCTTATAACTTCGACCAGGACCCAGGTGATAGCCCCGGTCATGTTTATTATCAGGACTTTGGCGATTATATTGTTATCGAATGGTTCGATGTTTGCGAATACCCCGGCTCCGGCTCATACAGTCCATCAACATGGGAAATAATTTTGAATTATACTCGCAAGGAAATTGTGTTTCAATATTTGCACACCGAGGCTCTTGGTTCTCATACACCTCAAATCGGAATTGAGAATGAAACCGGTACAATCGGACTCGATTTCTATGACTGGTCGAGCTCGATGGACCCACCGGATAGCCTTACAGTGAGAATGCGTGCAACTCCTATTGCTTCGGCGCCATATTATGACGATTTCGAGACCGAATCAGGCGATTTTTCTCTCGGTGATTTAAGCGGCTGGGAAAGAGGTATGCTTTACGGTTCTTCCCCAGCATTTCCGCCTCACAGCGGGTCGAATTGCTATGTAACAAATCTAACGGATGATTACGATAACAATGCCGACTGGACACTCCAAGCGCCCAATATCGATGCCTCGAATAACGATTGGCCCATCCTCGATTTCTGGCATTTTTACCAAACCGAGGAAAGCCATGATGGCGGAGTAGTTGAGGTCTCGACTGATGATGGAGAAAGCTGGTTTATTATCGAGCCGGAGGAGGGATACCCGACTGCGATGACCGCGGGTCCTTTAGCAGGCTCGGAAGCATTTTCCGGTTCTTCTGGGGGATGGATATATTCATCGTTCGACCTAAGCGATTATTCGGATATGGAGATACTGATGCGATATAGGTTTGTCTCGGATGGCTCGACTGTCGATGCCGGCTGGTTTGTCGATGATTTCGGTTTTCATCAGGCTTTCGGTGTTCTTCACGGCAATGTTGACCTTGCATATTTTGACCCCGATTCCGGTGCGCTTGTGGAAATCCCCGATTTAGGTATTATGGCAATTACCGACAACGATGGTTATTTCTGTTTCGATACAATAGCCGCCGGCGCGCATTATATCCGCCTTTCCCGCGACCACTTTGTAACCCGCGATTCAATTCATTTCACTGTCGAGCGATTCGATACGACTTATCTTAATCTCCTTCTTGCGCCGGAACTTTACAATGAGGATTTTGAAACCAGCGACGGCGACATGGTACCCGACCCTGTGGGTGGTTGGGTATGGGGAACCCCGACCGCCGGTCCCGAAAATGCTCATTCCGGCGTGTATTGCTGGGGAACAAATCTCGAGGGCAATTATGAAAACGATGTTCATTGGAAACTCACGCTTCAGATTCCAATTTACGAAGTTCATTGGCCTCTCCTGCAATTTTATACATGGTACACATTCGAGGAGGGCTTTTTCGGCACACTTCCCGATGGCGGCAATCTCAAGGTTTCTGTCGATTCTGGCTACACATGGACAGTTATCGAACCGGTTTATGGCTATGACGGCATTGTCGGTGAGCACAATGACCATATCGGCGGCGAGCCGGCGTTCGGCGATGACGAGAACGGTGATTTCTGGCGCGAAGTTTTCTTTCCGCTATACGAATTCGCAGGCAATCCAGTAGTCTGGATAAGATTCGACCTCGGAAGTGATTCCCATAACCGAAGCAAGGGCTGGTATATCGACGATGTCAGGATAGCCGATGATTCGACCTATGCGGATATAAAGGAAAGCGCGCGATTGCCGCAGAAAACATATATTGTAGCAGCGCCTAATCCATTCAACTCGACATGCCGGATAAATTACTTTATTGAGAACGATGGCGTTATCGAGATATTCGATATTGCGGGACGAACTATCGAAACTCGCAATGTGCAACACGGTGCGGGAACACTTGTTTGGTCGCCGGAGAATATCCCAAGCGGGCTTTATCTGGCAAGAATTTCCGATGGCAAAGAATCACGATTAATAAGAATTTCGTTAATTAGATAGGTTTTTTTCAACGAACTCACGACTCTTGTTATGGGTAAAAAATTAGTTAAGGGGGACTCGAATGTTTTTTGAAACTCTAAAAAAAAGCGACCCTGAAATTTTTGAGGCGACCTATAAGGAACTTCGCCGGCAGACCGATGGACTGGAGCTTATAGCATCGGAGAATTACACTTCTTATTCAGTAATGGCGGCATGTGGTTCGATTGGAACAAATAAATATGCCGAAGGCTATCCCGGAAGGCGCTACTACGGTGGCTGTCAGTTTGTCGATATTGCCGAGAACCTTGCTCGCGACAGAGCAAAAGAGCTCTTTAGCGCAGAACATGCCAATGTACAGCCGCATAGCGGTTCACAGGCGAATATGGGTGTCTATTTCGCAACTCTAAAACCGGGGGATACAATTCTCGGATTGAATCTTTCGCATGGCGGGCATCTTACTCACGGACATCCCGTGAATTTCTCGGGAATGCTATACAATGTCGCTCAATATGGGGTGGATAGAGAAACCGAAATGCTGGACTATGACGAAATAAAAAAAATTGCGAATGAAGTTCATCCGAAACTGATAATGACCGGCGCTTCGGCATTCCCGCGATTCTGGGATTTTGAAAAATTCCGCGAGATTGCAAATGAAGTCGGCGCAATTCTTGTTGCGGATATGGCTCATTTCGCAGGTCTTGTCGCAGCTGGACTCCATCCAACACCGGTACCGCACTGTGATTTTGTTACTACGACAACTCATAAAACTCTTCGTGGTCCGAGAGCCGGTTTAGTTCTTTGCAAGCAGGAATATGCGAAGGGACTAGACAAGGCTATCATGCCCGGAATGCAAGGTGGTCCGTTGATGCACATCATTGCCGCGAAAGCGGTAGCGCTTAAAGAAGCGATGACAATCGAGTTTAAGGAATATCAGAAACAGATACTGATAAATGCTAAGGCGATGGCGGATGAGTTCGTTAAACTTGGTATTCGGCTTGTATCCGGCGGCACGGATAATCACCTCATGCTGCTCGACCTTCGCTCGTTAAATATAACCGGCAAGGATGCAGAAAAAGCTCTCGGTAAAGCCGAAATCACTGTCAACAGGAACACGATACCTTTCGACCCTCAGAAGCCGTTTATCACAAGCGGACTAAGGATTGGCACGCCGGCGGTTACAACACGCGGAATGAGCGAGGATGCAATGCGAGAAATCGCCAGACTTATACATCGAGTTATCACCAACAGTGAGGATGAAACTATCATTGCCGGGGTCGAGAACAAAGTTCAAGAACTTTGCCGGGCATTCCCGCTTTACCCCGAGCTTATCGCAGAAATGGAGAAGTCTTAGCATTGGAGATTGAACATTTATCCACAAGATAGTCGAGTCATTCATCGGTTTTCTCGGCAAAGAACACCCGCTGGTTAAGATGCTGAAATATGTCCACTACCTGATGATTATCGGGAAACTTGCAGCAAAGAAAAAGAAGAAAAGACACCCAAAGAAAATAATAAATGTAAGGGCGTAAAATTTGCGCCCTTGCTTGTTTTCGTTTTCATTTTCAAAACCGCACTTTCCCGCTCCGCAAAAAGCACTTGTGCGGTTCAAAATAGCACAGATGTGGTCGGAAAAAGCAACGGTGCAGTTGCTCACCGCGCTTATGATGTAAATGAAGTAAGTTATTAGAATTATGAGAGATAGATGGAGTAATTAATTGTAAGGGTGTTAAATTTTACGCCCCTACGACTCCGCAAATATATAGGAGGCATAGAATGCGAAGCATTATCATTTTTGTGCTGGTGATAATGATTGGAGTGGGTATGTGCTTCGCCCAGACCGGTTCGATAACGGGTGTAATCAAGGACAAGACCACGAATGAGCCGCTGATTGCCGCGGGTGTCGTGATTGTTGATACGGAAATCGGCACATCCAGCGATATCGATGGTAAATATATCATCGAGAATATCCCGGTCGGTTCGTACAATGTGCAATACTCCACTGTCGGCTATCATTCGCTCACCAAGAACCGCGTGATTGTGAAATCCAGCAGGCCTACTGTCGTGAATGTCCAACTCAAACAATCCGCAATCAGGGGCGAAGAGATTGTCGTCAAACCGAGCTTTTTCGAGGAGAGTGAGGATGCAGTTGTATCATCGAAAAGTATGGATTTCGAGGAGATAATAACGCAACCTGGCGGCGCTTGGGATGTCCAAAGGTCGGTTCAAGCGCTTCCAGCTGTGGTCTCCGCAGCAGACCAGAACAACGAGATAATAGTGCGCGGCGGCAACTACGGCGAGAACCTTTTCATACTCGACAATATTGAAATAGCCAATCCGAACCATTTTGCCTGGCCCGGAACCGGTGGCGGACCGGTTACAATGATAAACACCGACTTTGTTGAAAAGATAGATTTCTTTGCCGGGGCTTTCCCCGCGCGATACGGCGACAGGGCATCATCGGTGATGGATGTCCATTTCCGTGAGGGCGCTCGAGATGCGCTTCATTTAAAGCTCGATGTCGGAATGGCAGGTTATGGCGGAACATTCGAAGGTCCCATTACTAATGACGGCTCATTTATGTTGTCCGCGCATAGGAGTTTTATGTCGCTTATCGCAGGAAGTTTCGGGCTAACCGCGATACCGGAATACTACAGCGTTCAGGGGAAAGTAACTTATGCTTTAAACCCGATGCAAAAACTATCCCTGCTCGGTGTTTTCGGCAAGGATTGGATATTCATCGAGGCAGATGAGGAAAACAGCTATGCAGATGCCGAAGAATCAATTCAGGAGGAGAATATCGAATCGAAATCGCATCAATATGCATTCGGAATAAATCTGCATTCCGCTTTCAAAAATGGATTCTCGGTATTCACACTATCACGCTCGGCAGGACACTGGAATATAATAATGACAGACACATCGGAAGCCGAGACATATCATTATATAACCGAAGAAACAGAGAACGCCGCAAAGTTCGACATAACATTGCTTCCATTCGATAGGGGTGAAATTTCCACCGGCGTCTTTTTGAAATATCTTGAACTCGATTACGACCTTTGGTCGGAGATGGAGACGCTATTCATTTATGATACCACGACCGGCGATATAATCGACACAACAGATTATGTCTATCAATGGGATGCACGAGAAGTAGAGGATTCGTGGAAATATGGCGGATATCTCCAGTATAAGCATGGTTTTGGACGGTTGACATTAACCACCGGTATTAGATACGATTATTTCAAATACACAGAGCACGGCTATCTTTCACCACGAGTGGGATTAACTTATTCACTTTTTGATGGCACCGACCTGAACCTTGCTTATGGCAGACAATACCAGTCGCCGTGGTGGGCGGAACTTGTCTCGGATACCGCGAGTAACTCACTCGAAAGCAAATACACCGACCAGATTGTTCTCGGTATCGACCACCTGTTTTCGGAAGATGTGAAAGGTATTGTCGAGTGCTACTACAAACTGTATGAAGATGTCCCGATGGAACAATCGCTAACAACACCCGACCCAAACGACCAAATCGACGCGTTTGTTAACGCGGGCGAGGGTTACGCATACGGCGCAGAATTATTCCTCCAGAAAAAAGTGCAGAAAAATCTCTGGGGAACACTTAGCTATTCCTATTCTATCGCAAAGGCTTACGACCCGCGCTATCCCGACAAAGAATATAGCTGGGATTTCGATTATCGCCATGTCCTGACATCGATTATAGGATACCGCATGGAATACAAAAACCGCGATTGGTATAAGAACTTGAGCAAGAACTGGTGGTATCGCGCACTGGGATTTGTGCCGCTGCTCCCGGCGGACGAGTCGGAGTATTCAATCCGTTTCCGATACACCGGCGGGAAGCCATACACGCCGTGGACATATCATCCAGAGTGGCGCAAATGGACTCTCGACGAGATACAGGAAATCAACTCCGTTCGCGAGACACCATATCAGATATTCGACCTGCACTTTCAACAGCGGTGGTATTACAGCAAATTGAGCGTGCTCGTCTATTGGGAAATTGACAACCTGTTTAACGCGAAGAATATTTGGGATTATATATACAATTCCGACGGCACGAAGAGCACGATTTACCAGCGCGGGCGTATGATTGTCGGTGGGATTGTTGTGGAGTTTTAATCCGAATCCATAGACGGAGGTAAAATGCTTTACATAAAACTTGCATGGCGGAATCTGTTTCGCAACAAACGGCGAACGCTCATCGCGGGATTGGCAATCGGTCTCGGATTGGCGGCATTGATTTTTATCGATGGGATTTATGTCGGCGAGGAAATCAGCATGGTCCGCATCGCAACCGCCACTTTTGTCGGCGAGGCGCAGCTCGCTCGCAAAAACTATCACGAAACGCAGGAAGTCGAACTGACTATCGTAAAATTTGATGAGGTAATTGGCGAACTGGAAGCCGAACCGATAGTGGATAAATTCACGCCCCGGACGAGCGCATTCGGCACGATTACATCGGCGGGAAACATGTCGGGGGTCAATATTTTCGGTGTCGCGCCGGAAACTGAAAAGGGCATGTCGATTCTGAACGATATAATTATCGCTGGCGAATACTTTGCTGACGATAATGTACAGAATATACTTATCGGCAGGAAACTTGCGGAAATACTCGAGGTCGAACCGGGGGATAGAGTAGTTCTCGCTCTCGCACAGACCGGCACGGGAGATATTGTCCAGGAGCTTTTTCGCATTTCGGGAGTTTTCGATTTCAGAGACCGCGCGATGAATACCGGCACTGTGTTTATCCGAATCGAAAAGGCGCAAGAAATGCTCGGTATAGGCAACACGGCACACACAATCGCAATCGCATTCACCGACCCGATGTCGAGTCAGGATACGACACTCGCTTTCTGGCAAAAGTTTTCGCAGCACAGCAATGAAGCGGTATCGTGGACAGAACTTTTCCCGCTTATCGCATCGATGGATGAATTGATGCTCATCGGTAAATTGTTTATCGCGTTTATACTTATGGGCGTTGTAGTTTTCGTTATCCTGAACACGCTATTCATGTCGCTGTTCGAGCGGATGTTCGAGTTCGGTGTCCTGCGTGCGGTTGGCACTCGCCCATTCGCGGTTGCAAAATTACTTTTGCTCGAAGCTGGCGCATTATCAATGATTAGCATCGTCATGGGTTCGATAATCGGGCTTGCAATAACACTCCTAATATCGCGCATCGGCATAGATTTCACCGGCACGGAATTCGCAGGCATAACATTATACGAGAAAATATATCCGACTCTCAGCATTTGGCAGTTCATCATTTATCCAATAGGCGTGTTCATTTTCACAATCATCGTCGGGATATATCCTGCAATTCACGCAGCGAGAATTTCACCGGCGAAAGCGATGAGGAGAAGCTTCTAACTACATAATTCATCTCTCCAAATCCGCAAATCGTTTTGAGCAGGTCACACTTCGTATTTAGGAAGCGAGAAATCATGTTTAGGACTTGACAAAGCATGTTTTGGAAGCGGCGGTTCATGCGTAGGAAGCGTAGAACCATACGCATTTGAGCGAAAACTACTCAAATTTGCACCAGAATTTTGTCGTCAGATGGAGACCACTTCAAAAGTGGACTCCATCTCGCACCGCAAAAGATGGACACCATCTCCGAGATGGCGTCCATCCGAAAACACAGAATCCCGGAACTGAAAGGATGAACCCCCTATGCCTCGACAGGCTCGGCATTTGTCCCCCTTGACAATTGGGACAAATTTGCAGAGCGCAGCAAGGCAAATTAGGGGGTGAGCATGTTTCATCATTTAATAAGTTTCATCACTGGTTCAGAAATGATAAAAGCGCCCAAATTACTATAACACATTGTTCTTTAACAATTTATATCCGTTATGATTTCAAGAATTGCTTTAATTTTCCCAACGGTGATTGACAGGTTTACGGCGGTATGCTATAAATTCCCAAGGGTGCTTGACAAATTTACGAGGGTGTGTTATAAATTCCCAACGGTGATTGACAGGTTTACGGCGGTATGTTATAAATTCCCAACGGTGATTGACAGGTTTACGGCGGTATGTTATAAATTCCCAACGGTGATTGACAGGTTTCCAGCGGTATGCTATAATATCCTGGCGTTGAACAAAATAGTGCCGACGGTGAACATCTCAGGTTCGGCGGTGAACATCTCGGACTCGGCGTTGAACATCTCGGACTCGGCGTTGAACATCTCGGACTCGGCGGTGAACATCCTCGGTTTGACGATAAAAGTAAATTTTACAAACATTTTTTAAAAAGGAGAATGAACATGGCAAGAAAAAGTAGAGACCCAAGAGACCTTTCCCGCGACGACCTTGTAACCTGGTCGCAGGATTTGTGTATGTTTCTTGTTGACCACGCGGGCGACCCCGATTTGACGCCACGCGCCGCTGATTTCCCGCCGCTTTCTACTGCATACGAGGATGCCTACCACGCGGCAATCGACCCGAAGCAGTTTTCGCCGCTGCTTCACGAGGAATTGGAGAAGATAGCGGAAACACTTATCGAAATCCTGCGGGAAATTCAGGAGCGGATTCCGCTTCTGCCGGGAATCGATGAATCCGTGCTTGCGCATTTCGGGCTTGGCGACCCCGTGCCGACCGATTGGGATGAACTCGATGCGGTCGCGCAGGTCTGTAAAACATATTGGCTTTCGCTGAACAATCCGCCGGAATATGCGGCTCTCGCAACTCGAATGGCGGCGATGGTCGTTGCGGTGGATGCGTTCGAGTCCAAGCATACCGCATACCGCGCTTCTATCGGCGACAAGCAGGATGCAATCAATCTTCGCGAGCGTCGTCGCGCGGACTTGCTCGTGTGTGAGCGCGAAATATTCAACTGGTATCATGGCGCGCATCCCAAAGGCGATGACGATTGGTGGCGAACTGGTGGAGCGAATGGAGCGAAACATTGCTCGTCGTTGTGTGAAAAGCGAATTCAACGCGGAGACCGCAGAGTTCGCAGAGAAAGAAGCCCATGCGAAAAGTCGTGGGAAATATGAAATGAAAAGGGCGTCTCATAATCGGGCGCCCTTTTTAAAAGCCGAAAGCTCTCGCCAATTTGAGCGGAGCGAATGGGAGCGACTGCTATGAGCGCCGAAAGCTGAATGGTCAAGCGGAACGCTTGCGCCTTTTTTTATTTGACCAAACCGATAAATGACATTTATTTGCGAATGGAGGAAGCAGTCGATATTTAATCGTCAATAATCGATTCAAAGAGGAGCAATAAAATGAGCGAGCATGTAAATGGCAGTATAATCGTAACCGAAGACCTGAAAAAGACCTACGATGAGGATGGCGTTCCTGTCGAGGCTGTGCGCGGCGTAGATTTGACAATCGAGAAGGGCGAGTTCACCGCAATCGTCGGTCCGTCCGGTTCGGGCAAGACAACATTCCTGAATGTAATCTCCGGTTTGGATAACCCCACGAGCGGGAAAGTCTGGCTTGCGGGGAAAGCGATATCCGAGATGAGCGGCAGAGAACTTTCCGATTTCCGCCGTGATAATATCGGATTCATCTTTCAGGCATACAACCTCATCCCGGTGCTGACAGTCGAGGAAAATATCGAGTATATCATGCTTTTGCAAGGCGTCCCGAAGGACGAACGGCATCGAAGGGTTGTGGAAATCCTGGAAGAAGTCGGTCTCGAAGAAATGCTCGACCGCCTGCCGCCGAAATTATCCGGCGGACAACAGCAGCGCGTAGCGGTTGCTCGAGCGATGGTCGCAAAACCGGCGATTATACTCGCCGACGAACCGACCGCAAACCTCGATTCCGTTACCAGCGGAGCATTGCTCGACATGATGCACGAACTCAACGAGAAAACAGGCATGACATTCGTGTTCTCGACGCACGACCAAATCGTAATCGACCGTGCCCGGCGCGTAATTACGATGACCGATGGGGATATTTCTAGTGATGAAGTTCGTGAAATGAAGCATATTTAACTTGGCAAAATCCCTGTTTTGGATTATTCTAATAATCACTTTTCATTAGATAGAAAAAGGAGTAAAACATGTTTAATCGAGTATTAATCGCCAATCGCGGTGAAGTTGCGCTGCGGATAATACAAGCTTGCCGGGAACTTGGAGTCGAGACTGTTGCCGTGCATTCGACAGCGGACAAGGATTCGCCGCACCTCGAACAAGCGGATATCGCTGTTTGCATCGGTCCCGGACCGAGTAAGGACAGCTATCTAAATATGGAGGCGATTCTGTCGTCAGCGCTCAATACCGACTGCCAGGCGGTTCATCCCGGTTTCGGTTTTATGGCGGAAAACTCGCTGTTTGCATATATGTGCGAGCAGCAGAAATTGACATTTATCGGTCCATCGGCGAACTCGATACGGTTGATGGGCAACAAATCGCTTGCCAAACAGACACTCAAGAATGCGGGTTTGCCGACAATCCCCGGCTCGGATGGTAATATCAAAGGCATTGGACAGGCGCAGAAACTAGCGAACAAGCTCGGTTACCCGATACTCCTTAAAGCGACCGCGGGAGGCGGTGGAAAGGGTATTCGCATCTGCAATAGCGATGACGATATCGAGAAATTCTTCCCGCAGGCGAGTATCGAGGCGGAAAAGGCTTTCGGAAACGCAGCTCTATATCTGGAGAAAATGATACTACACGGGCATCACATCGAGTTCCAGATACTGGCGGATTCGTTCGGTAATGTGATTCATCTGGGGGAGCGCGAGTGCTCAATACAGCGTAATAACCAGAAACTAATAGAGGAATCGCCGTCTCCTGCCGTACCACCGGAACTGCGCGATAAAATGGGCAAACGCGCTGCAAAAGCTGCACAAAATGTAGGATACCTCAGCGCGGGAACAGTCGAGTTCTTGATGGATTCCGATAAAAATCTGTATTTCATGGAAATGAACACACGGTTGCAGGTCGAACATCCCGTAACCGAAATGCTCACCGGCGTGGATATTGTGCAGGAGCAGCTTCGTATCGCCGCTAATCATAAGCTGTCGGTTCGTCAGCGTGATGTCGAGTTCAACGGTCATGCAATCGAATGCCGTATCAATGCCGAGGATCCGGAGAACGATTTCCTGCCATCGCCGGGAACTATAACGAAATTTAATCCGCCACTGGATGCCGGTCCCGGGAAAGTACGGCTCGATACACATGTTCGCGAGGGTTACAAAATCCCGACATTTTACGATTCAATGATTTGCAAGCTTATTGCCTGGGGAAAGGACAGAGATGAAGCGATTGTCACGATGCGAAACGCTTTGCAGGAATTCATCATCGAGGGCATAAAGACAACAATTCCGCTGCATCTGCAAATTCTCGAGTCGAGACAATTCAACGACGGCGAATATAACACAAGTTCACTTAAAGAAATAATGAAGTAGCGAACCGAGAACCACGCATTAAATATTCAGGATAACCCGCTATTGTAATCCATTTCCATCAAAGGATGGGGAAATGTCCGATAATAGAAATAATTCCGCTGAAAATGAAAAATCCGTATCAGAATTGGATACCGGGAATATCGATAAGCTTACAAACAAATCACGGAATCCAATAAAGCTGCTTTACAACTGGGTGCTTCACTGGGCTGATACTCGATTTGCATTTCCGGCATTGCTGATTCTTGCTATCACGGAGCCGATATTTGTCCCGATACCTGTCGATGTTTTGCTTGTCGCGCTTTGCCTCGGTAAACCCAAGCGCTCGATTAGATATGGATTATCGTGCTCGATATTCTCGGTTATCGGCGGCATAATCGCTTTCAGTCTGGGATTGGCAATCGGTCCCGAAAGACTTGTGGATTTGTTTAACACCGTAGGACTCGGCTCGAAAGCACAGCTTGCACTCGACCTCTATACAAAATATGATTTCTGGGCAATTGCAATATCGGCGCTAACACCGGTTCCATACATGCTATTCAGTTGGTTCGGTGGCATGGCGGAAGTCTCGATTTCTAAATTTATTGCAATCAGTATCGTTTTCCGTACGATGAGATTTGGCTCGGAAGCATTGCTGTTTCATTTTCTTGGCAGGCGCGCCCGGATTTGGATAGATAAGTATTTCAACCTTGCTACTATCGCAGTAATTGTGTTGCTGGCAATAGCGGTTTATCTAATCAAACTGCTCGGGCATCTATTTACCGGATAAAATAAAGTCGCTATTTGTCAATATCATGGTTAAAACAACCTTTAAAAAGTTGCCTGCTTGTTGACCGTCGGCGGCTGTTTATGCTCTATCGTAGGCTGTTTGCTCACCGTTGTCGGCTGTTTATTATTCGTTGTCCGCTGTTTGCTGAGCGTTGCCGGCTGTTTGTGCTCAGTCGGCGGCTGGTTATAGCCGGTTTCTTGAATTGCTTTTACAAAACGGCAAAAAGAAATCTTGCCAAATCTCAAAATTCATTATATATTGAATGCTATGAAAAAGATATTTCCGACAATCATGCTGGTCTTATTGTTTGCGGTATGTTTTGCACAGAAAGACGGTGGTTATAGACCGGTTCGCCCCAATATGCCGCCATCTCGAACGGATACAGCATATTCGGCACCGCAGGATACAGTAACCGGCATACAGCCTGTTCAACCAAAGCCATCGCAAAGTTTCTTGCAGAAGCTCGATGATGACATCGATGTTTTTTTCAAAAAGATTTGGGATTCTATCGTTTCTAATTTTTTTGGTTTTTTCATAGATATATGGAATTGGTTCAGCAATATCCGGTTAACAAAGGATGGCTCGCTCTATCCGGGAATGACGCCGGATAAAGCGCTAGCTCAGGCAAGGCGAGCTTCGGGATTAGCAAACCTGAGAAACATTTTCACTTATGAGATGTGCTATTATGCCGAAACCGGTAAGTATTCTCCCGATATGAAAGAGCTTGGTGTTTATGTTACACCGAAATACTACAAATTCTCAATCGAGACCGATGGAAACGATAAACTTATTGTGCGCGGAGAAGGCAATATCGATAATGACGATTTCATCGATGTTATTATCATGGATGAAACAGGGCAATTCTATATCGTTCAGGATGATATAACCAATACAATAACCGATAAGCTCGATAAGCCTCCCGGACAAGGCAGCGGTATGAAACCAGCAATTGATAAGTGAAGAGTTTAGAATTACCCCGCATGAACTGTGTTAGTTGTTCATTGGTAATTGTCCGTTCGCTAAAGCGGAATGGCAATGAAATGAATAACTCCATTGCTGTCTGCTTTAGCTGACGGGTAACAGACTGACGACTGGCGACCACTCACCGCTCACCTTTTTTTGGTGTTCTGCGGCAGATTCTTCTTGGTGTGGTGCGGGGCGCAATGGACACCCGACAACCGACTACGGCTCAAACACAGTCTTGCATCCGGTTGTTGTGAATGTTGAATCGATTGAGATGACGACAGAATCGCCATCGATATAAGTGTGCCATAGTATTGTCGCGGTATCTCCCGCCCATGCAGTCGCGCCGTCTGCGCCCGTGATATTGTAAGTATCGCTTCCACCAAGTATATGGAAAACATCGATAGTGAAATAAGTTTGCGTGTGGTCTATAGCTGTACCATACGGGTCCCGGACGATGAAACTTACCGGTTGCGGGTCGCACGATGAGAACGCATAGCAGATAGGGTGGGGGCATCCGATTTCCGCGAGCGCCTCCACACAGCACGATTCGATATCGAAAGTCCAGATATCCGATGTATCCTCGCCACATGGATTAAATGCGACCACGAACCATGTATGAGTCTCGGTGGTGTCGGTGTAGTTGTAATATTCGCCGACATTGAACGAGACTTCCGAGATACTTTCTGCAACCGCTATGCCATCGACATATACATTGTAGAAAATGGGATTGGAGCCTGTTGCGGGGGCTAACCATTCGAGAACGACATCCATACTGCATATCGCTGTGATTCCATCATTAGGCGAAAGCAGGATTACCGCCGATGGTGGCTCGCATGTCCCGAAATAATAGGTGCAGCATACAGCGGTATCGTTCGGTCCGCATTCGGATTCCTCTATCATATCGGTGAAATGGAAACAGAATTCGAGATAATCTGGATTGAGAAGCTGACTTCTGATATCGCCTGCTCGTGCATGAAATTCGACCCGCCAATCGCAGTCGCTGCAGTCGGGGCACAGCCCCAGAAGGTCGAGTGTATTATCGCATATCATTCGGTAAATGATGAATCCGGGCCACGGTATTCCCTCGTAGAAAGTACCGGATGAATCGACAATAGTATCGCAGTATGCAGCGGGTGGAAAGATAATAACTTCATTTGACAGGACAATAACATCGTATCCTAGTCCGGGCAGTCCGGGTATACCGGGAAGGTCGAACAGCGAATCGCTTCCGAGAATCGAGCCGTTAAGTTCGAGATACATTGCGAAGAAAATCGAGAACAGGTCGTCGATTTCATCAAGCATAAGTGAGCCGTCGATTGGTGTCATTCCGACACCCTCATCGTGGACACATGCGCTGAAATGAATCGAATCGTCGTCTGTCAGTATCGAGCCGCACGCCGGCGACCATGTAGGTGCATCATCGAAAAACGGCGGTGAGCGGTCAATTATCATCGAGCAGTGCTGGCTGTATCGAAGTCCGCATCCGCTGATATCATGAGCATCCTGCACCCAGAAATCGAACTCGACATCCTCGGGAAACGGTGTCGGCGGGGTGAAAGTCAATGTTTGGTTAGATGGATTATAGACCATGCGGTCGGGATAATAATATAGTGTACCGCCGATATTGAGGACAATGGATGTCGGTTCGACCGGCAGGCATCCCTCGAACTGGAAAACGATGACTTCGCAAGCGGTATAATTGCCGCATCGCCGCGGAACGATTACATTCACATTTATACCGGGGCAATCGCAGTTCTCGATAAACAAGCATCCCTGAATGGAATCCATCAGTGCATCTGCGGTAACCGATATCCAGAAGCAATCGCCGCAACCATGACAATTCGCTACCTCGGTAATGGGCCATACAATTGTATCAGATGCACCATCGGCGAGAGGACCTGTGTTCTGAATAGCGCTGTCGGGAGCATCCAGAGTGATACACGGCATCGGATGTAATGCAATCTCGATATCATCGAGGTCGCCACCGGATGTATTGGTGATGATTACAGTAACATGTGTGTATTCCGCGATGTCATCCGCGACTGCATCGAGAACCTCATCGAGGCTTACACTTTCGATATCGAACCACTGCCCGCCCGTAGCGGCGCAGACGGGCTCCATCGGGTGTCCCGATGGGCTAACAAGATAGACTATAACGCTCTCCGATGCGCAAAGCGCTATCAATGCTGCATTCCCGCCATCGCTCTCGGTTTCATCGGTAAGTACGATTAGTATGTGTTTGCATGTATCGTTCCATGTCGGGCTATATCCGTTGATAGCTTCGGTGCTGGCTTCAACAGGTTTTTCCCATCCGCCTTCCGCACCGGAAAGGTCGCCCATAGCGTCGGCGAAAACATTCGGGTCGGGGAAAAGAGTTGTGCCATAAGGGAAATTAGCATTATCGACAAATGTTACGATACCGAATGAAGCATCATAGCCCTGAGCCTCGATATTGTATCCGAACTCGCCGATTTCCGTGTATAGCTCGCTAATTTTATCGGACATGCTACCGGATGTATCCACAACGAAAATGACATCCGCACAGCCGGTTTCGGTGGAGCAGATAACCGATTCGGTGTACCACCAGTCATCCATCACACCGCGTAAACCGAGATTGGAGGAGATTGTGAGCCTTGTATTAGGCAAAAAGACCTGCCCCGCGGTTATTGCAAGCAAAATTGCGAAAAGAGAAATAAATATAATCTTTTTATTCATATAAGCTCTCCGGGAACTTTGTTGTAAGCCATAATAAAAGGAATTTTATTGAATGCAAGATAAAATCAGAATTCAGAATGGTTCCCAACCTCCGTGAAGTTTTGTTTTTCCACTATTAATTTACTCAGCGTTCTCGATAACAGCTAGCTTCTGCCCGATGCTTACAATATCCCCTTGAACAACTGCCAATTCGGCGACAATGCCATCGGTTTTGGCAGTGATTTCGTTGAACATCTTCATCGCCTCGAGAATAACCAGCGGCTGTCCTTTGGTAACACTATCATTCAGTGCAACTTTGATTTCTGAGACCAATCCCGGCATCGGCGCTGTGATAACAGCTTCGCCTTCGTCCATTGCAGCTTCAATCATCGCCTCGCGGAACATAACCTCGTGGACATTATGCCCGATAGTCAGCAGATAATCACCCTCCTTAACCCGACGGCAATTCACTTGAAGCGATTGACCATCCACAAGCATCGAGGTGAAACCATTGTATCTTGCCGCGGAAATATCGATTGTATGCGGTTTACCATTTACCTCAACCAATAAATGGTCTTTCTCCTCGATTACCTCGACCTCAAACTCCTGACCATCTATCATTATTTTTTTCTTCATATTAATCCACCTTGGTTATTGACGATTTTCGTTCGGTTGTTCTGTAAATCCCAATCTAGCATCTTTCGATAGATAAGCAATAAAAAAAAACACCCCGATTTTCGAGATGCTCATTTTTATTATAACGATTGCCCCACCCCGCACCCACAATATAGTCACAGAGAACACAGAGAAAAACATTTCACCGCAGAGACCGCAAAGGGTGCAAGGAATATTGAGATAGCACCCGACTTAAGTCGGGTGTTGCCTTAAATCAAAACCCACGATTGAAATCGTGGGCTACTCCACAGACCTTGAGCGCACTTATCCTGAGCGTAGTCGAAGGCGCGAAAAGTCAGGGGATTCGTTATTCTCATTCGTCTATTTCGCACCGTCTGATGATTGTTTCTCACAGTCAGATGTTTATTTCATCAATATTGCGCGTTTGGTGATTGTTCTATCGCCTGCTTTCAGCCGCACGAAATATGTCCCGCTTGCAAAATCGTTCCCGCTCCATTTCAATTCGTATTGCCCGGGCTGAAGGAATTCGCCATCGATAGGACTATCCACAATTCTTCCCGAAATATCTAAAATTCCAAGATTAACCGCAGTTTCCCCGCCGATTGTGAACTCGATTGCACAGACTGAATTAAATGGATTCGGCGAAATCGAGTTGAGTGCGATTTCATCGGGCTTGTTCCCGTTATCGTCCGTTTCGAGCGAGGGTGTATCCATTTCGCCCCTGCGGACGAGAACATATCCCGATTGCAGCGTGATAGTTTCTTTGCTTCTCGCCCCGATAGCGGGCTGCCCGATTGCGAATTGCAGTGTTGTCGCTGCCGATTCGGCTTCGCCTGTGTTTTCAACCGTTTCCGTTGTTATCGCGGTCTGCGCGAAAATGGCTAATACAAAGGCGAATATTATTATGGTTACATACTTCATTTAAGCCTCCTTTATTTCCCTCCGCAGTCGCAGTCATGTTGAATATTGCAGTTCGGATGCTCCTCTTCATATTGACAAATGATTGCACAGCTTGCGGAATCCCAAGTAATACCGTCAATATCAAGATGATTCAAACTCAAATCCCATAATGGTGTGATGTCAATAGAAGTCATCGGAACATTATAGAGGTTGAAATATTTCAAGTTTGTACAATATGCCAGTGGTGCTAAGTCAATTGATGTTAGAAAATTGTCCTCAAGAGATAGCATTTCCAGATTGATGCAAGACGACAAAGGCGTCAAGTCTATTGTGGTTAGCTGATTTTCTTGAAGTCTTAGCCACCATAGGTTTGTGCAATCCACTAATGGAGAAAGGTCCACAGAGCTAAGTTGATTCCCGTAGAAGTTAAGGACTTCCAATCTCCCACACGAAGACAGGGGTGAGAGGTCTATGGAATCCAATTCATTACTTCCCAACGAGAGGTTTTCAAGCATTGAGCTATAATTCTCAATTCCATCAATGCAGTTCGGGGATGAAATGTGCATACCACTTATATCAATTTCAATTGGGCATGCATAAGGTCCACGCTCAATCCTGCCCTCAGGGACAGTAAGTCCATTAAGCACCACTGGTTCGTTAGGATTACAAAGGTAACTGTCATCATAAGGCTCGCATTCCTCTGAACATCCCAAAAACATAATAACTCCCACAATAAATAAAGGGAGCATAATTATAATTGTTTTACGCATGATTCCTCCTTTTTATTCTGTTGTGTCTGCTAATGCACTATGCAAACTCTCATATTTTTCTCTTGCATAGTCTGTTTTAAAGTCAAAAAGACCCTCATATCCATGCTCAACAAGCATATCGTATGTATAGATTAGGAACTCATCGTCAATTGGCATTTCGAGATAATGACTGGACTTCGGTGCAATTACCGGATAAACAATCCTTGCAATTTGTGCAGATTGGTCATTTCTCTCACCGGTAACCTGCCAATAGACTTTGGTGCCCGGTTCGCCTCCAATTATAAAGCGATTTCCAGTAATGTCATCAGCTATATATACATTGGGTGAACCAACACCTGTAAGCTGTATCATTGGATTTATATTCAAAGTGTCAAAATAATCGGGCAAAAGAATTTCGGCTGTGCTATCGTCTCCGATATAAGCGACACCTCGATAGAATGTCAGCAATTCCGGTGATTCGATACAATAGTGCCTTAAGTTAGAACTTGAAGGATCCAATGGATAATCTATCCTAAAAGATTTAACAGTGGCACTTGCTAGTGCACATTCTAAAACATCGCATTTTAGTTGATTTATAGTATCGGTGTCCATACCATTGAATGCGGCGGAATTTGTTTCATCAGCGGTTGAGCCACTGTTAGTGGCAAAGCTGTAAGCGGCACTAGCGGTGTCGTAAATACCACCTGGCACAGTAGAATAATCACCACTTGCTAAATTTGCTTGACCACCACCGATAGCGGAAAAATCTCCACTTGCATCATTATGTTCACCACCAGCTATTGTAGAATAACCACCAGTGGAAGTATTATCTCCTCCTCCACCAACAAATGAACCAGTGGCACTTGCTTCGTTTTCAGTTCCGCCTGCAACTGCAGAACCAGTACCAGTGGCTTCATTAAGCCGTCCACCACAAACTGTAGCATTAGAACCAGAAGCTTTTGAATTCTCCCCAACTGCAAAAGAATAATTCCCAATATTTGCATTATCCCACCATGTGCTACCCCCCGTGTGCACATAACCCGCCCTAAATGCTCTTTTCTCTGGAATCCACATCATTCTTGTTCCTGCACCGGATGTTGGAGTTGAGCCTGTTGTGCCATCGGCAAGAATTGCGCCATCATGGACAGTGAGCTTGGCGGCAGGAGTATTAGTGCCAATGCCAATTTTGTCGTTACCACCATCGACAAAGAATATATTTGCATCACCATTGCTCTCGATGCGAAAGTCATAATCGCCACTTGCCTCGTTGAATATCGCGCCGCCGCGAACATCGAGAAGCTGCCCCGGAGCGCTTGTCCCGATGCCCAATTTACCATCTGTTGTTAATCTCATTCTCTCCGTAGAATACATCGCCCAGGCTATATCACGTACAGCTGCACCAGAACATCGCCACCTCCAATGATTATCAGCAACATCCTCATCAAACTGTAAAATTAAGGCATCCCAATTCGAATTCGTTGCGCAAATAATATTTCGGTCGCCGGTTGTTCCCGAATCCTTTACATCCAGTTTACCAGCCGGTGCACTTGTGCCGATACCGACTTCATCGCTCCCAGCGTCTGTAAAAAATAAATGAGAATCGCCATTGCCTTCGACACGAAAATCATAATCTCCACTGCCGTCATTGAAAATTGCAGTGCCTCTTACATCGAGTTTTGCATTAGGTGATGAGGTTCCAATACCGACATCATCGCCACTATCTGTGAGATACACAGTTCCTGCACCACTTGTCCACTCAGTGTCACTTTTTCTCAGGTCAGTTTCAACAGGCACATCGATAGTAATTCTATGGTTCTCTTCATCAAATTCCACTTCAGCGCCGCTTCCGCCGACGAACTGCAAATGCGGAATGCGATTGGTCAGCGCGAATTGCCGGTCGAATGCTCCATCATATATTTCGGCGAAAACTACATCGTTGGCGAGAGCTGAATTAGTAACCGCACCGGTGCGGATTTTCTCGCTGGTTACAGCATCATCTGCGATACCGAGCGCATACGGGCTTGCACCAAGCTTATAGCGCGGCTCCATAGCAACACCATCGACAATGACTTCGAGCCAGTATTGCTCCGAGAAATCGATGTCCAGTGGAGCTACCGAGCCGAGCATCACATTGAACAAGCCATTATTCAGAAACACAGCCGAATGCATTTCTGACCACACGCGGTCGAAACCGGATTCGGATGTGTAAAGCTTAAATGTTATATCATGCTCTCCGGTCATCGGTTCCCCCGATTTTGTATCGGTCAGCCGACCTTGATATGAGATTATGTGCGGGACATCGGCGAAGGAAACTGCTGCCAAAAGCACAAACAAAACAACCAACATCATTCGTCTCATTTCAGGAACCTCCATGTCTCAAGTTAATAAAACACCTTCTTTCAATTCATGCTACACTTTTCTTATCATCTGCACCTCCTGTTTCAATTTTCAATTTTCGAGCAAAATAAAAAAACCGCCCGCACCGGCTCGGAATGAGTCGGAAACAGGACGGTCAATGATGAACAAGGGGTAGCTACCCCCTGTTGAATTCAGGTGATTGCCGTAAGTTATTGCACTATAACGATTTACCCCCCCCGCCCCGATTATTTTGGTGTGTTGAGTTAGCATAATACTATTCCTTTTTTAGCGCTACCGCTAATGAAGATATTAGTGCTACCGCTAATGAAGATATTAGTGCTACCTCTAATGAAGATAAAAGAATATGGGTTGTTGTCAAGAAGAAAATTGTCGATTCGCTGAATATTCCGAACTCCTGTGTTTTGCATATCTCAATTTTTGGTCATCGGCTACCCGGTTACTCAATAACTTGATTACGCATATCTAATTGCATCCACCGGCTTCAGACTCGATGCTCTCCATGCCGGATACACCGCAGACAGTATCGAGAGCGCCATCGAAAGCGATACCACCGCTGTCAGGTCGAGCATTCGCAAATTCATTGGCAGGGAGCTTATCGAATAGACATCCGGCGGAAGAGAAATAATACCATAACGATTCTGTATAATAACGATTATGCTTCCCAATAAAGCGCCCAGTATTGTTCCTGCCGCTCCGACAATCGAGCCCTGCAACAGAAAAATCCTCACAATAGATTTCTTTTGAGCACCCATCGCCTTGAGTATGCCGATATCCGATGTTTTCTCCATCACAACCATCATCAAAGTGCTGATTATGTTGAATGCCGCAACCGCGATTATCAGCGCAAGAACAAGGAACATCCCCCACTTTTCGAGTGTCATCCACGAAAAGAGGTTCTTGTTCGTTTCGCTCCACGGAACAGTGTAATATGGGAAACCGAGACTCTCCTCGATTTTTTCCGCTATCGATGATGCTTTGTAGAAATCTTTAATCTTAAGCTGTATCCCCGTAACACTGCTACCGAGTCCCAGAAGTTCCTGAGCTATCGGAATCGAGATGTAGCACAAGATAGCGTCGTAGTCATACATGCCTGTCTCGAATATGCCGGTTACTTTAAATTTTTTAACTATCGGCTTATTCTTGGCGAGTGATTGCCCGGAACCCCGGAGAATAAATAATGCAACCGTATCCTCGGGTTGAGCGTTTATCTCGGATGCAAGGTATCTTCCAAGAATAATCGGCGGTAATCCGGAATCTGGTGTAGCGAGGTCGAATCTGCCCCAATATATCTGATTCTCAATCGAACTTGTTCTGGATTCATAATCCGGTTCGATACCGCGAATAAGAACGCCATCACTGCTTTTTGGACCTGCAATAGCGCCTTTGGACTGAACGAACGGCGATGCGCCGGTTACATCTGGAAATTCTTCTATTCGTGCGGAAAGAGCGCGCCAATCGTCAATATCGCCCGGTCGGAAGGAAAATAGTGTTATGTGAGCTGTGGTTTCGATTATGCGCGCACGAACTTCATCCTCAAATCCGTTCATAATTGAAAGGACAACTATAAGCGCACCGACACCGACTAATATGCCACCGATTGAAAATAGAGTTACTATATTTATGAAACGATTTTGATGTCGAGCGGTGAGATATCTTAATGCGATGTAAGGTTCAAATTTCAATCGGCTCCCATTGATTCTATACTGCTTGCCGCAATTTTCATTTTGCGCTCTTCACCGCGGGTGCTAGAAATAGTATTAGCTATCCCATCGATGAAATCGGCTGTTTTGTATAACTCCTCTTTCTGCGCATCCCATAGAGCTTTTTCATACTCGCTTTCTGTTTCGGGGAATTCACTAACTTTTGCGCGCAAATCATCGGCAAGCTTTCTAAAATTTGTAGCCTTAGCTTTAACGGCTCTTTCGCTGTGTGTCCCGCGAAGATAAGAGACCGCTTCATTTATAATAGCCTGCCGTCTTTCTCGATAAGAATTGCGCATCTGCTCGATTTCTTCATTAAGCTTTTTTTCCCTTAGTTCTCGCGTTGCAGCGGTATCGATAACCTGAATGGTGCTGTCGGTACGCAGTTCCCCAGATATTTGCGTTGTATCTGCAGTGGAGACCATAGCGCTGCCTTCGGAATCGGACATCGAAACTGCCAACTGAGATGTTGTAGTAATTCCCACTTGCTTTGAACTATCACTTGTTCCATAAGTTACAATTTGTCCGTTGATTTTTTCGTTTTTTACATATACATCATTATCGACAATCGATTTTGGTGGAGAGAAAAGTTTAACTGCGACGAATATCAATATTATTATTGCCGCCACAGGGATAGCGATACTAAAAACAATAGGCCGCGCTTTATCCCAGCCTGTTTTGGGTCCTTGATCACGAGGTATAGGTTGCCTTGTTCTTTTTGCCATATTTATTAACTCACTTTAATTGGTTCTATCTAACCACAGTAAATTTTACATTTTTATCGAAATTGACAGTTTTAACTCTTGCCGTATAAATTCCCGATAGAAGGTCATCCGGAAGCATAAATCGATGCTCGCCGGATTGGAGATATCCATTATGTATCCGCTTCACCATTCTGCCATTGATGTCAATAACTTCGAGTTTTACATCTCCCGATTCTTTCAATATAAGCTTAATTTCAGCGGTTGGATTTGCCGGATTTGGCGATACCGTCAGCAACCCGATTCGCTCCGGTGTTTTCTCAAAAATCTCGCTAACCGATGCACATGCCGCACCAAAGTCGATAATGCCATAACCGGTTTCCAAATCCCATCCGGAAGCGCCGACATCCTGCGCGGTGTTTCGCATAATACTATAAATGCTATCCGGTGATGCATCGGGCACAAGTGCTTTGAGTAAAGCTGCAAGTCCTGCAGCATGAGGACAAGCCATAGAGGTTCCTATCTGCCCTGATATTGTGTGGTCGCCGGGAACACCGAAGCTTGTTTCCGCATCCGCTACACTCAAAACCCAGGTTGACCAGACAACTTCTGTAATTTCCATCGACGCCCAACCGCCTTCGGAATCGCCGCCGCTGGCGAGGACATCGAGAGCATCGCCATAATTGGAAAAGCTTGCGCGGAGTTGGTCGGCATTGAATGAGCCAACCGCAAGAGTTGATATATGTGATGCCGGTGAGGAAACCGAGTTGGAACCATCATTGCCACTTGCAACAATCAGCGTTACATCATTGTTATAGGCATATTGACATGCCGCTTCGATTGCCGGATCCGCACCGAATGCTGACCCAAAACTCATGCTTGCAACATCGGCGCCAATATTAGCGGCATATTCGATTCCAGCAACCAAATCCCCGGAATTACCGGAACCTTCAGGATTCATCGACCTAACTGGAACAAGCGATACTGCGCCACCGGAACCGCCGGCGAACATATATTCATTATCCATGACTGCTCCGGC
>Ga0272442_10000172_pt1 | contig 108168 bp, 94 predicted proteins | sample SSMForm2O_FD_200262 | JGI IMG/M metagenome (GOLD analysis project Ga0272442, IMG submission 200262) | Marine sediment archaeal communities from Little Sippewissett salt marsh, Falmouth, MA, United States - SSM-Form-2O | ecosystem: Environmental > Aquatic > Marine > Wetlands > Sediment ...
GTCTCAGGATTTTAGCTGTGTGCATCCGGCTGTCGGCCCCGAAGCCCATAATCCCTCTGAGCACGGTGGCGCCGGCAAGGTTCATTTGCCTGGCCTTAAGGACTATCTGTTCATACAGAGGTTTGCCCTTATGCGAATCAGACTCACCGATAAAAATACGAAGCAGCATACCTTCTTCCGGCAGTTTCATTGCGGGTGCTCCTATTTAAAGTAGTTGAGAAATACCTGTGATAACATAAACCCCGAAAATATCAGGACAATTCCCAGCAGATTATTAAGCAGAAGGTTTGCGACGGCAAGATGTGTCTCGCCGTCCCGGAAAAGGTTCAATGTTTCCAGCATATAGGTTGAAAAGGTGGTGAATCCGCCGAGAATGCCGATAAATATAAACGTCTTTACCTGGGGGGCAACGATGATCTCTTCTGAAACATGCCAGAGAAATCCTGCGATGAAGGAGCCGATAAGGTTTACCAGCAATGTTCCCAGGGGGTACATACCGGTAAAAAAAATGTGTACGGCCCCCGCCACCACATAGCGAAGCACTGCGCCAAGCGCGCCACCAGCGGCAATAAAGAGTAGTTTCAGCAATCAATCCTCCTGTTCGATGGACGTACGTACGTGATTAAAATGGAAACTATAGCATGTTTTGTTGTGTAATTAAATACGTATGATAAAAAATGTTGCTGCTGTAAAACCTCCGGGGTTGTTTCTTTGGGGGGAGCACGGCGACGAAACAACCCCTTTTTTTCAAGTACTTATGCCCGATGAGATGTGTTCGCTCGGCTCGCAATGACCTCTTTTTGACCGCTGCGACTGTAGCAAAAACATCTTGTGGACAAAAAAAGGACAGGGTACGCAATACCCTGTCCTCAGAGGCGGCGGTTCGAGTGTGTTAGTGTTTAGCAGGCAGGCGAAAAAATGAATGCATTCTGCCGGCCACGTCTCTCAGCTCCTTTGAAGAGTCAAACTGCATTTCCCGTAAAGGATTAGACTGCCGGGAGCTGGTATAGGTATGGGTTTGCATAAATTTGTTCTTGTTCTTACGGCACCTTGCTCCGGAAGTGCTGTCGCGGTGAATCAACTCAACATTTTTTTGACGTCTGAACATACTCTGCTTATGCATAAAGCCCCCTTTCAGTTAGGATTATTACCGGGTAAAGCTTATGTCATCTATATACAAGTATAGCTTTTTTCTTCAATGAATGCATCCCCGACGGAAAAATAGGGCTGTTTCAAACAGAGCTGATTGATAATAAAGCATAATATGCTATCAAATATATAGATACAATAAATATCAATGTAATAAAATATTTGAAATATAATATTGATGGTCCCGTAAAAAATCGTCGATGAAGTCATTGCGAGGAGTGTAACGACGAAGCAATCCCGTTTTTTCAAACACTTATGCTCCTTGAGATTGCTTCGCTTCGCTCGCAATGACCATTTGTTTGCTTTTTACGAATCCATCAATATTAAACCTAAGAGGAAAAATAAATGGAAAATAAAGAAAAATGGTTTTTTAAATTATTTATCGAAGTCTGCAAAAGTATCAATTCCAGCCTCGAAATACAGGAAGTATTGAAGATGATCAGCCGTCAGGTCCCACAGGTACTGAACGTTAAGGCCTGTGCAATTTTGCTTTTGAACAAAGTAGATAAAAAATTAGAGGTCGGTGCTTCCTACGGATTGAGCGAGGCATATCTCAACAAAGGCCCTGTGGATGCGGAAAAGAGTATCGTGGATTCATTGCGCGGGAAAACCGTATTGGTGTGTGATGCAAAACATGATGATCGGATTCAGTACCCGGAAGAAGCCGAGCGGGAACATATTGCCTCGATTCTGTCCGTTCCCATACAGGTCAGGGGAAATGTAATCGGCGTTCTCAGGCTGTATACCGAGCAGGTGCTGGAGTTCTCACAGGATGAAATAGAGTTTGTCTGGGCCCTTGCTGAAATGGGGGGCATTGCTATAGAAAACGCGCGGTTATATGATCACCTTAAGACGGACTATGAAAAATTGATGAACGACGTGCATCAGTGGTTTGATTACGGAAGCATGTAGACGTCTGTAGGTGACCCTTCAATTTTTATTCCTGCGGTATCGCTCTCATCCGACATTTTGTCCAGCCTTTTTATCGCAAGTACCTATACCTGCGCAAAGAAGTAACTTGACTTTGGAACGCGTAAAATTTACTATAAGTTGTATATACAACAAAAAGCGCCGTTTAATCTCCTTATAAGCTGTTTTCAGGCCAAATACCCCGGGGCAGTACCATGACAAAGAGCGATCTCATCACTACCCTTAAAGAAGATCTCGGCATAACAAAGGAGATTATTGCGGTAAAGAAAATGAAAAAGGCCCCGGAAGAGATCCCGCAGTACCAGGGGCAGGCTACACCCGGTATGTGTGCCCTGGTCGGCGAAATTCTGAGGGAGAAAACCATATGGTATGCAACCTGTGAGAATATGGGCTGCTTTGAAGCATTGACCGGTACCGGCACCGGTAAAAACCTGCCGCGGGAAAAATATCTTGCGTTTATGATTGAACAAAACAAATCATATCCCATGCACAGGGATACAGAAACGCTGGTGCGCTATTATGATAAAGTTGATGACTTTTTTAGGCATCCGGTCTTCGACGGCACCGGTATAGTGGTGGGGCCCCTTGAAAAGGTTGACGCGCCCGACCTGGTGCTGCTTTTCGTCACGCCGCACCAGTCCGACATACTCACCCGCGCCCGGGCCTTTCTTGGTGATTTTACCAGGGGTTTTGGGGGGATGGGCGGCTGTATCTTCAACATACGGTATTCATTTATGACCGGTGACCCCTGTTTCTCCACAAGCGATACCGCGTGGAGGATGTTTGCGGGGCTTAACGAAGATGAGCTGACGTACACCTTCCCCTACAAGAAACTGCAGGAGATAGCAGACTACATAAAATCGACGGCTGCGTATGTTAATGGTTTCAAAAGCATGTTTTAAGAGCGTACGGGAACATATGGTATCGGCATGGTCCCCCCACGCTGCGGACAAAAAAAGGGCAGCCTGATGCGGGAAGATGCTGCCGGCAGCGCGGATGGTACCCTTGCAGCCGGGACTGCAGCAAAAAAGACGCTTGACAAAACGGGCCCTGCTGCAGGTTCCCGGGAGCTGAAAAAACCGGGGACCATTGCGTGGTCTTTTACCGGCAGGTGCCGGTACATCACCGCTTTGCGGGCGGGCTTTTGATATTGTTCGGTGTACTGCTTATTGTAACGTCTTTATAAGGCACTACGAGAACCAACAGAAAAGGGGATTTTGTATGAAAGCATTAGATATGGTAACAGCGCACGTTAAAAACAGGCTTACTGATTTGAGAACGGCAAAAAAACGGGGGCAGAAAATTATCGGCTATCTCCCCGGGGGATATTTGCCTGAAGAACTGGTGCTCGCCTCGGGATCGATACCGGTCTGTCTGGCACGGGGCGGGGATCATTCCGCCGTGGAGAAGGCAGGGGCCTACATCTGTCACTGGCTGGACACCTTCTGCCGCGCACAGATCGGCTACGGCGTTTCCGGAGACGATCCCTATTATTCCGCTATCGATATGCTTGCCGTTCCCATAACCGACAATCATGTTCGCGGCGTCTCAGACGTCCTTGATTACAACACCGACCTTGAACTGTTTCCCTTCGGCGTGCCGCATATGAAAGAAGAGGCAACGCTGAAGTATTACCGCTACGGCATAACAAAACTGAAAGAGAAACTCGAAGAAATGACGGGCACTGCAATCACCGACGAAAAGCTCAGGGATGCCATAGTCCTGTGCAACCGTGAGCGTGAGCTGCTGCGCGACATAAGCATGACGCGCACCGCAGAAAAGGTCCCCCTCGGCAGTAAAGAATTCGTCGCCGCGTGCCACGGGTCCCTGGTCGCCGATAAAGCTTTTATGGTGGAAACGCTTGAACAGCTCTCACGGGACCTCCGGCAGCGTCCCGCGCCGCCGCAAAAAGGCCCCCGGGTCCTGTTGACCGGCTCCACCCTTGCCGCGGGTGACTACCGCGTCCTTGACCTGATAGAAGATTCAGGCGGCGTTGTTGTAATGGAAGAATTTGCCGAAGGAATACCGCCGTACCTGCTTGAGGTGGCCTCTGACGGTGACCTTATGGGAGCACTGGCAGATGCTTATTTCATGCAGAGGATCCCCCCCGCATGGTTTCGGCCGGGGCGTGAGCGGCTGGAATTTCTCATACGCCTTGCCAAAGATTTCAACGTGGACGGCGTTGTCTGGTATCAGCTTATGTACCGTGAATCATATAAGACAGAATCATATTATTTCAACAATATGCTGAAAAAGGAGGCAGGTATACCGATGCTAGTGGTCGAATCGGACTATGGCCCTTCTGAAACAGAACCCCTGAGAACACGTATAGAAACATTTATCGACACGATAAGGAGGTGACAAAATGGCTCACTATTACGATAATCTGCTTTTCCTGTGCGGCTTTGAAAAAGAAGAAATACAGACGGAAAAGCATAGAATAGAGCGGGCGTTCGCTAAATTGGAACTCGGACCCGATGACATGGAACGCGGGGAACAGTGGGTCCGGACACAGCACGATATCGAACTTGTGGGGGTGCGGAAAATACTCAGGGTCTGGCTGCTGGAGCTGTTTGACCTGGTGCTTGCCAAAGAAGAGGGAAAAAAGATCGTGTACTACGGCTTTCCCAGCATCGAAGGCCCGGGCATGGCCATTAAAACAGCTGCCGGTGACGGTCTCTACTGCTCCTGCCCGGACGCGATTCTCTGCCACACGTTGGGCCAGATTTTCAACAAGATCAACCCGATACTCGAGGCGGGAGAGCAGAACGGTCTTCCGCCGGGCCATGCGCTGTGCTCGCTGCAGCAGATTCGAAACGGCGGTATGGCCATGGGCATTATTCCGGTGCCCGACCTGATCACAGGATCAAGCTATTACTGTGATATGGGGTCAAAGGCGGATGAGCTGCTGCATGAGAAGTATGGTCACCGGGCCGTTTATGTTGACGGCTCCATGGACTCACGATGGGGCGAGTTCCCGCACATTCCAAAAGAGCGGGTGGAATTTCTGGGGGGCCAGCTCAATAAACTTTTCGAGACGGTCAAGCAAGAGCTCGGCGTTGAGGTGACCAGGGAGGTATGGGGCCGTGCCATGGAAACGGGCATTGAGCTCGGCCGCGCCGTTGCCCGGCTCCAGCAGATACTTGATGCCGACCCGCTGCCCATCAGCAGTGCGGAAGTTGAACTGGCAATGATTCTGCCCGCGGCCTCGACAGGGCGGGCGCGGACCGAGGGGGCCGAGGCCATCTCTGTTCTGTGTGAGGACCTTAAAAAAAGGGTCGAGAGCGGCGTCGGCGTTGTTGAAAAGGGGGCTCCCACGGTCATGACCTTTCTCCCGTCTTTTTCCGACCCGAGCATCGCACACATGATGGAGGATGCCGGCCTTGCCGTAAAACTCATGCCTGCAAGTGCCGCACTGGCAATGGACAAACCCGAACCGCAGCCCACCCTCGGTGAGGAAATCGCCGACCGTCAGCTGAGAATGGGGGCCTATCACAGCTCATTCGGGGTTGTTAAACTCATTGAACATGCCGTAAAAAATCTGGAATTTGACGGGTTCATATGGCCCTATCTCTACAATTGCCGTCCACTGGCACTTTCGTCGCATTTTCTCAAGAAGTGGATAGAGGACACCACCCACGTCCCGACGTTAGCGCTGGAGATGGACATTTACGACAGCCGCAGCTACAGTGCCGGTAATCTGAGGACAAAAGTTGAAGCATTCGCAGAAATGCTCAGGGCCAGGAAGGCAGAAGCCAACATTTAAAGCATACCATATTGAAGGAGGATATAATGTCCCATGATATCATCGTTGTCGGAGCGGGACCGGCAGGCCTGACCGCTGCTGTAACGGCTGCAGCTGACGGATTTTCCGTGCTGCTTGTCGAGACAAAGGAGCACATTGCCCGTCAGACAAGGCCGTGCTGTTCGATGTGGCTCGTAGAGCCCGGATTTCATAATGAGACATGTACATTTAACGATGAAAAAATATTTTTTCACCGCAACGATTTCTGCATTCCCTATAACGGCAAAATCGTTGACCTTCACAGAAGCAAACGTATTTCCGCGGGCGGACATTGCATGACAATGGGAAAAAAAATTATGCCCATCGGCAGGGTGATCGATAAATCGAACCTGCTTAACGGTCTTCTCACCGAGGTGGAAAAGCGGAATGTTGACATACGGCAAAGGACCACGTGCCTCGGGATCGAGGTGAGCGAAAAGGGCGTAAAGGCACGCCTGCGGCACCAGGGCGCCGAGGAGTGGGCGGAGGCCAAATATCTTCTTGCCGCCGACGGGGTCGACTCGAGAATAGTGCAGTCCATGGGCATGAACAAAACCAGGAAAATTATAATCCGCACGCCGATGCTGCACTATTATTTTGCGGATGTACAAACGCCCCATAAAAATTGCTGGGTGCAGTTTATCGGCGACGGATTTAACGGCGTTTCCGGCACCATGCTGCACAAGCCCGACAGTGAGGGAAACAGAGACATTTTTGAAATCGGTGCCGTTCCGCCACTCAAAAGCGGTATGGGGGCAAAGGAAGCCATGGATCGGCTCATAGCGCATCCCATGCTGCAGGAATGGCTCTCACCTGCGCGGTTGATTAAAAAGATGGGCTGTCGGTGGACCCTCTGGACCCCCGTACCAGAGCCTGCACAAAACAGGGTCATCATAATAGGAGATGCCGCATCATTCCAGGAAGTGGAAAACCAGGGGGCGATCATGTGCGGCTACAGGGCTGCCAGGGCCGTTGCAGCAGAAGAAAGCGGGGAAAACGGGTTTGCCGGATACAACCGCTTCTGGCAGCAGTCTTTTGAATTCAATGACCCAGATATACTCAAGGATACCTGGAAAGCGTTTATTTTCGGCTATTTGGGCAATGAGAATATCGACTACCTGCTCGGCCTTGCACAGGGAAAGCTGCTTGACGGGTATGTGAACCATTTTACCTGTGCGGACGTGATTTTTGATTTTTTTAAAGAACAGCTGCCGAGGATTGAAAAAGAACGTCCCGAACTGGCGGTGAAGATAAAAAAGTTCGATAACTTTAATGTTGAAGAGCATATTGTCGGCGAGATCAGTACGTGAAAATGGTATAATAAAAAAATATGAAATTGCCTCGACATGTTTTTGACGACTAAAATTTTTCGGAGGAGTTTTATGGACGCTGAATTCAAAGTGGGTATACAGGGGCAGGGTAGCTCAAGCCTTGAAGATCTGAGCATTCTCGCTGGGCTCATCAAACAGCACACGGGTATTACCATGGTCCCGGTGTGTGAGGACAGTATCCCGCTGCGGCTTGAATGGCTGAAAAACGGGGAAATTAATTTCATGTGAGAAGGCTTTCACCTGCCTTCGAGTTTCGAAGGAAAACAACCCCAGCAGATCGAGAAAAAGCGGGGACCGTTCCAGATGAGGATACTGGGCTCGGCCCACTCCGGCACAATGGGATACATGGTCAGGGGAGATTCACCCGTAAAGTCCATTTATGATATCGGCCCCGATACCAGGGTCGCCCGGTGCCCCCTGGGAGCGGAGATGATTTACGCACTGCTTGCGTGGCGCGGGATGTACGAGAATGGCGGGCCTGATGATTTTTCCAGCCATACCTGGAACGTACAATGGGTGCCGGTTGCAAGCTGGGAGGAAAATCTCACGGCGATCATAGACGGGACGGCCGACGTTGGCTGGGCCACCCCCGAGAACCCCCTTGTCAGGGAGGCGGCCAGCACGGCCCCGGGCATACGGTTTCTGGACCTTCCGGCCGACAGCGACCCAGAGGGTGCGAAACGATTCCGGAAATTTCTCCCCTTCGGGCAATTGCTCCCCGCACCGGAGCACGGCGTCAAGGAAATATGGGGGCGCACGTCCCTGGTGGGCACCGCGTGCCTGGTCTGCCGTGACGGGCTTGATGAACAGCTTGCCTACAGCCTGACGAAATGGTTTGATGAGAACTACGAGCTGTACAGGGACAAGGGCAACAAGCTGGCCACCTACACCCGGGAGGCTTTCAGGTGGACCCTGGATGTCGCCATGACCCCGGTCCACCCCGGCGCCGCGGCCTATTTCAGGGAGATAGGGATATGGACCCCGGCCGATGACGCCCGACACGACTATAACAGCAGACTCATGACGTGGTACTGCGGGGCCTGGGACGCCGCGGTGGCCCGGGCCGGGCAGGAGGGCATTGAGATCAGCGCGTCGAATGAAAATTGGGTGCGGTTCTGGGCCGACTGGAAAAAACAGGCCGGCATTCCCGGCTACCGGCAGATGGACGACGGCGACATACAGGAGGGACTGGCGCTGCTTGAACGCCGCAACCGATAAAAGGGCGCGCGCGGCCATCGCCGGAGCGGGCGCACGGGAAAAACATTAAAAAAGCCGGAAATCTATTAACGGAGCGGACAATGGACACAATCGAACAAAGGACAGGATGGGTAATCCGCCAGGCCGAATGCTGCACCGAATGCGGGCTCTGCCTTGACAGCTGCCCCACGTATAAAGCGACACAGGAGATACTCTTTTCGCCGATGCAACGGCTTAAAACGGCGGCGGCTGTGTGCGACAACCAGGAGATACGCCCGGAGCAGCTGGAAAGCATGTACAACTGCCCCAAATGCATGCGCTGTGAGGCTGCGTGCCCGGAAAAGATCGACATCGTGCGGGTCGTTCACACGGCCAGGGAAAAGATCGCTGAGCGCGGCCTGGGCCCGTCGGACAGGCACAACGCCGTCATCGACAACATACTGGCAACGGGAAACGCCGTTAACGGCGATCCTGGCAAACGGCTCGATTGGCTGCCCGAACCGTTTCCGGACCACGAATCGGACACGCTGCTTTTTTTAGGGTGCCTTCCCTCGTACCTGGTCAAGGAGGCCGCCCGGTCGAGCTACCTGGTGCTGAAAAAGCTTGGATATGATTTCATGATTTTACAGGACGAGGGCTGCTGCGGCACCTACCTGTATGAATCAGGGCGCACCGACCTGGCAAAGGAGCTTTTTCAGAAAAACGCGGAGCGGTTCGCATCGCTGGGGATAAAAAAGATCGTCGTTCCCTGCAACGGCTGTTTGAAATGCTTCAAATATTTCTACCCTGAGCTGCTCGGCGAAACGGGTTTTTCCGTCCAGCACGTCGTTGAGGCAATCCGCCCGCTCCTGGCTGAGAACCGGGATGCGTTGAAAAAACTTGGGAAAACGGTGACCTACCAGGACCCGTGCCGCCTGGCCCGTGGTGAAAAAATGTGCAGCGAACCCCGGGAAATCCTCACCATGTGCGGCCTGGACCTTGAGGAAATGGACCACAGCGGGGAAGACGCCCTGTGCTGCGGCGCGGGCGGGGGTATTCGGTCGGTATATCGAAAGCTTTCCCTTGAATTAGCGGGCAAGCTGCTTGAGGAGGTTAAAACGGACACCCTGGTGAGCACCTGTCCCTTCTGCACCTTTAACCTGAACTTTGCCTCTTCACGCAAGAAAATGGACAGGGAGGTGGTCTATTTCACCAGTTTTGTGCTGGAGGCGCTCTCGTAACGTCACCCGTGTCGCCTTCACGAATTACGACCTCCCGGCAAATACCTTTCGCTTTCGAGCGGTATCACAAATTTTCAGCTACGAGTTTGTGCTGTATCCAACGTCCCGCATCTCAAACCGCACATCGCGTTTACCAGAATCTTTCATTGCGCAGCCCCTTCATAATTACGTATTGTGTTCCTGGCAGGATGAGATCGTATTGTTGCAATTTGCAATAATAAATAGAGATAAATTGTTTAAACAGTGCATAATGCATGTTTAGCAGGATGGTCGATTTTTCTTCACGGCTGTTAAACAGATGCTATTTCATGCTGTTATAAAATATTACACTGTTTATACCGGTTCGGCACGTGCCTTGCAATTATTGTATGTAAGGAGTTGTAGTGAGAAACTTCCCGCCTGATAAAGATTATACAAGGGGAAAGGTTTCCTCTTTGTACATACCTTTTGAGAATTCGCCGGACTGTAGAAAAGTCCTCCCATAGCATTGCCGGTAGCATCTTTCTTTCGAAGACTGTGCAACAGGAAACAACAACGAAAGGAGGTGAGCAAAATGAATACTACGCTATGTGGTTCGCTGGTGCTCGGTGCGCTGTTTTTTTTGAGCACGGTGTCCTACGCGGCAGGCGACGTTATGGACATCCCGATCACAACCCGGGAAAGCATTTCACAAACAAACATCCAACCAGGCAGTGCCAAGGATACCGGTACACGGCCCGAAAAAGAGACGCGGGATACGAGCAGGGAACGTGAGGGAAATTTTGAAGGTCCCTGGTGGCAGGAAACGCTGCACGATTTTTAGAACCGGCGCGGCAGCAAAGCGCGTGTTATGAGATAACACTGCAGCTGCTCATGACCGTCTTTTTCGGTATGTGGGCAGACAGGGAGAGTGTACGCCGCTGCAATTTAATGTCTGCAGTCCGGTAAAATTATTCACAGGACACGAAATAACTCAAGCGTACTCGCGCCGCAGGGCGGCCAGCATGTCATCGGTGAGCTTTTCCGTTTTACGCAGCTCGGCGAATTTGTCGAGAAGATCATCAACCGTAAAGCGCTGTTTCTCCTTTTCGGATATGTCGTCGATTATCCGCCCCTGGTGCATCATGACGGTCCGGTGGCCCAGATCAAGGGCCTGCTGCATGCTGTGGGTTACCATCATTGCCGTGAGATTGTCCCTGCGTATGAATTTTTCGGTGAGCCTGATGACCTGGGCGGCCGATTTGGGGTCAAGGGCGGCGGTGTGCTCGTCGAGCAGCAGCACCTTGGGACGCGTTATCACGGACATGAGCAGGGTGACCGCCTGGCGCTGGCCGCCGGACAGGGTGCCGATGACGGTCTCGAGGCGGTCTTCAAGCTGCATTTCAAGCTGTTGTACCTGCTCTGCATAGCCGGCAAGGCGGGCGCTGTCCAGGCCGCGCCTGGGATAGCACGTCTTGTCGCGCAGGTAGGCCATGTGCAGGTTCTCGGCGATGGTCATGTCGGGCGCCGTGCCCATGAACGGGTTCTGAAAGACCCGGGATATGAGGTCTGCGCGCTGGAAATCATTTTTTCGCGTAACGTCCCTGCCGGCAACAAGAATTTCCCCCTCATCAGGCAGAAAGGAGCCGGCAACCGCGTTGAGCAGGGTTGATTTGCCCGAGCCGTTGGTCCCGATGACGGTGACGAACTCTCCATCACCGATACGGAGGCTGACGTCCCTGAGGGCGTAGACCTCGTTGGGCGTCCCGGTATTGAAATGCTTATGGAGATTGCTGATCTGTATCATTCACGTTACCTCACGATTTTTGATGCCTGTTTCAGTACCGCTTCAGGAACGGTAATGCCGTATTCCCCTGCAAGGCGCTCATTTATAAACATTTTTTCCGGGACGCAGTTTTGTATGGGGATGTCTTTGGGTGCCTCACCGCCCATGACGCGAACGGCCACCCGGGCGGTCTCCCGGCCGACCTCGTAATAGTCGGCGCCTATTGAGAGAAAGGCGCCCCGCCTGACGTCCGAGGGGCCGTTGGTAAAATAGGGGATTTTGTGCTCCCGGAGTATTTTCGCGATGGACCCAAGGGCCATCAGCACGGTGTTGTCGCCCGCGGTGATAAAGAGATCGATCTTCCTGGAGAGCAGGGAGCGCAGGGCGTCGAGGACCTCGGCGGTGCTGCTCACGTTGGCCTCAAGCAGCTCGAAGCCGTATTTTTCAGCCGCCTCCCGGGCCTTGTAGGTGCATGCCTCGGAGCATGCCTCGGCCGCGTTCCACACAATGCCCAGGCGCTTTGCCTCGGGAAAAATTTCGCGCATGACCCTGAGGGTCGTCTCCACCGGCTGGAGCGTTGCAAGGCCGGTGAGCTGGGGGAGATGGTCCCGGGGGTTTTTCGCCACCCCCATGCGGAAGGGATCGGTCACGGCCCCGAAAACATGGGGAATGGTCTTGTTGCCCTGTGCTGTCACCTGGAGGGCAGGCGTGGAGAGGGTTATGATGTAGTCGTATTTCCGGCGGACTATATCCTGGACAATGGACTGTGCCATGGAGAATTCGTTCTGGGCGTTTTTTGTGTCGACGGAGATGTTGTAGCGGGTGAGGACGCCGCTTTGGGTGAGCTCATCCATGATCCCCCGCTCCGCTTCATGTATGATGGTGTGGTCGCTGAACAGAAACAACGCCAGCTTTTTAGGTCTCTCGTCTTTTTTTGAACTGTCGATTACTTTCTGTGCCTTCCGGACGATTTTCTTGTCAAGAGCAAATCCGTGCTTACGGGCAACGTCCATGTTTATCATGAAAAGTGTCTTCTCCGTCTGCACGATGGGAAGTCCTGCGGGGTCCTCGCCCCGCAGAACACGCGCAAGATAGCTGCCGCCCTCATAGCCTGTCTGGTAGTAGTCGGGACCCAGCACAACCAGGGACCCCTGTTCGATGAAGGCCGAATCCACGGAAAATACGGGAATGGCGTTCTGATCGGCAACTTTAACGAAGCTGTCAAAGCTCACGTTCAGTGTGTTGTCTCCCGGATTCAGAAAAACCCCCGCCCCCTTTATGACAAGCGAGCGGGACGCTTCAAGCACCTCCGCCGGGTTTGTTACGGTGGCTTCGGCAACGGCAAGTCCGATGGCCGCGGCATGGGCACGGATTTTCGTGAGAACAGCTTCGGAATTCGCCTCGGAGCTGTTCCAGACGACGCCGACCTTTGCGACGGGAAACAGCTCATGTATCAGGTCGAGTATGGCCTCCACGGGGGGAAAGCAGGAGATGCCGGTCATGTTGGCGACATGGTCCGTTGGTGTCGCAGCGGCCCCGATTGTATAGGGATCGTAGATATAGGTAAACACCACGGTCGTGTCGTCCCTGCCGCCGGCAAACTGAACGGCGGACTGCACGCACGGGGTGGAGAGGGGAACGATTATGTCGACCTTTCGCCTGATAAAGTCCTGGATAATGGCATTGATCAGTGAAAAGTCGGCCTGGGCGTTTTTGTAGATAATGTCGACGTTCTGTTTGTCGACAAACCCGCTGTCCTCAAGGGCCTTGACAATGCCCTTTTTGCACAGCTCGACATTGGGCTCAAGGGCAAACTGCACGATGCCGATCTTGCGCTTTTTGCCCGGCAGGGTATGCACGGTCTCATGTATGCTGGTTGCCTGTGACAGCACGGACGGAGGTATGGTAATGCCGCGCTTTTGCGCGACGTCAAGGTTGAAGCCCAGGGTTATCTTTTTATACCGCTCAAAGGGCATGTCAGCCGGCAGGGAGCCCTTCAGCACACGGTCCACCATGTGTGCTGCCTGGACACCGCTGGCGGTATAGTCGTAGCCCAGGGCCCCCAGGGCCCCGTCTGAAAGCCGCTCGACATCGCTGATAAATATGGGGACGTTTTTTGTCTCGGCGGCCTTCACCACGGATTCAAAGGCCGAATAGACGATGTTGTCGGGGCTCAGCACGAAGGCGTCGATGCCCTTCTGGACAAGGGACAGTGCGGCCTGGTACACTTCGGACGAGCCGGTGATGGTGACACCGGCGAAGGACACGTCGTCGTATGTTTCGACCGCTTTTTTCAGGTTTGCAACATTAAAGACCGAATTCGCGTGGGCGGGGTCCCAGATGGCACCGACGGTGATTGGGCCGGGCAGTATTTTACGGACGATTTTCATGGTCCGGTCCATGGGAACCCAGCCGTATACGCCGGTGACATTGGGCAGATGGTCCGTTTCCGTTTTGCCGGCGCCGATGATGAAGGGGTTCGCCACCGTGGCAAAGACCACGGGCCTGTCCTTTATCTTGTTTACCGCGGCCTGGGTGCAGGCGGTGGAAACGGGCACGACAACGTCCACGTCCATCTGGAGGAATTTGTCAAGGATCGTATTGACGGTGGGAAGATCGCCGTTTGCGTTTTCGAGGTATATGGTGCAGTTTTTTCCGTCCTCGTACCCCAGGCGTTGCATCTCGGCAAGAAAGCTGTCGCGCGTGATATCGAGAAGCCCGTGGTCGGTTACCTGGAGAAAACCGATGGTTTGCTGTTTCCCGGGCAGAACGGGTGCCGTACGGGAACTGCGGTATGCGGTGACCGCAATTACCACAATAATTACTGCGCCCAGAGCAAGTGCCGCGCGTTTAAAAGATACAAAGCGGATAATTTTTTTGACAGCCGTATCGACACCGGTGTCCCTGCCGGCAACGGTTTTTGAGACCACCAGTGTTATGAGCACAAAAACGGCCGTCAGTAGCTTGAGATCAATGGGGTTCATGCCCACGTACAGGGCAAAGGCGATCATGAACCGGAAAATGACCGATCCCAGTATAACGCTGAATATTTTCGCGTACATGGAGCGGATTTTAAGCACGGACTCCCCGATAATGACCGCGGCTAGGCCGATGACAATGGTGCCGATACCCATGCCGATGTCGGCAAATCCCTGGTACTGGGCCACCAGGCCGCCGGACACGCCCACCATGCCGTTTGCAAGGGCAACGCCGAAAACGGTCATCAGGTTGACATGTACCCCGTTTGCCGCGGCCATGGTGGCGTTGTTGCCGGTGATCCTCATGGCAATGCCCAGGTCGGTTTTGAAAAACAGGGAAACAAGTACCCAAAACAGGGCAATGACCGCAAGCAGCAGCATGCAGGTCCAGATTTCCGGGTGCAGCCCCGGGTTTGTTTTGTTCAGATAGGTAAGAAAGGTGGTCTGGTTGAGCAGCGGGATGTTTGAACGGCCCATGATATGAAGGTTGATGGAATACAGGCCGGTCATGACCAGGATGCCGGCCAGAAGCCCGTTGACCTTAAAGCGCGTATTGATAACGGCCGTAACGCCGCCTGCCGCAGCGCCGACGATAAAGGCGGCAATAAGGGCGAGAAACGGGTCAGCTCCCGCTGCGATAAGCACCGCGGCAGCTGCCGCACCCGATGTGAAGCTGCCGTCCACGGTTATATCGGGGAAGTTGTGGATGCGGAAGGTGATAAACACACCCATGGTCATGAATGCATATAAAAGGCCGAGATTCAATGCGCCGATCCAGAGTTCCATGCTGCTCCCTTCTGAGATTATGGTATTGTTCGGCAACCGGTATATGGTGTTGCTGCTGAACAGGTGTTGTCAGCCTGGTTGGTCCTCCTGCGGCACAGGTAGTGCCCGGACCGTGTCCTATGCCAGTTCAATGATGCCGGCAATGCCGGAACTGAATCTGCTGTGTCCCAGCACATGCTGGACACGCTGTGCTCCGCACTCCGTAATAATGCGCTTAAGCTCGTTTTCAAAGGTTTCAAGGTTTCTGTTGATGGGCCCCTTATCAAAAACGCACGCATGGATATGGCACGAGCTGTCGCTGGAAAATAGTTCCCTGGTCGCAGGGGGAAGCTTGTTCTTGTCTTTTACCGCGATCCCGGTACCCGCGATAATATTGTTGATATCACCGGGCTCAACGGGAAAATTAAACCAGGAGGAAAAATTGTCGGTATCAAAAATGTCCTTGTTGTTTGCGGGGCTGTTTTCACGGGAGGGGATCTGCTTGAGATTCATCCCCATGAAGCCCCTGCTTTCAGCCAGCAGTACAATGCCCAGTAAATTTGCAGAGGAGACTGCAAAAAATGAGTCGATCAATTTGTTAAGCTGAATAAAACCGTTGTCGGCATCAAAGGAGACGACATATCTGAACTGTCCGCCAAACCCGAAGCCGTAAAGAAACCGGTACTCGATATGAGCACCGGCACTCGGACACAGCATGAAATCAACAGCAGGACGTTTAACGGCAGGATAAAAAAACAGGCTCCTGTTAAGGACGACGGATTCGCCGAAGAAATCCTTAAACTCCGAATACGCTTCTCCCAGCGCTGCCAGGCCGGTTCCATACTGTATGTCGGCGGCGTTTACGGTAACAACATCGCTTTCGGCATACTGTGAAAGGGCAAGACGGGCCTGGGAACCTATGGGAAGCAGCGACCCGGCAGCCACATCATGCTCAGTGTATTGTGCGGCAATACCGTTAATGTGTTTGGATACTACGGCACCGGCGCCGGGTACTTTTTTGAAGCGCTCATCAATGTCTGATTGATCAGCGGCAAGGAAAAAAATGGTATCAAATCCGCTCATTTTAAAGACATCCAGGACCGTGTCAGCGGCTCTGTAGATGATAACTTCCCCGTCGACTTTTTTGAGCTGTTTCTGCGCCATCATTAAAACCCGGAGGCCCGCGCTGCTTATGAACCCGACATGCTCAAGGTCAGCGATTACCACCCGTTTGCCGGCAAGAATGAGACTGCCGACAATCTGTTCGATTTCCGGTGCCGTCATACTGTCGATTCGGCCCTTCGGATTGAGCCGGGCGAAATTACCGTCTTCTTGTACCGTACATTCAAGCATGAGGGCGCTCCTGTGAATATGTAAAGGTTATCATCAGTCGGTATCAAACCGAAAATTCCTGTCAGAAGGCGGGGATATACGTTAGAGAAACCGCTAAATTATAGCGGCTGTTTCGTGAAATGGCAATACAATTAAATTTTCAGCGACAAACTGAAATTAACCGTTGAATCATTGTTCACATTGATAGTAATATGAGCAATACTTCTTCAAAGAATATCCCGTCGAGGTGGTGTATGAAATTAGAGGACGTCCCGTTTTCACACTATGGCCTGACATCGTGTACCCCTTCTCCCGTAAACAGGATGATGGCATCTTTTGCCGCTGAGTTCAGGCAAGACACTGATATCAACCTGGGAGTAGGGTACGTCAATGAGCGAACCATTCCCCGGACGCTCATTGTCGAGGCCATGGATGCGGTCCTCAACAACCCGGCAAAGTACAAGGCCGCCCTTAATTACGGGGGGCCCCGGGGCTCCGCCAACCTTGTCGCATCACTGAAACGCTTTCTCGTCGAAAACAATATCGGCGCCCTGACCGAAGAGATACTGGCACAGAAAGAAATTATCATCGGGCCCAGCGGGGCGACAAGCCTTCTTGACGGCATTGCCCAGGTTGTGAAGCCGGGTATCGTCATAACCCATGATCCCATGTATTATATTTACTGTAATTACCTCGAGAGAATGGGGTTTGAGGTTGTGACCGTTCCCGAGGACCACGACGGGATGATCATTGAACGCGTGGCTGAAAAGCTGAAAAAACTCGGCCCCCGCAAAAAAGACGTGCGGTTTTTCTATGCTGTCACGGTTAACAATCCAACGGGGACCATTATCGCAAACGACCGCGTACGGCAGCTGATACACACGGCACGCGGGCTTTCTGTTCAGCAGCAGCGAAAGGTCCCGGTCATACTCGACAGTGCCTACGCCGACCTTGTGCACGACGAGACGGTGGAACCGTTCACATCAGGGCTTGCCTGTGACGACGCGGGGCTCGTGTATGAGCTCGGCACCCTCTCAAAGATTCTTTCTCCCGCGCTGCGGGTGGGATACATGATGGGCAGTGACGGCCCGTTCATGCGGGCCATGATCCAGAAGACCAGCGATGTGGGATTCAGCGCACCGCTTATTACCCAGGAGATTGCCAGCTACCTGCTCGATCACCATGTGAAAGGTCAGATAAACAGGGTAAAAGCGGGATACCGGGACAAGGCACGAACTATCAGGCAGTGGATCGAGGGACAGCTGGGAGAATATCTGGATGATTATACCGGCGGGAAGGCGGGATTTTATTTTTATCTCACCTTTAAAGACATTCACACCACCGAGCAATCACCTTTTTTTAACTATCTCGCACGCACAACGGGAGACCCGGATATCGACGGCCCTGAAAATAATAAAAAACCCCGGGTAATCTATGTTCCCGGTCAGTTCTGCGTCCATCCCCGGGGCGAGCTTGTTGAAACCGGCAAACGGCAGCTTCGTCTGTCCTACGGGTTTGAAGAAACAGAGCGTATCGAACGGGCAATTATGGTTATGCGCGAGGCTGCCGCATACGCACATACAACGACCGGCAAGAACTGACAGGAGACCGGGGATTTGGCTGAAAAAGGCATGAAAACCAGGCTTACCGTACCCAATGACATGGGCTTCCTGCCCGTTATCCTGGGCTATGTACTGGAATCGGCGAAAAAGGCCGGTTTCACCCGGGACAATCTCAATAAAATCCAGCTCGGCGTGGAAGAGTCCGTTACCAATGTCATCGAGCATGCATTTGCGCCGGAACAGAAGGAAACGTTCGACATCATCTGCGAGGAGACGGGCCTGGGGTTAACGGTAATAATCAAGGAAAAAGGGCTGCCCTTTGACCCGTCACAGATGCCGGAATATGACCGGGAAAAGCTTGAGAAGGATTTTTCCGATACCGGATTGGGCCTGCATATGATGAAGCAGTGTATGGACGAGGTATCGTTTCACAATCTGGGAAGAGAGGGAAAAGAGACCCGCCTGGTGAAGTATCTGGACAGCCGCTCCGTTACCGAGTACATGCGTGAAGACGAAACACGCCCGGAGAAAAAGGACGACGGGCCGCCTGAGAAGATCGACTACGCAGTACGGCTGATGAACCCCTCGGAGGCTGTCGAGGTGTCGAAGTGTGCCTACATGTCCTACGGGTACACCTATGCCCATGAAAACATCTATTTTCCCGACCGCATCAGGGAGCTGAACAAGGCGGAAGAGATGATATCACTGGTTGCCGTTACCGGTGACGGTGAGATAATGGGACACATAGCACTGCTGATGGATGAATATGACCACAGCAGCGCGGAGGGCGGTGTGGCATTCGTCAATCCCAAATTCAGGGGGCAGGGCATCCTTAAACGGCTGCTCGACGAGATGAAGGCGGAAGGCGGGCGAAGGGACCTGACCGGAATATACGGATTTCCTACAACCACGCACCCCTATTCCCAGAAAGGGGTGCTCAAGCTGGGGATGAATGACTGCGCCCTCCAGGTTTCAAAGCTGCCGCCCGCACAGTACAAGGGCGACATAACGACTGAAATCATGCAGCGGCGAAGCAATTTGTACAGTTTTTGTTATATCAACAAACCCGCGGACAGTACCTATTACATCCCTGCACAGCACCGGGACATGATTGAAAAGATTTACAAAAACCTGGGCGTAGCGCCGAATCTCGTGGCTGCCCCGGAAGATGGCGCGGCGCCGCTGGACGGCAGCGCCAGGATCAATGTGAGCACCGATAATTACATGTGCGCGAAGATAGAAATTCCGGCCCAGGGGGCTGATGTGGTCAGCGAGGTGGGGAGAATCATCAAGCGCCTTTGTGCTGAAAGAATGGAGACACTCTACCTGTACCTTGATTTATCGGACCGGATGACCGCGGTGATGACCGCCGAATTTGAAAACCTGGGATTTTTCTTTTCAGGCATTATACCCGGCGCAACAGGAAAAGACAGGCTGCTGCTTCAGTATCTCAACAACCAGATCTACAATTATGATGATCTTCAGATCGCCTCGGATCTCGGCTCTGAGCTTGCAGCATATATAAAGGCACATGATCCCGGTCAGCGTATATAAAATCTGCTGCCCCCTTTCTGTTCCCGGAATTAAATAGACAAAAAAGCAGTTTGCTGCATAAGTTACTTTAGGTATTATATAAGTAAAGATATAATAGTAACTTATATGATATACATAAACTAATGGTTTACGTTAAAATACTGCCTGGCACTATATTTTCAGGCAAAAAAAGCTACGAACCCATTTGCTGACACGGCAGAAAGGAGAGACGATGAAAGCACTTCGCACCGTCGGTTCCCTGGCCTTCGTAACGGGCCTGTTTGTTTCGCTGTTTGCCGGGATGCCCTGGTACGTTATGGTTTCAGATGATCCGGTTATTCCCTGGTGGCTGAGAACAGCGATTTTTGCCCTTCTTGGCGGTATACTGCTGGTCCTTCTTACCGTGGCCCTTGAACAGCGAAAAGAAAAACAACCCGCTGAGCTGCCCCCGCAAACAGAACATGAAGGAGGTGTTCAGCTGCTGAATTCCGAGATGGTACCCGGCAGGCAGGTGCAGGAAATACTCGGCCTTGTGCAGGGACACACCGTATTTGCCATCTGGCTGGGCAAGGACCTGTCGGCCCTGATCAGGCTTGTGCTCGGCGGCGAATTGACCGAATACACGGACATGATGGGAAGGGCACGCACAATGGCCACCAACAGGATGATTTCACAGGCATCCGGGCTGGGGGCCGACGCGGTAATCAATGTGCGCTACGCCACGACCAGTGTCGTGGGCAGTGCGGCTGAGCTTTTAGTCTACGGCACGGCGGTAACGTTGAGCTGATTACGGGGATACAATACGTAATTTACTTACTGTCTGCGTCGCAGCATCACTGGTCCTACAGTATGAAATCTAAGTAGGGGTGTTTTTTGTGCGTATACTATTTTTCCCCATATACATTCTTAATGCCTTTCTCGATGCTTTATCGACATATGAAAATATCTTGTGGAGGGCATCTTTTGTGACTGATTTTGAATGGCCCTTTAATTTTATTACATCAAATCCTATGTTGTCGCTATAGCTGTAAAATCTGCGGTAAAGAGGAGCGTTGTTCAACGCCCTGTTGCATGCCCGGCTTGTGAATTCAGAACGCTCAAGCTTTTCTCTTCGCCGCGGCAAACCTGCAATACATTGAGAATCCGTGTAGATTGTCAGATTGGAGCACACGTCAGAGACATTAAAAATCTTTTCACATTCTTCCAGCGCCCACAAGAGGGTCAGCATTTCCAATTCGGTTGATGAGGACGTCTCAAATCTTTTTATTTTTACGTTTTCCCGGATTACCTCGTATGATTGTTCCTCTATATGCCGTTGCGGGACCAATACATAAGAGCCGAATCCTGTGTTTAACGTCGGATTCAAACTTGCGTCGGAAAAAAGGGCCATTTTGTCCATATATGTCTGTCCGTATCGTTCAGGCAGAACGCTCTTTACAGAGAATGAGGGTGTATGGTGTCAGGAAGTCCTGCTGTCGGGATGAATACAGAATGAAAGGATATTTGAATCGTCTTGCCGGCGATATTCAAGCTTTTCAACCATTTCCTTAACCAGATATATGCCTAATCCGCCGATTTTTCTTTGGCTTATATCCTCGGAAATATCCGGACTGTTCTGCTCAAGGGGGTTGAAAGGAGCACCCCAGTCCCTGAGGATGATGGACAGGCCGGTACCCCTGGACGAGCATTCCAGCTCGAGGTCGCCGTTTTGCCCCGGGTAGGCATATTTAAAAACGTTTGTAATAAGCTCTTCTAAAACAAGCTCTATTTTGGGTATAATCTCCCGGGGCAGCTCCCACTGGTCAATCTTCCGGATAACAAATGCATTGAATGACGACAATGAGTCAAGTTTTGCGGGCATGCGCAAAGAATCCATGGCCGTGTTTTTTCATCCCTGTTTCAAGGCTTCTTCAGAGGTTTCGCATATGGTGAACATGGATGAAAAACCTGAAATGGAAAATACTTCCTGCACCATCCCGTTCAGGTTGCAAAAACGGATCTGGCCCTGTTCAGCCTTCAGCTTTTTTGCAGTGGCAAGTATGCTGCGCAGCCCGGCACTGCTGATGTATTCCAGCCCTCCGAGATCGATAATGAGCAAACGTTCACCTTCGTCTATCCATTTGTTGCATTCCTGCTCAAATTCAGGTGCCGTAACAGCGTCCATGCGCCCCGTAACGCTGATGACCATGGCCTGATCCTGTTTATTACTTGCAAATTCCATTACTATCTCCTCTTTTTAGTTTGTGTCTAAAGTATTTTAGCTCGAAAAAAGTGTCGTGTGTGGGAATTATTATGCGTATATTTCTGTATAATTAAACAGATAGGTAGATAATTGCAAGTAAATATTTAGAATTTTTCACTGCGCACGATGTGGTTGTTTTTTTTCTGCGTTTAGCGTTCATCCCTGACACAGCGAAACCCGATGTTGTCCCGCCGGCTGCCCGAATCGCCCTCACCGGTACGGTACGCGGACCTGAGATAAAAGCTGTATGTGTTATATGCCCCGCCCCTGAAAGCCCTTCCATGTGAGGTTGCGACACCGCACGGATTGTCGACGATGCTGTTATCGTGTGCGTATCGGTAATATCCCTTGGCAAACCAGTCAGCAAGCCATTCCCAGACATTACCGGCCATATCATGGAGATCGAATCCTCCATTACACACAGGACCGTGTCTTCATTAAACGCTTCTTCCTCGCCATTAACGCTAAAGGATTGTGATTCATAACCGTTTGAGTACGTCCAGGTATCACCAGGTGAAAGGGGCAGATAGCCATGCAGGCGGTATGCAGTGTTTTCATCCGCCTGAGCGCTATCTGTTATTATAAAAACTTAAAAAAGGAATCAACAGGCATAGAAGTGCTTTTTTCATTAGCGGCTCCTTATGAATGCAAAACATATAATATCATAAATATTACAAAAATATAAAAGCATTTGTTCTTATATGAAAGAAATATTTTATAATTTTAAAATATAAATATTAAACATGATAAAAAACAATATATTTTTGCTTGACGAAATATATTTAAAGTATTATGGAGGAACAACGTGCGGACATATCAGTACACTGTACAAGACAGGACAGTAAAAAACAGCCCTTGGGATCTGCACAATTTCAACAGTTAAAACATACAAGGGAGATACGACATGATAAAAAAATTCAGCTACGATGAGCAATCAATGCAGCGGATTGATTTCAAACAGGGAAATATCGTTATTTTTGCCGGTATGGGTGTGAACGAAAAGAGCTGCCTTGCTGCCTTTGAGATGATGAAGCCTGATTTACCCATGAAAGAGAGATGGACGTTCTGGCATGATGAGTTCCACTATGTAATAAGGGGCAGGGCAGAGATAACCTTTACCAATCCTCCTCTTCACGATAAGGAAGAAAAGATACTTGTCCAGGAAGGCGATGCATGATGCTTAACCTTCTTCATCACTCAACAATAGTGGTCAGCGATCTTGAGGGGTCGCTACGATTTTATCGAGATATTCTGGGGCTTAAAATTGTAGTTGATCAGGAAATGCAGGGCCATGAAATAAATAAAATACTGGGAATGGACGATGTGAGATTACGGGTGGTCTTGCTGCAGATAGGTGAGCAGGAAACGGGCCTTATCGGATTGCTCTGTTTCAACGGCCAAAAGAAACAGCAAATGATAGGACAGCCTCCAGAGCCGTTTCATCACGCGCTTGTGCTGACTACTGATGATATCGACGGCGTATACAACCGGTTAAGGGATGCAGGTGAAAACCCCATAAGCGAACCTGTTACCGTTGCTATTGGGGGCGTCGGGTCAGTGAAGATATTTACCTGCCGTGATCCAAATGGAGTGCTTGTCGAATTTGATCAATTTGTAACATGAAGGGAAGAAAATAAACGCTTACCACCGCCGTGCATCGAAAATGAAGCGCCTCTACGCCTTCATAATCAGCTCCCTGAAGCGGTTGAAGAGGTAGGAGGAATCATGGGGCCCGGGTGAGGCTTCGGGATGGTACTGGAGAGAAAACATGGGTTCGGATTTATGCTCTATTCCTTCGGTTGTGCGGTCGTTGAGATTTATGTGGGTGAGCTCTATTTTAGAACGGTCCAGGGTGTCCAAATCAACGGCAAAGTTGTGGTTCTGGGAGGTGATTTCAACCTTGCCGGTTTTGAGGTCCTTTACCGGATGGTTGCATCCGTGATGGCCGAACTTCAGGCGATAGGTCTGCGCTCCGACGGCGATTCCCAGAATCTGGTGCCCCAGGCAGATGCCCATCAGCGGCACGGTGCCCAAAAGGCTTTTGGCGCTCTGTATACCGTATACCACGGCGGCGGGATCGGCAGGTCCGTTTGAAAGAAAAACGCCGTCGGGATTCATGGCAAGAACATCCTTTGCGGGGGTCTGTGCCGGCACAACGGTAACGCTCATGCCGGCAAGGCGCATTTGCCGGAGGATGTTCCATTTGATGCCGAAATCATAGGCAACGATATTCAGATCGCACAAAGGAAGCTCTTCAGAAACACCCCATGAGCGTGTTATATCTCCCTCGGCATCCCACTCAAAGGACGCATCACATGAGACCCTGGCGGCATAATCCTGGCCGTCGAGGCCTTCCCATGATGCTGCCTGTGCAACGGCATCGGTCTCAGAGACGGTTCCGGTAACAGACAAAAAGCCTTTGAGCGTTCCCTGGTCACGGAGCGTGCTTGTCAGCGCCCGGGTGTCTACACCGGCAATGGCGGGGATATCGTTTCGCCTGAGAAAATCCGAGAGGGACTCCTCGTTGCGCCAGCTGCTGGGGCGGTTTGCCCGGTGGACGATAAATCCATTGGCAAAAGCGCGGGCTGATTCCATATCGGCACTGTTTATACCGGTATTGCCGATCTCGGTATAGGTCATGGTCACCAGCTGGCCGTTGTAGGATGGATCGCTGAGAATTTCCTGATACCCGGTCATGCCCGTATTGAAAACCACCTCGCCCAGCCTGTCGCAGTCAGCGCCCACGGAATAACCGTGAAAAACGGTTCCGTCTTCAAGTGCCAGAAACGCCTCTTTTTCTCTTTGTTTTTTCCAGTTGTAGGTTTGTGTCATGGGTATGTCCATTATTGTTAATCTTTTCAATGAATTCAGCAGAACCCGGAATTGAAAAATAAATGTTTTACGTCCTGGACCCTTTCGCAGAATCAAGCTGTAATCCGGTTAAAGAAATTTTCGGTGCGTGCCGGTGATATTCCTGCAGGCTGCATACCTCCATTTGATTATACCTGCGAAGGGTCTCGAGCCCCTCGATTGCAGAGCGCAGACCATTAATGGTGGTTGTGATGGGAATTGAGCGTATAACGGCGTGCGCACGCATTGTTATCTCATCACTTGCCGGATTTTTTCCGGAAGACGGGGTGTTAACGATCCAGCTGACATCCTTCTCCTCGATCAGGTCGATAACATTGGGCCGCCCATCGGATATCCTGAAGATCGCCTGACTTTTTATGTCATTATCACGCAGAAGCGTACTGGTGCCCTTTGTGGCGTAAATAACAAATCCCAGGTCGGAAAGCTTCTTGGCCAGGGGCACAACCTCCTGCTTGTCTGCGTCCCGCACACTGAGAAACACATGGCCTGAAACCGGCAGGGCGTTACCGGCTGCAATCTGGCTCTTAAGAAAGGAGATGCCCAGTGATGGATCAACCCCCATCACCTCACCAGTTGATTTCATTTCCGGGGTAAGAATGATGTCTATGCCCGGGAATTTAACAAAGGGGAATACGGCCTCCTTAACGGAATAGTAACGGGGTATTATTTCCTGTGTATAGCCGATATCCTTAAGCTTGAATCCGGCCATGACAAGGGAGGCGATTTTTGCCAGCGGCACACCGATTGTTTTGCTCACAAAGGGAACTGTCCGGGAAGCCCGGGGATTTACCTCAAGGACGTACACGTCATTGTCCTTGATTGCGTATTGAACATTCATAAGGCCGATGACCTCAAGCTCGGCAGCCATTTTGTAGGTATAATCCCTGATCTTTTCTTTAATCTGATCGGACAGGTGCGGGGCGGGAATCACGCAGGCACTGTCGCCTGAGTGGACACCGGCAAGCTCAACATGCTCCATGATTGCCCCGATGAGCGTGGTTTCACCATCTGAGAGACAGTCGACATCAACTTCAACAGCGCTTTCAAGATAGCGGTCAATAAGGACCGGCCGCCTTTCGGAAACTTCCACGGCTTCATCCATATACCGCCGCAGGCTTTCCATATCATACACTATAACCATGGCACGCCCCCCCAGGACAAATGACGGGCGGAGCAGGACGGGAAAACCGATTCGTTCGGCAATCTTTTCCGCTTCTTCCAGGCTTGCGGCAATCCCGTTTTCAGGCTGGCGGATGTTGAGCCGGGAGGCAAGCTTTTGAAAGAAATCACGGTCTTCCGCAGATTCGATACTAGCCGGTTTTGTGCCGATTATGCGGACACCGTTGTGCTCCAGCTCGCGTGCGAGGTTGAGGGGCGTTTGACCGCCGAACTGCACGATGGCACCCCAGCATTTTTCGCGGTGATAAATGTGCAGGATGTCTTCGAGGGTGAGGGGCTCAAAATAGAGCTTGTCGCTGGTGTCATAATCGGTGCTGACGGTTTCAGGGTTGCAGTTGACCATAATAGTCTCAAACCCGGCATCCCGCAGGGCGAAAGAAGCATGGACGCAGCAATAATCGAACTCAATCCCCTGTCCTATCCTGTTGGGACCGCTTCCAATAATCATGACCTTGGAACGGTCGCTGGGCATGCCTTCATCTATTTCACCATAGGTCGAATAAAAATAGGGAGTATACGCCTTGAATTCAGCGGCACAGGTGTCAACGAGCCCGTATACGGGGAGCACGTTTGCATCAAGACGTGCTTTTCTGACCTCGTCTTCACTACAGTCAAGAAGGTATGCTATCTGCCGGTCCGCATAGCCCATCTCTTTTGCCTGACGAAACAGGGGAATGTCCTTTTTGAGCCCGTCAATGGTCACGGCGGTTTTTATCTCATTCTCAAAATGGGTGAGCTCCTCCAGGTGGGAAAGAAACCAGGGATCAATAGCGGTAAGATCATACAGCGTCTGTAGGTCCCAGCCGCGTTTAAGGGCGGCCGGAATGAGAAATATGCGGGATGCCGTTGCGTGCTGAAGCTGTTCTTTCAAATCATCATCCGACAGGGATTCATAGTGGCGGTCTTTTTCGTCGGCGCCGAAGCCGCCCCTGCCGGTTTCAAGCGAGCGAAGGGCTTTCTGGAAGGACTGCTTGAAGGTTTTTCCGATGCCCATTGCCTCTCCCACAGATTTCATCTGGGTGCCGAGTGTATCGTCGGCGGCGGTGAATTTTTCGAATGCAAAGCGGGGAACCTTTGTAACCACGTAATCTATGGTGGGCTCAAAACATGCGGGCGTTTCACGGGTGATATCATTCAAGATTTCGTCAAGGGTATAGCCCACGGCCAGCTTTGCGGCGATTTTTGCAATGGGAAACCCGGTTGCCTTGGATGCCAGGGCACTTGAGCGGGAAACCCGGGGGTTCATCTCGACAATGACCAATCGTCCGTCACGGGGATTTACCGCAAACTGAACATTCGAACCGCCGGTTTCGACCCCGATTTCACGCATAACGGCCAGGGACTTGTCGCGCATTATCTGGTATTCACGGTCGGTCAGGGTCTGGGCAGGCGCAACGGTGATACTGTCGCCGGTATGAATGCCCATGGGATCAAGATTTTCTATGGAGCAGACAACAACAGCGTTGTTTTTCCTGTCACGCATGACTTCCAGCTCGAATTCTTTCCACCCCAGCACCGATTCTTCAATGAGAATCTCTGTTGTCGGACTGTAAAAAAGGCCCCGCTCGGCTATTTCTTCAAAATCTTTTTCATTGTAGGCAATACCGCCGCCCGTACCGCCAAGGGTGAAGCCCGGCCTGATGATAAGGGGGTAATTTCCTATGTCGTCACGTATTTTTCTCGCGTCCTCCATGGAATAGGCTGAAGCACTTTTAGGAACGTCAAGGCCGATTGAAAGCATGGCTTTTTTGAAAAGATCGCGGTCTTCAGCCTTTTCAATTGCGGATGCCCGGGCGCCGATCATTTCAACATTGTAACGGTCAAGGGTTTTTGCGCGATTGAGCTCCATGGCCAGATTCAACGCGGTCTGGCCGCCGAGCGTGGGCAGCAGCGCGTCGGGTCGTTCACGGCGGATTATTTCAACAAGAATATCAGCGTGAAGCGGTTCTATATACGTGCGATCGGCAAATTCAGGATCGGTCATAATGGTTGCAGGGTTGCTGTTGACCAGCACCACTTCAAAGCCCTCCTCTTTCAGGGCCTTGCATGCCTGCACGCCTGAATAGTCAAATTCACATGCCTGGCCGATAACAATAGGTCCGGACCCGATGAGCATAATTTTCTTGATGTCAGTTCTTTTGGGCATAGATGGGTACCATGAATTTGTTCTGTTAGTATGAGAAACGCTCCAGGGACTTTTTTCCCTGTTCGCCTTCGATGAGAACAGGATAGTTACCGGAGAAACAGGCGGTGCAGAAGTCTTCGGGGTTGTCAAAGGGCGAGAGCAGTCCGTCAAGGCTTATATGCCCCAGGGTGTCTGCTCCGACCATGCTGCGCATTTCCTCAAGCGTTTTTGATGATGCGGGAAGTTCCTCTTTGGTCGGGAAATCAATGCCGTAAAAACAGGGAAATTTAATCTGCGGGCAGGAAATTCTGAAATGGACCTCCTTTGCGCCGGCATCGCGTAAATATGCAATCCGTTTTGTCGCCGTATTTCCGCGGACAATGGAATCGTCTACGGCAACAACCCGCTTGCCTTTTACCACTTCGGGGAGAACGGCGAGTTTCATGTCGATTGAGTGCTTGCGGGCATGGTCCTCAGGCATAATAAAGGTCCGTCCAATATAATGGTTCCTGATAAATCCGAAGTCAAGGGGTATGCCGCTTTTTTGTGAAAACCCAAGGGCCGCTGAATTACCGCTGTCGGGTACGGCAATGACGATGTCCGCATCAACCGGATATTCCTCTGCCAGGCGACGGCCAAGCTGAAGGCGGACCTGATGAACATTCTTACCGAACAGCAGGCTGTCCGGGTGGGCGAAATAGATGTGCTCAAAAATGCACTGTGCGACATGTCCCTCCTGCTCGCTAAACGTGCTGCTGTGTATCCCCTCGGAATCGATGGTAACAAGCTCTCCCGGGGCAACATCCCTGACAAACGTGGCGCCGACCGGCGTAAGAGCGCAGGACTCACTGGTCACTATAAATCCGTCGTTGAGCTTGCCGATGGACAGAGGGCGGAAACCAAGGGGGTCACGTGTCGCCATTAACGTATCCTTGGTCATGAGCAGAAAGGAAAAGGCACCCTTCAATTCCCTCAGCGCCCGCTCCACGCGACGGGGCCTGTTCCGATACATGGGATCGGCAAGAAGATGTACCAGCACTTCGCTGTCGGAGCTTGTCTGAAAGATGGAGCCCGATTGCTGATACATTTTTCTGATGGAGCGCGCGTTGACCAGGTTGCCGTTATGAGCGATGGACCAGATGCCGTCGGCACATTCGGCAACAAGGGGCTGTACATTCTGGATCCGTGTGGAACCGGTTGTTGAATAGCGCACATGACCTATGCCGATGTGACCGGGAAGTGCGTCAAATGATTGTGAAGAGAATACTTCTCCCACAAGACCGAAACCCTTTTGCGAGCGGATACGTGTGCCGTCACTTACGACAATACCTGCTCCTTCCTGCCCCCGGTGCTGGAGAGAAAAGAGGCCCTGATATATACGGGGAGCAGCGTTCGGTATATTGAACATACCGAAAAGCCCACAGGATTCCCTGATGCCCTGATACTTTTTCCTGCTCTGCATCATTATAAAAGGCAATATAACGTTATCAAAAAATTGTTATGTTAATATTTCATTATAAGGTAAAAAACAGATAATGAAAAGGACAATTTTTGTGTACGGACAGTGAAGGCCCGTGCTGCAGTTACGACAACCATCCGAAGCAGAATTTTGTGGATGTTACGGCATAACTGGACTATAGTAATTTTCATTTCACCCTGTTTTTTCATAGCACGTTTGTCGGTAACACGTTTCGTCGTATTACCGGCAGGATGTATTGTCTGCCGGAAACCCCGTGCTCTGCACGGAGAGGCAAAAAGAAACCTCCCACGTTCATGGTCATTTGGCGTTCGGCATCCAGCCGCAATCCAAAGCCGCGCTCTTCCCCGTGGGCGGGATCTTCGAATGAGCCGGGTTGTTTACCGGCGTGTGCCGCGAAAGCCCCGTCCCACCACAGGCGGAATAAGCGGGTCCACGCACTACGGGATCTGACGACAAGTGGGCCTTTTATATGATTATCACGTATCTACATATAGAATTCAAGCACCGGGATGCCCCGCCTTGACCTGTGCAAGAGGCGGGGAGTATCACTTGTATGAATGAGTAAACGTGACCGGCGAAAATTACAAAAATGTATTAAATTAGTATTGTTGTGACAAATATGTTATGGTTTGACGTCGGCATAATTAAAAAATAGAAGTAATATCAGATTGATATAAATATTTGTTGTTTGGCATGGTTATAGCAGTACTACTATGAAAAATTTTGATCACCGTGAAACAAACAGCATTATCTGATAAAAGGAGGAACATGTTATGAGTACCATTACAACACCAAAAGAAATTTTGGAACTGATGAAAAATGAAGGAGTGGAGGTTGTTGACCTTCGGTTTATGGATTTCCCCGGCCTGTGGCAGCATTTTTCAATTCCCGCGCGTGAGTTGGAAGAAGATACCTTTGCCAGCGGACTGGGCTTTGACGGTTCAAGCATACGTGGATGGCAGGCCATTAACGAATCCGACATGCTGGTAAAGCCGGTTCCCGAGACAGCATTCATAGATCCCTTTCTGCAGCACAAGACACTTGTCATGATCTGTAATATCTGCGATCCGATGACCGGGGAGGACTATACCCGGGACCCGCGCAACATTGCCAGAAAGGCGGTCAATTATCTCAAAGGTACCGGAATCGGGGATACTGCATACCTCGGGCCCGAGGCGGAATTTTTTATTTTTGATGATATCCGTTTTGATCAGAATGAGCATGAAGGCTACTACCACATTGATTCCGTTGAAGGCAGGTGGAACACCGGCCGGGTCGAAGACCCCAACCTGGGGTATAAGCCGCGGTACAAGGAAGGCTACTTCCCGGTACCCCCCACGGACAGTCAGCATGACATCCGCAGTGAGATGATGCTGACGCTGGAGAAGATGGGCGTTGCCATTGAGGCGCAGCACCATGAAGTCGCCACCGGCGGCCAGGCAGAGATCGACATGCGTTTCGGCCGCCTTGTTGAGATGGCCGACAATGTCCTCAAGTATAAATACGTTATAAAGAACGTTGCAAGAAAACACAACAAAACGGTAACCTTTATGCCCAAACCGCTGTTCAACGACAACGGGACGGGGATGCACACCCATCTGTCAATCTGGAAAGAAGGGAAAAATCTGTTTGCCGGCGACGGCTACGCAGGCCTTTCCCAGGAAGCCCTGTACGCAATCGGCGGCATCCTCAAGCACGCGCCCGCCCTGCTTGCGCTGACCAATCCAACGACCAACAGCTACAAGCGGCTCGTTCCCGGCTTTGAGGCTCCGGTGAACCTGGCGTACTCAAGCAGAAACAGAAGCGCGTGTATCCGCATTCCGATGTATTCCTCGTCGGCCAACGCCAAGCGGCTCGAATTCCGCTGCCCGGATCCGAGCTGTAACCCGTACCTTGCTTTTTCCGGAATACTGCTGGCGGCGCTGGACGGCATTCTTAACAAGATTGATCCCGGCGAGCCGCTTGACAAGGACATCTATGATCTGCCGCCCGAGGAGCTTGCAAAAGTGGCGCATACTCCGGGGACACTTCGGGACGCGCTCAACGCGCTGGAAAAAGATCACGAATTTCTTCTGAAAGGCGATGTGTTCACCAGTGATGTCATTGAAACATGGATCGCTTACAAGATGGAAAACGAGGTCCTTGCGCTTGATCTTCGCCCGCATCCCTGGGAGTTTGCATTGTATTATGATATTTAATTGCGTGCTCACCGAAGCTGTTATCTACGTACACAGCTTGCCATAGTGCTTGATAACAAGGGGTTTTGTCCGGCAAAGCCCCTTGTGTCGTTTAAAAAGAGATTGCAATCTGATATGTTCAACGATATCTTAAATGCGTGATCGAACATGTATGATGGGGACTGTTCATGAAGCCGGACATCGCAAATCTGTGCACGTTATGCCCTGGTATCGATGAAACCCTTGTTGCCGCACATGTCGACCGCCTTCCGGATTTTTACTTTGAAGCATTTTCAGAAAAAACCATTGCCCGGCATGTAAACGAAATTTCCCTTCTATCGTCGCAAAACCCCGTCACGATACTCATTGAAAAAACGAGCTCCGGCAATATAGGATGTACGATTGTCGGCTTTGACTACCCGTTTGCCTTTTCACTGATTACCGGCATTATGGGAGGACTCGGCTTTTCCATTCAGCAGGGAAGGGCGTTTACCTACGCAAAGGCCGGTTATCGTGCTTCACGCCATATGCACCGGCGGCGATATCTGCGACAAAGATTGATTGAAGAGAACTTTCAGAGAAAGAAGATTATTGATTACTTCTCGGGATATCTGGTGCAGCCGTTTTCCTACCATACCTGGAAGCGGGTTTTTGAAACAACAACCCGCAGCGTTTTTTCACTGCTTGAGCATGGTGATCCGGCATCCGTTAGTCAGGCAAAAATTACGGTGAACGAACTTGTTGTGAACTACCTGAGAGAGGCTGAGCCCGATCTCGGGGAGGTGCTGTACCCGGTAAGGATTGAAGTTGATAACACGACGGGTTTGTTTACGCGGATGAATGTTTATTCAGACGATACCCCGTTTTTTCTGTACACCCTTGGCACGGCATTTTCACTGCACAATATTACAATCGAGAATGTACATATCAGCACAGAGAATAAGCATGTCGCTGATTTGTTTGATCTGGTCGACGGCTCGGGCAAAAAGATTGATAACCCGGAATTGTTATCAAGAATTAAGCTCTCAGTCCTTTTGACAAAACAGTTTACCTATTTCCTGGGCAGGGCACCGAATCCCTATGCCGCCCTTGCGCGTTTTGAACAGCTGGTGGAGGACCTGGTAAAGAAACCGGAGGGGGGCCGGTTCATCGAGATGCTTTCACGTCCCCGCATTATGCAGGACCTGGCACAGCTGTTCGGGGCAAGTGATTTCTTATGGGAGGATTTTATTCGTCTTCAGTATGAAGAGCTGCTGCCCTTGATCGGGTCAGCGGAGAAGCAAGCAGATTTTTTGGAGCCGGTTGAAACTGTTTACTGGAGGCTCGATGAGTACATTAAAGACGCAAAAGATTTTACTGAAAAAATTGAACGTATCAACGCCTTCAAGGACAGGGAAATTTTCCAGATAGACCTCGACCACATTATAAACCACCGGACGGACATAAAAATTTTATCGGAAAAGCTTACCATCCTTGCAGAAATCGTTATTAATGTGACAGCAAATCTTGTTTACAGGGATCTTTCAGAACGTTTTGGTGTCCCCCGTACCGTTGCCGGCCTGGAAGCAAACTATGCAATCCTCGGTCTGGGAAAATTCGGCGGCGCCGCCCTGGGATACGCTTCGGATATCGAGCTGCTGTTTGTTTACAATGATAACGGTGTGACTGACGGTGAGCGCCGCGTCGAGAACGCGGAATTTTTTAATATGTTCGTCAAAGAAGTATCCCGGGCCATAAGAACAAAAAGGGAAGGGATTTTTACCGTTGACCTGCAATTAAGGCCATACGGCAAGGACGGCCCATTTTCCTGCAGCCTTAATATGTTTTGCCAGTATTACGGGAAGGGGGGGGGTGCCCATTCTTATGAGAGGCTCGCGCTGGTGCGGCTCAGAGCACTGGGCGGAGACAGGGATCTGGGGCTGCAGGTAGAGCGCATCAGGGACGATATGATATACGCTTCACCGGAAATCGATCTCAGGGAGTTCAGGAGCCTGCGTGAGAAGCAGCTTGCTGAAAAAAGCGAGCCGGGCAAAGTCAATGCAAAATTCAGCCCCGGCGCGCTGGTTGACCTTGAGTATACGGTGCAGCTGATGCAGGTAACCCATGGAAGAGACATGACGTCCCTGAGAACACCCCGAATACACAGGGCGCTTACTGAATTAACCAAAGCAGGCGTGCTTGATGAGGATGAGTGCAATGAGCTGACGGACTCATACGATTTTTTGCGTCATCTCATCAACGGGCTTCGTATGCTGCGCGGATCTGCCAGGGATCTGTTTCTGCCGCCGTCGGACTCGGTAGAATTCGAACATCTCGCCAGGCGTCTGGGCTACGTAAAAGAGAAAGGGCTCACCCCCGCGAAACGCCTTGATCTAGATTTTGCGGCCCGGACGGCGGTTGTCAGGAGGTTCATCGAACGACATTTCGGAAGAGATTCAATTCCCGGCACAGCGGTGGGCAATGTTGCAGACATTGTGCTTTCAGAATCCGTTCCCGAAGAACTGGCCGTGAAAATTCTTTCCGGTTACCGGTTTTTAAATAATAGACGAGCGCACAACAACCTGCAGAAACTTGCAGGTGACGGGCGTCAGCGGGAGTGCTTTGCCAAACTTGCGCTGCTTGCCTGCGACATGCTCCGCACGGCACCTGATCCCGACATGGCGCTCAACAACTGGGAACGATTTGTCGTTTCCCTGAGCAACGCCTACAGCCACTATGAAATGCTTTTGTCCCAGCCCATGCGCCTTGATATTCTGCTGAAGATATTTTCGGGAAGCCAGTTCCTCGCCAACACCCTTATCACAAATCCGCATTTTTTCGACTGGGTAACGGAGCCCGAACATATACAGCTGCTGCTTGACAGGGGTGAAACCGAAAGTAAATTGCGGGAGATTGCCGAACGCGCGGCAGACCACCGTGCGTGGCTGAACGGACTGCGCAACCTGAAAAAACGGGAGATTTTGCGGATCGGAACCAGGGATATCTGTATTCACGTGCCGGTTGAGGAAATTGTTCAAGAGCTTTCAACACTGGCAGAGGCCTCAATCCAGATCGTGCTGGAAAGAAATTTACTCATGCACCGGTACAGCAACAATCAGAACCGGGGGCAGGACCCTATCAGCAGCTTTTGCATTTTGGCCCTGGGAAAGCTCGGCGGCATGGAACTCAACTACAGCTCAGACATAGATTTGATCGGAATTTATGACGAAACGGCAGACGGTAATTGCGGTGATTCATCTGAGGTGTCGTGTGAGACATTCTATTCCAGCCTGCTGAGCATGGTTCGTTCCGATCTGTCTGATCATACTGAGGAAGGATATGCGTACCGCGTGGATCTGCGCCTTCGCCCGTTCGGACGGTCCGGACTTCTTGTCTATTCATTACAGAATCTTGAACGCTATTACCGAACACAGGCCTCGCTATGGGAATTGCAGGCACTGCTGAAGATACGGCCTGTTGCCGGAAACAGAGAGATCGGGCATGCGTTTATCAACAATATTCAACCACTGCTTGTGCATCCGTTCAAGAAAGAGGCTGTGGTACACAATATTGAAAAGATGCGCAGCAGCGCCGTAAAACAGCTTTTTAAAAGGATATCCTCCGCCGGAGATGATATAAAGATCGGACCCGGCGGTATTAGGGACATAGAGTTTTTAGTCCAGGGACTGCAACTCATACACATGCACGCCTACCCTGATTTGCTCAGCGGCAATACGCTGGACGCACTTTCGCGTCTGAGCGCACGGCACCTGGTGGCTGAAAAAAAAGCAGAGCAGCTGCGTGATGACTATATTTTCCTACGGCGGATAGAGCATGTGCTGCAGATCTATGAAGACCGGCAGATTCACGCGCTACCGAACAGTGAGACAGAGATAGATGCTCTGGCAAAAAGGATACTGGGGACTGAAGAAAACCATGCAAGCTTCAGGCAACGGCTTGATGCGTGCCGGTCCCGGGTGAGCACGGCGTATACCGACCTTCTGATCGAAAGCTGAACAAAGCGCGCCGCCGCCCCCTGCACGGCAGCGCGTTGCTTATCATTCCTCTCCGCCGGTTTCCTTTGAAAGCACGTCGAGCTTGACTGCCTGCACCTTGCGGTAGATTTCACGGTAGCTTTTTTTCGTTCCGTGGACCCTGAGCAGGTCTTTTTCAACGGATATACCGAACAGGTGCTCGTTTTCCTTCAGATAGGGAAGGATCAGTTCCCAGTCAAGCTTGGTCAGCTCAACGAACTCTCCGCCGTTAAGCTGGTTTTCAACGACTTTGTGGTGCGGGTCTCGAAGGTAGATCGCGCCTCCGGAAGCGAGTGAAAAAAGGTTCGATCCGGGATAGGGTATGTTCTGTTCGACGGCCTTCCCCGCGCTGTCGAATTCAATGCCGTTTAGTACGACAAAACCGCCGCCGTTCAGCGGATCGCCCGCCATGAATGATTCGGCAAGGTAGTCCAGACACGTGCCGTTAATCACGACCCGGGGCCTTCCCACGGCATTGATAAGGGGCCTCCCGGCAGCGTTGCCCATGATATATACCTCGCCCCCCTTTGCGCCATACATGAACGTCTGGCCAACGTCACCGTATACAACAAGCTTGCCGCGTTTCATGATTTGACCCAGCTGGTCCTGGGCATTGCCGTGCACGTGAATTTCCAGGCCGTCGATACCGGAAGCGAGATAATCACCCGAGCTGTCATATACATCTATTCTGACACCGTTGGAGCCGACAGCAAGACCGCAGCCGGTAAACCGCTGTCCCTTATAGCCGTAACAGATGAAGCGCTTCCATCCGAGCTCGTATGCGGCACAGATAAGACGTGCATCACAGTCATCGCCTTCGGGCTGAAATTGCTTTGCGTTAAGCACCAGAACGTCTTCATTGCCGTCGGGCGCCCGGAGGGTATCACGTGATTTCCAGTCAATATAGCGGTACCGGCTCACAGAATTTTCATTGAGCAGGGGAGAAGATGCAAAGAGTGCGGCAAGGGTGTCGTGAATGATGTGCAGAACCGAGCTGCGCTTTTTGCTGCCCGTGGGATATCTGCGGTCGTTTAAATGGGTCAAGAGATCTATGGCATGCAGTTTCACCGCATCGTCGGTCGCACTCTGCTCTATGAGAAAACGGCACATGTAGCGAAAAGAGTTAAAATCCCAGTTGTACATGTTCTTTGTGCAGTACTGCTTGAATCCGGAGATGTCATTCGAATTGACGGCAGCAAGAATTGTCTGTTCAATCAGGGCGGCGTTCGGCGGCAGCGCTAATTCAGAAGCGGTCCTGAAATGGTGCTGCTTGGGCGGCGTTTTGACTACGTCGCCGAACTTGTTTGTGCAAACCAGCTTTTTCGACCCGTCACCTTTGCCGGCGTCACGAACGGTGAACATAAAAGAACCGCCGTCAGCGGCGCTGCCGCCGCGCGCGTTCCAGTATTTATCGGCGACGGGACAGAATCGGCTGTCTTCGGCAGCCAGGCTCTGGAGCGTTGCGTCGATTGCCTGTTTTTCCGAGCAGACAAGGCCGATCTGTACCTCGCCCTCCTGCAGCGCGAAGACCTGGGGGCGAAGCATGGCAGTATCGGTTATGCCGATAAGCTGTAAAAAATTTTCATAGGGGTTGTTGCGGGCGATGATGAAAAACCATGGCCCGTCAGGCGCTGACTGGGTATGGGCTGCCTGGAGGTAGCGGTAAATATGCTGTTTTTCAGGGGGAAGCAGATCAAAATCATGCTCCGTTGTAGGGGCCAGGGCCTCGATAATATACTCCATCGGATAGTTGAAGGACCTGTTCAGCAGGTCCAGCATCAGGGCGGACACCTCCGTATCGGTGAGAAACTGCGGAAAAATATTGTGCTGCTGCAGAAACTCGCTGACGGCATGATAGTTTGCAAAGTCGCCGTTGTGCACGAGGGCCTCGTCCATACCGATGAAGGGATGGGCACCGCCGGGATGCCAGACACGCCCTTTGGTCGGGTAGCGCTGATGTGCAATCCAGCCATGGGCCTTGAAGTCATCAAGCATGTAATAGCTGATGACCTTCTCAGCATATCCGACAATTTTCAGAATCATGATATTGCGCCCGTGTGAAAGAACAAAGGCCTTTTGTTCTCCCAGAGATGCATAATAACGCTGATTAATGCGAAACGAATTCTGGTAGATAAACTCATCTTCGGCCCTGCGCGGGTCCATATCCTGAAGGCGGTGATCATCAATGAATTTATCGAGGACATGCTGCTTTACCCTGACAAAGTAGCGGCATACGTCAGGGGGCTGTGCTTCAAGCCCTTCAACGTCGCGATAGTCGTCCACCGTGGGCAGCATTTCCGCCTTGTGTACATCAAGGTAGGGGGCTATGTTTGATGCTTCGACATCCTTGCGCGATTGCGGATCAAGAAGCGCAACCTGGAGCAGATAGTGTGAATCAAGGACATCCTGCGGCACACCGAGGTCATCGGGGCACAGCCCCACCGCGGCAATGCCGCCGCCCTTGCCGTTTCCACGGTTGTGCATTTGCACGGAGGGTTCGTAGATATGACGACCGGGCACGGGGATCGAGCACATAAAGCCCGTTACCCCGCAGCCGCCCTCTTCGGCAGCTTTACGCAGCGGTATATCCCCATGGGGAAGTTTTTCCCGTGATCTGATTAATCGGTTTACAACAGCGTCGGTTGGGTTCGTGAGAGTCATGCTGCTTCCTTATGCAATTAAAATTTTCTATGGCCATATAGCGACACAGGGCGCAGCGTGCGGCCTGCCCGTATCCTGCGGCACACACCATACGGCGCTAGATGATTGTTTGTTTTCGCGGCGCGGGCTGATATCGGGACCGCTCATGCTCATCAAGGTAATCAAGGTGAACCAGCAGGTCTGATCGGCCGACGAGATCCTTGATGCTGCGCAGGCCGTACCGGCGCAGCAGCTCACACCACTGCTTTCGCCAGGCCGTGTACATGTTGACTATGCGCTGTTCCGTCCATTCCTGGGTGATCATATTGCCGAGCTCCGAATCGGTGGACGCAATGCCCCGGGCACAGCCGCGGCCGCTTTCACAGTTGCCGCAGCGGACGCATTCAACCGCCACCATCTCGGCGGTGCCGATAACAACGCCGTCCGCCCCGAGGGCGATTGCCTTGGCAACGTCCAGGGCATTGCGGATGCCGCCGCTGGCTATAAGCGTTATTTTGTCCCTGACACCTTCTTCCTTTAAGAATTTGTGTACCTTGGGTATTGCATACTCGATAGGCATGGCAATATTCTTTTTGGCAATGTCGGGGGCCGCGCCTGTTCCGCCGTAGCTGCCGTCGATATGGACGATGTGGGCCTCTGCATAGTAACTGCCGACGGCTACCATGTCGACATCGGTAGGGGTCGAAACCTTTACCGAGACAAGAACACGGGGATTCACATGCTTGACCCAGTCGACGTGCTTCTTATGGTCTTCAACAGAATAGACACTGTGAAACGGGAACGGTGAGAAGAGCGCATTGCCGACAACCGTTTCGCGCATGGCGGCAACCTCGGGGGTCACCTTGTCGCCGAGCAGGTGGCCGCCGAGACCGGGCTTGGCGCCCTGTGCGTATTTGAACTCAAGAACAGGGGCGTAGCGGATGGTTTCCTCCCTGACGCCGAAGAGCCCCGTTGCCATCTGGGTGATGACATGATCCTTATAGGGGACCAGCTCCTGGGGGAACCCGCCTTCTCCGGTGCAGGTAAGTGTGTTGAGGCGCTGGGCGGCGCGCGCTCTGCCGACCATGACCGATAAGGCGGTTGAGCCGTATGACATGCCGCCGCCGTAACAGGGCAGCGATATTGTTCTCTTGGGCCTGCCGTCATCGCGCTTGTTCAACTCTATGGCTGTGTCTATTTCCTCGTCGGACAGTTGCCTGTAGTCGCTGGTTTCGGGATGCCTGAAGCGTATTTTATCGAATCCGCCGCCGGAGTTGCCCAGAGTGTATTCAAGATCAACGTGAGGAACATCACCGGTTTCAGCCATCGCCCAGTGGGCAATGATCATTTCATCCGTCCATCGATAATCGCCCAGCGTTTCAAGTATCGGATTGAGCGTCACGCTCAGAGCGCCCTCGGGACAGCGGTCGACACAGTAGAACTCATTCTCCCTGCAGGCAAAGCCTATGCATTTATGCGATAGGGGACGAAGCGGCCGGGTAAAATTCTCATAGCGCGGGTGTACACCATAGGGGCACAGCTGTGCGCACAGTCCGCAGGAGACGCAGCGGGCGTTTCTTCTGACGATGTATTTCCCTATGGTGTTGCGGAACCGCGACGGGGTTTCCTTAACTGCAGGCAACGGCTTCTTTTTGTCTGTTGTCGTCATGTTATTATAATCCTGTTACCTTTCTTTCACCAAAAATCGGTCCAAAGTTTTCTCGCTCAAGATCTTCAAACCACAGCGAACGGCCTACTTCGCCGCACAGGCGTCTGGCCTCCCGAATGCCCATGGCACCCATAACTTCGAGAAGCTGGTTTCTCCACGCGCCGATAAGATTAAGGATGCGCTGGGACCCCCATGCCGGATCAAGATCTTCAAGTTTTACCGGGCACGCATTGCCCCGCTTACATTCATAGCAGAGACGGCATTCAAGGGCTACTAAGAGGGCATTATCAATGGCAACGCCGTCCGCACCGCAAATTATTGCCTTTGCCATGTGTTCAGCCATGGCAATGCCGCCGGTGACGATCATCTTCACTTTCTGGCGGATGAGACTTTTAACCAGCCTGAGATGGACTTCCCTGATCATTTCCTTGATGAAGCGGGGGGAGGTCGCACCAATCTCATTGCCGTGATCGTCTGCGTAAAAGTGGAGCGTGTCGACATCGGCCTGGGTGAGTATTACCGCCCGTTCTGCCGATTTGTCATTCATAGGCAAACCGACTGAGATGGTTATTTCAGGATTCATGGAGCGCAGCGTTGCGAATTCACTGTCAATGCCGTCAATATAAGCAAGTTCGACCATTCTGCTGTTATTGATTATGTCGGCATGCTTTTTATAATTGTATTTCGTCAGACAGGGGATGAGATTCCGCCCGTACGCAGCAAACTGTTCACGGTAATCTTCAATCCTGATAAACATCATGGTATCAAGCGTGTGGGCGGCAAGCACGGCGGCATGGAGAACATTTGTGCTGAGAACGCCGAACTCGGGCTGCTGAAACAGCAGCGGAAGCGGGATTTCCAAAATAGGCGGCAGATCGGAAGCAATGGTCATGTCATCGTTGAACACGAGTGGAGAGACCCGGCGGGAAAGCTCTATGCAGGTGTTTATATATTCACGGCCATGAATGCCGTCCCGGGTCGGGCGAACGATTTCCGACATGTCGGTCCACATTGCATCAAACCCCTTGCCGACAAAAGGGCCGCGGTAGCCTGCGCCGGACACCGGGATCTTACCGGTATGGGCCTGGTACCATGTGCGGGATATAATATCAGCCTTCCAGTACTCGTCACCAAGGGACCGGTATTCAGGATTGATTACCCGGGAAAAGATTGCCTTGGTACACTCCTGCACGCAGCGGAAGCAGCTCATACAGGTATAGAGATATTCGGGCTCATCCATTGTACTGATATGCCCCTGGTTTTCCTTGAACACATCATACACACATTTTTTCTTAACACATTCTCTACAGCTGCCCGCGCAATTTTCCCGGAATTCAATAGTCGTGTACTTCCCAACGGGACGAAAGCGGGGATGTGTTGTTTGTACGGGAATGTTATATTTCTTCGGCATGTGCCTCTCCAGATTCTATATTACAGGCCTCGGATACAGGCCGGCCGCCTCGACTATCTCCCTGACCTTTTCTTCCCATTCAATGGCCATTATGTGTACACCGCGAACACCCTTCATGTCGCGAAGCTGTTCCAGGGTTTCAAGACAGATTTTAATACCTTCTCCGGCGGCCTTTTCCTTGGGAACGCCCGCCATCCGATTGATGATCTCATCAGGTATATCCATACCGGCAACCTTGTTTGCCATATATTTTGCCATGCCCGCCGACTTCAACGGGGTCAGGCCGGCCAGAATGTGCACGTTCTCGGTTAGGCCCTCATCGTCGGCCATTTTGAGCCATTCCCAGAACCGCTTTATGTTATAGATGCACTGGGTCTGTATAAAATCAACGCCCGCATCAATCTTTTTTGCAAGACGGATTACGCGATATTCAAACGGATCGGCAAAGGGATTTGCCGCGGCACCGATAAACATGCGGGGCGGTACCACAAGATCAACGCCGCTCATGTCCTTACCCTCATCGCGCATATCGCGGACCGAGCGTATCAGCTGTATTGAATCGATATCAAACACATTCATTGCATCGGGCTGGCTGCCGAAGATCTGGTGGTCGCCTGTTAGACAGAGGACGTTTTTTATGCCGAGTGAGTATGCACCCATAATGTCGGACTGCAGTGCAATTCTGTTGCGGTCGCGGGTCACCATCTGCATGATGGGTTCAAGACCGCTTTGTTGAAGATGGGCACATGCGGCAATGCTGGACATTCTCACGATGGCAGTCTGATTGTCGGTCACATTTACCGCGTCGACACAGTCTTTGAGCAAAGCCGCCTTTTTTCCTATTACCTTCGGGTCTGCACCACGCGGCGGGCCGCATTCGGCAGTGACTGCAAACTCGCCCCTTGTCAGTACCTGCTGTAATCTGCTGGGAGTTTCGTTGTTCATATGATATGATCCTCTCTTACTAATTTTCTTGGTCCACCGGCATTACTGGTACGCCAGTCAGTGGGCGCGATATACTTTCTTAAATTATCAAGCTGTCCCAGGGCAGTGAGCCGCTCGATTATTAACTGCCACGCGCAATCGGTTTCAGGGTCGATTTCACACTTGCCGTTTCGTGAGCCGCCGCACGGGCCGTTGAGAAGCTTTTTTGAGCACCGGGCGATGGGGCAGACCCCGCCGAAAATGCCGAGCTTGCAGTCGCCGCAGCCCACGCATTCTTCTGTAAAAATGCCGTGCTTTTCAAGTATCCCTATAAACGTCGTATTAACACCGGGAAGTACCGGCACACGCGGGAACCGTTTTGCGATGGCCTGTACACCGGCCCCGCATGCCAGGGACAGCACGGCATCACAGCGGGAAATATCGTGAGCAGCCTCCTGAATAAACTCATCTTCACATTGCCGTTCGATGGTGAGCTCGCTGATTTCCGCAGGGCTGCCGTCTTTTTTCAAGCAAAGGCGTAAAGCCGAGGAGAGCGTTGCAACCTCATCCTCACCGCCGGCAAAGCATGTTTTAACGCAGGTGCCGCAGCCCAGTACGAGAAGCTTTTTGTAGGGGACAATCAACTTTTTTATTTCATCTATCTTTTTTTGTTCACCGACTATCATGTGTTTGCTCCATAAATGTAATGGTGTTGTTTAACTGACATTATTCAGGCAGCCGGATTCGGCCCCAGGTCAGCAAGCTCGGAACGTACAGCCGTTAGTATGCGCTCAATGGCATCATTGTCGCCGGGCGACACGTTATGAAGTGAAAGGCGTCTGCCGTCAAGGCCGATTTCATCAAGCAGGCCTTTGACCCAGGCAACCCGTTTTGCCGCGCGGATGTTGCCCTCGCTATGACGGCAGGTGCCTTCGGGACAGACCAGCACAATCACAGCATCAGCCCCCGCTTCAAATGCCTTTAACAGAAAAACATCTTTGACCATGCTTGAACAGGCAAGCTTGACTGTTTTGACGGCACATTGGGTGCTTTTAAAAATATCGGGACGGTCGCCGTTGTTAAAGCTGTTAATACAGTGAAAAATTGTTATATTGGGTACCTGTCTGTTTGTCATAGTCGTTACCATCGTATATATACATGTTTAGCACGAATGCTGTGAATGAGCATCGTTTTGTATGCGAAGCAACCGGTGCAGTATGTATGTCATTAAAATTTAAACGTTTTTTTACAAAAACAGTGCCAACAGTTCATATAATGCCCCGTTCTGAGATAACTGTAAAGAATTACTTGAAAAAAAAGTTAATGAGGTGTTTCTTGTGTAAACAGATTAGCGTGCATAGGGGATAAAGGTAGAAATAAAATTACAAATATGTTATAGAATAGGGTATTTAATTACAATTATGTAATAGCATGTGATTTTGTTTTACAAACGTGACCGGTAATCATGTGCGGGAATTGCAGACAGCCGGGCTGAAAATTACCTGCGAGGCGTGCGGTACCATAAACCGGACCGTTCGGCAGCCGATCGTCATTAGTGACCGGCGTGTGCCGCCAAAGCCCCGTCCCGCCCCGGGCGGGACACTACGGGATCTGACGACAAGAGGCACGTATCTAAAAATAAAATGTAAGCACCGGGATGCCGCGCCTTGCCCCGCAACAAAAAACGGGATCTTCGATAGGCGGGGAGCATCACTTTTAAAGGGGTTACGATATGAACATCAGTGCGCCGCCGGGAATTGTGCAGGAAAAGAGCAGAGCAAAAAAGCAGCTGGACATACTGTACAAGATCTCCCAGGCCGTGGTTCATAAGCATAATGTCTCGGATCTGCTCAGAGAAGTACTGGAAATTCTTGACATCAAAATGGGCATGTCACACGGAATCTTGACCCTGCGTGATCCGGACGCGGATATTTTTGTTATCGAAGCTTCAAAGGGCCTTACCACGGAAGAGGAAAAGCGGGGGCAGTATCGTCTGGGTGAGGGCATTATCGGGCGCGTGGCACAGACAAAGAAGCCTGAATTTATTAAAGACATAAATAGTGATCCCGACTTTCTCAATAAGACTAAATCACGGAAGAAAGGTGAACCGCTGGCATTCCTGTGCGTACCGGTTATTTATAATCGGGAGGTAATCGGCACGATAAGCATCGACAGGCAGACGGGTGATACGGCAGAGATTGCACAGGATCTGTATTTTTTAAACCTGGTGTCAGATGTGCTTGCGGAGGCGGTTGCAAACATCAGGGAGCAGGTTAAGGAGCGTGAAAGCCTCCTGGCGGAGAACAGGGCCCTGCACAGTCAGCTCGGCGACCTGTATCAGCCGAACAACATTGTGGGCAAATGCAATGCAATGCAGGACGTTTATCTGCAGATTGCCCAGGTTGCGGAAAGCACGGCAACGGTCCTGATACGGGGAGAATCAGGAACCGGCAAGGAAATGGTTGCCCGTGCCCTTCACTTTTCAAGTGCCCGGAAAAACAATTCCTTTGTGGCGGTTAACTGTGCCGCTCTTCCCGAGAACCTCATTGAGAGCGAGTTGTTCGGTCATGAAAAGGGAGCCTTTTCAGGGGCCTTCCAGCAGCGCAAAGGACGCTTTGAGCTGGCAAACGGCGGAACCATTTTCCTTGACGAAATAGGTGATATCGCTCCCGCGGTGCAGGTGAGGCTCTTGCGGGTACTGCAGGAACGAACATTTGAACGTGTCGGCAGCGCTGAAATTATAAACGTAAACATACGGGTCATCGCCGCTACCGGCCAGAATCTTGAGAAAGCAATAGATGGGGGACGTTTCAGGGAGGACCTCTATTACCGCCTTAATGTTTTCCCCATACACCTTCCTCCCCTTCGTGAACGGCGCTCTGATATCGTTCTTTTGGCGGATCATTTTCTGCAGAAATACAACACGTTGTATAATAAGAGTGTAAAGCGGATTTCAACAACCGCTATCAATATGATGATGTCCTATCACTGGCCGGGCAACGTCAGAGAACTGGAGAACTGTATTGAACGTGTCGTGCTGACCAGCAGCGATGATGTCATTCACGGCTATCTGTTGCCCCCGTCTTTACAGACGTCAGATGAGACGAATACCGGCCTTTTGCCCGAAGAAGGCGCGAGCCTCGCAACCATGGTTAATTCATACGAGCGGGAGCTGATTGTGGATGCACTGAAAAAATATCGCGGCAACGCGGCAGCAGCCGCCCGGTACCTCCAGACAACACAGCGCATTCTTCATTACCGGATAGAAAAACTCAGCATAACGCCTAAAAATTACCGGCAATAGTCCTGCTATTCAATAATTGCTCCTCCGAGCAGCACATCACCATCATAGAACACAATGGCCTGGCCCGGCGTTACGGCCGTCTGGGGCGTGTGAAACGTTACGGTAAGCTTTTCCTTATCCAGCAGCGAAAGTGTCGCAGCTGCGGGGACGTGGGTGTAGCGTATTTTTGCACGTACGTGCATGGCATCATGAAACGCTTCTATGGATACGCAGTTTATGTGTGATGCGGTGAGCTCATCACGTGCGAGATCTGATTTCGGGCCGACAATAAGAACATTGTTTTCGGGATCAATGCCCGTCACGTAAAGGGGGTGTGGGGCGGCAATGCCGAGTCCCTTTCGCTGACCGATGGTATAATGGCAGATTCCCTTATGTGTTCCCCGCCGCGTTCCGTTTTTATCACGTATCGGGCCGGGCTCGGACGTGATTCCCAGGGTTTCGGAAACCGCGTCCGAGAGAAAATCCTGACTGTCGGGTTTCTCCGAGGTGATGAGGCCGTGGTCGCGGGCCATATGGCGTACCTGCTCTTTGGTATACTCACCAAGAGGGAAAAGGGCCCTGCTCAATTGCGGCTGTGAGAGGAAGGCGAGCCAGTAAGACTGGTCTTTAGCCCCGTCACGCCCCTTGCTGAGAATATACCGGTTTTTGCCCTTGTCATGCAGCATCCGGGCATAATGGCCTGTGGCGAAACAGTCAAACAACACCCCTTTGTCACGGGCGTTATCAAGAAGCGCGGAAAATTTTATGTGCTGGTTACACCTGATGCACGGATTTGGTGTTCTGCCCTGCAGGTACTCGGCCTTGAAATAGCCGAGCACCCTGCTGTGATATTCACGGGAGACGTCGATAGTGTGAAAAGGTATTGAAAGCTTTTCAGCTATACGGCGCGCGCTTTCAATTTCATGCTTTTCGTCGGGGCCAAAGCATGCATGCGGGCCCTTTATTGCAGGCAAAGAATCATCCCACACAGTCATTCGTATGCCTACAACATCATGGCCCTGCTTCCGCAGAAGCATTGCCGCAACTGATGAATCAACTCCTCCGCTTAATCCAACCGCCACTTTCATGCACAAGCGTCTCTGTTTACCTGCTGGTTGACGTTTTCAGGACAATAGCCCGAATGCTTTACCTGTTTTTATACGGCCGTTCCTTAACCATGTTGAGTGTAGTTCCGGAGCCCGCAGAGGGCAGGGGAGCAACGGCTTCAGTGAGCAGGAACTGTCTGTCGAGTATGCTTGTCTTGAGCAGTTCGGCAATTTTTCGGGCACGGGCATAACTGGAAAGCGCGCCGGTAGGCACCTTTTTGCCCATGATGGTGATGGTCCCTTTTTTCAGCTCCGCATAGGTGGTCTCACCCAGGATGGTGGGAGAAACATTGGGATATGCTGAGCCGTAATCAACGATGGGGGCGACTAATGCGGCATCGTCAACTGCGGTATAGCGAACAATCTCCTCGGTTAAGACAGGGATGGGAATACCGATACCCACGGCAAGAGAAGCGCCGTAACCGGTAAGGCTGGCACCACGAAGCCAGTCACGTTTCATTTTTTTCAGGTCCCCCATAACGGCGAGCGTGCCTGCACCGCCGCAGGGCACGCCGTTTTTCGAACGACGGGCATCAGGATTGTGCTGGGTACCGTTCCAGACAATATAGCCCTCACCACCGCCAAGGAAAATTCTTGTGCCGATGCCGATGGTTTTGTAAAAGGGGTCGTTTAACAGGGGTGAAAGACGGCCGGCACTGGAATAGGTGGCATTGCCCAGGTTTTGGCGAAGCGCTCCCATATACGTGTAAATTACTTTGTTTGAAAGGTTCACTGCGACATTGTAGTTCTGATAGCAGTTCCGGGGATTAAAAAGAACCGCCTCGTTCATATCCTTCAGGCAAATCATCGTCTCAAGGCTTTTTCGAGGATAGCAGTCGGTACCGTAAGCGGTTGCGGAGAGCCTGATGCTTTTACCGGCGACCAGGTCTTCAATCACATGACCACCGCCGTATTTGAACGCCCCGGGATAGACAGCGTTTTTCGGATCATGTTCAGGCACGGCGGTAGCACCGAGAAAGATGTCGACCGCGGCAATACCGGTATAGCAGGGCACATCATTGAGCGTGCAGGTTCCTCCAGCGATTTTGATGCGGGGTTTTGTATGACCCAGGTTAAAATAGGCCCCGGATGAACACATGGGCCCGAAGGTGCCGGTTGTCACCACATCGACATCCGCTGCCGCTTTTTTTGTTCCTTTATCCTTGACGATATCTATAATTTCTTCAGCAGTTACCACCACTGCTTTGCCTTTTTTGATTTTTTCATTGATCTGCTTTATTGTTTTTGCCATTGAGAAAGCTCCGATTAATAATGTGACCGATTGCCGCAGGTTACGATTTTGGATAATTTTAATTGATTTTTAAGCGTTTTACTTTATAACTGTATAAAATACCTTTTATTTGTCTGAACAATAACAAAGATTTTTATATTTAACAAGGGTTTTAGATGGAAACGACGGTTAAAAGATTTAAAAACATTGAAAGCTGCAGCAAAGCAGGGGCACAATGGTTTGTGAAAACCGCATTGAGGGCAGCAGAGGAGAAAGGATGGTGCTCGGTTGTGTTGTCCGGGGGCAGGACGCCAAAGGCGTTGTTTGCACACCTGTCCGGCCGAGAATTCTCGGGAAAAATCCCCTGGGACCTGCTGCATATATTCTGGACGGATGAGCGCTGGGTTGGCGTCACTGATCCGGAAAGCAACTTCAATATGGCCCGAACGCACCTTTTGTCAAAGGTCCCTTTGCCCGATTCCCATATACACCCCATACGAACGACGTTCACCCGCACGAAAGATGGGGCGGATTTTTATGAAAAGGAGATACGAACATTTTTTATTTCACAGGGCAGACACCGCGATGATCGGTTTCCGCAGTTTGATATCATGCTGCTCGGCATGGGAACCGACGGCCATACAGCGTCACTTTTTCAGGGTGATTGCGCGGTCGATGAGAGAAAAAGATGGGTTCTTCCGGTTAAAGCCCCCGGTGGGTACCGCGTAACTGACAGGATTACCATGACAATGCCGGTTATAAATAACGCGACCCATGCGCTGTTCTTACTGTCGGGCAGGGAAAAAACAGAACTGCTGGAGACGATACTACGCAGAAAAAAAGCACAAACAACGCCGTGCCCGGCATCTCTGGTGCACCCCCGCAAAGAACTCGTGTGGTTTGTTGCAGAGAGCAGCAGTGATGCGTGATGCGGGGCAAGGGGGGATGTGTTGGAAACTATTCATCCGGAAACTGTCGGCGGATGTTGTTGAGCACATCTGAAACTTCAAAGAAGGCGTCGATGACATCAGGATCAAAGTGTTTTCCGGATTCTTCTTTCATGTTCTTAAAGACATGGTCATCATCCCACGCCTCCTTATAACACCGACGTGAGCACAAAGCGTCATAGACATCTGCAACTGCAACAATTCTCGCAAAAATATGTATACCAGCACCACTTTTTTTATGCTCATTTTGAACGGTAACAAGAAATTCGTTGGTTGACGCATCTTTATCAAAGACGACGTTTCCGGGATACCCGTTTCCATCCCAGCGCTCATGGTGTTCAAGGGCAATGTGAAAGGCCGCTTCGTCAAAATCCGACCGGGGATCGGCAAAAAGCTTTGCACCGAGAAAGGTGTGTTCCTTCATTATTTCAAATTCGTCGATATCAAGCCGGGCCGGCTTTTTAAGGATAACATCGGATATGGCCACTTTTCCCACATCGTGCAGCATGGCAGCCATCCGTAACAGGTCCCTCGTTTTGTCTATTTCCTCTCCTGAAACACCTTTTTTGGTTGCCCATGCCTGGTAAATTTCCGAGGAAAAGGCACCGACCCGATTGACATGGGCGCCTGTCTCCTTGGGGTCACGCATTTCCGCCATGCGCAGCATTCTTAAAATGATGGCGCGGGTCATCTGCGCACGCTCAAGGGCAATAGCTGCCGTGTTGGCAAAGTGCATGATGAAGGGCTCGTCTTCTTCGTGAAAGGGAACAATACTGCCATCATGGCTCTTGGCATTAATGAGCTGCAGTACCCCGAGAATTTCATTCTCCGGATTTTTAAACGGAAATGCGAGTATTGACTTAGACCGGTACTTGGTAACCTCGTCAAACTGTTTGTCAAATGAGAAAGGAACGGTATCCGGCAGACAGTAAACATCGGCAATGTTTACCGTTTTGCCGGTATTAGCAACATAGCCGGCGATTGACTTATTGTTTACCGGAATTGAGAAGGAAGAGTAGATAAGTTTTTTACCCTGGGGCAGTTTAGCCTGGAGCGTTGCATTCTGAGCGTAGCTGAAAAGTAATGTATCGTTGGTCTTGATATAAATTGATCCTGCGTCGGCGTTTACAAACCTTCTTGATTCGGTAAGAATTCTTTCCAGCAGGATATCAACATCCTTGATCTGGGTAATAGCCTGGCCAAGGTTGATTAAATTTGCAAGAATTTCTTTTTCGCTCAGCATACCTGCACAATATCTTTTTTCACGTAGTTTGCCTATATCCTAATGTATATGGTTGTTTCAGGAAAGTGTCAAGTTATTGTTTATAGAAGAACGAACTAGGTGTACAGGCGAAAAAAATCTTTGAACGCTGTGGTGCTGCCTATCATTCATGGACCGATGTAACCGCGTACTGCACGGTCAAAACGCACGGGCCGGACGTATCCGCGTGAGACCGCCCTGGGGCGTGAAGGCCCCGCAGGCGACAAACCGGTATTAAAAAAGCTGTCTTGTCACGGTAGCAAGAACGCAGTTTTAACGAGCCGGCCGGCAGCACGAGGTGGCGGGATGTGGTTGCTTTGCGGCTACGGTGCACCCGTGCGCATGCACCCTTTTATGAAGAATTAGAGAAAATAAATGACCCTAGTCAGATTAAAAACCAAACATAAAAGGAATCAAAAAGCTTTAAATATATGTATATACACTATAAATATATATATGATACTGGAAAAAAAATATAAAAAATGACCCTGTTCATTTTTCTTGACATGGGCTTTTTTTTATATTAGAGTGTGATCATACATGCATGGGAATAAAGAGTTTTTAATCGCAGCACGGTATGTGCTTCCATTACAGCGGCACATACCGAGCGGTACTGAAAAAAGACTGTAACATATACAATAACAACTTATAATCATTTTAAAGGGGAAACATCATGACACTAGCAACCGATTTACGAGAAATTCTTGGGAATGATTCGGTCTTTGACGATGTGGAAACGATTAGAAAATTCTCAAGTGATCAGAGCTTTGTGCAACCACGCAGTCCTGATGTTGTTGCGTTTGCAGAAACAGTTGAGCAGGTGCAGGAGGTTGTCCGGTATGCCAACAAAACCAACACACCAATTGTTCCCTACAGCTCAGGTCTCAATTTTCACGGCGGTACAATTCCGAAAGAGGGCGGTATTGTCCTTAATCTTTCGCGGATGAACAAGATCCTTGAAGTTAATGAAGACAATTGGCACTGTGTTATCGAGCCGGGCGTTACGGCACGGCAGCTCCAGGAAGAGCTGGAAAAGCATCAGCTTCGTGCCATGCTGCCGTATGGTATTCATCCCGACCGGTCCGTGCTGACGAGCTATCTGGAGAGAGAGCCAACGGTCGCCGCCGCAAGTTTTGAATACGGCAACGAAATTATCATGGATACCGAGCTTATCCTGCCCAACGGTGACCTTTTTCGCACCGGGCTGTGGTCGTCAGGGATTAAACCCGGGTCTCCCATGGGGCCGGTTCGCGCGATGGTCAACCGGCTGTGGACAGGGGCGCAGGGAACGCTGGGGATCATGACAAAGATGAATATAAAGGTAGAGTATATGCCGCGCAAACGCAAAGTGTTCCTCCTGCAGTTTGATTCGTTTCCTGAGGCAATACAGCCGCTCAAGATGATACAGCGAAAAGAGATCGGCCATGAGTGCTTTCTCATAAACAATTTCAACCTTGCTTCAATGGTGTGTAACGACTGGAAAGTACCCGAAACGTTCCCCACCGAGATGATTGCATCCAAGGAATTCGAGTCGCTCAGAGAAAGTCTGCCGCCATGGATGCTCGTCGTGTGCTCAAACGGCGGGCAGCGCCTGCCTGAAGGAAAAATAGCATATGAAGAAGAAGCAATACATGAAATATGCTCCATGTTTCACATACAGACTTACAGCAACGGCGGAAACCTCCACGAACTGTTTCTTGATGAGATGCTTCACCCCTGGAACAATCTGAAGAAGTTCTGTTACCGCGGTGCCGTGCATGATGTCTGCTTTAAGACCACGCTGAAGCGTGTCCCCGAATTCCAGATGCTCGTTCAGGAGATAATCAATGAGTACAATTATCCGATGCAGGATATCGGCGTGACGGTCATTCCGCTGGAACGGGGCAGGGCAGTGCATTGTATAGCTGATTTTCACTGCGATCCGAACAACCATGCCGAAGTTGAACAGTTGAAAAATATGTGGACGGCGATCAGCAGACGTTATATTGATGACGGCGCATTATTCGACCGGCCCTACGGCGCGTGGGCCGACATGGTGTACAGCCGCGCGGGAACCTATACGCAGAAGCTCAAAGAGATAAAAAGAGAGCTTGATCCAAACAATATACTCAATCCGGGTCATCTTTGTTTCTAACCCTTTCATGGAGGTTACCTATACATGACTTATTATGAAAAAAAACCAGAAAAGAAATTTTTTGAAAAAGAACTGGAGGACTACAGGGACTCCATTTGGGGATGCGCACGGTGTAACTGGTGCCAGAACCAGTGGGGATGGAACATCAAGAGTGCGGAATACTCTGAAATCTGTCCGGCCTTTCATGAGTTCAGGATTTTTCCCTACTCAGGTATGGGAAAGATGCACATGGCACGGGCCATTCTGGAAGGGGACTTCGACTTTGAAGACGCCCCGGAAATGGTGGAGTTTCTGTATAAGTGCACGACCTGCGGTGCCTGTGAGATGAACTGCCAGCGTATGCAGGACAAAGAGCCCCTGCAGGTTAATGAAACGCTGCGCTGGACAATGGTGAAGGAAGGTGTCGGCCCCATGCCCGAGCATAAAGGGCTGATTAAAAGTGTCAAGAACTATGACAACCCTTGGATGCAGCCCAGGACCCAGCGTGACCGGTGGGCACGAAAAATAAAGATCAAGGATGCGAACAAGGAAAAGGTGGAAACCCTGTTTTTTGTGGGGTGCACATCGGCGTTTGACAATACCCAGTGGCACGTTGCACAGAATACGGCAAAAATTCTTGTGCATGCCGGTGTTGATCTGGGCATGCTCGGCAAAAATGAGATATGCTGCGGCAGCCCGGTGGCACGTATCGGTGACCGGGAAACCTTTATTTCCCTTGCAAAGCGCAATATTGAGCAGTTGAATGCTTTGGGGGTAAAGGAGATTGTTACCTTCTGCCCCGGATGCTACCGTGCGATCAAGCACGATTATGCTGAAATTCCCGGTGTCCCGGAAATAAATTTCAAGGTCTATCATACCGCAGAGTATATGGACAAGCTTATCCAGGAAGGAAAACTGAAAATGCCCGGTGAGTTTAAAAAAAGGGTCACCTGGCATGATCCGTGTCACCTTGGACGCCATTGCGGTATTTACGAAGAGCCCCGGCGGGTTCTCACGTCGATTCCGGGAGTTGAGTTCACGGAAATGGAACGTATAAAGGATCAATCATGGTGCTGCGGCGGCGGCGGCGGAGCGCGTACCGCATTTATGGATTTCGCACAGAAAACCGCAACAAAGCGCATTGGTGAAGCAAAGAAGACCGGAGCCGAGGCCATTGTGACCGCCTGTCCGTTCTGTGAGCAAAACATCGGTGATGCTTTGAGCAAGATGGATGATCCTGTTGAACTGTACGACCTGACCGACTTATTAATCAAAGCCCTTGACATAGAATAAAACCCCACATATTCAAGGAGTATCCGCATGAGCACAAAAAAACAAAAAGTAATACAGAAAAAGTTGCCCCGTGAAGTTTTTAACGCACTGAGAAATGTCGTCGGGGAGCAGTGGATATACGAACAAAGATCAGTTGTTGAAACATACAGTAAGCTCTCAATTGAAGGCGGCAGTTTTGTCAAAAAACATGATAAGGACCCCCATGTCCTGCCTGCCGCTGTTGTGCTGCCGTCAACAACCAAAGAGATACAGGCTATTGTAAAAATCTGCAACCGGTACCAGATTCCGTTTATACCGTTCACCAACGGGCAGGTTTTCTGCAATCCTACCAACGAGCAGCCGACGCTCATTATTCATTTTTCACGCATGAATAAGATTATTCGCATTGATACCGAAAACATGAGCGCAACCCTTGAGCCGTATGTTGATTACGGACAGCTCCAGGCGGAAGCCATGAAGCGCGGCTTATGGAACGGGGGAAGTCCCCTGGCAACGACGCTGTGCAAGCTTTCTTCACAGTTCGCATTTGCCGGGCTGTGGCAGACAGACCTGAAGTACGGTCTGTTTAACCGCAATATCATCAGCGTAAAGATGGTTCTTCCCGACGGTGAGATTCTCACCACGGGTTCGCGCTGTATCCCCAGGGCAGGTGATTTCTGGGAATATGGACCGGGTCCCGACCTTATGGGCCTTCAGCGAGCAGGGCTGGGTACCAATGGGATCGTAGCGGAAATAACCGTCAAGCTGCACGCGTGGGTCGGTGAGGAGACATTCCCGGAAATACCAGCGGGACGGCCCAGCCTTGTCGAAGTTCATGAGCCGAAATATGATAATCCTCCTGAACCCCTGAAGAACCATAAGCTCTTCTGGATTGAGTTTGAGGATTTTGAAACCCAGATAAAGGCTATGCGTGAAATAGCGCACTCGGGCATTGCCATAGGCCTTAATGCAACCGGGGTGTACTCCGCCTTTTACTGCTCCCAGACCCAGGCCATGACCGTCGAGCGCTGTGAAAAACATTTTTTTCCTGACTGGAACTGCTACGTGATCCTGGCAAATGTTACCTCAGACAAACAGATCGAACAGGAAGAAAAGGTTCTCAGACAGATAATCGGCGAGGTCGGCGGAACATTTCTATCTGAAGAGTATAAGCCGGAAGTGCTTGAGGCACTGAGCCCGTGGAATTATGACTGCATACGTCATTCAACCGGGTACAGAATGAACCGCAAGTTCTATGCAAATGCCTGGCTGCCTGTCGGACCCATGGATAGTGCCGTCGCAACGTCCCGTGAATGGAAAAAGGCCCTGGAGATGTTCGGTGAATGTGACATTACCGACAGGGGCGGAGCCGATGACACGCCGTTTGTGTACGCGCTTCAGCGGGGGCACTTCTGCCTGTTTGAGACTGATAATTACCCCGACCCCGTGCTTCCGGATGAAATACGCAAGGCCCAGGGATTCGGCATTTACGGCGCGGCAGTGGTGACCAAACAGAACCTTGGTCCCATGCTTATGGCTTTTGTGAATGCCGAGCCCTTTACCACCATGTTTCCCGAAGCGGGTCCCAATTCCCACCTTTTCATGCGCAAGATCAGGAAGGTGTTTGATCCCAACGGTGTGGCGTCGCCCGGCCGGCAGGTGTTTACCGAAGAGGAATGGCAGAAATTTCCGGGTGAAGTAAAACAGGTAGTAAATAAAATGCGCTCACTGCAGGATCTGCCTGCTGTTGAATAAATCCTTGATAATGATAATCACTCATACACGGGTTGCCGGCCATGACGGCAGGCATCCCGTGCCCCCCTCTTAATCAGATTGCCTGCTTCACTCCGGCTGCGTGGCCGGTCACGGCGTGGTGTAGTGCTTCCTGTCACGGAAAAAGTAGAGAATAATAAGAAAAAGCACAATGCCGGAGAATAGTGACGCGAGGTGACTGGTTGTAAGCCAGTAATGAAATTCCAGAGGATTAAATATCTGATCATCGGTAAAGCCGAGAACGATTCTTGCATAGTATCCGGTAAGGCGCCAGACGGCACCGTGCACGAGAACAGCACAAAGAAGTACCAGCCTGCTGAATGTGCCGTGAATAAAGCCAAGCGTGCCGACAACTAGCACGTAGGCAACTGCATCATAGCGGTGAAGGGGCATAAGGCCGACCGTAAGCGCCGCAATAAGCTGCAGGTGCCTGATCTGAACAGGCAAACCGGGCTTTGCCGTCGGTCTGAAAGCCGTGCCTCGTGCAAGCAGAATTACCACAGCGACCCCCACAAAAATACCGCCATAAAAAAGAGCAGGTCCGCCGGCGGCAGCACCGAAAAGGCCGGTAACACAGTCATATTGATTAAGGTCGTTAAACCCCTGCTGCCGGTGAATAGTAAGAGAATGCAGCATGTGTTGGAAAAGAGTATGTGTTGAAGAAGAAACAAGAAGCAGTGCCGTAATAATAACGACAACCGCAGCGCCGGCAAGCACTTTTTTATGTCCGCCGGCAAAAAATACATACAGTATGAAAAAAAAAGACATTTGCGGTTTCAAGGAGGCAAAGAGACATCCCAGGATACACGCAGCAACCAGGCCGCGCTGCCAACCGTATACAAGCAGCATAATACCGAACATCACTAAAAGCGGGGTCTGGCCCTGAAACATTGTTTGCATTACGGAAAAGAGTAAGCAGCACATGGCACAATACATCCATGTACTACGCTTGCGTAACATATCCTTTGAGGCGTATGACATAATGAGCAGCATTAGGATGCAGGATCCGAAGAAAGAAAAAACCGACAGGAGGCGGAAAACAACGCGTGCCGTGTCCCACGGCAGCAGCGACAGCGGAATACCGATAATAAGTATTGCAGGGGGATAGACAAAGGCATGGTTTTTTGTCCGAGGGTCTCCATTAAACTCGCTGATCCACATACGGGAAAAGACTGAAAAGTTGTACGGAGACTCACCCTGAAGCCATGCCTTTCCGGCACTGTACCAAAAGCGGCAGTCATGATCGTACAGCCAGTCATCGTATCTCTGAACATTGCCGAAATACAGCACGACAATGACAGCGCCGGTGCAAAAAATCACTGTCAGGCTGTTTAAGAGAAAAGGGGTCTCACGGGCAGCCATAAGAACCAAGCATACTGTTAATTGTTTGTACCGATGAGGTGAATCAGTATGAACAGCGGTTTATGTATTACTGCACGGTCAGGGATTGACTTCGACTCGGCATATGACCACCACGTAGTGGAGCGCTCCGGGATGCGGTAAAATCCATATGCCCCAGGGAGCCGATGAACGTGCTGTCAGCAGGCGTTATATGCCTGGATGAAGCAATCCATGTTTTGCTGTATTATCCGTTCCGCTTCTTCGAGATCACGTTTGGTTTTGAAATCTGATTCCAGGCTGACAAGTATCCTGTTGAATCGGGAGGGAAGTATGCCCCAGCGCTTTTCATATTCGATACGGGCTATGTTGTATTCCGTTTTTGAAAAATAGTATTTGCCCAGCCGGTTATCAGATGATTTAAAGGGCCAGTTTTCCTTCAGCTTGAAAAACTCTGAAAGAATAGCATGTAACGCGTTATTATGAAACTTATTTATTTTGATGCTTTCGCCGATGCTGTTTTCCACGTGTTCAAAATAATTTTTCACCAGGTCGATGTCGGTAATGATCAGGCCATACAGATACCAGTCGTTTACAGAATGTATAACAGCGCGCTGTTCTGATGTAGTAAGGCAGGAATAGCTCGGGCAAAAGTGTTCGTTGCATATTTTTGTTCCGTAAAAACAATGATCACGAAGTTCGGGGCGGCCCGTTACCGAAGGGTGGAGCATACAGCCCACCTTTTTTCTCGCGGCATCAACAAATCCCAGGAATTCACAGTTATAGATTGTTTCAAAAAGTTTTTTGTTGTGTATCGCACTGTCGCGGATGCTTCTGAGTTTGTCAAGATGTGAAAAATCTTTCTGTGCATGAAAAAGATCAGTTTGTACGTTGAGCAATGTCTGGATGGCCCTGCGGGAATGGTCCGTCCAGTTGTACAGCCCGCAGCACGCGCCGCAGGATTTGCTGCCGTCCGGCTGACACAGGTCTACTGGATGATAGATCGTCATAGTTCATTGTCCCAGAAGCGTTAGCAGTGAGAAAGGGTCTGTTCGCTGATTATTAATTCGTATTCCCCAGTGAAGATGCGGGCCTGTTGAGCGGCCGGTTGAGCCGACAAGACCGATTTTCTGCCCCCCCCTGACCGCATCCCCGGGGGCAACGTGTATTTCAGACAGATGAAAATACATGCTGATAATGCCCACACCATGATCGATAAAAACCGTTTTGCCGGAAAAAAAATGGTCACCGGTCAACATGACAATACCATCACTGGAGGCGATAACCGGTGTTCCGCGGGGAGCGCTCAGGTCGACACCGGTATGGGAATTCCGCGGTTTGTTGTTGAGAATTCTTTTCACACCAAAGGGTGTTGAAACTCTGCCTGACACCGGAATGACAAAGGGCTGCAGCCACAGTTTTTCAGCCGATGTGGTGCTCATTGCTTTCACCACAGAAGCCCTCTCGCGCCTATGGCGTTCAAGGTCCTTCTTGCTTAAGGTTACCTGGGATTCGGGCAGCGTGAGACGCTGTACGGGAAAAACCTTTTTATGGACCGTAAATGCTATGGTCTGTTTTTTTTCAGCTGTGAAGGGTTTTTCCAAACAGAGCGGTATGGTTTTTTTGCCAGGAGGCTCATCGAGATCTATCCCGACCACGGCATGCAATGAACCGGTAGCGGTTTCATAATAGAAGGGGAGGTGCCGACCTTTCCAGGTCGCAGTGACGTGGACATTCCGGTCAGGTGCCGCAACGGTAAGAAGCGCCGATTCACCCTGAGAAAGTGTTGTGGAGCTTATAAAAGCTGCAGGAGAATCCCTTTCAGCATCTGCTAAAACCGGTGAAGCCCACAGCAGCAAAGAGAAAAGAACAACAAGCAGCATACTACGTCGTTTCAGCATATTCACGGGACATTTTTCTGATACCATCATAAACTCCTCGTGGGAAAAAATTGAACTGATCAGTGAACTTTTTGCCGTCAAGTGAAACATCCTTCGGCCGGGCGGCTGCAGACGGCACATCCGCCATAGCGGTCCTTTTTAAAAGGGATTCAGGGAAACTGAAAACAGCGGCAAACATGCGCCCGAATGAATGCCGGTCTATTCTATCGGGGCCTGCGAGATGATAGAGGTCGCCGGGTTTGCCGTTCAGGGCAATAATTTCTATTCCCCTGACCGTATCCTTAACATATGTCGGTGTCCTGTACTGATCATAAAAAAGGGGGACCTTGCTGCCGGCGGAAAGATTATGCAAAAGCCAATCTGAAAATGACCGTGCCGTGCCGCGTCCACGTCCGTATTGCAGGGTAATGCGGACAATGGTGCACGTGTCCGATGCCTTGCGGCAAATAATTTCAGCTTCACGTTTTGTCTTCCCGTAAAAGTTTATCGGAGCGGGATCATCATTTTCAGTATAGTTTCCTTCTTGACCGCTGAACACCATATCGGTAGATACGTAAATGAGCGGGACAGCTCGTTTCATTGCCGCGGTAATGAGATTTTTGGTTCCGTCAACATTAACAGCCCATGCCCGGGAGGGGTCACGTTCGCAGACATCAGGGGAAGACACAGCAGCCGCATGAACAATAAGAGAAGGGCTGCACTGACTTATTGTTTCCACGACATGGTCATGGTCGGTTATGTCAAGCTGTGTCGTACGGCAGTGCTGCAGTGAACAGGGATTGCTGTTGTATGACGCGTGAACATCGAAGCGGCTCCTTAATTGATCACAAAGATGGCAGCCGAGAAATCCGCTTCCCCCTGTTACGAATACGGTACTATTCTGATTAATTTTCCCCATAGTGTTCCCCTGCTAGGTAACATTGAAGGACATAAGATCCTCCGCCAGAACAACGTGTCCGGCAAATTCATTTTTAAGCGGCGTTAAAAGGTCATGGTTGTCACAGGGGGGGTAAAAGTGCGTTAAGACAAGCATTTTGCATAGTGATTCACGTGCGATGGTTCCGGCAAGAGACGGAATTAAGTGCCCTTCGCATTTCATGTGCTCCGGGAAGGAACATTCAAGCAGCAAAAGGTCGGTTTCACGGGCCAGGGTGACAATGTTGTTGCAGTAGTCTGTATCCCCCGAATAAACAATTGATTTCCCATTGCCTTCTTCAAACCGGAGAGCAATGCTGCCTCGGGCATGAGCGACCGGTATGGCTTTTACACATAGGCCGTTAAGGAGCAGAGAACCTTCAGAAAGTTCAGACCAGGCAATGGTGAAATGATCCGGTGTTATATAGCTGCCGTACGCTTTAATAAGATTTTTGTAAAACCGTTTTATGCCCTGGGGGCCGATAACATGAAGGTGCTTGGTGCGGGGCATGTCCTGGGCGTATTTTGACGCAAACAGAAAAGGCGCCAGGTCGGCAGTATGGTCGATGTGAAGATGGCTGTATACAATGGAATCTATCTCGTCCAGCCGTACGCCCTTTTTGGCCAATTGCCTGAGGCTGCCGGGACCGGTATCACAGAGGGCCTTTACCTCGTCTGTTTCGATCAGTATGCAGGGAGATGCTCTTTTGGCTGATGGAACGGCTGTTCCCGATCCCAGTACAGTAAGCTTCATGATACCTTCTCATATGATACATGCCGTGGATGTACTATAGCCATTATACAGAAAGCGTCACATTGAGTAAACCCATTACCGGGTAAAAAAAATAGTATCTGATAAAGAAAAAGTTTATTTAATAAAATTTTTCTTGACAAGAAAAAGCTATTTATTAATTATTTCAGACAAGACGGACCTGTTTAATGGTGACCATGACAAATGCTTCGATAAAGCTGAAAAGAAAAGCGTGAGCGGGTGTAATCATGTATCAGGATGATTTAAAATATACTAAAACCCATGAATGGATTCGCATTTTCAAGAACAGGATTGCACGGGTCGGGGTGACCGACCATGCACAGCAACGATTAGGAAAGGTTCTGTTCGTAGAACTGCCGGAAGTCGACAGCGAGCACGAACAGTTTGATTCTTTCGTGGTTATAGAAGCGGAGGACATGGTCTCTGAAGTATATGCCCCGATCAGCGGGAAAATAATACGTGTCAACGAAGAGCTTGATGAAGACCCGACCATTATAAACCATGATCCACTCGAAGACGGCTGGATTTTGGAAATTGACATTGCAAACGAAGACGAGGTGAGCGGGCTTATGGACCACGAAGCATATCAAAGATATTTAGAGGAGGGAGGAACAGACGAATAACCTGCTTGGCGCACCACTTACCTTAAGAACCCACGCACCATGCCGGCGGCCCATCATTACCCCGTAGCCTGCCATTCAACAGTTATTCAGAAAAACCCACCCAGGTAACAACATCATTAATACTTTCCCTGCTTGAACGAAACTGATTAACAGGAAAGCCGTTGTCAGGATAGCCAAGGCATATGGAGAGCACTGTTTCATGGTCATCTGAAATATTGAGATACGCGTTGATAACGTCTTCATAAAGAAGCGTAAGTGCGACGGCACATGATCCGAGACCACGAGCGTTTGCAGAAAGCATGAGATTTTGGGCGGCCATACCAATATCCATAAGGCGACTTTTAGGAAGAGCTTCATGCATGGTAATAAATACCACAGCAGGAGCATCATAAAATCTAAAGCTCCCGCTTTCGATGAACATGCGGTTTTCTTCTCCCAACTTGTTGATACATGGACGGATTTCCTTGAACAGCATTTTTGTACGGTCGACATATTGGCGTGGTATTGTTTTTCCTTTAGACGGGTCGTAGGTCTTCTTGTTTTTTTTGCGCGCCTGATGTATGCGTTGGCAAAGCTGTTCAAGGCAAGAACCGGTCAGTACATGAAAATGCCACGGCTGCTGGTTTGAGGCGGAGGGGGCCCAGAGGGCATCGGTAAGTATTTCAACAAGCACATCCTGCGGGACCTTTTTCTTGTGAAATCCCCTCGTTGAGGTTCTGTTTCGCAGGGATTCGGAAATATCCATTTTTTAAACTCCTGTGTATGCCATGGTATGAATCTGACACGAACAATAGCAGAAAAACAATAAGAAGCGGGAGGTAACGCTTCAGTAAAAGTAAAGGTCTCGCGCTCGCTAGAGCGCGTGACGGCCGGTATTACTTTTCATCACTTAAGGTTTCGACGAGTTGTGTATAACACTCTTCGACCTCTTCGAGCCTTTTTTCGGTGTTGCTGATAAATATGCCGAGTTCGCCGATATTATCGCGCAGTTCTTCAAAGTCTATCTTCCGCTGCTCAATGGTCTTGGATAGGTCTTTGATCTTGTTAACGAGAAGCTGTGAGGCTGCAACGAAAAATTGGCAATCCTCATAATCAGATTGTATAATGGTTAAAAGTTTTTCTTTAAGATTATTGGATATTTGTGCCATGCGGTCACCTGACGTTTAATACACGGTTGTTCATACGACTGCGTCTGGGTTAAAACGCTTGCTAATTTCCACGTAATAAAATATAACGTTTGGGTGTATATCGCAAGGATAAAATCGGACAGAGGAGGTTATGCTATGTCAGAGATAAAGAGCAGTTATGAAATTGCACTGAAAAAATTAGAAGAAATGGGAGTTGAGGATACGCCGAATCTCAATGAGGAGGACAGGCGCAGGATTGCTGAAATCAAACGGGAGTATGAGTCCAAAATAGCTGAAAAAACGATATTGCTCAAAGATACCCCCGAACTGCCGGATGAGATCAGTTATTTAAAAAGGCAGCGGGACAAAAAAATACAGGATATTTACTCTACCTACAGTTAACTGAATAAAAAAAGGATTTCAGCGTGGATCGCATTGTTATTAACGGAGGAAGACCGCTCAAGGGTGAGGTAAGCGTTAGCGGCGCAAAAAATTCTGCTCTGCCTATTATGGTTGCAACGCTGCTGTGTAACGGACACCATAAGATTTGCGGTGCGCCGCAGCTCAGAGACATACATACCATGAAGAGGCTGCTGGAACATCTGGGGGCTGAGTGTCCCGATTCTCCGGACCTTATCATTTCAACCGAAAAGATTAAATCTATTGAGGCACCGTACGAACTGGTTAAAACCATGAGAGCCTCATTCCTGGTTATAGGACCGCTGGTTGCACGTTTCGGTTCAGCCCGGGTTTCGCTGCCCGGCGGGTGTGCAATCGGGCCACGGCCGGTTGATATGCATATAAAGGGCCTTGAAGCGCTTGGTGTAAAGATTGACATTGATCATGGCTATGTTAATGCAGCGTGTGATCAATTGAGGGGGGCCCATATAACCTTCAATATGCCGACAGTCGGTGCAACCGAGAATATCTTAATGGCTTCCTGCCTTGCAAAGGGCAGAACGGTTATAGAGAACGCAGCTCGGGAGCCTGAGGTTATAGACCTTGCACGGGCTTTGCGTGTCATGGGTGCGCGTATTGACGGTGAGGGCACTGATACCATCGTCATAGAAGGAGTCGAGGAACTCAAACCGCTCACCTATCATGTCATGCCTGACCGAATCGAGGCCGGGACATTAATTGTTGCAGGAGGAATTACCGGTGGGGATATTTGTATAAAAAACTGTCCGGTTCAGTCAATGGGATCAATCATTGATCACATACGAGAGGCTGGTATTGTTATCGACGTGGGCACCGACGAAGTCCGCGTGAAGCGCAATGGGGCACTTAAACCGGTTGATATTATAACCAATCCCTATCCCGGATTTCCCACTGATATGCAGGCACAGGTTATGGCCCTGCTTACCATATCCAACGGCGTATCAATTATTAAAGAGACTATTTTTGAAAACAGGTTTATACATGTTGCCGAACTCGACAGGATGGGGGCCAATATCAAGGTTGAGGGAGATAATGCAATCGTCAAAGGCGTACCCCGGTTAAAGGGGGCGTTAGTTATGGCAACTGATCTGCGCGCGAGCGCCTCCCTTGTGCTTGCCGGTCTTGCTGCTGAGGGGACAACAAAAATTTCCCGCGTGTATCACCTTGATCGGGGTTATGAGAGGCTTGAACGCAAGCTACAGGGTATTGGGGCTGATATTTACCGGGAGCATGCATGAAGGTTGTTCACGGCCCGCAACGGTTATGAAAAAGGAGTGTTATGAAAGTCTTACGAACTGATGATAAAAAGTTTCAAGCCAGATTTGCAGAAATTATCAACAGAGGCTCTGATCTTTCTGCCGAGGTGGAAGAAAATGTCAAAGATATTATACTGCAGGTGAAGGAGGAAGGAGATGCGGCACTGCTCAGGTTAACAGAAAAATTCGACGGACACGGGGCAATAGATGTTTCCCGCGAAGCCGTAGCAGACGCATATACAAAGGTTGATGAAAAACTTCTGGCATCAGCAAAAACAGCCTATCGGAGAATTGAGTCCTTTCACAGAAAACAGATTCAGAACTCATGGAACTATACCGATAAAGGAGGCGAGGTCCTCGGCCAGCTTGTCAGGCCGATTGAGCGCGTGGGTATGTATGTGCCGGGAGGCAAAGCGGTGTATCCTTCTTCAGTGTTAATGAATGCGGTACCCGCACGTGTTGCCGGCGTGCATGAAATAATTATGGTGACGCCGGGGAAAACGCAACACATTGATCCCCTTATACTCATTGCTGCCGACATGTGCGGTATCCAAAAAATTTTCAAAGTAGGCGGCGCGCAGGCTGTCGCCGCTCTTGCATACGGGACGGAAACGATCCCCAAGGTAGACAAAATTGTAGGCCCGGGAAACATATATGTTGCAACAGCAAAGCGTTTCGTATATGGAGATGTTGATATTGATATGATTGCGGGGCCAAGTGAGATACTTATCATTTCCGATGGAACCGGCTCGCCGTCCTGGGCCGCCGCTGACATGCTGTCCCAGGCCGAACACGATGAGATGGCTTCGTCCATACTTATGACCACTGATGAACAGTTTGCCCGCAGTGTGGAATATGAACTGTCACAGCAACTGGAAGAATTGTCTAAAAAGCAGATAGCAAAAAAATCACTTGAGCGTCATGGGGCAATCGTTTTAAGCGAGAGCCTTGAGGAGGCCGTCAAACTGGCTAATGAGGTGGCGCCTGAACACCTTGAGCTTTATGTCAAGAATCCCTGGGACCTGCTTGATACTATAAAAAATGCGGGTGCGGTTTTCCTTGGACATTATACACCTGAGGCTGTGGGGGACTACCTTGCAGGTCCGAATCATGTGCTTCCTACCGGCGGAACCGCGCGGTTTTATTCACCGCTGTCGGTAGATGATTTTATTAAAAAGACGAGCCTTATATCGTTTTCTGAAGATGCACTTTTGTCCGTTGGCGATGATGTTGTGGCCCTTGCACAGGCTGAGGGACTTGACGCACATGAGAAGTCGGTTGCAAAAAGGCTCCATGATATAAGAACGAACCGTTCAAAAGCGTAATTTTTTACAACCGTTACATACCTTCCTATACGGTCCCATGGTACAATGATTCTTGTCAGGGTTTAAATTAAAAGCACATGTGCTCATTAGAAATAATCAGAGATAAAATAAAGGGCAGTGTGGTGCTTGAACAGGCATACAGTGTTTCTCGCGCCGTACCTGCGCAGATTTATCTGGTAGGCGGAACAGTCAGGGACATTCTGCTGGGGTTTTATCGGGGTAAGGATTATGATTTTGTTGTTAAAGACGATTTCGAGCGAACTGTTGAAATTTTTGCCAAAAAGGTACATGGAAAAATAATCACCTGGGATTGTGATCAGAAACGGATAGTTGTCAGGAATAAAAATGGATATGACTGTATTGATTTCTCACGGTGTAAAGGAAAAAACATTGAAGAGGACCTTGAACGAAGAGATTTTACCATTAATGCTATGGCTGTGGATATAAAGCAGCTATTCAGTGATGTAACGTTAGACATTATTGATCCCCTGGGGGCCCGGGATGATATTTCCGCAAAAACAATCAGAGCATGCAGCAGCACCGCATTTGATGAAGATCCCTTAAGAATACTGCGTGCTATCCGCTTTGCGCGACAGTTTGGATTTGCTATCGACAAACAGTCCCGGCATATGATGCATGAAAAGGCAGCCATGATTCAGCATGTTTCCCGGGAACGAATTAAACGGGAGATGTTCACCATACTCCATTTGCCTGATGCATGCACGTCCGTGAAGGAGCTATATGGCTGTTCGGTATTTTCCTTCCTTATCCCGGCTATAACACATTTTATGACCGTATCTCAGGGTGCCCCTCATAAAGACAATGTTCTTAAGCATGCAATAAATACGGTTATGTGTGTATCCATGCTGCTGGATCATTCCGCAACGCTCCATGGTGAATATGAACAGCAAATAGATGATTATTTTAACGACATTATAGAAGAAGGCGTTTCCAGAAGATCACTGCTTATTTTTACAGCATTTTTTCATGACAGCGGGAAAGAGGCAACGAGGGCATATGCAGGAGGTAAGGTAACCTTTCACGGTCACGAACGGGAGGGTGCACGTATAAACAGATCCGTTGCACAATCCCTCGGCCTTGGGAAGCGTGCGCAAAGAATTGTTCAGCAAATTACAGAAAACCACATGCGGATTCTGCAGCTTTCACAGCTTGCATCGATAACACAGAGGGCAAAGATGCGTTTGATGCGTGATATTAAAGGGGTGTCCCTGGAAGTTGCTTTTCTTGCAATCGCGGATGTCCAGGCAACCAGTGATGCTGCTTCATATGAAGTGACAAGGGAAAATGTTACGGAAGTTGCACAACAAATAGTTGCCGCGGTACTGTCAAATCAAGGCGGTATGGAATGCGAGCAGCCGGTAACGGGCAGGGAGGTAATGGAGATACTACATATTCCTGAAGGTCCGGAAATAGGCAGTCTCATTGCTGAAATACAGGACAGGGAGAGATCGGGTCTCCTGCAAAGCAAGCAGGAAGCGCTCAGCTGGATACGGCAAAAAAAAACATGACACACAGGAACCGGTTCGCTTACTGTGTGTATATTCCCCTGTTTGCAAGGGTAAGCAGGGGTCGGTTATGTACCGGCGTGTGCCGTCCCGCCTTGACCTGCTCAAGCAGCGGGATTTACACATAGGCGGGGAGCATCACTTAGTGTAAGCCCGTATGAAGGCATCGCGTGAACGGTCATACGTCCGCTCTACGTCAGGAGGAAAGAGGCAGCCCGGCAGCTCGTCGCGTGATCTATGGTATTGAATACATTCACAGCATTTTCCCCGCTTGGAACAGGAACTATACGTGCAGGAACAGTTTGCAGCATTTTTCTCCATATCACATTCCATCGCCCTATCTCCTTGTAGTAGTTGTAAAGGCGGTTTGCGCGCGGTTTCGGGTGCAGGCGTGAGGCAGCAATGAGTTTCAGACGCGCGTGCTGAAATAAAAAAGGAAGGACATCGTCCTTCCTTTTTTTCACTATTATCGTTTCGAATACTGGAATCTTTTCCGCGCACCTTTAAGGCCGTATTTTTTCCTTTCAATAATGCGGGAATCACGGGTAAGCAGGGAGGCCTTTTTCAGCAGTGCTCTGTACTCCGGATTGATTTGAATGAGGGTGCGTGCGATACCATGCCTGATGGCCTCTGCCTGACCGGTAATGCCGCCGCCATGAACATTGATAAAAATATTGTAATCATTGTTGAATTCAATGAGGGCGAGGGGTTGTTTTACGGCAGTTTTTTTTGTTTCCAGACCATTAAAGAAAACATCTATAGGCTTTTTGTTTACGGTAATGTTACCCTCACCGGGTTCCATCCAGACCCTGGCAATGGATGACTTTCTTCTTCCTGTAGCAAAAAATTTTTTTCCAAACATTGTTTACCTACACACCTTTCACGTCCAAAGTTTGCGGTTGTTGAGCCTGATGTGGATGAGCATTTCCAGTATAAATTTTCAGCTTTTTAATAAGATGACGTCCGAGCCGGTTTTTGGGAAGCATGCCTTTAACTGCATGGTGAAGAATTACTGTCGGCTTTTTTTCCAACAGCACGGCTGCTGACTGAGACCTGATGCCGCCCGGGTATCCGGTATGATGATAGTACAGCTTATCGGCGGTCTTGTTACCGGTCAGTCTGATTTTGTCGGCATTCACAACGATAATAAAGTCGCCGGTATCAACATGGGGAGTATACGTTGGTTTGTGTTTCCCTCTCAGCCTGACTGCTATATTGGTGGCAAGACGTCCGAGCGTTTTACCCTCAGCATCTATTACGTACCAATCGTGAACAACTGATTCTTTCTTAGCGCTATATGTTTTCACCTATTACTCCTTAAATTAAAAAATAAGAATTAATTTTTATAATATATTAAAGAAAAGATGTCAAGCGAAAACTTTATATTGTGGTTTTTTTAGCTCAATTTATGCGCTACACCAGTACTATGACGGCTGTTTTGTGCACCATCACTGCGGTCACCATCATACGGTATACCGGCAGCCTGCTGTGGAATGTAAAAATGATGTAATGTAGAATAGTTATAATCCCTTATGGTGTGCTTACCCCCGTGCTCCGCCACGGTGCAGCAAAGGGAAACTTTCCACGTTTGTGGACATTTTGCCTGCGGTATCTGTCCTTGTAACAAAGCCGGGCTCTTAGGGACCGGCTTTGTTTACTTTACCATAGACAGAAATATATAAAACATGTTAAAAAGGTTAAAAAAAGAAAAAAGAAATTGCACGTATGAAAATGAAGAGCGTTGGTATCATTGCAAAAAAGGGTCCTCCAGAGGTGTCTGAGATTTTATCTCAGCTCATACGCATGCTGTCCGGGCAGGGAATAAAGATTGTTGTTGAACAAAATATTCCGCTGACGGCCGAAAAGGTGCGCAGAGAAGTACTGGATGATATTGCATCGATAGTTGACGTAATAGTTGTTTTCGGCGGCGACGGCACCCTTTTGAGTGTCGCAAGGATTCCTGCAGCAGACACTGTTCCAATAATAGCAGTCAACCTGGGCGGCTTAGGGTTTATTACTGAAATACGCGTAGAGGAAATAGTAACCATAATAGAAAAAGTAACTGCCGGCGACTTTGATATTGACAGAAGAATGATGCTTGATATTACGCTGAATGGTGAAAAGACGGAAAAACGGTCATTTTGCGTGCTCAATGAGGTAGTGGTCAATAAAAGCGCTCTAGCCAGGATGATCGACCTGGAAACGCATGTAAACGGCAACTATCTTAATATGTTTAAAGCAGATGGTCTTATCATTTGCACTCCCACCGGTTCCACCGGTTATTCGCTTTCAGCTGGGGGACCGATAATATACCCGTCACTCAATGTTATCTCGATAACACCGATATGTCCCCATACGTTGACTAACCGCCCGGTTATACTCACTGATAACAGTGTTATTACGGTAACGTTACGTTCTCAAAATGAAGAAGTATATCTTACCATGGACGGTCAGGTTGGTGTTAAAATGGGAGAAGGAGAAACCGTAACGGTTAATAAATCGGACAAGACAATATCGCTGGTAAGGACTCCATTCAGGTCTTATTTTGACATTCTGAAAGAGAAGCTAAAATGGGGAGAACGATGATGGAAGCTCTATTCTATGCTACTTGGTGAAGCTACCATACGTATGCAGTACGCGTCACGTGTCCATGTACCCCAAACAAATTATATATTACAGGATTTTGATTTAACCGCTTGCTATGCTTCAAGAACTGATAGTAAAAAATTTCGCCATAATAGATTCTCTGCACATCAGATTTGAAGAGGGATTGAATATTTTGTCGGGTGAGACCGGTGCCGGGAAATCAATTATTGTGGGTGCCCTGGGCCTTTTGATGGGTGGACGGGCATTTACAGAACTTATACGTACCGAAAAAGAAGAGGCAGTGGTTGAGGCTGTTTTTGACATCAGCACCTGTCCTGATGTCCGCGAAAGGCTCCACCTGTGGGACATTACACCGGATGATCAGCTGTTGATCATACGAAGGAAAATATCACGCAACGGTAAAAGCAGGATATTTATCGGTGAACGTCTTGGGACACTGCAGATGCTTTCACAGATCGGTACTCGATTGATTGACATTTCGGGCCAGTACTCTCAGCAACTGCTGCTTCAAACTGAGCGTCACATTGACATCCTGGACGCAGTGGGAAATACACTGCACGTGCGTGAACAGTATTGCGTTCAGTATAAGGACTACGTGGAGCGGCTGAATGAACTGAAATCGTTGCTCAAGCAAGAGGACGAGAGAATAAAACAGAAGGAACTATGTGCTTTTCAATACGATGAAATAGGAAAAGCAAACCTTTACCAGGGGGAAGAGGAGGAACTGCTTCGAGAAAAAAATATTCTTACCCATGCAAATAATTTGTACGAAAAGACCTTCGGCGGTTATGACGAACTGTATGAACGTGACGGCGCCTGCCTGAGCGTACTTAAAAAAATTGCCAGAGATGTTGCAGATGCGTCTCACATTGACAAAAAGCTTTCCGTTTTAACAAAACAGCTGGAATCTGCAGTGATCAGCCTTGAAGACAGTGCATTTGCACTGCGTGATTATGCCGAAAATATTCAGATGGATCCGGGAAGGCTTGAGATGGTTGAATCACGTCTTGATGAGATCAACCGTTTGAAAAAGAAATACGGCCCATCTATTGAAAAGATTTTACTATTCAAGGATACAATTCAACAACAGATACGTGACATAGAGGGCAATACTCACAAGATAGATCATTTGAGAGAGGAACTCAGCAGCAAGGTTAAACAATTATGGAGTACTGCAGAGCAGCTTTCTGAAAAGCGCACAAACACCGCAATGGAGATAAAAAAACTGGTGGAAAAAGAGCTTGCAAGCATTGGAATGAAAAAAACGAGCTTTTTTACAAAAATAAAAAAACACGAAAGAACGACATATGATGATGTTACCGTAGCATTAAACGGCCTGACTGCTACAGGAAGAGACACTGTTGAGTTTTTTATTACCCCGAATGCCGGTGAGGATCCAAAGCCGCTCTCACGTATTGCATCCGGAGGCGAAATATCACGTATTGTTCTTGCATTAAAAAAAATACTTGCCGGCAATTATCGGGTTGCTACACTTATGTTTGATGAAGTTGATGCCGGTATCGGCGGTGCAGTTGCAGAAGCAGTGGGAGCAAAACTCAAGGAAATTGCACAAAGCCATCAAGTGTTGTGCATAACCCATTTGCCCCAGATAGCCTGTTTTGGTGATCAGCATTATAGCGTAACAAAAGGCATACATGATAGGAGGACCGTGACCCAGGTAGTACTGCTCGATGAACCTGAACGGGTAGAAGAGATTTCACGTATGCTGGGAGGAAGGAAGATATCTGAAAAAACGAGGGATCATGCTCGTGAAATGATGAAAAATGCACAAAAATGCTTATAACGTGATTTGAAAATGATTAGAAAAGCAACAATACATGAAGTAAAAGACATACACGCTCTTTTATCCAATTATGCTATGCAGGGGATATTGCTTGGCCGTTCATTGAGTGATCTGTATGATCAAGTCAGGGATTTCTATGTCTCCATTGAAAAGGAGAACGGAAAGCTTGCCGGTACGTGCGCGCTGCACATATGTTGGGAAGCTATTGCAGAAATACGCTCCCTTGCAGTAAAACAGGAGTACAAGGGCACGGGTATCGGCAAGGAACTTGTAACCGCATGTTTTGAGGAGGCCGCTCAAATCGGCGTTAAAAAGCTTTTTGTCCTGACGTATGTCCCCGATTTTTTTAGGAAGTTCGGATTTCGCTCAGTAGATAAATCAGTTTTACCACATAAAATTTGGGCTGATTGCATTAATTGTATTAAATTTCCCGACTGTGATGAAGAGGCACTGATGGTGGAACTGTAAAACGGCCAGCCCGGCAGCCGTGCTTTCATGAAAAACGGCACTGACCGTTAGTAGGTGTTAGAGCAGGGTTATACAGGTGATTCCCGCAACAATAAGCAGTCCGCCCGCAAGCCTTTCTGTGAATTTTTTTTCTTTAAAAACAAATCTTCCATAGATAATACCGAAAAGAAGGCTCATCCTTTTTACCGATATCATATAGGGGACTTCAACGCGGACGATTGCAGTGAGGTGGCACATGATGGACAGGCCGTAAAAAAGTCCGATGAATACAAAGCTTGTAGTGGTAAAGGCGGTTTTCAAATCCCGTTTTGAAGTATTGGTTATGACAATGGGAAAGAGCACAACGGGAAGCGTCAGGACATAGAAGAGACAAAAGAACAGCGGACTTGAATTCTGGGCACATACTTTCCCCAGTACGGCAGAAATACTGTAGATTGCCGCAACCATTACCATCATAAAGGAGCCCTTTTCCTTATAAACGGCACGTATGGGACCGAGCAAGCCGGCTTTTGTTTTACCCAGATTCAGACAGTAGGCTCCAGATGCGACAAGTACAATACCTATAATACCTGATGAATCAACAGATTCATCCAGAACCACATAGGAAGTAAGTATGAGAAAAAGCGGCGTCAATCCGAGAAAGGGGACCGTTATCGAGAGGGGTGATCGCTTAATTGCTTTTATATAGAGAATAATAGCAGTTATTTCAAGGGGATACAGTACACAAAGTGCTGTCCAGAATGCAGGCTTAACCGGCGGTACTGAGATGAAGGGAAATACGATGATGACGAACGGTGCCGCCCAGACAAGTCTTCCCCAGGCCACAATGTATTCGTTCACATTCCTGAGGGTTTTTTTAGCAAAGGTATCAGAGGTTGCAAGGAAGAGGGCGCACATCAGTGCGTAGAAAAACCAGTCCATCTTCACTCGTTATTTTCGGAATCAGCTGATGGATCGGTGGCATCTTCTATAAATGTATCAGTATACAGGTATCGATCAAAAAGCCTGTTAAACCCTGTCCATTTTGAATCGGAAGACCGCTCTTTTTTTATGCAGCTTGCAAATCCATACATTTTTGCATCGATATCATCCAAATAGCTTAACATGAGCGCTTCAAGGGTTTTAGGGCGTTTGGGAGAACCGAACTCATATTGTCCATGGTGACTCACAATGAGGTGTTTCAGGACAAGAGCAAGATCCTGGGGGAAATCGGGCAGAAGTTTCAGTTTGTCATTAATCAATTCTATACCGAGAATAATATGACCGGAGAGCCTTCCTGCATCGGTATACTCAAAGTTCCTCTCAAAGCACAGTTCCCGGATTTTACCGATATCATGAAGAATGGCGCCTGCAATGAGAAGATCACGGTTAATATTGACGTAATGCTTTGCCATGTCATTGGCCAGTCGGGTAATGTTCAAGGTGTGTTCAAGAAGTCCTCCCAGATAGTCATGGTGGATTGATTTTGCCGCTGGTGCTGTTTTAAAGGCGCACAGGACTGCGTCATCCTTAAAGATGGTCTCAAGCAGCTTCTTTAAATGCATGTTGCCGACACTTTGCACAAAATCCATAAGTTGTTTAAAACATTCTTCAGGATCATGCGATGACGCAGGAAGAAAATCCCGCAGGCGTTCATTTTCACACATGTGCCGCTGAATAAAACTTATGTTAAGCTGCAAGGAGCCCTGATAGAGAACAGAATATGCTTTAGCAGCAACGATATCTCCCTGGTCAAACATGGCTGTCAGCTTATCAGCGTTATCCCACACTCGTGCAGTAACGTCACCTGACTTGTCTGTAAGCGTTACTGAAAGATAGGGCTTCCCGTTCTTGGTGATGCCGTTATTCTTTGTTTTTACAAGAAAAAGCCCGTCAATGTGGTTGTTTTCCTTTATATCTTTGATAAAAATCCCCTTGTCACTCATAATCATACCCTTTTAAATGGTTTGTGTAGCGGTTGTGTACCACTAGCTATCAGCCTCAACCAATAGTTCTTCAATACTTTTCGTATAAAAATGATCAAGTGGTTGTGAATGTAAAAACTTCAGCATTTTTATACAGGCTTCATCCTTGCATGAGTCAAAGTATGTATTTGACAGTGACGCTTCTTCATAAATAATGTCAAAGATATGGGAAAGCTTTATTTTTGAAAGCGGCTTTGCGGGAACAAAACGGTTTTGGTCACCTGCTGATTCAATAAGTATACCGTGCTTGACAAGGGGGCTCATGAATTCGCTGATTATGTGAACAGGAATGGTGAGGTTATCAGCGATTGCGGATTGTGTCGGGGGCTGTTCGTCTTTGAGAAATTTTCTTGATATAAACAGCAGAATCATAAGGGTGATATCTTCCTTTTTGTCACGAACAGGAATGAATTTTTTGAGGGTCTTGCTGTAGAAGTGAAAATTTTGATGAAAATACGTCATTTCGGCACCAAGAAGAAAGACGACCCAGCAAAAGAAAAGCCAGAGCATAAAAAGAGGGATTGCAGCAAGTGAGCCATACACCTTTGGGTAATAAAAAAAGAATTTGCTTGTATACACGGTAAAAGCATACCCGGTCAGCTGCCATATTGCACCTGCTATAACTCCGCCGAACAGCGCTGATTTAAGCCGTACCTTTGTTCCGGGAATTACGTAATAAAGAATTGTTAATGCAATCCAAATAAGAACATATGACAATCTGGAAAACAGATCAAGGTAGATATGCTCCTCAATGAACTTGACAGCTTTAAAACTGTGGAGCGTCGTAACTATGAAAAGAGAAACCGCTACCAGCAGCGGCCCGATGGTCAGTGCAGCCCAATAAACGGCTGCACGTGCGATAATGGAGAGCTTGCTTGAAATAAGCCAAATTTCATTAAGGGCATATTCTATTTCAAATAATAGAAGGAAAACAGAAATGATGAGAACTGCAGAGCCGAAAACACCAATAGTGTGAAAATCTATATTTGCGACAAGGTCATTAATAATTGTGATAACCTTTTCCTGCGCGCCGGGTGCAAGGGTTTTATAAATATACGGCTGAATTATTGTCTGAAATTCAGACAGATAGTCAAAAACACTAAAAAAAATGAAGGAAACACTCAGTAGTGGTATAAGAGAAAAAATTGTTGTAAAGGTAAGAGATGTCGCCCAGAGCACACGCCTTTCAACATAGAATCTTTTAAATGAGAGTGCAAGTATGGAAATATACTTGTTTAAGCGTTTGAATTTGTTAAAAATGTTCATACAACTGCTGAAAAAGGTATTGTATAGTATTGAGACAGCGTAGATTGTAACATATTTTAAGGAGCTCTCCAAAAAGTTTCAAACTTCCCTGAGGAGATGAAATTAAGCGAACTGCAGTTTCTGATTAAGCACAGAGGATGTCTTGCAGCAAAAGATGTAACAGCCGACCCGGTTCAGGCCGACTGCTACAGAGTAGGCCGGTATAAAGAATTTTTTACGGTGCCGGTTCGTCTGATTTCAACCGGAGGGAATCTCCTATGTCATCCGTTTTATTGCCTTCCGCATCATCGCCGCCCTCTTTTGTCTTTTCGTCAATATCATCAAGCTTGATTTTCAGCCTGAGATCATTGGGACTGTCGGCATAGGCCATTGCATTTTCATATGAGATTCTTTCTGCTTTAAAGAGATTAAAAACCGCCTGATCGAAGGTTTGCATTCCTTCACGTGTCCCTGCGTTCATTGCCTCCTTAAGAACATCAATCTGCTTCTTCATGATGAGGTCTTTCACCCGGGATGTATCAATAAGAATTTCTATTGCAGCAGCACGTTTGCCGTCAACGGTGGGTATGAGTCTCTGAGAAATAACGGCCCTGAGGTTTAGGCCCAGCTGAAAAAAGAGCTGGTCATGTTTTTCAGGGGGGAAGAAGTTGATTATCCGCTCCAGGGCCTGGTTTGAATTGTTTGCATGCAGGGTTGAGAGACAGAGATGGCCGGTTTCTGCAAAAGCTACAGCAGCCTCCATGGTCTCCTCGTCGCGGATCTCACCAAGCAGTATGACATCCGGGGCCTGGCGGAGAGTATTTTTCAATGCATGGCGGTATGTCAGCGTATCCATACCGACTTCCCGCTGTGTGACGATACATTTTTTGTGAGGATGGACGTATTCAACCGGATCCTCAATCGTAATGATATGGCCCGTTGTATTGGAGTTTCTGTAATCAATCATTGCAGCAAGGGTGGTTGATTTTCCGGTTCCCGTGCCGCCGACAAGAAGGACAAGACCGCGCTTGGTAAGACTGATGTCCTTTAAAATTTCAGGCAGCCTGAGATCATCAAGTGACGCTATGGTTGTTTCAATCTTACGAAAAACAAGTGCTACGCATCCTCGCTGTCTCAGAATATTGACACGGAATCGTCCGATGTCGGGATAATGAAGAGCCAGGTTCATCTCAAAGGTTTCAGAGAAGGCTGCTTTCTGCTTCTCATTCATGAGTGAGTAGGCGATCTCTTCAGTTTGCTGGGCAGTCAGCCGTTTGTCACCATAGGGCTTCGTCGTGCCCTCCACCCTGAACATGGGGGGGGCTTCAACGGTTATGTACAAGTCCGACGCGTTGGACCTAACCATTACGCTCATGAGATCTTTAATGGTCATTACTATCTCCCTTTACAATAAAAAAAGTTAAGCAGTGATTTCTTTTAACAGCCCCTCAACCTCAGCCGCATCAATTACGCGCTTATTAATGAGCTCCTGCACGGCGGCCTCCATGGTCTGCATGCCGAATTTCTGGCCGGTCTGGATAGAAGAGGGGATTTGTGAAATCTTTCCTTCACGGATGAGGTTGGCGATTGCAGGGGTTCCTATCATGATTTCAAGTGCTGCGACGCGGCCTTTCCCGTCCCTTTTTCTAATAAGTCGCTGAGCAATAACGGCCTGGATTGTATCTGAAAATTGTGTTCTTATCTGTGCCTGCTGACTTGCAGGAAAAACATCAATTATACGGTCTATTGTTTTGGGGGCGCTGCTGGTGTGCAGGGTGCCGAAAACAAGGTGTCCTGTCTCGGCGGCAGTGAGGGCAAGGGAAATGGTGTCAAGATCCCGCATCTCACCGACAAGAATTACATCAGGATCCTCTCGCAGTGCGCTCTTAAGAGCATTTCCGAAACTGTAGGTATGTTCGTTCAATTCGCGCTGGTTGACAAGGCAGCTCTGGGATTGATGGACAAACTCTATGGGATCTTCAATGGTCAGAATATGTTCTTTTCGTTCTCTGTTGATAAGATCAACCATTGCGGCAAGCGTGGTTGATTTACCGCTTCCTGTGGGGCCGGTCACCAGGACAAGCCCTTTTTTGTAGCCTGATATTTTCCTGCAGATCTTAGGCAGGCCGAGCTGCTCAAAAGACAAAATTTTACTTGGTATGGTCCTGAACACAGCCGACTCACCACGCTGCTGAAAAAACACGTTTACTCTGAAGCGGCCGTATTCCTCACCCAGGGACATGGAAAAGTCAAGTTCTTTGTTCTCTTCCAATACTTTTCTCTGACGGTCATTTAAAATGTCGTAGATCATTTTATGTGTCTGGTCCTTGGTCAATGCAGGCGTTTCAACCTTTTTGATTTCACCATGGACGCGCAGCATAGGAGGTTCACCGGCACTGATGTGGATGTCGGAAGCACCGTTTTTAACGGCAAAAATAAGAAGTTCTGAAACGTCCATACCTTACACTCCTTTATCGAATAGGTTAATGTGTGAAGATAGTTGACTGACCCCGGATCGGTAAATTCTTACAACATATTTTATTCACAAAGAAGAAATATCGCAATAAAAAAGTACGACCGGGCAGGAATAACAATAATTGCACCACCGTACAATAAAGCAAATATTGTGTTTACAGCATCTTTTTGTTAGAGTTATATACGCAGCCGATACACAATCCAAAAAAAAGGGCGTATTACGTATGAATGAGTTTTTAGGTACCGGAGATTTAGAAGAACTACAGAATAGGATTGATTATTTTTTTAATGACAGCAGTATATTGAGAGACGCGCTTACCCACAAGTCATATGCAAATGAGATGAACCTCGAAAATGCCTTCGGCAATGAACGCCTTGAATTCTTAGGGGATGCAGTTCTTGAACTTGTTATAAGCCATATTCTTATGGAACGTTTTGCAGACGCTTCTGAAGGAAAGCTTTCACAGATGAGGGCCGCAATCGTTAATAAAGAAGAACTGGCTTCTCTGGCAGCAGGCTGTGATATCGGGCACTATATGCTGCTTGGACGTGGCGAGGATGAGAGCGCCGGACGAAACAAAGAGTCGATTCTGTCAAATATGTATGAGGCCATTGTTGCAGCAGTATACTGTGACGGCGGGTATGAAAAAGTATTTACCGTTATTAAACAACACTTTTCACCGCTCATTGAAAAAGTTGCAGAAAAGGGATTTTCAAAGGACTACAAGAGCAGGCTCCAGGAATACTGTCAGAAAACAGACAATGTAATACCACAATATATTATTGTGACTGAAAAAGGTCCTGATCACGTAAAGATTTTTGAAACCCAGGTGTTTATTAACGATACTGCAGGTGAAAAGGGCAGCGGCAGGAGCAAAAAGGCCGCAGAACAGGATGCTGCTCGAAAAACCCTTGAAAAGTTGCTTGAGGAAACAGTATGAAGCCGATTGTCGCCATTATCGGACGTCCTAATGTAGGTAAATCAACACTCTTTAACGCCATTGCAAAGAAAAATATTGCCATTGTCGATGACCTGCCGGGTGTTACCAGAGACCGCAACTATACTGACGTGAGCTGGGAAAACAATACGTTTACCCTTGTTGATACCGGTGGCTTTGACCCGCTGCTTGAAGATGACCTGTTAGCTCTGGTGCAGGAGCAAGCGCAGATGGCGGTCGAAGAAGCTGACATTATAATCTTTCTCATGGACGCAAAAGACGGTCTCATTCACGGTGATATAGCAATAGCCAGAATACTGCAGCAGACCGACAAGCCGGTTATATTTGTCCTCAACAAAGTGGAAAGCCACACAACAGAGGACGCTGTGGCTGAATTTTACCGTTTAGGCACCGATGACATTGTCACCGTGTCTGCTAAAAACAGACTCGGCATTTCCGATATTATGTACAGGCTGGGTGAACAGTTGCCCAGATACCAACAGATGGAGCAGGAAAAAAATGAAATTGTAGTATCCATTATCGGTCGTCCTAATGTGGGGAAATCATCATTTATCAACAGGCTTATCGGCCGTGAACGGCTGCTTGTCAGCGACCAGGCAGGAACCACCCGTGACGCGGTGGACAGTGTCCTCACCTACAATGGCACCATTTTACGCTTTATAGATACGGCCGGTATCCGCAAAAAGAGCAGGATAAGCTTTCAGCTGGAAAAATACTGCGTTTTACAGGCGCTCAAGAGCATAACACGCTCGACGGTAAGTATCCTGATGCTGGATGCCCAACAGGGAATTACTACTCAGGATGCAAAACTTGCGGCTCAGGTTTACGAGAGAAACAGAGCATGTATTCTCGTAGTTAATAAATGGGACCTTATTGAAAAGAGTACAAAGACGTTCGAAGCGTTCAAGAAAATGGTATATGATGAATTGCCGTTTATGGATTTTGCGCCGATAGTTGTTATTTCAGCGCTTACCGGTCTCCGGGTAAGAAAAATTCTGGATGTTATCCTTGAGATCGGGACACTATATCATAAAAGGATATCAACGTCCCAGTTTAACAGGGAACTGAAGACATTATATGAAAAGAATCCTCCGCCTCGTGGTACACGGGGGCGTCCGAAAATATTTTACGGCTCTCAGGTAGTGTCAGGACCGCCGATTTTCAAGCTCTTTACCAGTAATCCCAAGGAAATACCACAAAACTACAAAAAGTTTCTGGAGCGATCCATCAGGGAGCGTTTTGGTTTTATCGGCAACCCGGTTTGTCTGCAGTTTGTTCACAGAACACGAAACAAAGGATGACGGCGCGCACTGTTCACTGTCCGGCAACATGCATTGTCTGCAAAACTCAGTGCTCCCCACGGGGCCATGGCTCCCGCAGCATTGCGGGGGATGCACAAGGAAATCCCGCTATAGCAGGAACCAAAAACAAAGCCGGTACGTATCTGCATATAGCATTCACGCACCGGGATTTTCACTAGGCGGGGAGCAGCACTTCTATACGCATTTATGAAAGATTATATACTTGCACAAGTTCCTGAGAAAGTTCTTTGATGCCGATTTCCCGTAAAAGCGCACTGCCTATGCGCTGCATGAGGACCATCCTGATCATTTCAGCAGACCTCTTTTTGTCCTTACCAATAACACTGCCGTACTCATGGAGAGAAAAAACCGGAAAATCGGTGGGCAATCCGGTCTTTTGTAATAATCCCACAATGCGTTCATAATCCTCACGACTGCAGAAGTCGGCTTTGTGAGAAAGAAGAGCCGCAGCTGCCATGCCCATGGAAACAGCTTCGCCATGTTTAAAGCTTTTGTAGTTTGTCAGCGTCTCTATGGCATGGCCGATGGTGTGGCCGAAGTTCAACAACGAGCGTACTCCCTTTTCAGTTTCATCTGCTGACGTAATATCCGCTTTGATACCGCAGCATGTTTTTATAGTATGTATCAAAGATTTGTTGTCGAGATTGAGTATGTTCACTATGTGTTTTTCAAGAAATGAAAAAAAAGTCTCATCGCGTATGATACCGTATTTAATAACCTCTGCAAGGCCTGCTCTGAGTTCGCGAGGATCAAGCGTCTTAAGCACATCAGGATCAATGATAACAAGAGACGGCTGATAGAATGAACCGACAAGGTTTTTACCCTCAGGCAGGTTCACCCCTGTTTTTCCGCCGACACTGCTGTCAACCTGGGAGAGCAGTGTGGTGGGGATTTGTATATACGGTACCCCCCTGAGAATAGTTGAGGCAGCAAAACCGGTCATGTCACCCACAACGCCACCGCCCAGGGCAATTACCGGACAGTTACGGTCGATTGTAAAAGAGAGAAGGTCGGTGTACATCTTTTCTATTATGGAAAGACCTTTATACTGCTCACCATCAGGGATAATGATTTCATGGACAGTGAAAGAACAACGCTCAAGGGATTTTTTAAGCGTTGTTAAATACAGGGGGGCAATAGTCTCATTTGTTATGATAGTAGCTTTCTTTTGGAGGGGCAGTTCTGAAATAAGGTTTCCTGCATGATTAAGAAGACCGCTTTCAATGCGTATTGCGTAGCTGCGTTGCCCCAATGAAACGTGGACGGTTTCCATGACATATCCTTAAGAAAAATAGTTAATAATACTATAATTAAAAAAACACAGGACAATGTATTGTCCTGTGTTTTAAAGGTATATACATAGGGTCAACTATTACACGCTAATAGAGCACGAAGAAGTTTAACGGACTGGGCGTTGTATAGTAGCAGCCGGTACCGTCTTCAGAAGGGCTCACGACCCACACACTGTAGAACCCGAAACCCGCAGGTGCTTCAGCAACAATCTTCCAATTTGACCATGAAACAACGTCTGCTTTAATCCACTCTTCAGGATCAGATGGTCCGAAATAGACACCTGCCTCAACGGTAACGCCGGTTTCACCGACGGTAACGAGCTGTGCGGGATCGGGCTTTGACCAGCCGAAGTTATTGCCGAAAATATTTACAACTGTTCCCTGATTACCCAGAGGCGGGATATTGATAATAACTTCCGGACAGACAGTTGAAACGGTAAAATCAACATTATCCTTGCCAGAAACTGTTAGCTCAATAACCTGCATCTCAGGAGCAGCAGAAAAGCCATCTGCCTGTACCATTACAGCATATGTGCCTGCGGTCAGTCCGGTAAAAATATATTGCCCATTTTCATCGGTTGCGGCGGTTGTGGAGCCGGACGGCGTTTCGCCGGTAGTGGTATATACACCATAGGAGACCTGTATGCCTGCGTAGGGAAAGCCGAAAAGGTTGGTTACCTTGCCTGAAATGTACAGCCCTGGTTTTGCCCAAAAATTACGGTCGGTTATATTCTGTCCGGCAACAGTAACCGTATATGATGTAGGTTCAAAGCCGTACCCCTCAAGCTCGGGCTTAATGAAGTATAAGCCGTTGTCATAGCCTATAAAAACAAAATAACCGTTGCTGTCTGTCTGGACAGTACTGATTGGCTCGACAGTGCTGTAATCGTTAAGAAAATTGTATTCATACAATGCAACGGTTACATCCGTGAACGGAGCAGAGTTCTGGTCAAGAATATATCCGGAAATTGAGACGCCGCTGCCGGCTACAAAATTTACACTTGAGACGTTGTTGCCTGCAATGGTAACGGTTTGAGACTCAGGATTAAAATCAAAACCTGCAAGCAAAGGCGTAACCGTATAACTGCCGCTGGTAAGGCCGACAAACGAGTAATTGCCGTTTTCATCGGTTGTGGTGGACTGTGAAACAGCGCCGGTCAGATTGATGGTAACGCCCTGTATTCCTTCGGTTGATCTCACATCGGTAACCGAACCGGATATCTGTGAGCCGAATGTTGCCGTAAAGTCGATATTAACCTTGTCTTTTTGAACATCTGTCGACGAAATGGTTACTACCTGCTCGGAAGGCTCGAACCCATAGCCTGAAAAAGAAGGAGTAACCGTGTATGAGTCAAAGCTCAGCCCTGAAAACGCATACTGGCCGTTTGCGTCGCTTGTCGTAGTAGTCGGGACAATCTTTTCACCGTCCAGGGTAATGGTCACGCCGGACAAAGCAGTACCCGTGGCGTCCTGAACAGTGCCTGAAATTGAAAAGCCGCTAAACCCTTCAAAGTTTATCATTGCATCCTGGCCCTGCTTAATGGTAGCCGTGGCCAGCTCGGGGTTAAAAACATACCCGATCTTTTCAGGGGTAACGGTGTAGGTGTAGTCCTCGACACCGGCAAATTCATAATCACCGTTGGTGTCGGTATAGGTTATCATTTCATCTTCGCTGAACTCGCTGGTGAGCGTCAGCTTAACGGCACGAAGTGGTGTCTTTGTCTGCCCGTCTTCAGACACCAGTTCAATTGAACCGTAAATCCTCGGGCCGTCATAGAAAGCATAAACGCGGCCGTCACTTGCACCAACATACACGGAGTGGCGCTCATCAGCACCGATGGCAGGGGATGATATGATGGAAGCTATAAAACCGGTTGAATTTTGCAGCGGGTCTTCGTCTTCCGGAGGATACTGCCAGAGAACAGGCGTCTCAGGTGCATCTGCGTTGAGGCAGTAGAATCTTCCACCGTTGGAGCCGACAAATACGAGCTTGCCGCCGTCAATGGCGGGGGAGGACTCAATGCGCTCTCCGTCCATTTCGGTGCTGAGATAGATCTGACCATCAGGTGTAATCCTGTACAGAAGAGCACCGGAGGCGATAAAAAACGAGTTGTCTTCAAGCATGGCAGGCGTTGTGTAAATATCATTAAGAGCGCCGAGCTGGAGACCCCAGTTAGCCTGACCGTTGGGTTCAACGCTCCAGATATGAAATTTGGATGACTCATCAGTACAGTCAGCTGCCCAGGTCGTAAAAAATGATACGATAACCGACTGGTCACTGCCGATAACGGGAGATGAAAGAATACCCCCGGGGATACAGAACGTCGGGAACTCCCAGGTCATTTCACCGGTTGAGGAATTAAGGGCAAAAAAGTTTACACTCAAGGGGATTTCAATCAGTTCTCCTTCAACCGTCTCTATTGTGCTGACACCGCTGACGGATTCCTGTGGTTTCCATGCCCCGATATAGACCTGGCCGCTGATGGGATCAATGGCGGGGGAGGACCACGAGGGACCGATCCACTGGCGCCATTTGAGTGACCCGCTGGGATTAAGTGAATAAATATAGCCGTCATTTGATGCAAAGACAATTGCACCGTCAACATCAATGGCAGGGGAAGAAGAAATGGCACCGTTTGTCTGATACGTCCATTTTGGCTCGGGATTCAGTGGATCTATAGTGGTAATATCAAAAGCATACATAGTGCCGTCATTTGAGCCGATATACACCACATCATTAATATCAATTGCAGGGGAGCACAACTCGATTGATTCATCAGTTGTATATTTCCACTCCAGGGCGCCCGTCTCGGTATTGATTGCGTAGAAATTCTTATCGGCTGAGCCGATATAGAGAGTGCCGTAGTTGTCGATTGCAGGAGAAGACGTAACCGGACCGTTTGTTACAAAGCTCCATTTCAGCTTTCCAACCTGGGTGCCGAAATTGGTCGACTTGCCGGTGTGGGAAACGTCATGATGGAACATGGGCCATGGTGAGTCGGAAAGCAGGGGGGCGGCGGAACCGATGGAAGCGCTGAAATCAATGTTCGATTTGTTGGGTTCAGCATCTTCGGGGGATATGATCACCGTATTTTTTTGGGGCGTAAAATTATAACCTGAAAGGTATGGTGTTATAGTAAATGTGCCAAAGCTCAAGCCGGTAAACTCATAATATCCGCTTGCATTGGAAAAAACCGTTACTGATTCAACGAGATCTTCACCGGCAAGGATTATGCGCACATCCGGAATACCGGCAGTACCGGCAATATTTCGTATGGTACCGCTGATGGCGAAACCGACATCCTGGGAAATGATAAAATCAATGTCTGGAACATCATTGTCATTAGAAACGACAACAGCCTCTGATTCAGGACTGAACGCAAAGCCGAGCTTTGAGGGCGTTATGGTATAGGTGCCGTTTTCAAGACTGTTGAACTCATAGTAGCCGTTAGTGTCGGTATAGGCGGTCTGCTCGATTTCACCGGTAAGAACATTTTTCAGCGCAACAGGAATGTCACGGGACGGAACAGAGAATGCATCGACAATAGTTCCTGAGATGCGCGGGCCGTCATAAAACGCATAGAGGAAGCCGTCTGTTGCACCGACATACACTGAATGATGATCATCATCGCCGATTGCGGGCGAGGAAATAAGTGAGGCTGTCGACCCATCGGCATTTTTCAAGGTGACGGTGCCGTCCGGATACTCCCAGACAAGGGGGGCTTCCGGCGCGTCAGCTGAAATGCAGTAAAATTTCCCGCCGTTAGAACCGAAAAAGATAAATTTACGACCATCTATGGATGGTGATGATTCGATACGCTCCCCAACGGTCAACAGCTCAAAATAGCTGGTAAAGTCAGGCAGAAGACGCATCATGGTATTGCCCACGCCCACAAAGATTGAACTGTCTTCAATCATTGCCGGTGTGCTGTAAATGTCCGCGCCGTTTATCAGTTCAAGGCGCCATGTCGGCTCATAATAGTCATGCTGATATTCAAGGGAACCGTTATCAAAATAGTGCGGCGGGGCTTCCTGCATGGCACTCAGCTGGGCAGCATTAACCGGGGGGAGATTGAAAATATTATAGTCATACAGGGTAAAGTCACACGGTAGCTGATTATCTGCAGACATGAGAAAGGATACGATAATTGAGTGATCGGGGCTTAGTACCGGTGATGATAGAATGCCGCCGGGTGTACAGAAATCATAGGGGTCACCGGGGAAGTCCCAGACAATTTGACCAGTATCAGCGTCGATTGCAAAAAAGTTTACCTGAGCGGGCTGATATCGCGGACGGCCCGGATCATAGTAGTAGCTGGACGACCATGCATACTGATAAACATACAGGTTTACCAGGGATTCCTGGGGCTTAAAAGAGCCTATATAGACCATTCTGTCGGCAACAGAACTGTCCAAATGATTGGTATCGATGGTAGGAGAGCACCAGGAAGAACCGATATAGGGCGGATTTGCCCATTTAGCCGTTCCGTTAGGATTAACAGCGTACAGGAATCCATCATTTGAGGAAAAAATGATGGTACCGTCAACGTCGATGGACGGAGACGAAGAGATAGCGCCGCCGGTCTGGAATGTCCAGTCGGGCTGGACATTGTCGGGATCAGCTATATTATTGGTGTCAAAAGCATACAGCTTGCCGTCATTACAGCCAACATAAATAATGCCGTTTTCATCAAGTGCCGGGGTGCTCAGCTCAATGGCGGCTCCGGTTTGGTATTTCCATTGGAGCACGCCGGTTTCAGTATCAATGGCATAAAAGTAGTTGTCGGCCGAGCCTATATAGACGATACCGTTGTTGTCGATTATAGGAGAAGAGGTAATGGGGCCGCGGGTAGAATAGCGCCATTTTAACTTGCCGTACTGCGTACCGAAATTTGATGTTTTTCCACGATGCTGGATGTCATAGTGAAACATCGGCCAAGGTGAATCGGCAACTTGGGACACAACAGTTGACGGCAAGACGAGTACATAGAGAATCAATAATAGGGACGTAATGATATTTTTTTTTAACATGGATGTATCTCCATTTAAAAAACAGCTTTTCATATAACGCAATAAATGAAAAAATTCCAGCGACTTATACGGTTACCTGCCTTTTATATACAGATGTGTTTATTAATTATAGACGTTTTTGAATAGAATATTTGCCAAATATCAATAAAAAAAGAAAAAAATACGTATGTATATACAAAAAATTGTTTTACGCTCCCTCGTTGTGCATTACCGGTGCGCTTTGTGCCTGATTAAAAAAACTGTCCATTAAAACCTTTATACCTTCATGAACAGCCTTATCAAACATTTCTTTGGGGTGTGTTTCTTTATAGGCAAAATAACTCTTGGGTGTGTATTCTATCTCGACCCTGTTCGACCAGAGGACATTACCGGTCCTGGCGTCCTGGGCATAAATTCTGACCTGAACAACAGCAGAGCGTTTAGCCTTTTTGGGATGCTGGGCAGCAAGCCAGCCGGCGGCGGCACCGATTCCAGCACCTTCAAGAGCACTGTCTTCATGGTCCCTGTCGCTTTTTGTTACCCGTTGTGAAATAAGACTGTTTGAAATGGAAGAAATATGGGACGTCTTTGTGTTTATAATCTGATTTCCGATCATATACCCCATGGCGCCGCCGATAAGGATACTCTCTATATCCTCAAGATCGTCTTCATACCCGTAGGAACCGGTTGCACCGAAAAAAAGATCCTTGACGGAATCTATGACTACCGGAACAACACCGCGGTAAAGAGGATTGATGGTGCCGACATCTTTATATCCGAAATCGATAATCCTTCCTCTGATAACCATCTCAGCACCGAGTATCTGACCGAATTCAATCATCTTATCCTTGGTAAGCCCTACGGTAGCCCCCTGAAGTATGGGTGAATGGGAGGAAGACTGTGTTTTTTTCTTCCTTTTATCCCTGTTGATCATCTTGATTATTTCATTCGACATTGTCGGGCTATGCGTAAAGTTGGCAAGTTCATATTCAGGCGTGCCGATCTTGTTGAAATTTTCTTCTTCTTCTGCAAATGTTCCATGGATGAGATATTTCTCTTTGTCAATCGGGCGTATTATGTCGTTGTCGACAAGCAGCGTATTGACATCTTCCTGAACAACTACAGAAATGCCGTGGGCAACCAGATGATCGGTTATTTCTTCAACAATTCTAATATTGCCGCCCCACGCATTGATGCCCATATGGTCCTGCTGGTGGGAATAGTCGGCGAAAGGGAAAACGGCAACGGTTTTAATCCCTGAGAGAACGACGGTATTTTCCTCGGGAACATATTTGACATTGGGGGTCGGAGAAGGTGAGATGGTGTTATTGATGATCGCCCCCCCGCATCCGAAGAGCATTAAAGCCGACAGTGTTATAAAAGCTAAACGATAGATCTGTTTTTTCATTGCAGTTAGACCTCCTTAATATTTAAAAATCAATAATGTGCATTGTTAGGTAGCATTAGAACCTTCAACGATAGTTACGGTAATAAAGACCAGCAGCTCGGTAAGCTGCTGCTCGGTTTTTTCATTTCTAAACAGGCGACCAAGGTAGGGAAGATCACCAAACACAGGAACCTTGCTTACATTTTCAGACTCTGTTGTTTCATATATGCCGCCGATAACCGCAGTCTTGCCGCTTTCTATGAGCAGGTCGGTTTCAACTTCGCGAATGTCTATTCCCGGCTCATTGCCGGCGCCGGTCTGAGAGGACTTTTGGTTTTTGGTGACATACACATGAAGGCTTATTGTGTTTGCCGGAGTTATTTTCGGGGTCACCTTAAGTTCAATGACAGCGTCTTTGAACTCAGTTGACGTCACCCCCTCTTCGCTTAGTTTTAAATAGGGGAGGGCAACACCCTGCTTGATTCTTGCTTCTTTGTTATCAAGGCCGAGAATTTTCGGATTGGAAACGATCTTAATCTTGTCATCACTTTCCATGGCTGAGAGCTGTACATCAACGGAATACTTATCTTTAATATAGCCGAAGAGGAAACCGCCGTAAGACGGGCCGAGAAGATTAACCGCGGCAGTATCCGAGCCGCCTGCTGCAGAACCCTGAAGGGAAATATCCGCACCGCCATCGGCCTTGCCGCCGTCTTCGGTGGTATTGTACGTGCCGCCCCATTTAATGCCCAGTTCTTTTACAATGCTTGGATTGGACTGGACAATTTTTGCCTCTATGAGTACCTGGCGGGTCGGGACATCCTGTTCCTTAACAAGTTTTTCAGCTTTTAAAACCTTATCGGGAATATCCTGTATGGTTATCTTGTTCGTAAGATCAAATGAATTTATACTGCCCCGGGGACTTAAGATATTCAGCTTTTTTATAAATGAGGAAAGTTTGCTTGCCTTGGCATAGCTGACATCAATGGTTTTGGTAACAAGATCTTCAAGGTTTTCCTGTGATTCTTTGGCCTGAAGTTTCTCGAGGTTTATCTTTTTTATCCTCTCCCTGGTTTCAATGCGCATAATATTTTTGGTGGTGATTTTACCAAGGTTGTTGGTCTCAAGAATTATGTCGAGCACTTCATCCCAGGGGATGTTTTCGAGCTTAAGGGTAACTTTACCGGAAACATTTTCACTGACAATTATATTAAGGCCGCTGATATCGGAAATAAGACGAAAAACGTTTTTAATATCGGCATCTTTAAAGTCAAGTGATATCTTCTCGCCGGTATATCGATCGGCTTGTTTTTCTTCACCAGCTGATGGTTCGGCGGCTTCAGATTCTACGGACTGTTCTGTAACAGGGGCGTTTGATTCGGGTTTCTTCTTTTCGGATGAAAGGTTTACCTGAATACGGTTTTCCTGCTGTGCAATCTGGTACAGAGGGAACCGGGTGCCGGTAAAGTCGGTAACAATGCGAACCATGTCTTTGTTTTGTCCGACTCTGATACGTTCGACAAAAGCATCATCAACAGGGAAAGACGTTTTCTCAAGGGTGCTTTCAGCCTTGGGTATATCGATGACCAGGCGGTTCGGCTTTTTTAGTGTATTTGAAAAGTACTTTTTTATATCATTATCAGCAGTAATAACAATGTGGCGTTGTGGTTTCTGCATAAAGCTGACATCATTGATGCGAACCACAGAGGTGTCCTGTTGAACGGTAGACTTTTTAGCGGTAAGATTTATCAGCAATGAATTGGTTACATTTTTAGCTGTATAGGTTACCGGTTTGTTGAGGCCGATTTCAAGACGTAAAAAATTCTTGCCGTCATACTGTTTCTGCTGCGGCTCGATTGTATTGATAAGTTTGTTGTGTATGGTTATGCCGGACAGTCCTTTTTCTGCGGTGGTTGAAGGAAGATCTATGACAAGTCGTTCCGGGTTGCTCAGTTTGAAAACGGTATAGGTGGGCTGTTTGTCTGCAATGATCGAGAGGCTGCATCCCGTATCCGTTTCGACTGCTGTAATGTTTTTCAGCGTTACCAAAAAAGGAGATGTCGATTCCTGCTGAGACGGCGTGATATTGCTTGCGGACACCCAGGCAACGCTTAACAGTAGACATGCAGCAGCAAAACAGGTAATACCAAGTATAATTTTTTGAGGCTTCATGATTTTCCTCTATTCCTTATGTTCAATTATTAAACTTGAAATACGCGGGACAAGTTCTCCGACATCGTTATATATTTTTTCTTCTATAATAACTTCATCGTTGGTTATTTTCTTTATAATTCCTTCATTTTTTCCGACCAGGACACCCTTTTTAACAATATAGCCATTGCCGGCGGAATCTTCCAAAAGAGCACACGAAGCACCCTGTTTATTTATAATGGCGACCAGATGAAGTGAACCGAGTTCGTATTTCTGCAAAGGGGTTTCAGGAACTTTCTTTTTCCTTTCATGAGGCAGGCCGGTTTGTTGCGGACGCGGGGCTTCTTCTACTATAAGGGGTAGAAATGGGTCCGGCTTACCGGCAGCATCATAGCTGTATTGCTTCTTTGCTGTCGCGTTATCCGCAGCCTGCTTGACCTCTATTTTCTTCTTTTTCTTCTTTTTCTTCTTCTTAACGACTTTCTTTTTCTGAACCGTCTGTTGGGGTTCGTCCTGCGTTCCGCAGTTTATCCCGGAAAGAAGGAACGAGCACAAAAGAAAGATAAAACCGGTCAGCCTGAAAAAGGAAGAAATTCTCATATTATTTCCTCCTTCTCTTTTTCTTGCCTTTTTTTGCACGCGCTTGCTCTTTCTCTACAAATTTAAAGGTAACGGCCTGAAATTTTGCATCAACATCACTGAGATCCTCACCCTTCTTCCTGCCCTTCTTTGATTTAATTTCAATATCCGAAATATTAACAATCCTGCTCAGTTTTGACACACGATCAAAGAAGTACCCAAGATTATGGTATTTACCCCGTACCTGCATTTTTACCGGAATGTCAGCGTAAAAACCCTTGACCATTTCCTTCTTTGGCTCAAACAGCAGTATCTGAAGGCCGGCATCCTGAGCGAGCGTTGAGATATTGGAAAGCAGGCTCGGAATTTCCCGTGATTCCGGAAGAAGTTTAAGTGTTTCTGCGAATTTTGTCTGCAGCTCTTTTACCTCAAGTTTAAATTTAGGCAGATTGGCAAGAACTTTCAGCTGCTGGTTGTGCTGTGCTTGAAGTTTTGTCAACTCCTCACGTTTTCCCTTAAGGGTCTCGGTATTGGGCAGGTAACTGAAATAGATATACGCCCCGATAATTGCGGCCACAACGCCGCACAAAATCAGAATTTTTTGATTTGTGGGCAGTTTAAGTATTTGATCAACTGTTAAGTCTGGCATTTTTTTAACCGGTTAGTGCCACACAGCAGCCGACTTGTAAACTGGACGCCAGGTGCACATAGTAAGATGTTAAATGATTAGGATTTTGAGGGCTTTTTCCTCTTTTTCTTCTTTTTATCTTTTGCGCCCTTTTCCTGTTCGGGTTTTTTCGGTTCATACGTAATGCTTGACGTAAGGATAAAATCCTTCAGCTGGACGCCCTTTGTACCGGTTTTTTTATCGGACTTAATTTTTTTCAAATCAACATTGTTGAAATATTCTGATTTATTGAGATTCAGCATGTAATTTGAAATTGAAATATTGTCTATTGATTTACCACCTATTTCAAGCCCCATTCCTTTTTGCTTAATGGTGTGCAGCCACAGGTTGCCGGGAAGATTCATGGCGATTTCATCAAGCAGATGCACCGGACCGCTTTTGCCTTTCTGAAGCTGCTGTATGATGTCCATTTTTTTATTAAGCTTCTCTTTTTGCTTCTTGAATTTGTCAATCTCTTTCAGCTGTACAGCACTTTGTTCAATTTTTTGTTTTACATCGACAATTTCACGGTCGGCGGCGGAGAGTTTTGAACTCATGGTATACCACATGACCCCGACAACAATCAGCGCAAGCAGAACCGGGCCCGCTGCTATGATAAGCTGTTGGATAAGAAGCTCTTTTTTCCTTTGTGCACGGTAAGGGATAAGGTTGATTTTTATCATAATGCGTTAGTCTCCAATTTTTCTTGAGGCTAAGCCGGTTGCTATAGCAGATAAGAGTGAAATCTCTTTTATATATTCGGGATCAAAGGTGTTCTTATCATATTTAATCGTTTTAAACGGGTCGGTAAATTCTACATTGACACTGACCGACTCCTCAATGATTTCTTTAAGCCCCTTTGTTTTGGAAGCGCCGCCGCTCAGGTAGATATGGTTTATCTCCGAATAGTTGGATCCGGTAAAGAAATCAAGTGTTCTTTGGATTTCACGGGCAATTGAGGTTGCGCTTTTTGAAATAATTTCATCAAGGGCCTCTTGATTGATGCCCTCTATTACCTCACCCGATTTTAAGATATCCGCCTCTTCAAAGCTTAACGACAGTTCTTTTTGAAGTTCTTCGGTTATTTGATTTCCACCAAGAAACACATCACGGTTGAAAATAGAGGTGTCATTCTTTATGATATTTATATTGGTAATGCTCGCCCCTATATCAACCAGGGCAATTATCTCATTTTCCTCAACCGAGTAATTGATATTGAACATGTTTTCAAGTGCAAAGACATCGATATCTACAATACAGGGCTTTATTCCGGCAATGCTTAACGCATCGGTATATTCGGTTACCATCTGTTTTTTTGCTGCCACCAGCATGACATCCATCTGCTCTTCGCTTTCTTCATTCACACCCAAAATCTGAAAATCTATATTCACCTCATCAAGGTCAAACGGGATATACTGTTCGGATTCTGCTTCTATCATGGGCTCAAGGGCATCTTCCGTCATAAGGGGAAGTGTTATCTTTTTTATAATAACAGGATGTCCCGATACAGAAAAAGATATGTTTTTATTGGTTATTTTCAGGTTGCTGATGAGGGTCTTGACGGCCTGAATAAGAGGATCGGCATTTATGATAACCCCGTTAACTATTGTCTCTTTCGGCAGCTGTGCAATTCCAAAGTTTTTGAGCTTGTAGGTTCCTTTTGTTTCTTCAAGTTCTACCAGCTTTATGGAACTTGTTCCGATATCAAGACCGAGTAAGCTTTTTGGTGGGAATAGCTGCATGTGATCACCATAAATATCTTAAGTAAATCCTTTATATTTTATACTTAAAATAATAAATAAATTATTAAATGTCAATAAATTTACTCTTTGTTATCATTTTTTTCTGCATGGTAGATTAATTCGTTTTCTTTAACAAGTCCCAATTCCTTTCGGGCCAGTGATTCTATATACTTCATATCTTTTTTGAGAAGTGTAATCTCTTCCTGCAGTTCCTTGTTTTCTGCCTGCAGCCTGTTATTGAACTGTTCTATCTCTTCACATTTATCCTGCAACTGATATAAATATAAAAGTCCCCTTTGTCCGAATATGGTTATAACAACCATAAAGGTGAAAATTATCAGAATAATTAATGTTATTATCACTTTTTTCATCGGCAAGAACAGAGCAAGATTGAGCTTTTTTTTAAATCCTGTTATTTTTTTTGTAATAGAAACTTTTTTAAAAAAAATTATATTACATGTACCTAAAAACAAAAGTAAGCAGGTTTTCTCACATGATTGTTGGCTGTTTCGATCCCGGTGTTACGTGCTGCTGTGACGCGTTGCCTGTTACCGAAGATGTATTGCACTACCACTCAGCATGCGTTCTAAAAATGGTTGTAGGATGACTGGACTGCAATGGAAATCTTATCAAAACCAGACGTCTTGCAGGTGTCCATAACTCTGACCACCGTGCCGTGATCAACTGCTTCATCGGCCTCAAGAACTATCGTGCCGGCAGGCAGCTGAGAATGTATCTTTTTAAGCTCACCGTAGAGTTCGGGAAAGCCGGGTAGCTTTTTTTTATTAAGATACAGCCCGGCGTCCTGTGTAACCTGAATTCTTATCTGCGTGGTCTTTATAGGTGCCTGGGGCGTTGACGCCTTGGGCAGATTTATGTGCATTGATGCGGGGGTGATAAAATTGAGTGACAGTGCAAAGAATATAAGCAGGTTAAACACGGTATCAACGATCGGTGTAATATCAAGATGTATATTTTTTCGCTGTTTCTTCTTGAATTCCATCGTTAAATGACGTGTGTACCTCCCGAATGCATTGTAAATTTAAATAAATATGCAAGCAGCAGTAAACAGGCGGTGCAGAAGGGGGGGGCGCACAGTGCTAGTGCTCCCTTTCCTTGAGCAGTTCCACCATTCTCATACAAAATTCTTCCATTTCAAGGATAAGGCCGTCTGACTTGCCGGAAATATATCGGTAAAAAATGAGTGTCGGTATCGCAACACTAAGACCCGCGCTTGTTGTATACAGGGCTTCAGAAATGCCACCGGCAAGTATCGACGGATTAACAACTTTTTGGAGTGATATAACCCCAAAAATTTTTATCATGCCGGCTATGGTTCCCAGAAGTCCGAGCAGCGTGCTGACGCTCGCAATCGTTGAGAGGCTTTCAACATATTTATCAAGATAGGCGGCCTCCCGTTTCCCCACCTCTTCAATAATCTCTTTTATTTCTTCTCTTCTTTTCCCATAATTCTGAATGCCTTTCATCAGAATTCGAGCAATAGGGCTCTGTGAAGCTTTGCAGAGATCAATGGATTCAGCGATTTTTTCAGCACGCAGGAGATGTTCAATTTCAATAATTACATTGTGTGGCAGGACTTTTCTTTTCTGAAGGGCCCAGAGCCTTTCAAAGAAGATGGTAAGGGAAAGTATCGAACACAAAAGAATGGGAAACATGAAGAAGCCGCCTTTTAGGAAATAATCAAACATAATGTTGTCAGTCATAGGTCATATATCCTGAAATAAAAGACTGATTGCAATGAGGCAGCTTCAAAGCGTTATACCATGGAAAGCACTGGTGTGCTTTCCATGGTAAGTATACTATCTGTTAACGTTCTATAATGAGAGCATGTCCCATGCCGCCGCCGATGCACAAGGTCGCGACACCACGTTTGGCATTTATTCGTTTCATTTCATAGAGCATGGTTACCAGTATACGGGCTCCGCTGGCACCAATGGGATGGCCCAGTGCGATAGCGCCACCGTGATGATTGACCTTGGACGGATCAATTCCCAGTTCTCTGATGCAGCAAAGCGCCTGGGAAGCGAACGCTTCATTAAGTTCCCAGTAGTCAATATCATCAACTTTCAAACCTGCTTTATCAAGTGCCTTATTGACTGCCGGGATAGGGCCCATGCCCATAAAAGCGGGATCAACGCCGCCTGATGCGTATGCGATTACGGTCCCCATTGATTCCTTTCCAAGCTGCTGTGCCGCGGTTTCCGACATTACAACAAATGCGCCGGCCCCATCGTTAATACCTGAAGCATTGCCTGCGGTTACCGTACCGTCCTTCTTAAATGCAGGGCGGACCTTTGATAATTTTTCAATGGTTGATCCAAAGGTGGGAAATTCATCGGTGTCGAAAATAAGGGGATCACCCCTGCGCTGGGGAACAGTAACAGGAATGATTTCATCTTTGAACATTCCTGAGGTAATTGCCTTTTCAGCTTTATTCTCACTTTCAACAGAAAATTGGTCCTGCTCCTGGCGTGAAATAGTATACTTTTCGGCAATATTTTCTGCCGTAATGCCCATGTGGTAGTCGTTGAACTTTTCCCAGAGACCGTCGTTGATCATGCAGTCAAGCAGCGTCGCGTTGCCCATTCTGCTGCCCCAGCGTGCACCTGGAACGGCGTAGGGTGCCCAACTCATGTTTTCCTGACCTCCCGCAACCACAATAGTATTATCTTCCGCCTTGATGCTCTGGGCGGCGAGGGCCACTGATTTAAGCCCTGATGCACAGACCTTGTTTATGGTAACGGCAGGTACCTCTTTAGGCAGCCCCGCACCCATCGCCGCCTGGCGGGCAGGGTTCTGTCCCTGTGCGGTTGTCAGTACGTTGCCGAAGATAACCTCATCAACCTGTTCGGGTGCAATTCCGGATCTTTTAACCGCTTCCTTGATCGCAACAGACCCGAGTTCGTATGCAGGAATATCTTTAATCACTCCGCCAAATTTACCGACCGGGGTTCTCACAGCGCTAACAATCACAACTCTTTCCATTATATCTCTCCTTACATTTGATTTAGAGTATTTAAACGTTTCTTATATTATTTTTACGGCAAAAATGTCAAGACATATTAAGCGGTTGTTTACTTGCCTCGCCTATTATTACGTGGTATAGTACAGAACGATAGGCATTAATAATGTGACGATCCGAAAGGAGAAGCGGTATGAGTGATGAGATAATCCTAACCGATGGAAATTTTGAAGAGGAAGTGCTGAAAGCGGACATACCCGTACTTGTTGATTTCTGGGCAGAGTGGTGCGGTCCATGCAAGATGATTGCTCCCACCCTTGAAGAAATTGCTGTTGCCTACAGCGGCAAAGCAAAGGTGGGCAAGGTTAATGTAGATCAAAATCCCGGCCTGGCTGAAAAATACGGTATAAGGGGAATACCAACGCTTATTATTTTTAACAAGGGTGAAATTGGAGAGCAGGTAGTCGGCGTTCAGCCAAAAGAGACGCTGATGCAGTTATTAGATAAGTATCTTAGCTGAAGCCTCGTTCACACAGGAGCGTTTCAAGGTATTCAAAAACCGGTTTTTCCTGGCTGATGTCCAGTGAAATAAACGGGGAGTTATCGTTGATCTGCCGGCATATATTTTCTACAGCAGTCGTGTCTGCAACGGTGCCGGACCTGAGATTGTTGATAATGACATCTGCTTTCTGAAGAGCATTTTGCCTGCTCGGCTTTACGTTTTGTATGTCGGTAAGTCGTTGATCGCAGATGAAGATTGCGAGATCAGGCTTCATGTAGTGCAGAACACTGTTGCCTTCTATCAAAACATTGATGCTCTCAGGTATACGTGAAACGGCCTTGACCAGCGCTTCAGCAAGATGTTCCTCTTGTGATTGAATCCAAACGACCTTTCGGGCGCCCCCGGTCTTTAAACGCCAGGTATCCTTACCGCTGACCATTATTACCGATTCATCATCAGAAACAGCTGTGAACGCATCATTTATGGTTATTTTAATTGCATAGATTTCAGGCACAAGAGAAATTATATGTTCCGACAGCAGTGTCTTGCCGATGCCGGAATGCAGTCCGGAAACGGTTATGATCTTCTTGCCTGCAAGGATGTCTGTAAGAATTGGTGAAGACATAATCCTTATCCACCGATGGCCGACATGTTTCTCAAGCACTTTTTATAGGACGGTTCAAGCACGCTATGGCGCATTGGCTTGGAACGTATGGCCAGGGTTATAATCTCCTTGAGCTTTTCATCGCTGCAACCGCTTCTCAAGGGGGTTCTGAGATCGGTCTCATCATCGGAGAAGAGGCATGTCCGCAGTTTTCCGTCAGCCGTTAGTCTCAGGCGATTACACGTAGCACAGAAATGGTTGCTCAGGGGTGATATAAAGCCGAGTTTTCCCTGTGCGCCCGCTATTTGAAACATCTGGGCAGGACCGCCGTTCTTGTCCGAGGTAAGCGGTATCAGCGTGCCGAATTTTTTAATTTTTTCCTGAATTTCACAATTTGATATGAAGTATTTTTCATCCCAGGCGGTTTTCTTATCGACGGGCATGAATTCAATAAACCGAATATGAACGGGCCTGTCAAGGGTAAGTTTTGCAAAGTCGAGAATTTCGTCGTCGTTAATGCCCCGCATAGATACCACATTAATTTTAATAGGGTCAAAGCCGGCAAGACGTGCCTCCCTGATGCCTGATAAAACCGTGTTGATATCGCCCCCCCGGGTTATGTTTTTATATTTTTCATGATCAAGAGTATCAAGGCTGATGTTGATTCGTTTTATTCCTGCATTTCGCAGCGGCAGAGCTGCTGACTGGAGCAGCACGGCATTGGTGGTCATACTGATGTCCTGTATGCCGGGTATCTCAAACAGTTGGGCAATAAAGTCAATTATTCCTTTTCTGACAAGTGGTTCGCCGCCGGTAATCCTGATTTTCGATATACCTTTCCCGGCAGCCACGCGGGCGATTTTCAGTATTTCTTCATATCTCAGTATATCGTCATGCCCAATCAGTGAAACGCCGTCTTTGGGCATACAGTAAATACAGCGGAGATTACATCGGTCGGTTATCGAAATACGAAGATAATTTATATTCCTGTTGTAGTTGTCAGTGAGCTTGTGCATATGGTTCATTGTTTGCCGGAAGCCCCATGATCCCCACGGGGGGCAAAAGGAAACTTACCGCGTTCGTGGACCTTTGACATAAAAAAAACCGGCTCCTTCTTTTTGGTGAGGATGCCGGATTCAACCTATCTCCTTTCCAAAATCAGGAGGTTTTGCTGTTTCCAGTAAAACCCTATCGGTTATGGCCTCATAGAGTTTGCCTCGGACCCTTTAGAGGGACATAACTCGGAGATTGCCTTTGCACTATAGTGTACTTATTGTCATTTGTCAAGAGCATGTAGACGGCACGGACGCTACGACAGTATGTGCCGTCTGTATATATCTTTTTTATTGTCTTCGCGTGCCGGTGTTTCATAACAGACCAGGCAAATGTCATGATCAGAAATATTTTTAAAAGCGTGTGCAGAGTCCGGAGCGATTTTCAACAGTTCCGGCCTTTCCCCGGAGATGATGACTTCCCGTATTTCTTCCGTGGCGTTATCAATAAAAACAGCTTTGCACGGGCCGGACAAAATAAGCACATATTCGGATGCATGGAGGTGATAGTGATTACCGCGCACCGACCCTGGGCGCAAACAGGGTATATGGATGTTTGTAACGGCACGGTCATTGAGCAGGTGCCCCTGAATGGGCCACGCTACCCAGCCGCGGTCATCCTCGCGAAGGGTGACCTTGATTGTTTCTACATTTTTCATATGTTCTCTTTGCGCTCCTGAAAAAGTGCCTTTCCGGTACGTGCGTAATCATCCAGATGCTTTGCAAAGCTGCCCTGACGAAATCGAAAAACTTTTTTCATGGCGCGTATGTCGCACGTGCTGCCGCCGGTAAAAGCAGAAACAATGCCGCGTGCGTTGTACTTGCCGTTGGTAAGAACGTCAATTACCGAAGCCGCAAAACAGGCAAGCGGCAGCGGGATGAAAACAAAGCGCACTTTTTTTGCAAGAACCCTGCAGAACAGATCCTGAAGCTCAATGAAGCTATATTCTTCTTCGCCGGCTACCTCAATCGTGCTGTATGAAGCAGCAGCATTGTCCAGTGAATCTGCGATACACCAGGCAAGATCCTCAAGCAGTATCGGGCGGACCTTTTCGTGCTTGTTCATGAACATCGGTGCCCAGCCCTTATTTTTAAGACGGTTTCCAAGAAGAAGCGACATGTCGGTGGCAAGTGTTGTTACCCGAAATACGGTATAGTCAATTCCACTGACAAGGAGAAGGTCTTCAACAAGCTTTTTTATTTTTCCATGTTCAAAATTACCGAATTTTGCGAGCCCCCAGTAACTTACAAACACGAATTTTTTTACCCCGGATTGTTTCGCACAGGCAATCAGACAGCGGTTTCCTTCATAATCGTTTTCCCAGAGAGCGGCGACGCGGGGATCTTTGATGATATCCGTTGTGAAGCTGCTGATGACCGTATCGACGCCGCTGAGCGCACTTTCCACGAATTGCTTATCACGAACATCCCCGCACACACGTTCTACGGGCACGGACTGCAGAAAGGATGTGTCGGAAGTTTTTCGAACGACACACCTGAGTTTTTTCCCTTTACGGCATAATTCACGTACTATGGCGCCGCCAAGGCGACCTGGTGCCCCTGCGCATAGAATCATGGTGCAACATCCTGATTTTTGTTGTGCATTGGCGCTGTTTAACCGCTGCCGTTGTGTCAACGATGCATGCAGAGCAGGAGGACATGATGTGACCGGTGAAAACGGCAGCGACCATCATACGTCAAACAATAATCAAACCCAGGCAAAAGTCAACAAGAAAGAGAAGAGCATGTTGCTGCCCGGGGATGCCATAAGGTGGAAAAGACCCCGCCGTGATGGGGTGCGTACATCCTGCCGGCACGATCTCAACATGGCCGTCTGCTGTTCTGCTATCGGGCACATAGCGCGTATTCGCGGAAGAAGAAATGATTGACAATTGAATATCTTTTTTATAATCTTAAAAAACTATATATTTGTTTGTATAGGTTATCAATACGTGCTGTAAAAGCATTACTTATTATTCTAAACTCATTGAAGGAGGATTTTATGGCAGCAAAAGACCCCGTTTTACAGTTTATGGAAGCCCATTGCGAACTGCTCGGAAAAGATATTAAAAAGCTAACCGTTGAGGCGCTGAGATCGCTTTTCGGGCATGTGTATCACATTTGGAGAACATTTAAACCGGCCCTTGGAGAAGAGGTCGGCTTAAAGCTCTATGGCAATGTTTGGGGGGAGCTGGCGAAGCTCGGATTTGCAGGCGCGATGCAGAAATTCGGTCTTAAAGAGGTTAAGGATCTGCCGACCCTGGGCAAAATCGTGCAGGACTGTTTTACCGGTGTTCCCGCATTGTATGTAACGAAACGAAACACCAAAAATGAGCATGTAGGACACGTCCTCTGGTGCGCCAACCCCGGTTATGGTCCTGCTGACAATACGTACTGCCGTCATGACTATTACCGGCAGGAAGTGTATCTGACGTATGTGTATATATGGGCCCTTATCGATGAGGCAAAGAAGAACGGCCTTAAGGATGACGTTCTTGTCGATCTGCCTTCAGGAAGGTGCCGCGACGGCGCCGCCTGTGCGTGCCAGATTATCTTACGGACAAAGGATGCTGACCCTGATCGTCACCTGCCCGAAGTTGAGAACAAATTCATCGATCTTGAGATGGGCAAACAGGAACCCGTCGCATATGTGTTGAAAAAACAGAAAAGGACTTTTGAGGAGCAGGGCCCGGCCACATTTTCCGGATTTTTTGCAGTAGACTTTTTTGCCTGGCTGCAGCTTTTTATGAACGTGAAATCTGACGCTGAAAAAATATACACCGACCTGTGGAAAACCTTTCCTCCCCAGTGGACGAAAGACGCCCGCCTCGATCTTGAAATCGGCAGAGTAGCCACCGCAAAGGAACTTGCCGATGTTATCGCATACTGTCAGAAAAGGAAATATATTGCCTGCAACGTTACCGAAAACGCTGATGGAAGCGCAACGCTGAGCGCAGCGGCAGATCCTTTTGTACAGATTGCAGACATGTTCCAGGCTCCCAAGGAGTATAAAAAGGCTCTGATTGCAATGGATAAAGAGTTCGTTGCAGATGTTCTGAAAGAAACGAAGATGGCCAAAAAGGCAACAATAAAGTTTGTATCCCATCTTGCAAAGGGCGATGAGAAAACTGAAATAAAGGTTAGCGTTAAGTAACGTACTGCCTGCGCTAAAGCGACCTGTGAGGGGGGTTCCGGTGACCCCCCTTTTTTATTTTGTTTAAAAGTGAAAATAGTTTATAATTAACAGTTATAAAAAAATATAAACATTTTTTGCCGGATGCGACGGGTCATGCTGCAATCACCAGCAATGGACAGAGGGATACGGATAATGGGCGGATGTGTGATTATCGGCCTTGCATTGGTGAGTGATGAAATTGATGTCGGTGCGAAGATAACGGTAACGGTCGTTGGACTATACGGTATAATAACAGGCATTTTAAATTTTTGTCCGCTTTACCATTTTATTTTACAGGAAAAGAGGACAACCCGGAAGAAGACCGCAGCGGACGCCGCCCTTAACGCTTATGATCTGAAAACCGTCATTTTTTTCAACGGTCTCAATGATGAAGAGATAGAAAAGGTTGTGTCACTGGGTAGGATAAAGCAGTACTGTCGGGACGAGCATGCTGCGTGCGAGGGGAACCATAAAAAGGTCCTCTCAATAATTCTTTCAGGGCAGTTTAAAACTCTCAAAACAACAGCTCAGGGAGACGCAACAGTAATCGACACTCTTTCTGTCGGTGAGACGTTCGGAGAAGGGTCTTTCTTTGATAGTAGATCTCTGCGCGCATCGATTGTGAGCGCTGCCGACGCAAAAGTACTGGAGATTGATGACGTCGGTTTCTCGCAGCTTATCGAACGCGACCCGTACCTGGGTATAAAAATAATGACCAGATTGATGAGCGTAACAAGCCGACGAATGGAAAGACTCGATGAACAGATTGCATCAATGGGACATTAGGCGTAGTATAACAGACAGTATATACACAGGATGAAAAATAGTTTACACGCCGTTTTTGTGAATAAAGCTTCGTACTGGTTATAAGGGATAATGTGCTTTCGCTTGAATGTTTTTTTGGACTGTAATATATGAAAGGAACACCAACCAAAATATTAGTAGCCGATAACGACAGCAGGAACAGATGCCTGATCGTTGACTATCTTCAAAAGGCAGGCTATGACGTAACAGGCGTAAAGGACGGTGAAGACGCCCTGTCTGTTTTAAACAACCAGGATTATAGCGTGGCGGTGATCGAGAGCACGTTGCCTAAAGCAGACGGTTTTGCGTTTATTGAAAAGACAAAACAAATTAAGCCGGAAATTGCCGTGCTGGTGCTGACGGACAACCCCACGGTGGACACTGCGGTAACGGCAATGAAACTGGGGGCCGAGGATTATATGTGCAAACCGGTTGACCCTGAAGAGATAGGCGTCCAGATTTATAAGGCACTGGAAAAACAGAAATCAAAAAACGGCAGCTATGTGTCACCGCAGCAGCCGGACGACGGGAGTCGATTCGGGGGCATTATCGGAGAAAGCGAACCAATGAGCCGGGTGTTCAGGCTTATGGATAAAGTGGCCGATGACGACAGCACGGTAATTATTTATGGTGAAAGCGGTACCGGCAAAGAACTTATTGCCCGCTCGATGCATTTTAACAGCCGGCGCAACACAAAACCGCTTATTCCCGTAAACTGCGGTGCGATTCCGGAAGAACTGCTTGAAAGCGAACTGTTCGGCCACGAGAAGGGAGCTTTTACCGGTGCTCACAAGGCAAGGATCGGCAGATTTGAACTGGCTGACGGAGGGACGATTTTTCTTGATGAAATCGGAGACATGAGCCCCAACCTCCAGGTAAAAATACTCAGAGTGCTTCAGGAAAGAGAGTTTGAAAGAGTAGGCGGCGTGAGGCCGATCAAAGTCGATATACGCATTATTGCAGCCACACATAGAGATTTGGAAAAGGCGGTAGCTGAGGAAAAATTCAGGCAAGATCTGTATTATCGCCTCAATGTTATTCCCATAGATGTTCCCCCGTTGCGTGAGAGAAAATCCGACATATCTTTGCTCGTAGCACATTTTATAAACCATTTCAACAGAACAAAGGGAAAAAACACCTTGGGGATTAGCGATAATGCTTTCCGGTGTTTTGTAGAATACGATTGGCCCGGCAACGTCAGAGAGCTGCAAAATATCATAGAGCGGCTGGTAACATTGCACGACGGCGGTATGATTGATATGGACGATCTGCCTGCCAAGCTTTTAACAGACGGATCGGAAACCGGGGTTCCCTTTGTAGACATTCCTTCAGAAGGAATGTCTTTTAACACCATGGTAACAAACTTTGAAAAGCAGCTCATCCATCAAGCTCTGAAAAAAACCAGCGGAGTTAAAAACAAGGCGGCACAGCTTCTCAATATGAACAGAACAACCCTTGTGGAAAAAATGAAAAAATTACAGATAAAGTATAACGAATAGTTGCTTACCCTAAACTGCCAGGCCTGGACCATGATGTTAAAAAGAAATCATTCTTTTCGGTACACGTTGGTTGTCTGTGGTGTGATCTTGACACTGCTCTTACAAGTACCGCTCTATGCCCGGGAACGCGATGCAAAAGACGGCGTGAACGGGCTTGTGCCGGGCGGTATTGTTTCGGTTGACGGCAAGTACTGTGTTGTTATCGAAAAGGCAACTCAGAAGCTTTATCTGTACCGTATCGATAATGGAACTATACAGTGCATAAAGGAATTCTCCTGTTCAACCGGACAGAACCACGGAGACAAGCTCAAGAGCGGTGACAAAAAGACTCCTGAAGGGATCTACTACGTAAAAAGAATTTTCCGTGACGACCAGCTGGAGCCCCGTTACGGCGTGATGGCATTTGTTCTTGATTTCCCCAATTTTCTTGATGAAAGGGAAGATAAGGGAGGCAATGGGATCTGGATTCACGGGCTGGACCGCCCGCTGCTGCCCTATGATTCTAAAGGATGCATCGCGTTGAACAATGAAGATATTAAGCAATTGAGCCCATATATCAGACTTTTCAGTACCCCTGTGCTCATTGAAGAAAAAATTGAATACAGGAGCATGCAACATGCAGTTGCAGAAAGACTCTCAGTTGAACGGTTTTTGCAGAAATGGGAGCTCTCCTGGGAAGGGAAAAATCTGGATTCGTTTATGAGCTGCTACTCTCCTGAGAAATTTAGAGACTGGAAAGGATACCGGGAGAACAAGCGATCGATAAACAAACGTTATAAATTTATTGATGTTGCCGTCGACAATATAAATATTGTAAAGCATGATAAAACCATTATCGTAAGTTTTCTGCAGGATTATGAATCCAATGAGTTTATGAGTTTTGGTCACAAGAAGCTCTTTCTTGAAAAAAACAGTAATGACCTTCACATTATCGGTGAACGATGGGCCAGGGTTCCCTTCTTAAACCCAATTAAAGACAGTAAAATTTCCGAGCAGAGAAGAGTTCGCCGATTCCTTAATACATGGAGTGCTTCATGGGAACAGAAGAATAGCACGACATACATGAGTTGTTACTCCCGGGATTTTCATTCCCAGAACATGAACCGGGACCAATGGAAACGCTATAAGGATGAGATAAACCGTCAGAATAAAACCGTAACGGTTTTTGTTGAAAAACCGAAGATTACCATACACAATGATCGGGCTACGGTAACCTACATTCAAAAATATATTTCCGATTCCTATACTGATTACGGGTTGAAGAGATTGAGCCTGCAAAAAGAAAAAGGCGTGTGGAAAATAATTGAAGAGCAATGGGAACATCTTTAACAAGAGGACGCCGGTGACAAACAAACATAACGTTTACAAGGTATTCCTATGGCAAAAGAATTTACCATAATGTTCCTTTCCAAGAAGAGCGGAAGGCATTTTTCCGTTAAGATGAACCTTTTGACAATGATTCTGTTCGCGGTTTTTCTGATCTGTCTCATCTGTATTACGGGGGTTTCTTTTAAGAGCTACATCGATATGTTACAGAAGAATGAATCTTCCAGAAGCCTCGTAAAACAATTGGAAAACGATGTTGAAAAATTAAAAAAAGTCAACAGAGAGGCTTATCTGTACAAGTTATGGGCTGATAGAATTATATATCGCAGGATTAATTTTGAGGACGCAACAGGCAAGGGGACTTCGGGGCTGCCCACCGACACGCTTGACGGAGAAGTCCATGAAGAACCGCTTGAGGATATGCAGTCACTTCTTGACATTGATGAATTTGATGTTACCAGAATCAACCTCGGGCTTGATTTTGAATTTTCCTTTAATCTTATAAACCGCTCTTCTGGCAAACATACACTGGCGGGATATATTTTCGTCGTTGCAAGCAATAATGAGGTAAAGCCCGAAATCTATGAATCATGGCCACGTGTTGAAAACCTGTCAGGAATGCCGAAAGACTTTAAAAAGGGCACCAAGTTTGCTATTCGTTACATGAGAAACGTAAAGGGGAGAATTAACCAGCCTGATATCGGCCCGAAGTTCAACCGTGTTGATCTGATTGCATATTCCGAGGACGGAAACATTATCATGAAGCGCGGTTTTTATATTGAACGTTATTTAAAGGAGAGCCCTTTTGAATAATGGCCAGGCAGCGTCAGAACGTGAAAACAAAAAAAAAAATTCCCCGCGATGTATTGATAATTAAAGCATCCGTCCTGTTAGTCCTGCTTATTGTCGTCCCCTGTGCTGTTTGTGCTTTCCAGCAGCACCATGTCTTTTTTCAGAACACACAGCGCGAGCTTCATGTTTACCGTATTTATGGTGAGGAACCGGGCAAAACATTATTGATAATAGGAGGCATACAGGGTAATGAGCCGGGAGGATACCTCGCTGCTGATCTGTATGTGGAAATGTCTCTGAAGAAGGGTAATCTTATTGTTGTACCGCGTGCAAATTTCAGCTCGATTCTGAGAAATGTCAGAGGCATTAACGGGGATATGAACAGGAAGTTCGTCGACGTTAGTGAGACGGACAACGATGCACAAATTATCGATAAGCTGAAAGAGCTGATAAGCGAAAGTGATTTTCTGCTTAATCTGCATGACGGATCGGGCTTTTACTGCGGGGTGTGGCAGTCAGATTTGAGAAACCCTAAACGATACGGCCAGTCGATCATTGCCGATTGTGAACGGTTTTACTCCCAAAAATATAACAAGGAATTCCATCTCGGCGACATGGCCACCAGGGTCAGTAACAGGGTGAACGCAGAAATCAAGAATGAAGGCCACCATTTCCATTTTAACAATCACAGAACGTCATCCCACGACACACTACATGCAGAGCAGAGAAAATCGGCAACATATTTTGCCGTGACACAGCATGAAATACCGGCGTTTGGTATTGAAACCTCGAAAAGTATCCGGTCTCCCCGGGAGCGTGTTCGCTATCAAACAATGGTCATCAATGCCTTCATGCATGAATTCAATATTATTCCCGAACAGCCGAGCATTGCACTTCCTGATCCCATGATGAAATATCTGATTGCATCGGTAAAAGATCAGGCCCCGCTGGTTGTGTATAACGGTGAAAAACTCTTTATAGAGGAAGGTGATGAGATCAACATCATACATGTAGAGGCAAATTACGACAGGGGAATCACAGCAAATATAATCGGCGCGGGGTCATATAATGATTTGCGCAAAACGCTCCGCATTTCCAAAGAAACAGAGATCATTATTAAGAAAGACAACATGAAGTGCGGTTCTGTACCGATTTCCTTCAGGAAGGGATCACAACAGGTCGTCTCTGCAAAACCCAGGGTTCGATACCTTATTGTAGCGGTCAATAAGCAGAAACGGGCTCTCGTCCCCGACGAGCATGTAACGGTACAAAGAGGCGATGTGCTTGTTATCAGAGATTTGGTTGCGACGTCTCTGAAACACCACAGAGTAAAAGTGAACTTCAAGGGGTTTGTAGGCAACAAGGAGTATAACGACGGTGAAGACAGGGGATACCCCATACACACAGCAAAAGACCTGATGATCAACTACTCCCTGAAAGGCAACGGGAAATGTTATCCGATTGTGATCTCCTTGCGAAAAAAAACCATAGCTTCATTTTTTGTTGATATATCCGATGAACCTGCACAGGCTGCGGGCAGGTAAGGGAAAAGTCCTTGTCCCATTGTCCACCGTAGGAAACCGGTTTTAAGGGGAGCGAAAAGTTTTTCAAACAGATTATATACCACCGTACATAAGCCTTCCTGAACTGCTTTAAACATTTCCTGAGCACCTTGCGAACACCTCTGCCCATCCTACTGATGCTGCAAAACAGTCTTGTCCGACATCCTAAAAACAATGCGTATTATTGGCATGCTCTTTGCCTAATTATCAGGAAGAAAAAAACAAAAAAACGGACAAGAGCACAATAGCCGACTGTTTTTACTCTTTACTACAACATATTGTTCATAAAAACAAACAATACCTCCATATTGTGTCAATATAATGACGGTTACAGGATAATAATTTCAGAAAATAGTTGAACCGGCATGCTGAAAAAGCTTTCACGTATCATCACCGTTATCTGCTTCCTGGGCGTTACCATTGCCGTGGACACCGGTGTCGTATATGCTGCTGAGAAACTCGATCCGTTTAACGCCCGGTTTTTTATTTTACCGGGAAAGGATGGTGTCAGCAGGGACATCCAGGTCAGCCTTGATTTTTCCATACACAATGACGCACAAAAGAAATTAATCGGCAGCAAATTTATCTGTATGGAAGAAATCGACTCAATACGGGTTACCGATGAGAACGGAGCAAGATATCCTTTTACCATCAAGGTATATCCCCGAAAAAGAATATTCTGGGAATATCCGCCGGCCAGAGACGGCAGGAGAAGCGTTAAGATCAGCTTTATAATGCGTGATGCGATAAAGCGTGATGGTGACACATATGCCGTCACTATCGATTGGGTGGGGGGATGGAATCGGCAGGTATTGAATACAGCTTTCAGTTTTATGCTGCCCAAGGGCATTGCAATGGATGATCTTGTTGAGGTCTCACCCCGGGGATATGCCTTCGTGAAGTCAAAAGAAGGCAACAAGATAATTCAAAAGGCCGCTGTGCTCAGGACTGGAATCCTAAAGGTTGCATTCAAACAAAAGCACACAGCATTGACTATAAAAACACCGCCAAAAAGAGCGAAAAGTGATCTGTTTCTTGTTAAGAATATACGCGTGGGGCCCCACAGCAAATCAATTGATAGACTTGTTTTCGATTTAAACAGGAAGATACCATATTCGCTTACCACGAAGCCGGACAGCAGCGAGATACGCGTAGTATTTAATGCCCCGCTGAGAATTTCACCCGAAGCCGTACAGGCACCTATACAAACAGCAGCAATAAAGGCAGTGTATTGGGACAGTCGAAAGCGTGGGAAAAGATCGTGCACGGTTAAGCTTTTACAAAAAAATCTGAAAATAAAATATGGGGCTCTGGACAATCCGCCGAGATTCTATATAGATGTGCACACCAAGAAAGAGAAAGAAAACGCTGCGCCCACAGTCACCGCCAGGAGCACCCCCCCTGCAAAAAAACAGGTGCCACCCGCACCCCTTCCTGTCGTTGCCAAAAAGAAGCCTGCAGAAAAAAGCGCTGTTTTACAGGTGCCTGTTGTGACCGAAGAGCCGTTACAACCGCTGACATCCACAACAACAACAGTGAAGGCGTCTGCCAAGACCTTTTCGGTAAAAAAGGATCCTCCGGTTGTGGAGAAAATGGCATACATAAAGGCAAAGAAACTGGGCTCCCGGGGAGAGCATGAAAAAGCAATAGCAGCACTTAACAGCGTGATGGAGCAATACCCGGAGACCGTTTTAAAGGAACAGATACTTTTCGACATAGCGGATGTTTATTACC
>Ga0272442_10000173_pt1 | contig 107497 bp, 77 predicted proteins | sample SSMForm2O_FD_200262 | JGI IMG/M metagenome (GOLD analysis project Ga0272442, IMG submission 200262) | Marine sediment archaeal communities from Little Sippewissett salt marsh, Falmouth, MA, United States - SSM-Form-2O | ecosystem: Environmental > Aquatic > Marine > Wetlands > Sediment ...
TGGCGTATTCCTTTCTGCTGGAAGTTCTGACCTTCTCAGCACCAAGGATACGCCGCGCTTTTGCGCCCGTCATCCACAGCTTCTGACAATATCTCCCGCAACTCCCGAGTTGCCGTCTTCGGTCTGGGTAGCGTAGGCTCTCTCGTGGCTGAACTGCTGGCCAAGGCGGGAGTAGATCGGATGCTGCTAATTGACGGTGACCGCATCGAACCAGGCAACTTGATGCGACATACCGTGGATATCACCAGTCTTGGCGAAAGCAAGGCATTGGCTGTGCGCGATAGGCTCCTTCGCATTCGCCCAGACGGACTCTTCTCTGTACCGATTTTCTCAAGAAACGGTCGTTGCGTTGTTGAGAAACATGCAGACCAGTTATCCGCTTCTCTGGAGAGGTATACGCTCGTCGATTGCACTGCGAATGATACGGTCCACGACTTCCTTTCGCGCGAATCGAGGCGCCTCTCTGTTCCGTACGTTCAGACGCAGACGTATCAGGCCGGACGCGTTGGCGAGTTCGTTATTGCAGATCCTACCGGTCCCTGTGCCGCTTGTATCAAGGATAAGGCAGTAATCGATTACCCGGAGATCTCCTTAAGTGACCTTCCCGAACAGGAGACCACGATCGCAGAGGGTTGTGCCAGCGTGACGCAGCCGGCCTCCGCCGCTGATCTCGCGGTAGTCTGCGGCCTGTCGGCCGAAGGTATCATAACCTTGCTCACCGACAGCAGTGTGACGTGGAACCTGCGGTACTGGGTAGCTCGCCCGATTCCAGAAGCGCCAGAGGGAAGCATCTATGCTCACGGCCCCCACGTGTGGGAGACGAGAGTAGAAACCCAAGGCCCATGTCCAATCTGCCGCCCGTAAACAGTGTAGCTCTCTCGAGCAATGCTAAGGCCCTGATAGCTGCCGAAATCGACCAAGACCGTTCGTTGGAGACGGGGGGAATACTCCTTGGCGTGCGCCCTTCGTCCGGGGTGGCCCACGTCGAATCAGCCACGGGACCTGGCCCCGCCGCGACGAAGGCGCGATCTGCCGTCGATTTCGACGCCCGCTTCCTGCAAGCGGAACAAGACAGGCTCATGGCCGCAAGCCCGGGTCTGTGCTTCTTGGGCGACTGGCACTTTCATCCAAGGGGCCGGGGGAAGCCAAGTCGCAAGGACATCAGAGCACTGGAGGCCCTGCGGAGCGACCCCGACTACCAACTGGGGGCGGCCGCCTTCATACTGATCGCGACGCCCGCCAGGAACGGGCTCAGGTTCAGCGGCCACCGGCTCCGAAGGCCTGGCAGTGTCACGGAGATCCCGGTTGTGTGCGCGGACTGAGACCGCTCGCAACGGGGGAAGGAAGGCGACCCAACCCCTCTCTGAGAGCCCGCCGCGGCGGGCTCAGGGAACAAACGAGATGGTGAGGTGCGGCCCGGCATCCCCGGTCCAGAGGACCGGGGCTAACCCCGCCCGTGGCGGGAGAAGGGCCCTTAAAGGGGCCTGCGGATTGGCCCGGCCGGGCGGGGGTCAGGGCTTCGGGCCGTGGGGAGGCCTGCTCTCGGGCGTGACCATACCGAGCTTATAGAAGACGCCGCCGAGGATCGCCACCGACACGGCATAGACGACCAAGGCGTACCGCCCGCGGAGGTAGATCGCCAGCAGGACCCCGACCAGTGCCGCCGCGGCCGCCAGCGCGTAGAACAACACGACCACCTGCTTGACGCTCATTCCCCGGTCCACGAGCTGATCGTACAGGTGGCTGCGGTCGCCGGCGAAGATGCTCTTGCGGGCGAGCAGGCGTCGCACGACGGCCAGGCCGGTATCGACGATGGGCAGCGCGAACACGGCGCCGGAGGCCACGAACCAGCGGGCGTTGCCCTCGCGGCAGAAGAGGGCCATCATGACGGCCACGAAGAACCCCAGCAGCATGCTGCCGGCGTCGCCCATGAAGATGCTCGCCGGCGGGATGTTGTACGGCAGGAAGCCCAGGACCGCGCCGGCCATCGCCAGGCACAGCGCCACCCGCACGCCGTGGGGGCCGACGTGGGGGTACATCGCCAGGTGGACCGCCAGCGCCAGGAAGCCCAGGGCGATGATGGCCGTCACGCCCCCGCACAGCCCGTCGAGCCCGTCGAGCAGGTTCGTCGCGTTACACGCGCCGATGACCACCACCACGCACACTACGGCGCTGAGGGGCACGAGCACCCAATCCGGAGCTGCCAGGCCGAACGGGTTGAGGCCCACGAGGGCCATTCGCGTGCCCACGCCGCCGAGCAGCAGGATGGCGGCCGCCAGCACCTGGCCGTACACCTTCGTGCGGGGCTTGATGTCGCGAAGGTCGTCCATCAGCCCGACAATGGTGATGACGATGCCGGCCACCGCGACGGCCAGCAGGTTCCAGAGCGGGTTGTCGGCCAGGCGGGAAAGGCGAAGCCCGGCGAGGTCGTCGCGTATGGCGGCGGAGTGGGCGAGCCGCCCGGGCATGACGGCGGCGTAGCAGGCGAGACCGGCGAGCAGCCCGAGGCACATGGCCACGCCGCCGAGATACGCCACGGGGCGAGCGTGAGGCTTGAGCAGATCGTCCGGGCGGTCCACGATCCGAAGCCGGTAGGCGATGTGTCGAACGATGGGCGTGCAGACGAGCGACACGCCCAGCGATGCGGCGCTGATCCACCAGACGCCGTCCATCACCTCAGTCACTGTCTTCGTCGGCCCCAACGCCGGGTCTCCGTCTCCCCGGCCGCACGCCCGGGAACTCGTCAGGTTCCTAAGTCTACTGGCGAGCCCCCAAACCGACAACGCCCATTTCGCGGCGCCCCGGAAGGCGGGCCTGCCAACCTACACTCCCCCCCGGACGAAACGCCCGCCCGCCTATCTTGCGGCCGGCGCGTCCGCGCGGCCCGGCCGGTACTCGGAGAACAACCGCCCCCACGGGCTGTTCGTCAGCCAGTCGCGGACCGTCCGCTTGCCGCGCAGCGGGTACCAGATCCGGTCGTGGTACACGGCCGAGGCGAAGATGAACAGGTACACGATGGGCGTGTGGAACATCAGCCGCTCCAGCCAGCGCATGGGCCCGAACCAGAACAGCTTGCCCACGCGGGACGCGACGTTGTTGCCGGTGTGGAAGCCCCATCGCTCGGCGGCCGCGTCGGCATCGCCGACGATCTCGATCTCCTCGGTCCGGCCGACGCCGAGCCCCCGCTCATGCGCGAGGCGAATGAACGCGTGGTCCATCGGCTCGAAGCCCATCAGGCGGGCCGCGACGGCGTCGATGGCGACGCAGTCGCTGGAGGCGAGCAGGACGTTCTTGGCGACGGGGATCATGGTCCGCGGCCCGGGCCCGTTGCCCGCGGTCGTGCCGTCGGTGACGGCGAAGAGCCCGGGGTGGATCTCCTTCTGGATCGCCAGCAGATCCACGAGCGTCTCGTGAATTTTCGAATGGCAGTAGTGGCGGCGGTTGTCGAGCAGCCCGCCGAAGGCGTTTTTCATTGAGCCGGTGAGGTTCGTGTAGATGTGGCACTTGGTCGTCGGCAGGTGAACGACGTTCTTGCCGAGGAGGAAGTCGGGAATACGGATGCCCTTGGGGAAGATGCGATCAAGCACGAGCATCTCGGCCTTCGGCTCGTACACCTGCCACGTCATGTCCTCTTCGCGGAAGTTGTAGCGGATCGGCACGCCGTGGTGCTCGCAGACCGGGCGCTGCTTATTGAGCGTCTCGCCTTTGGCGGCGCTGGTGACCACCGTTTCGTTCTCGACGCAGACGAGGTCGTCGAAGCCGTGGTCGCGCAGGCCGAGGATCGCCCCCTCAAGCTGCCAGGGCGTGGTGTTCGCGCCCGGATACATCAGATGCCACGAGAGGTTGTTCTTGAGGATGGTCGTCGCGCGCGGGTCGAGCGCGCCGGCGACGTCCGCCAGCGTCATCGCCCGCCGAACGTCCGACAGGACCGTCTCCGGCGTGGTTCGCACCACCGCGACCTTGGTACTCACTGCGTGGGGACCTCCGCGTCAAGGATGCTGCGAATGGCGAGCGTCCGCCCGCACTTGATGACCAGTGCCGCCAGCACGACGTAGGCGATCAGCACGGCCCACAGCACGCGGTCTCGCAGAAGCACGGGGACCGGGTCGCTGTACCCCGCCCGCCGTGTGATTCGATTGTATCGAAACATGCCATACACGACCAACGGGATCGTCCAGATCATGTGGGCCGAGCCGACGCCCTGCGGATCAACGGTCCGCGGCGCGAGGCAGTACAGGCTGTAGGTGAGAATGGCCATGGCGGTCGAGACGCTCACCATGTGCTCGATGTCGCGCGGGTCGTACAGGCGGTTGACCGTCCGCGTGGCGCCGGCGACGCCGGCGGGCAGCTCCGCCAGCTCGCTGCGGCGCTTCGTCAGCGCGATAAACAGGCACAGCGTGAACGTGCAGACGACCAGCCACGGGCTGATCGGCACGGCGATCGCCGACGCCCCCGCCATCGCTCGCAGCACGAACCCCAGCGCCACCACCAGCACGTCCACGATGGCGTGGTGCTTCAGCCACGTCGTATACAGCACATTGAGCACGACGAAGGCGCCCGCCCAGCCGGCAAAGGTCCAGGCGTGGTGCGGCGCGCCGGTGCCCGCCAGATGGGCCGCGACCCCCGCCGCCAGCGCCGCCCCGCCCGCGAGCGACAGCGCGGCGGTCACAGCGGCGCCGGCCGGCGGCAGGCGTCCCGAGGCGATCGCGCGACCGCGCTTGTCGGGGTGGGCCCGGTCGGCCTCGCGGTCGCGGAGGTCGTTCATCACATAGGCGGCGCTGCTGAGCAGGCAGAACGCCGCGGCCGCCACGAGCGACTCGGCCCAGGCGGCCGCCTCGTCGAACCGTCCGGAGAACAGGATCGGCGCGATGACGAAGGCGTTCTTGATCCAGTGGCGCGGGCGTATCGCCTCGAGGGCCGCCGCCGCGCCCCGCCGGTTGCTGTCCTTCGTTTCTTCCGCCATCGATGTTCTCGTGAAACGCGCCCCTTTGTGCGGGAAAACCGCGCAATCCTGCCGATAACATAGGGACGCCATGGCCGCCAAGCCACCCAGTTCCTATCGACCAGACACCGAGGCGCCCTGCACTAAAGGGCTGTGGGCGGGCGTGTTCGCCGCGGCCGCCGTGCTTTATCTTCTTACGTGCCAGCGAGGCGTCAGTTGGCAGGATAGCGGCATGTTCCAGTGGCGCTGCCTGACCGGTGACTATACCGGCCGGCTGGGACTGGCCCTGGCGCATCCGCTTTACATCGCGGCCGGGCGGGCCCTCTGCTGGATGACCGGGAACCACTTCGCCTTCGCCCTCAACGCCTTCAGCGGCATCGGCATGGCCGTGGCGCTTGCGAACCTCGCTGCGGCGATCGCGGTAGTCACCGGGCGGCGCTGGCCCGGCCTGGCGGCCGCCGCCATGCTCGCCGTTGCCCACACTGTCTGGTGGCTCTCGACTGTCGCCGAGGTGTACACCTGGTCGCTGGCGGGACTGATGGCCGAGCTGTGGCTGCTGGTGCTGCTGATTCACCGCCCCACCTGGCCCAAACTGACGGCCCTGGCCTTCGTCAGCGGACTCGGACTGTGCCTACACAACTTCGCTCTCTTGCCATTGCCCGTGTACGTGGCCGTCGCGATCTGGCTGATGGCCCGCAAGCGCCTGCCCGGGTGGTCACTGGCAACGGCGGCCGGGGCGTATCTGGTCGGCGCGGGCGCCTATCTCGGGCAGATCGTCGAACTCGCGGTGCGAACCGGCGACGCGGTCGGCGCGGTGCGTTCGGCGCTGGTGGGCAATTACGCGTCGGCCGTGCTGAACGTCGCCGCCTCCGGACGCCACGCCCTCGCCAACGCGGCGCTGACGGCGATGAACTTCGTCTCGCTGCTCGCGCCGCTGGCGGTGGTGGGCTGGGCCCGGTTCCGGCGCGTGCTCGGGGGCCCGACGGCCGTCGCGGTCGCCGCCGTAACGCTCATCCACGCCCTGTTCTTCGTCCGCTACCCCGTGCCCGATCAGTTCACCTTTGTCCTGCCAACGCTGGCGCTGATCGCCTTCGCGGCCGGCGTCGGGCTGCACGTGCTGGTCTCGCGCGGCCGCAAGTGGCAGCGCATCGCGGTGATTGCCGCCGGCGTGTCCATTGCCCTGCCGCCGATCTTCTATGCCTGCGCTCCGGCCCTGGCGCGGTCCACCGGCGTGGCCGTTCGGCGACAGCACCAGCTCCCCCGCGACGAGATGCGCTACTGGCTCGTGCCCTGGAAGCACGACGAGCGCTCGGCCGAGCGCTTCGCCGAAGCCGCCCTCGAGCAAGCTGCGCCGGACGGCGTGATCTGGCCGGACAGCACCTCGCGGCACCCGCTGCTGCTTGCCCAGCGGCGCGACGGAGTGGCTGCCGGCGTGACGATACAAGGCCCGGACGGGCCGCTGCCCCCGTACGCCGACGATCCGGCCGCCTTCCGCGAGGCGCTGGCGGGACGGCCGCTCTACCTGGTCACGATGACCAAGGGGTATGTCACTGCGGGGCTCCTCGAGGACGCGGAGTTCACGCGCCCCCCCGGGCAGATCCTGCATCGCCTGGAGCGATGGGGGACAGCCCAGGACGCCCCCCCGGGCGACCGGGGGGCCGGCGAGTAAGGCGAGAAAACCCCCGAGCTTCCGCTAGCCCCACGCCCGCCGCCGGCGCTATAATCACCGCGGGGCGCGCGCCGGAACTGCCCGCCGGGACGGCGCGGTCATTTTCTTCCGGGCACCGTGATAAGGAGACACGTCATGATGGACAGGATCCGCCTTGCCGTTGTGCTGACATCCCTGGTGATTCTGGGCCACGGGTGCGGCGACCAGACGGAAGAACCCGCCGCCAACGAGGCCCAGGACAAGGAGCAGTGGGCGGTAGTGCAAACGGTCATCGACGGAAACAAGCAGTTCGCCGACCTCCTGACGAGCATCACCGATGTTGAATCCGCCCGGGCGGCCGCTCCGAAGCTTCAGGCCGCGATCAACTCGCTGAAAGCGGCCGGGGAGAAGATGGAAACGTTCGCCGAGCCGACGGAGGCAATGAAGAAGCGAATGGACACCGAGTTCACCCCCGCGATGGCCGAGGCCCAGACCCGGATCACCGCTCAAATGGAGCGACTGGAGCAACTGCCGGAGGCGATGGCCGTGATCGAGCCGATCCTGGCGTCGATGGAGCAATAGGAACCCGGCCAAGACGGGCGGGCTCGACTCCCCGGCCGAGCCCCACGAACAGAAAGGGCGAGACATGGTCATCGTCTATGGCACGCGTACGGCCGGACAGGTGGATGTCGTCCAGGGGCGCTTCAGCGTGGCTACGGAGTTCTTCCACATCATGTGGCTGCCGCTGATTCCGGTGGCCAGTCGAGTCATCGTGGACCGGAAGGTCGCGGACAAGCACGGCCTGGCGCTCCCGCCGGGCCAGCCGCCCGACGACGAGGAGAGCCCGCCTGCCCCCCAGAGCGGTGAATCCTCCGGTCCGGCCGGCCCGACCGACCGGCCCAAACAGACCGACACCGACGATCTGGATACCGACACGCGCGAGGTGCGCTTCGATATCCCCATGAGCGGCAAGAGCGTGCTGCTGGGCTACCTGCGCGGATGGGGGTTCTGGCTGGCGATCGTGCTCGGGTTCCTCGGCGGAATGCTCGCCCTGATGTCCGGGGAGGATGAAGAGGCCGCCCGGATGTTCCCGGGCTTCCTCTACGTCGCCGGCGGAGCGCTGGTCGTGGCCCTGGGCAGCTACTACGGGCCGTGGAATCGGGCGACGCCGCGGCGGGCCCGGGAGTTGTGCGACGCGATCGGAATGGACCCGGGCACGCTGCCGAACGAACTCCGCTGAACCGGCGCCGCGATCGCGCCGCAGCTCTGGCGTGGCGAACTCGCGGGCCGGGCTCGCCGGAACCGACCGACACGGCGAGCCGCTGTGAGCCGTCGGGGGTGCAAACGGAAACGGCCGGGGGTAGAATGCGCCGAGATGGCGCGGACGAATCCATTCTTCACCGGGGCGAGTGAAGCCCCTCGGGAACAGCACGGCTCGCGAGTCCCGGCGCGGCGGGACGGCGCCCCAGCAGCAAAGGCCGAGGCGTCCCGCCCGTGGACGGTTTCCGCCCTGGTGGCCGAGATTAAGGGCGCGCTGGCTGACGCCTTCCCGCAGCGCGTGGCCGTGGTGGGCGAGATCAGCAATTGCAAGCTGCACTCGTCGGGGCACCTGTACTTCCGCCTGAAGGACGCCCGCTCAGCAATCGACGCGGTGATGTGGCGGTCGCAGGCGTCGCGGCTGAAGTTCGAGCCGGAGGACGGGCTCGAGGTCGTCGCCGACGGCCGCGTGGACGTGTATGAGGTCCGCGGGCAACTCCAGCTCTACGTCGAGCGGATGTCGCCCAAAGGCACGGGGGCGCTGGAGCTGGCCTTCCGGCAGCTCCGCGAGAAACTTGAGCGTGAAGGGCTGTTCGACCCGTCGGTCAAGAAGCCGCTGGCGCGCTTCCCGCGCGGCGTCGGCGTGGTCACGAGCCCGACGGGCGCCGCCATCCGCGACATCCGCCGCACGCTGCTGCGCCGCTGGCCGGGCGTACGAGTGTACGTGCTGCCCGTGCTCGTGCAGGGCGACGAGGCCGCCGGGCAAATCGCCGACGCCGTCCGCCGCCTGGATGCGGCGGCCGAGCGGCTCGGAATCGACACACTGATCGTCACCCGAGGCGGCGGCAGCCTCGAGGACCTCTGGGCCTTCAACGAGGAAGCCGTCGCCCGCGCCATCCACGCCGCCCGCACGCCGATCGTCTCGGGCGTCGGGCACGAGGTGGACGTAACCATCGCCGACCTCGTCGCGGACGTCCGCGCGGCGACGCCGACGGCGGCCGCGGAGGTCGCCGTGCCCGACCGGGCGGAGTTGGCGCGAACGGTCGCCGACCTCGCCGCCCGGCTGTCGCGCACCACGCATGAGGCCGTGCGGACGCGACAGACCGCGTTGGCAGGCGTGCTGCGGAGCGTGGCCTTCCGTGACCCGATGTGGCGGGTGCGAACGGAGACGCAGCGGATCGACGAACTCGGCCACCGGCTGTCGTCGGGACTTCGCGGTCGTCTGGCGGGCGCCCATCGCAAGGCGGAGCCGCTCCTCGCACGATTGGCGGAGCTGCACCCGCGGCGGCTGATCGAGCGGGCCTCCTCGCGTCTCGACCGGCTGTTCGCGCGGATGCGCTGGGCGGCGGGCGCCCGCAGCAAACGGTCGGGCGACGCCCTCGCACGGCTCACCGGGCGACTGGGAGCGTCTCACCCGCGGCATCTCGTGCGGCTGGCACGGCAGAAGCTGAAGACGGCCGAGCGGCAACTGGAGGCTCTAAGCTACCGCAAGGTGCTCGGGCGGGGCTTCAGCGTGACGCGCGGCCCGGACGGGCGAGTCCTCCGGAGCGTGTCGGCCGTGACGGCCGGGGCGCGGATCGAGACGGAGGTGCGGGACGGGCGGATCGCCAGCCGCGTGGAAACGGCAAAGCCAGGGCGGCCCGGAAGAAGCGAACCCGCTCCCGGCCCACGAAGGGCAACACAAGCGAAGTCGTGCGACGGTGGCCCGACGCTGTTCGACGCGACCTAGGGAACTCCAATGGCGAAAGAGAAGACGGAGAAGAAACTGTCGTTTGAGCAGGCGCTGGAGAAGCTTGAGGCGATCGTCACACGGATCGAATCCGGCGAGACGCCGCTCGAGGAGTCGATCACCAGGTACGAGGAAGGCCAGAAGCTCATCCGCCAGTGCCGGGCGATCCTCGACGCGGCCGAGCAGAAGATCCAACTGCTCGCCCAACGCGACGAGGACGACGTCAGGCCAACGGGCGAACTGCCGGAACCCGAAGGCGATTGACCGCGCCGGCCGCGACGAGCGGCTGCGGGGAGCGAGCATGTCCGAACCGCTACAGGCACATAGCGTCAACGAGGCGCGGTACTACCTGAAAGTCACCCCCTGCCCGGCTTGCGGCAAAGGGCCATGGGAAGTGGACGAGCAGCCCTCGGACGGCGGCGAGGGCGCGGCGTTCAACGGGCACTGCAGGCACTGCGGCGCAAAGCAGGAATTCCGCTTCCGCTGCGCGAAGGGCCGCGGCGACACGGGTGACGACGAGGTCATCAACCCGACCGACGAACCGAGCACCCTCGTCGACCTGAGGCAATGGCTCAGCCTGTTTTACGCGCTCATCGAGGCGGCCACGCGGGAGCCCTCGCGCCCCGAGGCGAGGCGGATCGGCTACCGCGCGGCGCTGTGCCTGGCCGAGGCCCTCAAATTCTACGGCGACGACGAACTGCCGCCTGAGTCGGCGTTCTTCACCGAGACGACGGCCGAGGCGTTCCGCGAGCATCCCGAGAAGTTCGCCCGTCAGCGCCTGGTCGATATGCGATCCAAGCTGCCGTCGATGGGCACGATGGCCCGGCAGGTGAAGCGCGACGAGAAGCCCCGGCGGCGATGGTGGCGATTCTGGCGCCGGTGAGCGGCCTACGGGCAATACCCTAGCGCGCGACGCGTTTGGACTGGCGGACACAAGGCCGCGAAGGACACACGCCATGACCCGCGCCGCGACAGCCCGCACCCCCCGCCGCGTTCCCGTGGAACACCGGGCCGACGCGGGGATTCGCGTCCCCTGCCGCGTCCTCCGCCGGGCCGTCCGTCCTCACTTCCAGCCCCCTTCTCGTTGGCGCGTCGCCCGCCCCAGCGCCGACCGCGAGACGGTCTCGGTCGAATAGCACCGCGGCTCAGACGCGGTCCAGGACGACGATGGTTTCGTCGTCGGTCATGGGCCCGCCCTCCCGGAAGCCGGCCACGGCGTCGAAGACGGCATCGGCGAGTTCGTCACACGAATCGTGCGCATGGGCGACGACCAGGTCGCGCAGCCGCCGCGTGCCGAACCGCTCGTCGGATGCGTTGACGGTGTCCATGACGCCGTCGGTATAGATCACCATCCGCTCGCCCGGGACGAACGTGTGGCACATCTCATCCGGCGCGAACTCCTCCACGCCGAGGAGAAAATCGTGCGAGCCCATCGGGTGCGTGCGCCCGTCGCCGGTCTCGCACAGGTACGGTTTGGGATGGCCGGCGTTCACGTAGAAGCAGATGCCGCTGGGGGCGTCGATGAGGGCATAGAAGAGCGAGCACGGCAGGACGACCCCCACCTTGTCGCCGAGATCGATGAGCATGCGGTTGATGGCGGCGACGAGTTCCACCGGCCGGGTCAGCTCCCGCACGCGCAGGCGGAAGAACGCCGTGAGCTGGGCCATCAGCAGGGCCGCCCGCACTCCATGCCCCACCACGTCCCCGACGACCATCGCGATCTGGTCGTCATTCAGGCGGATGAAGTCGTAGAAGTCGCCGCCGAGCCTGCGGCACATGCGGTTCCGCGCGGCGGCGGCCTGGTGGGGGCAATCGGTGGGGCAGGTGCGCGGCAACAGCGCCGCCTGGAGTTCCGCCGCCAGCGCGAGGTCGTGCTCGTCTTCCTGGAGGTATAATTCGGTCATCTTCCCATCTTAGGCCGTCGGGCGTGAGCCTAGTCGATGGGAGAGAACTCATCCTTGCCCACGCCGCAGTCGGGGCAGACCCAGTCGTCGGGCAGGTTGTCGAAGGGCGTCCCCGGCGGGACGTCGTTGTCGGGGTCGCCCTTGGCCGGGTCATAGACGTAGCTGCACGCGTTGCACTCGTATTTCTGCATTCCGGTCACCTCGCTCGACTCAGCCCGCCAGGCGGGCGATGTCGTTCCACGTCAGCCACACGAACACGAACAGCAGCAGCGCCAGGCCGACCATCTGCACCACATTGACGATCTTCGTCGGCACGGGCTTTCCGCGTATCTTCTCGATGAACAGGAACACGGCGTGGCCACCGTCCACCACCGGTAGCGGCAGGAAATTCACGACCGCCAGCGACACGGAGATGATCGCCATGAAATAGACCAGCTCGATAACGCTCTTGCGCCCGAGCTGAATCGCCACGCCCCCGATGCCCACCGGGCCGGTGAACTCCTTGTGCGAGATCGTACCTTTCAGCCAGCTTCGCAGTGTGCCGTACGTCATCATGATGAAGTGGCCGGTCTCGCCGGCGCCCCAGGCGACAGCCGCCAGCGGGTTGTTCGTCCGCACCTCCGGGCCCATCAACGGCTCCAGCAATGGCAGGCCGAAGGCCACGGCGTAGGCCGACGGATCGAACAGTTCCGGCGTGAGCGCATCGGCGGACAATTCCTTGCCACCCTCGAACCGCACGCGGACCTCGCGCCCGCGGAAGGCGTACAGCGCGTTGAACACGTCGAGCCACCCCTCGACAGGCCGCACCTGGCCCCCATCCTCGCCCGGCGAGCGGATCTCGATGATTCGGTCGCCGGGAACCACGCCGGCCGTTTCTGCGGCCGTGCCCGGCAGCACCGCCCCCACCACCGCCTGCGACAAATCGAGATCCTGAATCATCCCGATCAGGGATTTCCCGCCCTTTTTCTTCGGGCGGGCGGTCTTCTCCTCGCGGCGTCCGTCCCGTTCGATGACGACGCGCGTATCCTCGCCCTCGTTGGTCTTGTTGATCTGCAACAGGCGGCGGTAGGTCAGGTTGGCCTCGTCCGCATAGCTGACGATCACGTCGCCGACCTCGATCCCCGCCTCCTTGGCGGGCATGTCGTCCATCACCGCCTGTACGCGAAGACGCGGCGTCATCCCGAGGAAGCTCAGCAGCACATCGCCTGCGAAGACAGCCTGATCCCGCGGCAGCGTCTTCTCCGCGCCGTCCGCCAGGCGAACCTCAACGACATCCCCGTCTTTGGTCTCCTCGATCTCCTGCCGGTCCCAAACACGCCAGCGTCCATCCAGCAGGAACCGATACTGCAGCCGCAGACTCAGCGGCACCTCGACCGCGACTTCCGCCTCGTCTCGCGCCACGACGGCCGGCACTTGGGCCGGGATCTCACCGTCGCCGGAGGGGTACAGGGCCGACAGCAACGCCTCGACCTCGGACAGATCGTTGAGCTGCCAGGCGTGCTTCAGATCAACGCCGGCGAGGCGGATGAGCCTGTCGTCCGGCTGAATCGGCAAGTCCTTCTTCCGGCCCTTGTAGTTGGCGAACGTGAGACTGTAGGCCGGGCCGATGCCGAAGGCGAACCGCTCGCTGTCTCGCTCCGTTCTCCGGCCGCGGACGCCGACGGCCGCGTGCCCGACGAGGGTTTCGCCATTGAGCGGGCGCTCGATCTTCATGTCGAACACCTCGCCGCGGTCGGCGAGCGCGGCGAGCACCTGGACGGTCTGGAAGCGGTCCACGGAGCCGCCAAGGCGCCGCGTCCAGAATCCCTCGCCCTCAGCGACGACGATGCGGTCGCCGGGCTTGAGGCCCGTGGTTTCCCCCGGGTGCCTGGGCGGCGGGTCGGTCCAGCGGATCCTGGCCTGATCGGCGGGGTAGCCGTGTTCCACGCTGCCCACGCGCGAGTCGACAAACCGCATGCCGACCATGAAGACGATCACGAACAGCAGCGCCGCGAAGATGACGTTCATCACCACACCGGCGGAGATCACCAGCAGCCGAGCCCCCACCGACTTGGCGTTGTACGACCGCGGGTCGGGTTCCTCGCCGCCTTCCTCCAGCGGCTTGAAGTCCTCCTGCCCCAGCATCTTGACGTATCCGCCCAGCGGCAGCAGGCAGATGCAGTAGTCGGTCTCGCGGCCGCGATAGCCGAGCACGCGCGGGCCGAAGCCCAAGGCGAACCGCTCCACCTTGATGCCCACACCCTTGGCCGCCAGGAAATGCCCCAGCTCATGGACGAAGATCACCAGCCCCAGGCCGATGATCAACAGGAGGATCGGCCAAAGCCAATTGCTCCACAAACTCGCCAGACTGAATGCCATTACGAGCATCGGATTCCTTCCGAACGAGAGACGGGGGCCTCAGGCGAAGTATGAGACCGCCCAGCGACGGCCTGCGACACAGAAACCCGGAGAACACCAACTTCACGCCGGCTTCTCATCATTCCACGCTCTCTTCTCTGTTCCTCTGGCTCTGGCGTCGCTTGCGGCCGGGCCCGGAGTTCGGACCTCGCTAGGCCGGCGAGGCCTTCGTAGCGGCCCGGGTGATCTCCGCCACGCGGGCGCGGGCCCACGCGTCGGCCGACAACAGGGCGTCCAGCGTTACTTCGGATATCGGCTCCGCCAGGTTCAGCACTTGTTCCACGACCGGCACGATGTCGCCGAAGGCGATGCCTCCCGCCAGGAACGCCTCGACAGCCGCCTCGTTGGCACTGTTGAGGACCGCCCCGGCCGCCCCACCCCGGCGGATGGCCTCGTAGCCGAGCGCCACCGCCCGGGCGAAACGCCCTTGAAGCGGGCGGAACGTCAGCCGCCCCCGCTCGGCGAGGTCGAGCCCGGCCCCGGCCCGGGGCAGCCGCGCCGGATGGCTGAGGGCGTACGCGATGGGCGTGGTCATGTCCGGCTGGGCAAGTTGGGCGATCACCGACCCGTCGGCGAACTCGACCAGCGAATGGGCGATGGACTCGGGGTGGATCACCACCTCGATCTGTTCGGGCGCGAGATCGAACAGCCAGTGCGCCTCGACGACTTCCAGGGCCTTGTTCACCAGCGTGGCCGAGTCGATGGTGATCTTCCGCCCCATGTCCCACGTGGGATGGTCGAGGGCCTCGTCCACCGTCGCCCCATGCGCGCGTTCGGCGTCCCAGTCGCGCAAGGCCCCGCCTGAGGCCGTGATCGTCACCCGCCGAACGTCGGCCCGTCGGCCGGCCTTGAGACACTGGAAGATGCCCGAATGCTCGCTATCGACGGGGAGCACCTCGACGCCGGCGGCGCGGGCGGCGGGCATGACGATCGCGCCGGCCATCACCAGCGGCTCCTTGTTCGCCACCGCCAGCGTGCATCCGCACTCGATGCCCGCCAGCGCGGGCTTCAGCCCCGCCGCCCCCACGACGCCCGTCACCAGCACGTCCGGGCGCGTGGCGCGGACCAGGTCGGTCATGGCGTCGGGGCCGGCGAACACGCGTGTGCCGTCCGGCACGGCCGCGGCAAGGGCCTCCGCCGCCGAATCATCTGCGATGGCGACGGCCTCGGTGCCGAAGCGGCGTGCCTGCTCGGCGAGCAGTTCCCACCTGCAGCCGGCCGCCAGGGCGCAGGCTTCGAACTCGTCCCGGGCGGCAATGACCTCCAGCGTCTGCCGCCCGATGCTGCCGGTGGCGCCCAGAATGCCGATTCGCTTTTGCTGAGCCATCCTCGTCATTGTTGCCGCTGGCCCGCCCGCGCGACAAGCCCAAAGCGCAGGCGGCCGTTTACGGCGGCCGCGCCGCGGCCTAGAATCACGCCGCGGCAGGCGGAAAATGGATCGCGCCAAGGACAAGCCGGCGTTCTTCTGCGACGCCATGCTGGGCGGGCTGGCGCGGTGGCTGCGAGCAGCCGGCTACGACGCCGAGTTCGAGTACGGCATCGACGACGCGGAACTGCTCGAACGCGCCCGCCGCGACGGACGCATGGTGCTCAGTTCCGACGGCCCCCTGTTCGAGCGGAACGTGATTCGCGGCGGGGCAATCCCGGCCCTGTACGTCCCGCAGCAACTCAGCAAGCTCGAGGCGCTTCGCCACGTCCTGCGCAAACTCGACCTGCCGCTTCGTCCGCCGCGGTGCATGGCGTGCGGGGGGCGACTGGCCGAGGTGCCCAAGCACGCCGTCGCCGGCGAGGCCCCGCCGCTGGCCTACCGCAACTGCGACCGCTTCTGGCGATGCGACCGCTGCGGCAAGCTCCTGTGGCGCGGCACGCACTGGCACAAGATCACCCGCCGGCTGGAGGCAATCGCCGAGCGCGAATGACGGCCTGCGGGCCCTACCGCGACCCGCGCAGCTCGGCGGCGAAGCGCTCCAGGTCGTCGTAATCGTGCCGCCACGTGGTGTACATCACGCCGACGACGCCCTCGACCTTCGCGGCGTCGGCCAGCCATTCGCGAATGCGCTTCGGCGGGCCGTCGTAGTAGCCGGCCAGTATTTGCCGGTGCCCGCGCGAGGCGAAATGCCGCAGCGACTCCACCCGCCCCTCCTTGTGCCCATGCCAGTTGACGACGGTCACGTCGCTCGGGAGCCCCTTCCACGATCCGCTCCACGGCCCGTCGCCCTTCACCAGATAGTACCGGCCCCCTGCACGAGCGTTGTGGTGCGGGTCGAACATGTCGGACCAGACATAGATCGGCTTCCCGGGGTCGGCCTCGCGGAGAATCGCCACGCACCGCCGGACGTTCTCGGCCAGCACGGCGCCCGGCGTGAGGCCGCCTTTCTCGAACGCCGGCTCCCATCCCTGCACGCGGATCTCGTCGTGCTGCATGAAGTAGCCGTCCGGCCGGAGATGCTTGCGGACCTGCTCCGCCTGCCAGCGAAGGATGTCGTACACCTTCGGCTCGGAGAGGTCGCAGGCCACCTGGCCGCGGTGGATCAGGGCGGTGTGATAGCAGCTCAGGCGCACGCGGTCGCCGTCACGCAGGCGGCTGCCGCGCGGCACCGTCATCACCGGCGGCTCGTGCCACGCGTTGAACCGGCCCGACCACTTGATCTTGCCGAGCTTCGGATCGGCGGCCCCGGCGAAGTCCCGGCCCTCCACGTACTTTGTCTCGCCGTCAGCGCTCTTGATCGTGAGGGGCGCGCCGCTGCGCCGGATCACGTTGACCAGCCCGCCCGGCTCCAGGCGAACGCCGTCCCACCACAGCGTACCACCCTTGCCGCCCCAGACGCCGAGGTACAGGCGCACTTCGTCAAACCCAAGGCTGTTGAACGTGACGTCGATGCGCTTCCAGTCCTGCGTTCGGGCGATCTTCGGCTCGTAGTAATTGAGCGCTGCGCCCCCCTCGGCGAGCACCGCGATGCGGATGGCGTCGGCCGCCTCGAAATCCCGCGTCTTGACCATCGCGGAAACGTGGTAGTAACCAAACGGACGGACCTTCAACGTCTGCATGATCCGGCCGTGCCCGTGTTGCGGGGAGTGCGTGCCGATGTCCTGTACCCGGAGCGACGCCCGGCCTTCGGCTTTGACGGCCGTATCGAGAAACGTAATCTTGCCCGGCGCATCCGCCCACGCCCACCCGTCCGGCGTGTTGGGGCGGCGGGCCCGTTCGAAGCCGCCGTTCTTCAGCCGCGCGCCGTCGTCGGCCGGGACGATCCCGCCCCCGCGGACGACGAAGGGCGCGTCCCTGACAGGCAGCCCGGCCGCCAGGTTCGGATCGTGCGCGAGCAGCCCCTCGGAGTAGCCGATGGGGAACACGCAGGCGATGCAGGCCAGGCCCGCCTCGCGGCAGGCGCTGCGGACCTTGGCGACATTGGCAACGTATCGCTCGGGCAGGTCGCCCCACCGCATGAACTTGCTGTCGGTGAGCACGAGGCCGTTGTAGCCCGCCTTCGCAGAACGCCGGATGAGGGCGATCGTCTTCTCGACGTTGCCGTCCACCAGCAGGTTCGTCGAGCAATACACCCATCGATGCTCGAGTGCGGGCTGCGCCTTGGCGGCGGTCAGTGACACCGCGGACGTCAACGCCAGCAGGGCCGAAGTCAGGCGCCGAAGAGCAGGCGACAACGCTACCCCCCCTTCCCGGCGAAGCGGGCGATGTGCCCCCAGTAAGCCATGACGCCCGTGAAGCACCACAGGGCCGCCGCCGCGAACAGGTCGAGCGCCACCAGCAGCCGAACCGCGACGCTCCTCGGCATCAGGACCGCCAGCACCATCAGGACGCCCCCCAGGCCGGTCAGCATGAAGCCGACGGCCGCGACGGTCGGCTCCTTGGTGAGTCCGAGATCGCCAATGCGAAGGCCGACGACGAGGGCGATCACCCCCGCCGAAAGGCCGTAGATCGCCACGGGGAGCAGGTGCCAGCCCTTGGCGGTCGCGAGAGCCGCACCGAGGAACATCGCGCCGAGCAGGACGGTCAACTCGCCATAGGCGCAATTCACCCAGGCGGCTTGCCCCGGGAACGGCCAGGCGAGTGTCATGTGCAGCCCCGTGGCGACGGCGACGGCCCCCACCATCGCGAAGGCGGGCGACCAGGGCGTGCGGTTGGGTTCCCTGAGCCCCACCAGAACAAACAGGCCGAGCAGTAACAACCCGGCCGCCATGTTGACCAGCATCAGCGCGATGTAGTTGATGGCCATGCGTGCCCCTTTCCTTTTGGGATTCGTGCTTGCCTGTATTCTACGCGACGGGCGAGGGCCCGGCCCGCGCCGTCGATGCAAGGGCGCGCCAATCGCCGGGGCCCTCGTCGGCAGGAAACGCCCGGCGGCAGGCCGCACTCGCTCGAGGGCGACGGCAAGATCGCGCGCGGACGTCGGGGCTCTCGCGCCGCCCGAACACGCTGGCGGAGCACGTGGCGAAGTCGAGGCGTTACCAAGGCGACGATTACGGCGACGAGACCGGCCCTTGCTCGGCCGCGCGCACTGGCGGACCGACGTACTCCGTCGCCACGACGATGTCGTCAAACCACACGGTGTTCGCCCTGTTGCGCTTGGCCGAGTGTTCGGTGACATAGAGCATCGGCCAGACGGCGTTGAGCTTGAGCTTCGCCGACGACCGCCAGTTGACGTTCGTGTGGTGGGCGAGCTTGCGCCCGTCGATCCACAGCGCGATCTCGCCGTCCGGCTTGCCCGGCGTGTTGCACGCGACCCGCATCTCGACGCAGTACCACCGGCCGCGCGTCGGCACGGCATACGCCCGCTTCGGCCGCCCGGGATCGGCGCCCCAGTACTTGCCGTCGCCGCTGCGCGGCATCTTCCACCAATAGCAGTAGAAGTGCCAGCCGCCCGGGGGCGGGTACTTGCCCCACTGCCCCCACGGCTCGATGGCGGCCGTGAACTTCCTGTCCCCCGCCGGCCGCTCGCCGGCGCCGCCCGTTGGCCAGCGATACGCCGGCAACTCCGCCGCCACGTGGACGAAGTGGTGGATGTAGTCGATGTCCTCGGCGAACTTCACGCAGAAGCGCAGGTGCAGCGTCTCGTAGCCGCGGTCGAACCGCCTGAACAGGTGCCCGCCGGTGTTCCTACCGAGCGTGGCCGTCAGTTGCAGGGCCCGTTTGCCGCCGCGAACGTTGGGCGGCTCGCGGGTGAGCGTCAGCGCACCGGCCTTGTTGGAGATGCTCGTCCACCGCGCCTTGGGGCCTTTGGAGAAGACGGCTCGGGCATCCTCGAAGTCCTCGTGCAGCAGCACGGCCGGGTCTTCGCCAATCCCCGCGTCGCCCGGGTATTTCGCCGCCAGCCCCGCCGGCCGCGTCGTTGGGCCTTCGGCGAGCGCTGCGCCGCACCCGAACACCGCCAAGACCCCGATGGCGAGACCGCGCCTGCACCTCATGGCTGTGCCCCAAAAGAACGCGGCCCCTCGGGGCCGCGTGTTGTTCCGCATCCCATGCATCCCGTGCCTCCCTGCAAGAGATGGATCAGTCGCGCAGCTCGACGTTCCAGTATGCCGCGTTCAGGAACTGCTTCCACGAGGCGTACTTCTCGCTCGACAGGCGCAGGGTGACCACCGGCGAGCGGCGCGGCTTGACCGGCTCGGCGATCAGCCGCATGCCGGCTTCCTTCGGCGTCCGTCCCCCCTTGCGGACGTTACACTTCAGACAGCAGCAGACGAGGTTGGTCCAATCCGACGCCCCGCCCCGGCTGCGCGGTACGATGTGGTCGAGGCTAAGGTCGGTGGTCGAGAACCGCCTGCCGCAATACTGGCAGCGGTTGCGGTCGCGAGCGTAGATGTTCCGCCGCGTGAACTTCACCTCACGCCGCGGCAGCCGGTCGTACACCAGCAGACGGACGATCCGGGGCACCGCCAACTCGAACTTCACGCACCGCACCCAGTCGTGATGCTCACGCTCGTACTTCGCCCGGTAGGCGCTGAGTTCCCGCCAACTGTCGAAATCGTGCGACTCCCACGAGCGGTCCCGCACCGAGACGATCTCGGCGATCCGCTTGAACAGCAGGCAAAAGGCCCGCCGTGCACTGATCACCCGCACGGCCGCGTAGTGCTTGTTCAGCACCAGCACGTTGCTGTTCAGCGCTGAATGTTCCGTCGCGAGGGCCGTCATTGTGGACCTCCATGCGTGAATATAGCGGGAATGGCAGGATTTCGCAAGGTTTCCGGCGCTAGCTTTCGGTTGACCCCCGGCGCGCAAGAACGGGAGCCGCCGCAATTGCGACGGCTCCCGGGAGGAGTATTTCGTGTAGCAGTTGGCGCCGGCGCTGAGCGATCAGGCCGCCCGGCGACGACGGCGAAACAGCAGGCCCGCGCCGCCGAGCAGGACGACGGCGGCCGTCGCGGGCTCGGGCGTCGGGTACATCGCCATGCCGAAGATGTCTACCTGGTCCGAGTTATCTGTGTAGAACTGGAACGTCGCCTGCGCATCCGGGGCGATCACAGCACTCGGGAAGTAGTAGTCAAGCGTGGCGCCCACGACATCGTTGTCGATATCCCACGTGTAGTTCGTGCTTAGGCTGTACTTCGGGTCCACGTTCTGACTTTCGTACGTGCCTTCGAGGAAGTGCACATTGTCCACGGCGCCCTGCCCCGAAACCTGGAAAATCTCCACGTGGAAATCTGTCCAGTCGATCGTACTCTTGTTCGTCACGGTGATGGAGACCCATCCCTTGAACGGATCCTCGTCATCGTGCTGGAAATCGACCTTGTATCCCGTGCCTACCCCGGAGAAGTCCGTGTCGGGGAGAGTCTCATCGTGAGCGGCTGCCGGAAGCGGCAGAAACGTCAACACAACAATCCCTGTCAGAATGATAGCGAATTCCCTACACTTCATGGTTGGGCTCCTCAAATGTCCGTTGCCTCTCTTTGCGCTCCGGCTCCGGAACGCGGATATACGCTCTCTTTCGTTCACGTGGGAACTCGGCCTTGCGGCCTTTGGGCTGTGCCGAGCAGAGCGAGGCTCGGACCGCCCGCCTCCAGAATAACTCTCGCCGCTCCCGTGCGGGCTAGAGCACACAGAAGACTACCCGAAAAACGACCAAAAGTCAAGCTAGCTCTGGCGGTTCAGGGAATTCACCTATTCGGTGTCCTGAAAGATAGAAAAGTCAAGTGTACTTCATGAGCACTATTCAGCCCTTGCCGATTCTTGCCGTCCGCCTTGACGAGGAACTTCACGTGTGCTGTAGAATGCGAAGATGGCGAGTCTGACCGTGCTGGGAATCGGCAACCTGCTGATGCAGGATGACGGCGTGGGCGTCCGCGTGATGGAAGGTGTGCGCGACGCCCGGGATTGGCCCGAGGCCGTCGAGTTCATCGACGGCGGCGCGGGCGGGATGAACCTACTCAATTTGCTCGAGGAAGCCGAGCGGCTCATCGTCTTCGATTCGGCCGAGATGAAGCTCGCCCCCGGCGAGTACCGCGTGGTCACCCCCAATCAACTCTGCGACCCGCCGGCCGAGCACCGCGCGACCCTGCACGACGTGCCGTTCCTGGAGACGTTGACGCTCGTGGGGCGGTTCCTCCACCGGCCCGAGGAGGTCCGCCTCCTGGCCATCCAGCCGAAGGCCGTCGATTACGGCCGCGAGTTGACGGGCGCACTCAAGGCCGCGATGCCGGCCGTCGTCCGCGCCGGCGTGGACCTCGTCGCGGACATCTGCCGCGCGCACAACATCTCCTGAAGCACGAGTCCCCGCTCCATCTAAACATCGGCGTTCATCCGCGTTCATCCCTGCGATATGCTATTGACCTGCCCGAGACGCGCCGTATGCAAGAGGAGACGCAATGCACGAGCACGGACTGGCGAAGGAACTCTGGCCGCAAGTGAAGAAGATCGCCGACGACGGCGGCTTCCTGAAGGTGACGCGCGTGGAGATGACTGTCGGCATGCTGCACGGCGTGTCGGCCGACTTCCTCGCGCACAGCTTCGACCACGCCTACGAGGGTACCTACTTCGAGGGCGCAACAACGGACATCCGCATCGTCGAGCCCGGCGAGCGGTTCACGCCGCCCGGCGAGACGGCCGAGCGCACCGCCGACGGCTGGGAACTGCTGATCACGAAAATCGAGGGCGAGAAGTAGCCGGAGGCGAGTCCGCATGCGGCCAACGCGCAGACAGCTCGCGGTGATTGCCGTAACGGCCGTGCGAGTGCCGCTGGCCGCGGGCGCCGCCGCGCTGCTCGTCATCGCCGCGCCCGGCGGGCTCGCCGCATGGGCGGCCGTCGCCCTGCTGCTCGCCGTCGAGGCCAGCGACCTGCTCGACGGTTTTCTCGCGCGCCGCTTCGGCGTCGTGAGCCGCCTCGGCGAACTGCTCGACCCGTACTGCGACTCGGTGTCGCGGCTGATCGTGTACTTCGGCCTGGCGGCCGCCGGGGTATCGCCCTGGGGACTGCTGCTCGTCCTCGCCCTGCGCGACGTATCCGTCGCGTACGTCCGCATTGTGTGCGTGACGACCGGCCGCCGCGTGGCCGCCCGAGCTTCGGGCAAGCTCAAGGCCATCATTCAGGGAACCGCGGCCGTGCTGCTCGCCGCATCGCTCGCCGTCCCCGCACTCGCCTCGGCCACGTGGATCGGCGACGCCCGGCTGGCCGTCGTCTGGCTCGTCGGCGCGGTGACGCTCTGGTCGCTCGTGGACTACTTCATCGCGGCCGTGCGGCCGCGGAGGTGACCGGCCCGCCCCGCGCAACAAAAACGCCTCCCCGTCGGGCCCACGGACCCGGCGAGGAGACGGAACACTGCTAACGGGCACATCCTATCGCAGGTAGAGTGAGATTTCATGCCCCGCTTTTTCGCGAAAGACCTCTCGGCCGGCCGGCTCGCCCTCAGCGCGGGCGAGGGGCACCACGCGCTGCACGTGCTTCGGCTGCGGGTGGGGGCGGCGGTGGAGTTGTTCGACGGGCGGGGCCAAACGGCCGCCGGCAGGATCGCCGCAATCCGTCGCGGGGAAGTAGCGGTCGAGGTGCAGCAGGTCCGCCCGGAGCCGGAGCGCGGCGGGCCGGAGGTCGCCCTGGCCTTCGCCGTGCCCAAGGGCAAGCGGCTGGACTGGCTGCTCGAGAAGGCGACGGAACTCGGCGCGGCGTCTCTGCGGCCGGTCGTGTTCGAGCGATCGGTCGCCGGCGGGGAACTGACGGCGGCCAAGCGTAGTCGCTGGCTGGGTCACTGCATCTCGGCCGCCAAGCAGTGCAGGCTCGACTGGCTACCGGAACTGCTCGACCCTCTGCCGCTGGCGGACTACCTCGCCACCCCCCTGCCGCCGCTCCGCCTCCTCGGCGATGCCGCCACCGATGCCCGGGCGATGGCTGAACTGCCGGCCCGATCGCCAACCGCCGATCGTCGATCGTCAATTCTGGTGGGCCCCGAAGGCGGTCTGACCGACGCCGAGCGGGCCGCGTGCGTGTCGGCCGGCTTCGTCCCCGTGCGCCTCGGCCGAACGGTCCTCCGCACCGAGACCGCCGCCATCGCCCTCCTCGCCGCCGCCCAGGCCCTGCTCGAACCGCCCGACTGAGGGTTCCTTACGCCGAGCGGAAGCCGATGCGCGCCAGCCAGTCGGCGCAGAGCCTCGGCCACGCGCGGGCCGACGTGTCCTGCACGTTCAGTCCGGGCCCGTGCCCGGCCTGCGGAAACACGTGCATCTCAAACGGGACGCCCGCCCGCCGCAGCGCCGCGGCGAAGAGCAGGCTGTTGTGGACGGGCACGGCCGCGTCGTCGGCGGCGTGCCACAGGAACGTCGGCGGCATCCCGGGCGTCACGCGGTTCTCCAGGCTCATCTCCCGGCGGAGCGCCGCGTCCGCATCGGGGCCGAGCAGGTTGTCCATCGACCCCGCGTGCCGGTGCTCGCCGAACGTGATGACGGGGTAGGCCAGCATCAGAGCATCCGGCCGGCAGGACAGCCGCTCGACCGGGTCGCCGGCTGCGGGGGCGCCCGAATCGAAGATCGTCCCCGCCGACGCCGCTAGGTGTCCGCCCGCGCTGAAACCGAGGATGCCGACACGCCCGGCGTCGAGGCCCCACTCGCCGGCGCGGTGCCGCACGACGCGGACGGCCCGCTGCGCGTCGCCCAGCGGCACGGGATGTCGGTACGGTGCGACGCGGTAGTCGAGCACCAGCGCAGCCACACCCAGCGAACAGAGCCACCGGGCGACCGGCTCGCACTCATGCGGGGCGCGGTGGGCGTACCCACCGCCGGGGCAAACCACCACGGCCGCGACGGGCTCTTCGCCCGCGCCGCCCGGCCGATACGGCGTCAGGCGCGGCCGGTCCTCCGGTCCGTCGCCCGCGGCGCGGGGTGCGCCTTCGGGCCAGAGCTCCACTGCGGTCCACACACGGGGGCTTATCGTCATCGCTGATCCTCTCGGTCGCACATCCTGAACGCACGCCTACAATAGGGAGGAACGCCTCCGCATACAGGGAGAATCCTATGAAGACGCCAATCGCGCTGTTCGCCGCCCTGGCTCTCTCGGCCGGTTGCGCCGAGCCCCCACCGGTCGAGGTCGCCACCGAGGTCCCAGGGCAAACCGAGATGCTGATCCTGCACGAGTTCCCGCGGGCCTTCGACGAGGGGCGCTGGGCGATCATCAACGACACGGTGATGGGCGGCGTCTCGCAAAGCGGCTTCCAGCGGACGGCCGACGGCACGGCGCTGTTCGCGGGCGACGTGTCGCTCGCCAACTTCGGCGGATTCGCGTCGGTCCGCTCGCCGCACGCCGAACACGAACTGGGCGACTACGACGGCCTGGCGGTTCGCGTCCGCGGCGACGGGCGGCGATACAAACTGTACCTCAAGCACGAAGTCGACGACGACGGCACGATGTACTGGGCGGACATCAAGCCGCCCAAAGGCGAGTGGGCGACGCTGCTGGTGCCGTTCGAGCGATTGGGGCCACACCGGCGGGGCATGCCGTTGTTGTTCCGGCCGGCCGCCAACGCGCGACCCGTCCGGGCCGTCGGGTTTCTTATCGCCGACAAGCAGTCCGGACCGTTCCGCCTGGAGGTCGCCTGGATCAAGGCGTACCGTCAGGAGTAGCCCTCGCCGGCCACGGCCGCACGCGGGCGAGGCGCCTTGCCGGCGAAGACGTGCGACGGATACCACGAGCCCTTGCCCCCTCGGTTGTGGCGGTGCAATGCGCACAGCGTCTGCGTGCATCGCCCGCCCCGCTGCCCGCAGCGGACGTGCGCCAACAGGAACTCCCCGTTCGCCCCCAGCCGCGGCTCACCCGACGCGTCACACGCGTAGGAACCGCTCACGAGCCGGCGGTATCGCGGACAGCCGATCAGGATGCGCTTGTAGGCGGACACGTCTTCCGTGATGCTATCGGCCAAGCGGGCGCGGGTAGATAAGCACAGGGACGACCAGGGGATCCGAGTCAACGTAAAAGAACGAATGATTCACGCAATAGCGTGTATGCCCCGCCTGGGTTTTGCGGTATGCTGGGAGAATAAGGGAGCACGGAATGACGGAAAAGCAGCTTACGGATGTTGAGCTTCTGCCCGACGGGACGCCGTTTGCGGCGTGGGAGCGCCCCTTGGGGTTCACGCGGACCTACCATGTCCGCGGCGACGACCCGGCCGCGAGCGATGGCAACCCCGGCACGGAGGATGCGCCGTTCGCGACCATCTCCCGGGCGGCCGAGGTCCTCGAACCCGGCGAGCGGGTGGTCATCGGCCCGGGCGTCTATCGCGAGCACGTCCGCCCGGCCCGCGGCGGGTGCGGGCCCGAGCAAATGATCAGCTACGAGGCCGCCCCGGGCGCGGAGGTGGTGATCAAGGGCTCGGAAATCCTCGAAGCCGAGTGGACGGAATCGACGCTCTGGAACACGTGGGAGATCCCCAACGCGGACCTGCCCGACCCGCGACCGACCGTCTGGGCGGCGAGGCTACCGGGGGAGCTGTTTGGCGGGTACAACCCGTTCGGCATGCTCAACCTGCCGGCGCACTTCACGGACAACCTGAAGGGCCGACTGGGCGGGCGGTCCGAGCGCGAGCTTCGCGTGCACGTGCTGAAGCGCGGGTTGATTTACCAGGACAGCCGGCGGCTGCGGCAGGTGCCGCGCTTCGGCGAGTTGTACTTCACCGACGGCACGTACTGGGTTGAGCACAACGGCCTGACGATGCACGTCCGGCCGTTCGGCGACTCGGACCCGGCCGGCTGCACGTTCGAGATCACGACGCGCGAGCAGATCTTCGCCCCGGAGACGCGCGAGTTGGGCTACCTTCGGGTGAAGGGGCTAACCCTCGAACACGCCGCCAACGGCTTCCCGATGCCGCAGCGCGGGGCGCTGAGCGTCTCGCATGGGCATCACTGGGTTATCGAAGATTGCACCGTCCGCCAAGCCAACGCCGTCGGCATCGACATCGGCCACGAGGACTGGCACTGCCGCTCGCTGCCGGAGGGCGGCCATCATGTCATCCGCGGCAACACGGTCAGCGACTGCGGCATCTGCGGCATCTGCGGGTTCGCCGATCCCCTCAACGCCACGCTCATCGAGGACAACACCGTGCTGCGCTCCGGCTGGCACGACATCGAGTGGATGTTCGAGACGGCCGGCATGAAGTTCCACGTGATGTACGACTGCCTGCTCCGGCGCAACGTCATCCTCGGCACAACGGCCGCACCGGGCATCTGGCTCGACTCGCACATCCGCAACACGCGCATCACGCGCAACATCATCGCCGACTGCGAAACGATGCACGGGGCGATCCTCCTGGAGGTCTCACACACGCGGCCCAACCTGATCGACCAGAACATCGTCGCCGGCATCCGCGCCGCGCGGCCCGACGCCGGCGGCCCCGGCGGCGGCGGGCACGGAATCTACGAACACGACACCGACCGGTTGATCGTCGCCCACAACCTCATCTTCGACTGCGACGGCGCCGGCGTCTTCCTCCAGCTCGGGCAGGCCGACCGCTTCTGCTGGATCCTGACGGAGGGCCGCCGCTTCGGCCGGGGCTCCACCGCCCGCAAGCATCGCGTGCTCAACAACGCCATCCTCGACTGCGGCCGGTACATCGAATTCGCCAACCCGGACAACCGCTCCGACGGCAACGCCCTCAGCGGGCACCGCGATCCGGGGCCACTTCGGATTCATCGCCCGCGGGAATGCCTGGATCCAGGCGCGTGGCGCGACTTCCACGGCTGGGACGTGGCGGGCGCCGAACTGCCAATGACGGCCGCACTCGACCGCGACACGCTCGCCCTCACCTGGACGGTTGAGGGCGACTTGCCGGCCGTCGAGCCCGTCGCCGGCTGCGAGCCCGACTTGTTCGGTCGGCCGCGCGGGGGCGGCAAGACGATCCCCGGCCCGTTCGCCGAAGCGCCCAAGGGAGAGACGACGGTGGACCCGAGAACCAAGCCGGAGGCGAACCATGCCTGAGCCGACGGGCGACATCCTCCGCGTCCAGCGCTTCTGCATCCACGACGGCCCGGGCATCCGCACGACGGTGTTCTTCAAGGGCTGCCCGCTCCGCTGCCAGTGGTGCCACAATCCGGAGTCCGTGCAGCCGCAGCCGGATCTGATGTTCCGCGAGGGGCTCTGCACGCTGTGCGGGATGTGCGTGGAAGCGTGCCCCACCGGCGCCCACACCATCGCGGACGGACGGCACACGATCGACCGCGAGCGCTGCACGCGCTGCGGCCGGTGCGTCGAGGCCTGCCCCACGGAGGCGCTGTCGATGGCCGGCTACCGCGCGACCATCGGCGAGTTGATGGCCGAGATCGTGCGGGACGTGCCGTACTACAACGAATCGGGCGGCGGGGTGACGTTTTCCGGGGGCGAGCCGCTGGTGCAGCCGCAGTTCCTGGGCAAGCTCGTCGACGCATGCCGGGCCGAAGGTCTCCACACCTGCCTCGACACGTCCGGCTACGCTCCGCGCGAGACGTTCGACCGGATCGCGGGCCGGATGAACTGCATCCTGTACGACCTCAAGACGGCCGACCCCGGCAAGCACAAGCGCCTGACGGGCGTGGACAACGCCCTCATCCTCGAGAATTTCCGCGCGGCCTGCCGAATGAAGGCGGACGTCACGCTGCGAATCGTGGTGGTGCCCGGCGTGAACGATAGCCCGGAAGATCTGAAGCGGCTGGCGACGATCGTCCGCGACGCGACCTTCCTCGGCCGGACGGAACTGCTGCCCTACCACGCCCACGGCATCGGCAAGTACGAGCAACTCGGGCGGGCCTATGCTTTAGAGGGTGTCGCCGCGCCGACGCCGGAGCAGATGGCCCGGGCGGCCGAGATCTTCGCCGACGAGGGATTCCTCGCCGAGGTGGCGTAGCTATGGCGAACGAAGCTGGCGTTGGAGAGATGCAAATGACTGAACGCGTTCGGAAGCGTAAGGAAGCGATCCTCGAGGCGCCGGAGAGCCTGTGCCTGGAACGGGCGCGGATCTATACCGAGACGTACCGCGAGCACGAGGCCGAGCCGTACGTCGTCCGCCGCGCGCTCGGCCTGGCGAATCTGCTCGACGGCATGACGGTCGAGATCTACGACGGCGAACTCGTCGTCGGCAACTACGCCAGCCAGCTCGGCGCGTACATCGTGTACCCCGAGTACACGTTCAAAGAGCCCGCGACGAAGTACTCCGACTACGACTTCGCCGAGATCATGGCCGCCGACTTCGAGTCGAAAGAGCCCACGGCCATGAGCGGCATCCCCGACGACATCCGCGAGTACTGGGCCGGCCGCAGCATCCAGAACCGCGCCGACACGGTGATGCCGCCCGATATCCAGCAGTCGCGCGACCACCTGCTCGGCGGCAACCCGTACGGGCGGTTCGAGGGGCACGGGCACATCGCCGTCGATTACGCAAAGGCCATCCGCGAGGGGTTTGCCTCGATCATCGCCGACGCGAAGGCCCGCATGCGCCCGACCCGCAGCCGCGACCCGGTGGCGTACCAGTTCTACCGCGCCGTCGTCATCACGTCGGAGGCGGTCGTGCGGTTCGCCAACCGCTTCGCCGACGAGGCGGATCGCCTCGCGGCCGGCGAGGCCGACCCGCAGCGCAGGGCGGAGCTGGAGACCATCGCCGTCAACTGCCGCCACGTGCCCGAGCAGCCAGCCGAGACGTTTTGGCAGGCGTGCCAGGCGTTCTGGTTCGTGCACCTCATCATGCACTTCGAGCAGAACGGCTTCTCCATCTCGCCGGGCCGGTTCGACCAGTACATGCTGCCGTACTACCGGCGCGACCTCAAGTCGGGCGAAACCACCGAGGACAAGGCGCTGGAACTCATCGAGTGCTGCTGGGTGAAGATGATGGAGATCTCCATCGGCGGCGTGAAGCTGTCGCTGACGCCGACGGTGACGCTCTGCGGCTCGACGCCCGACGGCCGCGACTGCACGAACGAGCTTTCGTTCCTGTGCCTGCGGGCCACACGCGAGACGCGGATGGTCCAGCCGCAACTGACCGTCCGCTGGCACCCGAACTTGAGCGCGGAACTGATGGACGCCGTGCTCGAGATGATCCGCGACGGCCTCTCGACGCCGGCGCTCGTCAGCGACCTCGCCATCGTGCCGGGCCTGACGAAGCTCGGTATTCCCGCCGAAGACGCCCACGAGTACGTCCCGCTCGGCTGTAATGAAACCGGCATCGGCGGCAAGCTCATCGGCGGCGGCATCCCGCGCGGCGTGTCGCTGGTCAAGTCGCTGGAACTCGCCCTCTACGGCGGGCGCTCGCGGTACACCGGCCTCGACATCGGCGTGCCGTGCAAGACGCTCGGCGAGTACGAATCGTTCGACGAACTGCTCGACGCCTACCGAAGGCAGGTGGAACACTTCACCGAGAAGGTCGTCGCCGGCATCAATATGATGGACGCCATCCACCAGGAGATGGGCAATCTGCCGTTCGCATCGTCGGTGATGAGCGGCACGCTCGACCGCGGCCGGGACATCATGTTCGCGACGGACTACTTCCACCTCGCGATGGGCTGCACCGACATGATCAACACGGTGGACAGCCTGCACGCGATCCGCAAGGTGGTGTTCGAGCAAGGCGAGGCAACGCAGGCGGAGCTTCGCGAGGCGCTCGACGCGAACTTCGAGGGGCACGAGGCGCTGCGCAAGAAGCTGCTCGCCCAGGCGAAGTTCGGCAACGACGACGACGAGGTGGACCGCCTGCTGCCCGTCGTCGAGAAGATCAGCGCCGACGCCGTCGCCGGCTACCGCTCGTGGCGAATGAACACGCCGTTCGTCTTCGAGTGCATCCCGCGGATCGCGCACGTCCGCGAGGGGCTCAAGACCAAGGCCACGCCCGACGGCCGGCTGGCGACGACGCCGCTGGCGGCCGGGATGTCATCGGGGCTGGGGCTCGACCGCGACGGGCCGACCGCCCTGCTCAACTCCATCGCCAAGCTCGACCGCGACCAGTGGGTCGGCGGCGTGATCAGCAACATCCGCTTCCACCCGAACCTGCTGAAGGACGAGGCGTCGCGGACGAAGGTGCGGCACATGCTGGCCGCGTACTTCAAGCGCGGCGGGCAGCACCTCCAGATGAACTGCGTCTCGCGAGAGCAACTGATCGAGGCCCAGAAGCACCCCGAGCAGTCCCGCGACCTCATCGTCCGCGTGTCGGGCTACAACGACTACTTCACGAGCATGACGAAGAAGAGCCAGGACGAGATCATCGCGCGAACGGAACACGAGCAGTGAATCGCGAGTCGCGAGTTGGCGCGACCGGACGAAAGGCAGAGGCATGGGGCTGTTTGAGCGTTGTGCGGAGAACCCGATCGTCGTGCCGGGCAAGTACGAGTGGCGCAGGTGTGTGACGTTCAACCCGGGCGTGATTCGCGACGACGACGGCACCTTCTACATGCTCGAGCGGACGGGCGGGTCGCTGCGGCCGTTCCCGCACGTCTTCGGCCTGCTCAAGAGCGACGACGGCGTGCACTTCGAGCACGTGTGCGACGAGCCGGTCTTCACGGCCGGGCAGCTCGGCTTCCCGCACGGCAGCGTGCAGGACCCGCGCCTCACGCGCATCGACGGGCAGTTCCAGGCGGTCTATGCCATGCGGCGGTACGCCGTGGACTGTTCCCCCACCGGCACGGGCGTGCCGGAGTACGACATGCCCGACTACCCCGGCATGCCGGCCGATGAGTCGCACGCGTCCCGCTCGGGCATCGCCGTCAGCGACGACATGATCCACTGGCGGCACGTCGCGTACGTCGGGCCCGAGGACGTGGACGACCGCGACAACATCCTGTTCCCGGAGAAGGTCGGCGGGCGCTACGCGATGCTCCGCCGCCCGGCCGTGGTGGACCTCCGCGGCAAGAGCAGCTCGACAGCCGGCGTTCGCATCAGCTTCTCCGACGACCTGACGACGTGGACGGATTCGCAGCCTGTGGCCGACCCCGAGCAGCCGTGGGAGGGCGCCAAGATCGGCGGCTCGGCGCCGCCGCTTCGCACAGACGAGGGGTGGCTGGTCACGTACCACGGCGTGGACGCCGGCGGCACCTACCGCACGGGGCTGATGCTGCTCGACCTCCACGACCCGACGCGCGTGCTCGCCCGCACGCACGCGCCCGTGCTCGAGCCCGAGGCCTACTACGAGCGGTTCGGGCTCGTCATCCCCAACGTCATCTTCGCCACGGCCAACGTCGTGGTCGAGGGCGTCGTCCATCTCTACTACGGATGCTGCGACACGACCATCGCACTGGCCACCTGCCCCCTCGCCGACCTCCTCTCGGCCGTGAGGAGCGGGTAGCCCATGCCGTTGCGGCGCTCAGCCTGAAGGGCTGGAAACTTGGGGCCCGTTGGGCTCGCTGCCTGCGGCGCTTTACAGGGCGCACAATCCCCGAAATCCCTCTCTCCCCGAAATCCCGTTCCTCCGGCCGGGTTACGAACCGTGCTCGGTCCGCGCGATGAGTTCTTCCTGGGCGTCGGGCTCGAGGCGCACGAACGTCTCGCTGAAGCCGGCCACGCGGACGACGAGGTCCCGATAGCTGTCGGGGTCCTGCTGGGCAGCCCGCAGCGTGTCGCTATCGACCGAGTTGATCTGCATCTCCTGCCCTCCGCGGCGGAAGTAGCTGTTCAGCATCGCCCGCACCTTCTCGCGAGACGACGCGTCCTTCAGCACCGACGGCTGGAAGCGGAGGTTCACGTTGTAGCCACACTGCCAACTCCGCGTCGGGTGCATCATCAGGATCGAGTTCATCACGGCCGTGGGGCCGCTCCGCTCGCAGCCGAACGACGCCGCCACGCTGCTGGCGATAGGCTGCCCGGCGAGCCGCCCGTCGGGCGTGGCGCCGAGCCGCTGGCCGACGTGGACGGCCGCCGAGCGGACGATGTGCGTGTTGCCGGCGGGCGTGCCGTCGCGCGGGTCGCGGATGAACTCCCTGACCGGGCGGTCGCGGAGCCGCTCGATGAGGTCCACGATATCCGCGAGGCGCGGGTCGTCGTTGCCGTGCTTGGGCGCCGCCAGCAGCTTGCGGCGGAGGTCCTCGTGCCCGGCGAAGTTCGCGGCGCACGCCTCGGCGACTTCCGCCAGCGTGGCCTCACGCTTCTCGTACACGACTTCGCGCACGGCCGCGAGGCAATCGACCATGTTGGCGAACGCGATGCCGCCAACGACCAGGATGTTGTACTTCGTCCCGGCCGTGAGGTCCCTCCCCCACTCGATGCAGCCGTCGAAGAAGCACGAAGTCAGCGGCGTATGCCCGTAGAGGCGTTTCATGAGGAAGTGGTGCAGGCCATATGCGTATGACTCGCGGGCGCCTTCGACCATGTACCGCCCGATCTCGGCCGTGAGGTCGTCGAACGTTTGCAGCCTCTCGGGCGGCGTGGCCCAGTCCGGCGGCGTGCGCTTTCCATCGTAGCCCCGGCCGCCGGTCATGGCCCACTCCAGCTCGCCGAGGTAGCCGACGTGGGCGATCGGGTGGTAGTACAGCATGCCGGGGATGCCGATCTCGTTGCAGCCGACGGGGACGTAGTTGTAGGCGTCCTCGCGCGAGACGCCGAGGTTCATGAGCATCTCGGGCACGGCCGAGTCGCTCATCATCAGCGGGAAGCACGTTCGCCCCGCCAGCGTCTCGAGGCAGAAGTCGAAGAAGTCCGGATCGATGTTCTCGTTCCAGCGGAGCCAGACGAGCGGCTCGGGGACGGCCATGAGGTCGGCGGCCCGGACGAACAGCCACGAAAGCTCGTTGGTCTGGTCGTCGCCCTCGGGCGTGGAGCCGCCCACGACGAGGCCCTGCGTGAGATTGTGCTCGATGCCCCAGAACGTGTTATCGCGCTGCTTGAGGATGAAATTCTCGCAGAACGTGAGGGCCTGGTCATCGTCGAGCCGACCAGCCTGCTTGTCGGCGAGGTAGAACGGATGCAGGAGCTGATCCAGCCGATCGGGCGTGTTCGAGTAGCCATGCCCCTCGATATGCACGGCCTGCTGGATGAACCAGACAAGCTGCATCGCCTCGCGGAAGGTCTCGGGCGGGGCGTGGGCGACCTTCGCCGCGATTCGCGACATCTCGGCGAGGTCGGCCGACCGGGCGGCGTCGCCGCACGACGCGGACTCGCCGGCGAGGAACTCGGCGTATCGCTCGATCCACTCGGACAGGCCGAGAAGGCTGATCTCGGCGGCCCTGAGAAACTCAAGACCCTCGGGGTCCGGCTCGTCCGCCGCCCGCGCCTGCACGCGCCCGAGGAGGCCGTCCAGCCCGACGCGCAGCACCTCGCCAAGGCGCGGGCTCAGGTGCCCCTGGTTGGACAGGTCCCCGTAACCGGTGACTTCCCCGCGCTCGGCCGACTCGCCGAAGACCGCCTGCCGGTAGGCAAGCCGTCGGCCCCACAGGTTCCGGTGCTCCCAGTAGTCGAGTATCTCCTGCGGCACCTTGCCTCGCAGGTATCCCTGGCGCTCGGGATGCTCGGCGATGTAGCCCTGCACCTCGCCGATGCCCAATTCCACGATGATCGGCATGGCGCCGGGCGTCTCGGAGATCGACCCGGCGATGCGGTCGTGTTCGCGCAGATAGAGCGGAACGGTGCGGAAGTACTCGCGCAGGGCCATCGCCTTGCGGACGACCCACGGGGCGCCTTCCGTCGCCTGCCACACGCGGGTAAACACGCGCGCTCGATGGAGCGCCGCCGCCACCGGCGACGAGACGATATCGTCGCGCAGGGCGAGCATCGGCGAGGCGTCGTGCGAGGATGGAAAGCGAAACAGCATGGGCTCACGCTCGCGTCCTTATCCGCCGGCCAAGCGGCGCTTGCACTCGTCGAGGATGTCCTTCGTCCGGCTGGCGCCGCAGCGCGTGACGCCCAGCGCCCGGACCTCCAGCAGCCGGTCGAGGTCGCGAACGCCGCCCGCGGCCTTGACCTGTACGTGGTCCGGGGCGTGCTTACGCATCAGCGCCAGGTCTTCCGTCGTCGCCCCACCGCTGCCGTAGCCGGTCGAGGTCTTCACCCAGTCGGCGTTCAGTTCGCCGCAGATTTCGCACAGGCGAACCTTGTGCTCGTCCTGAAGGTAGCAGTTCTCAAAGATAACCTTCACCTTCTGACCGGCCGCGTGCGTCGGTTCGATGACGGCCGCGATGTCCGACCGCACGTAGTCCCAGTCGCCGCTGAGCACCTTGCTGATGTTAACGACCATGTCGAGTTCCTCGCCACCATCGTCGAGGGCCCGCTTCGCCTCGGCAACCTTGACGACCGTCGTGTGCCCGCCGTGGGGGAAGCCGATCGTCGTGCTCGCCTTCACGGTGCTGCCGGCGAGCCGCTCGGCGCACATCTTCAGCGCATAGGGCATGATGCACACGCTGGCGACATCATAGTCGAGCGCCAACCGCACGCCGGCCTCCAGATCCTCGGCCGTCAGCGTCGGGTTCAGCAGCGAGTGATCGATCATCTTCGCCGCGTCTTCGTAGGTCACGTCCATGGGGTTCCTTCCTTGCGGCGGGCGCGGCTACGCGCCGACTTTGCCGCCTTTCATCGCCAGGGCGATACCGCCCATCGCCCCGGCCTTGTCGCCGAGCGCCGAGGGCAGCACCTCGATTTCATCCGTCGGCAGCATCCCGACGCGCCGCCGCAACGTCTCACGCACCGCATCGAACAGCACATCGCCGAACTTTGCCACGCCGCCGCCGATCACGATTATTTCAGGCTCCAGGGCAACAACCATGTTGGCGACGCCGATGCCCAGGTATTCGGCGGCCCGCACCACGGCCTCGCGGACCCGCTCGTCGCCCGCCTCGATAGCCCGCTGCATCGTCTTCGGGTCCACCTTGCCCGGGTCGCCCCCGACGATATCGTGCAGCTTGGGGGCGAGTCCGCTTCGCAGCAGCCGAACGCCCTCGCCCGCGATGGCCGGGCCGCTCGCCAGCGTCTCCAGGCACCCGCGGTTGCCGCAGCCGCACGGGGCGCCGTCCGGCAAAATCGTCTGGTGACCCAACTCGCCGGCCGAGCCCGACGCGCCCAGCCGCAGCTTGCCGTCCACGACCACGCCGCCCCCGACGCCCGTGCCGAGGGCAAGAAAGATCATCGTCAGCCCGGACCGCCCGCGCCCGTGCCCGAACGTCAACTCGCCCAGCGTCGCCGTCCGCACGTCGTTCAGCAGGTACACGTCGCAGCCGAGCTTGGGCGACAGGAGGTCGCGCACCGGCACGTCGCGCCACTGCGTGGGCAGGTTCGGGACGAACTTCGTCACGCCGCGCTCCAGATCGATCAGCCCCGGCACACCCATGCCCAGCGCGGCGGGTTCCGCGTCCGCCTGTTCGGCGAGTTCGCGCACGGCCGCCGCGACGCGCTCCAGCACGCCCTCGGGGCCGTCGTGCGAGCCCGTGGGTGTCTTCTTCTCGGCGACGATCTCGCCGTCGGCCCCGGCCAGGGCGCACTTGACGTTCGTTCCGCCCAGGTCCACGCTCGCGTACAGTTCGGCCATTCCCTGCGTCCTTACACGGGGAGGAAGTTGCGGAGAAATCGGGCGCTCTGCCGCAGGGCGTCCTTGCGGGTCGCCAGCGACTTCTCGTACGCGCGGTCCTCGACCTCGATACAGACCGGCCCGTCGTAGCCCACGTCGGTCAACACCGAGAAGAACCGCCCCCAATCCACCTCCCCCAGGCCGGGCAGCTTCGGGCAGTGGTATTCCAGCGGCATCGCCAGAATGCCCACATCGCCCAGCCGGTCGCGGTCCACACGGACATCCTTGGCGTGCACGTGGGAGATCCGCCCCGCAAACTCGCGAAGCGGCCGGAGATAGTCGATCCGCTGCCAGACCAGGTGCGACGGGTCGTAGTTCAGCCCGAAGTGGCGATTGGGGATGTCGTGGAACATCCGCCGCCAGATCGCCGGGCAGTAGGCCAGGTTCTTCCCGCCCGGCCATTCGTCGCCCGTGAACAGCATCGGGCAGTTCTCGATGCCGACCCGGACCCCCTGCTGCGCCGCGTACTTGATCAGGGGGCGCCACACCTGCCGGAAGCGCGGCCAGTTGCCCTCGACGGACTTCGTCCAGTCGCGTCCGATGAACGTGTTCATCCGCTTCACGCCGAGGGCGGCCGCCGCGCGGATCACCTTGCGGATGTGGCTGACGTACACGTTCGCCTCGCGGCGGTCGGGCACCAGCGGGTTGGGGTAGTAGCCCAAAGCGCTGATCTCCACGCCGGCCGAGGACACCACGTCCCGGATCCGGGCGACTTCCTTCCTGGTCATCTTCGTCGCGTCCACGTGCGTCACGCCCGCGTAGCGGCGCTCGGCCTTGCCGACGGGCCAGCACATCAACTCGACGCACTGGAATCGCTCGGCCGCGGCAAACTCGACGACCTGCTCCAGCGACAACTCCGGCAGGATAGCGCTGACGAATCCGAGTTTCATGGTTGGTCTCCTAGAGGTTGACCCACGTCTGCTCGCGGTGGCTCTTGAGGACGGCCTCGCACAGGACGACCTCGTGGTGCCCATCCGCGAAGGTGGGGAACAGCGGCGTCGCCGTCGCGTCGCCCGCCGCGATCCACTCGTAGAACGCGCGGAAGCACTGCTTGAACGCGTCGGGGAAGCCCTCGTTGTGCCCGCCGGGGTAGTTGATGAACCGCCGCGGCGTCTCCGACACCAGCGCCGGGTCGCGCAGCAGCGATTCGTTCGGCCGGTCGCGCCGGCCGATCCACAACTCGTTGGGCGATTCGCTGTTCCACGCCAGCGTGCATTCGGAGCCCGCGATTTCGTACCGCAGGCAGTTCTTCCGCCCGGGCGTCACCTGCGAGACGGTGAGGCTGCCCTTGGCCCCGCTGGCGAACCGCAGCAGCACCGTGCCGAAGTCCTCGGTGGTGATCTTCACGGGCTCGGTCTCGGCCTCGGCGCCGAGCTTGCCGGCGAAGGTCTGCACCTCGCCCTTGGGGCGCTTGCGGACCTTGTGCACGGTGCTGAGGTCGGCCAGCACCGCCTCGATCTCGAGGCCGGTGATCGTGCGGACCAGGTCGATCCAGTGCGTGCCGATGTCCGCCACCGCCCGCAGTTCGCCGCCCTGTTCCGCCAGCACCCGCCAGTTGTAGTCCGTGTCGTACAGCAGCCAGTCCTGCGTGTAGCTGCCGTACACGGCGTGCACCTCGCCTACGTCGCCGCGAGCCACGCGCTCCCGCGCCTCCAGGTTCACCGGGTAGAAGCGGATGTTGTAGCACACGCCGGCCGCCTTGCCGCTGCCGGCCGCCAACTCCACCAGCTCGGCCGTCTCCTGCGAGGTCATCGCCAGGGGCTTTTCGCACATGACGTGCCGGCCGGACTCGAGAACGCGCTTGGCCATCGAGTAGTGCAGCACGTTCGGCACGGCCAGGTGCACCGACTGCACGGCGTCGTCGGCGAGCACCTGGTCGAAGCTCGCGTAGCCTTTCGGCAGCCCCAGCGACTCCGCCGCGGCGGACGATTCCGCCTCGTCCACGCCGCAAATGCCCGTGATGCGAACGCCGAGCCGCCGCAGCGCCTCCACGTGCACCGGTCCGATGAGCCCCGCCCCGACGACGGCCACGCCGATGTCGTGCATGTTGCGCCTCCGCGTTCCGGCGTCAGACGACGCCCCTGGATTTCAGGAATCCGTAGCTTGTGCGAATGCTGTCGAGCCCGCTGCCGGAGCAGGTCTGCTCGACGATGTACCACTCGACGCCGGCCTCCGGCGCCGCCGCGAGCACCGAGTCGAAGTCCACCTGCCCCCGTCCGAGCTCCGTGGACCCCCCAGGCGCCGGCGGCGGGGCGAAGTCTTTCAGGTGCAGCAGGGGCAGCCGCCCGGCGTAGCGGCGGATGTACGCGGCCGGGTCTTCGCCGACCGCCTTCACGAAACACGTGTCGAGCTGCACCTTCAGCAGGTCCGCCGGGATGCTCGCGAACAGGAACTCGTGGGCACTGGTCTCGCCGACGCGCTCCTCGAGTTCATAGGCGTGATTGTGGTACGACAAGCGAAGCCCGGCCGCGTTGCAGCGCTCACCCAGGGCGGCGATTTCACCCGCGCAACGCTTCCAGCCGTCCTCATCAGGCCGCAGCTCCTCCGGGACCATCGCGATGGCGACATCCGTGCAGCCAACGACCTTCAGGTACTCGGCGATGGCGTCGAACTCGTCGCGGAGCTTCGGCAGCACGTGATGCGCGCCGATGGCCTTCAGGCCGCACTCATCCAGGATGCCCTTGAGTTCGTCGGCCGGCGGCCAATCCGCGAACCAGAGCTCCACGCCCTGGTATCCGACATCCGCGACGGCCTTGAGGGCGGCCGGCAGGTCGCGGGCGGTGTCTTGCTTCACTGTCCAAAGCTGCAATCCGACGGGAATCGCCATGGTTCCTCTTTCCTGGTGCTCTCGGGGGGCAGGCCTCGACCGAACCCGACATGATACCGCCCCCGGCGGCGATGGCAAGACGGACGCCGCGGGTTACTCGACGTCGAATTCGCCCTGCGGCTCGAAGCCCCTCGACCAGCGCAGGTTCCAAAGCGAGCCGAGATGCACGCTCCGGGTGCTCTGGTCGGCGAATGCGATATTGACATGCAGGTCATGCCGGTCCACACACACCCGCCACATGCTTGTCAGTGCGCTCTTCCCCTGATGCTGGTTGCCTCGCCCCATAGGGTCGATGAGATCGTCCGGAATCGCCGATTCGTCCCGCGGCCAGGCGTCCACCCAGGCCATGTCGCTGAACACCGGAATCTCCGACGCGCGGTCGGCGCCGGCGAGCGTCACGAACCAATCGTCGGGGAAAGCAAAACTGTCAGAGGGCGTGATGTAGGTCTCGCCGCCGTCGGGCTGATGCCACAAGGGCTCCGCGAGCGGGTCGTACCAGAAGCCGTTGATGCCGTACCCGCCGGACCAGCCGTGATACGTCCAGGGCAGCCGGGCCGTCCCGTTCTCCTGCCCGCCCGAGGAGGCCCCGGGGTCGGTCGCGGGACAGTGCGTGGTGGACTCGATGTCCGGGTTAAACTCGCTCAGCGGCCCAAAGTGAACCACCGAAGAATTGCGCGGGAACGGCTTGCCGCCGTTGTTCAGGCAATAGGTGGTAAACGCGAGGTTCCACTGGCGGACGTTGTTGCGGCAGACCATGTCGCGGGCGAGGTTCTTCGCCCGGCCGACGGTTGGGGCGAGAATCGCCACCAGCAGCGCGATGATGGCAATGACGACCAACAGCTCGACCAGTGTAAAACCGCGGCGATGTCTTGGCACTCGCGTCACGTCAGTATCCTCATCGGGCGAAGGCAGCGGGGTCCGGTTGCACCTCCATAGTGTACCGACCGTGGGCTGCCTCGCCCACACGTTATTGCGCGGAACACTCGCCATTTCCCGCAGGCCGCTGGTGCGCAAGAAGCCGGCCGGGCGCTCCTGCAAACGCCCGGCCGGTCGTGTCATTCGCGTCGTTCGTGTCAGGCGCGCCGACGCCGGATCAGCACGTGTCCTGCGTAGCCGCTAGCCTCTCCTGCGGCGAAGCAGGAGCCCCGCGCCGCCGAGGCCGAGCAGGACCATCGTCGCGGGTTCGGGCACGATCTGCCAGTTCTGCCACGCCTTGGTGTTCGGGTTGTAGGTGCCGGCGTTCTTCTCGTAGATCTCGAGGTTCTTCCCGCTGGCGACGTTGTTGATGGTATAGATGCCGCCGCCGTCGTCCGTGATGGTCCACTTCTGGGCGTCGCTGCCGTCGGCCGCGGCCAGGAACACGTCATTGCCCAGCCCGCCGTCATCAGCGTCCTCGAGGTACTGCCCGGTGCTGACATTCACGATCGTGTATTCGCCGCCGCCGGTATCGGTCAGCGTCCACTGCTCACTTGTGGTGCCCTCGGGGGAAGCATCACCGGCGACCTCGCTGCCATCCCATTCCAGCAGGACGTCTTCATCCTCGTTGTCGCTTTCGACGGACAGCGTCTGCGGTCCGACAAAAGCTGCCCCCGCCACACCGGCTGTGAAGACGACAACGAACAACCCAACCAACACTGCGGTAATGCATTTCATCTTTTCTCTCCTGGCTTCGGGCTCCGTATTCACGAGTCCCTCTGTGTGTGCACGCCGGCGGGCACTGCGCCCTGCGGCGATTGCGTTCTCTTAGCTGCGCTTCCTTCGGATCAGCACGTGTCCTGCGTAGCCGCTAGCCTCTCCTGCGGCGAAGCAGCAGCCCCGCGCCGCCGAGGCCCAGCAGGACCATCGTCGCGGGTTCGGGGACGTCCAGCGCGACGCCGGCGACGCCAAGGGTGTTGAAGCCCTTGTCTTGCGTCTGCGTGTACTCCACCGTCATCAACTGCCCGTCCGAGTCGCCGGTGAAGGTAATCGGCACCAGCCAGCCGCCGTCGTCCTTCTCAGGGTTGTTGATCTCAACGGTTTGGGACTCCGTCCCCAAGGTGACCTTCACGTCCCCGACGATGGCCCGCGCGTAGAGATACAGCTCAGCGACGCGGGAGGTGGTGTCCGCCTCGATCGTGAACGAGAAGCCGTCGCCGTTATCGGACTCCTTCTGCTGAATCCGCATGAGCGAGTCCTGATCCGTTGCGCTGGTCGGACTCATCACGCCGTCCGTCCAGTCGAACTCGTAGGGGTTCCAGGATTCCGACCAGTTCTCCAGAGGATCGCTATCGCCATCCAGGTACGTCAGGTCGCTGATCTCGCCGACGGCCGTCCCGCCCCCGTCGTCCTTCCGGTTGGCCGCGGTCAACGGATCGCTGTCGGGGTCCTGGAAGCCCCACACCGCCCAGTCGATCCCGCCCTTCGCGGTCAGGTCCTTGTTGATCTGGACATCTCCCGCGGTTTCCTTGACCGGGGTGCCGACGTCGAGCACGGCCGCCTGCGCCGCACTGGCCGTGAGGGCGACGAGCAACAGGCCGATGAGAGCGGCTAAGATGCGATTCATAAGACCTCTCCTTGCCATGTGTCCGGCGCATTCGGACGGACGGACTTCGCCCGCGCAAGTGCGGAGAAGGCAACGACTACCTTCCTCTCAGATGCTACAGGCTCTCTATACCAAACATGAACTCTCCGAATATGACGCTCATTGTAGCGGCGAACCGCCGTTCTGTCCATTCGCAATTTGCGTTTCCCGCCCGTCATTTCGCGCGGGACCGGCCTCCAACGCAGAGGGCGCTGAAGACACAGAGGGTGAGACAACGACACATGAACAGCGGCGACGCGCTACGCGGATCGCTTCGCGAACGTGCGGTCCGGGACCGCTTAGAGGCCCTCTCTGCGATCTCCGCGAGCTCTGCATTGGGCCTCCTTCTCTCCGATTTGCGCACGGAATTCGTTTTTTTACGCTGGAACCCGGGCAGATTCGGGGGTAGCTTTGGCCGAAACCGGGCGGAGTCCACCTCGGCAAGCGGAAAGGGCAACCAGAGAATGAAGCAGCACCGACGCGTCGCAATCTACGTTCGCCTGGATACGGAGTGGGACCGGCGGATCGTTTTGGGCATCGCCCGTTATGCCAACGCGCACGGCCGATGGACGCTCCAGATGGCCCGGCAGGGCTTCGCGCCGCCGTCTCAATCGGGCGGCGACGCCGACGGCATCATCGCGCTGGGCAGCCTGGGGCGCTCGGCGGAGGCGGCGGGCGTGCCGGTCGTGCGCCTCTCGGGCGGCGTGCCGGAGCCGTCCTGCCCGAGTGTGTTCCCCGACAACCGCGCCATTGGGCGGCTGGCGGCCGAGCATTTCCTCGAGCGCGGCTTCCGGCACTTCGCCTACTATGGCGACGAGACCTACTTCTCGCAGCAGCGGCGAGACGGCTTTGCCCGCGCGGTGGCGCGGTCGGGGCAACCACAGGGAAGCGGCGGGCAGGTGGCGTACCTGCCGGTGAAGGTTCAGCCGGCCGACACGAACGAGTGGCTCGCGCAGCAGTCGGACGTGGCGACGTGGCTAACGGAGCGCCCCAGGCCGCTGGGGCTGCTGTGCTTCACCGATCCATGCGCGCGGCTGGCGATCGCGGCGTGCCAGGTCGCCGGGCTCGACGTGCCCGAGGAAGTCGCGGTCCTGGGCGTCGATAACGACGAGCTGGTGTGCCTGACGTGCAGCCCGCTACTGTCGAGCATCGACATGGGGTCGGAGCGAATCGGTCACGCCGCCGCGGCCCTGCTGCACCGCCTGATGGCCGGCAAGGCGCCGCCAAGCCGGGCGGTTCTCGTGCCGCCGGTGGGGGTCGTCCGGCGGCAATCGACCGACGTGCTGGCGATCGAGGACGCCGACGTCGCGGCGGCCGTGCGCTACATCCGCGAGCACTACTCCGAGCGGATCAACGTCAGCGATGTGCTCCAGGCCGTGCCCATCTCGCGGCGCGTGCTGGAGGTGCGCTTCCGCAAGCTGCTGGGGCGTCCGCCGGCGGCGGAGATCCGCCGGATGCGCGTGGCCCGGGCGAAGCAGCTCCTCGCCGAGACCGACCTGGAGGTGGGCACGGTCGCCGACCGGTGCGGGTTCAGGACCATCGACCGGCTGGGGCTGGTGTTCCGCAAACTGACCGGGCAGACGCCCAGCGGCTACCGCCGCAAGGTCCGCGGACCGACAACCTAGACCACAGAGGCCCAGAGAACACAGAGCGAAGAGACGACGCGCTCGACGCTCCGGACTGCGCGCCGTACCGCCCGCCTGCCGTCCTGGTGTACTGCTCCTCTCTCCTGCTCTGTGATCTCTGAGCCTCCGTGGTGAGTCGTTACTCCGGCAGTTCGATCTGGGCTTTGACGGACGTTTCGGGCATGTCCGTCGCCCACTCGAACGCCCTGGCTGAGTCCTCGAACGGGAACAGGTCGGTGATCAGCGGCTTCACGTTGATCCGTCCCGAGCCCATCAGCGCCAGTGCCCGCGGATAGACGTGGGCGTAGCGGAAGATCGTCTCGATCGAGGCCTCCTTGGTCTGGGCGCCGACGATATCGATGGCGGCCGTGCCCGCGGCCGGCATGCCGACCAGCACCACGCGCCCGCCGGGCCGCAGCGGCTCGAACACACTCGCGATCACGCCATCCACGCCCGTGCACTCGAACACCACGTCGGCGCCCCAGCCGTCCGTCATCTCGTTCACGATGTCGGTCACGTTCTTCTTGCTCACGTTGACCGGCGTGATCGGCCCGAGTTCGGCCGCGATGTCCAGCTTCGGCTGCTTGACGTCGGTGATGATCACGCGGCTGCACCCGCCGGCGACGGCCGCCAGCGCCGTCACGGTGCCGATGGTCCCCGCCCCCAGCACCACGGCGAGGTCGCCGGGCTTGATCTTCGCCTTGGCCGCCGCGTGCATCCCGATCGCCAGCGGCTCGACCATCGCCCCCTCCGCGAACGTCACGTTCTCCGGCAGCCTGTACGTGAAGCCGGCGGGGTGAACGACGGACTCGCACAAGCAGCCATGCACGGGCGGCGTGGCCCAGAAGCGCACGGCCGGGTCGAGGTTGTAGATCCCGAGGCGCGTGGCCCGGCTGTTGGGGTCGGGGATGCCCGGCTCCATGCAGACGCGGTCGCCGACGTTGAGCGTCTCGACCTCGTCGCCGACCTCCGTGACGACGCCGGCGGCCTCGTGTCCGAGGACCATCGGGGCCTTGACGACGAACGGCCCGATCTTTCCGTGCTCGTAGTAATGCACGTCGGAACCGCAGACGCCGACGTTGCGGATCTTGACTCGCACGTCACGCGGGCCGAGATCCCGGTAGATGTCCATGTCGCGAATCGCGATCTTCCTCGTCTTCTCGAGTACGACGGCCTTCATGGCTCGCTCCTTACTACACGCGGCGCGTTCAGAGCGCCGGACGTTCTTCGTTGCGACACAGAGGCCCAGAGAACAACAAGATGGCATTGGGCTTCTGTTGAATCCGTGCTTCTTCTCTGCTGCTTCTCTCTGGCCCTCTGGGCCTCTGTATCGGCCTCTCCGGACCTCAGGTCGGGCGCTAGCCCGACGGGAAGATCATCGCATCCGCAAACTCCATCTGGAAGCCGGGGTCCTCGGACAACTGCACGTGCTCGACGCAGCGGGCGAGGTCCTCCGCCCGCTTTCGGGCCCGCGTGGACAGCAGCGCCAGCCGGGCGCCGTTCAGCGACGCGTTGCCCACATACGCGATGCGGCTGTGCTCCACCTCGGGCGGCAGCAGCCCGACCCGCTGGGCGTGCGACCGCCGGATGAAACTGCCGAACCCGCCCGCAATCAGCACGCGCCTCAATTGCCCGGGCTCGACGCCCGCGCGGCGAAGCAGAATCCGCACGCCCGCGCGGATGGCGCCGGCGGCCAGTTGCAGCTCCCGCACATCGCGCTGCGTCAGCAGCAATCGGCCATCCGGGCCGTCGGCGATGTGAAACGCCGGCTGGCCGTCCCCATCGGACATTGTGCGGCGGCGCAGCGACTCATCCAGCCCCGTCGGCAGATCGTCGCCGGCTTTCATCCGCCCTTCGGGCGTCAGCACGCCACAGTCCAGCAATGCCGCGGCGAGATCGATCAACGCGCTGCCACAGATGCCCACCGGCGCCACGCCGCCAATGACGCTGAACCGAACGTCGCCGTCGAGGACGATCTTCTCGATCGCGCCGGCCGCGGCGCGCATGCCGCACGAAATCCGCGCCCCCTCGAACGCCGGGCCCGCCGCCGTCGAAGCCGCCCACAACCGCCCGTCGTGGGCGAGCACCACCTCACCGTTGGTGCCGATGTCAACCATCAGCGACGGCCCGTCGAGCCCCGCCAGCCGCGTGGCGAGCAGCCCGGCGACGGTATCGCCGCCGACGAATCCGCTGATCACGGGGAAGACATACGCGGCCGCCCGAGGGTTAACGGGCAGTTGCAGTTCGCCGGCGGGGGTGATCAGCCCTCGCTCATGTGCGGCGACGAACGGCACGGCCCCCAGCGGCGTCACGTCGATGCCGCACAGCAGGTGCTCCATCGTGGTGTTGCCGGCGAAGGCGACCTCATAGATTCGCTCAGCCGGCACGTTGGCCTGTCGCGTGAGTTCGCCGATCATCTCGCCGACGGCGCCAAGGATGCGGCCCTGGAGCTCGACGAGGCAGCCGGGCTGCTCGCCCGCGCAGCGGATCCGCGACAACACGTCGTCGCCGGAGGCCACTTGCGGATTCACGCGGCTGGTCAGCGCCAGCTCACGGCCGGTGCACAAATCCAACAGCGAACCGACCAGCGTCGTCGTGCCGACGTCGAACGCCGCGCCGAAGCAGGCCTTCGTCGTGTCGCCCGGCTCGAAGTCGAGCAGGGAGTGGTCCGCCAGCACGGCCGTCCCGCGGAAGCCCGCCTCGCGCAGCATCCCCGGCAACCGCCGCAACAGAGGCAACGCCACCTTCAGTTCCCCCAACTGCTCCGCGAGTCGCGCCAGATCCGCCCGGGCGTCCTGCAACGACGGGGCCGGCAGCTCGACGAACACCTTGCGGACCGAGGGCAGGACCTCTTCCGCGGGGGCGGCCTGCCGCTCGGCGAGGATCTGCTGACGTCCCCCGAGGAGGGAACCTTCGGGCACCTCGACGACGGCCTCCGCCGCCAGAGCCGCCTGGCAGGCAAGCCGCCATCCGGCCTTCAGTTCGTCCGGCTGGAGCAGCTGCCGCTCGGCGTCGCCGGGGGCGGGCGGGTCGCCGCCGGTGAACCGCACCCGGCACTTGCCGCACGTGCCGGCGCCGCCGCAGGGCGTTGCGATCGTCATCCCCGCCCGCGCGGCCGCCTCAAGAACCTTCGTGCCGCGCAGGACGAACACCGTCCTGCCTTGCGGCTGGAACGTCACCTTCACCTGTTCAGCGGACATCAGAACCGTCGCCTCTCACCTCGTGTCATCGGGGCGCGGGCATTCTACCCAAACTCTTCGCCAAGGGGCACGGATTTCGCCGAAGTCGTCGCGGCGACGCCGATTGCGGCCGGGGCGCGGGCAGCCTACACTGAATCCACCACGAGGTGAGTGACGCGATGGGGCATCTGACGCTATCGGTCGCGCTGCGATTCGCCCAGCCCCTGTGGCTGCCGGCGCTGGTGGCGGCCGCCGCGCCGCCGCTGCTGGCGTGGCGAGGACGGCGGCACGGGCGGTACGTTCCGGCGACCAGCGTGGTTCTCCAGTGCGTGGCCGTCGCGCTGGCGGCCATGGCGCTCGCCCGTCCGCAGGTTCGGCTGGGGGACGAAGCGCGTAAGCCATATCTCGTGATTCAGGACACGTCCGCATCGGTCGGTGGGCAGCAATTGGCGCTCGACTGGCCGGCCGACCTGCCGCAGGAGAACTGGCGATTCGCCCGCACCGTCTCCCCCGCCGGCGAAGCGGCGCCGGTCGAACACGAACGTTCGGCAACCCATGCTGCGCCGGTCCTGCGCCTGGCAGCCGCCCGGGCGGATGAGATTTCCGGCGTAGTGATCGCGACGGACGGGCAGTTCGACGACGGTGCCGACTGGCCGGCGGCGGCCGCGGCGCTTGGCAACACGGGCCTTCCCGTACACATCGTTCCGCTCGAGGCCCCGCCGGCGGACGCCCGGCTGATCGAGTTCACCGCGCGGCGCGCCGGGCAGGAAGTCGAGCTTCGGGTATCGGCGGCAGCGACGACCGCCGTAACGAAGCTGCTGACCGTTCGGCGCGAGCGGCCGACGCCGCGCACGTTCGCGCCGAAGTGGCTGAACCTGCTGCCGCCCGGCGTGCCCGGGAACAGAGCGACCGTCCTGCTCAGCGACGACGCGGCGCCCGCCGACGCGGCAGCCGTCTATGTCGCCGAGCTTTCCGGCGGCGAGGACGCCTTGCCGGGCAACAACCGCCTGTCGGCCGTCGTGCTGCCGCGACGCCAAACGGTCACTTGGATGGGCCCGAAGGGCGCCGTGCGCGACGGCGTCGCCGACCGCCTCGCCCGCAAGGGCGTTCGACTGGAGACGGTCCGCTCAGAACAGGCCCCACGTGACCCATCCGGCTGGGCGAGCTACTCGGCCGTGGTGCTTGTCGAGGCCGGCGGTCCGCTCGGGCCGGATTCTCGTGCAGCGCTCGCCGACTATGTCCGCGCCGGCGGCGGGCTCGTGCAGATCGGCGCGGGGCCCCATGCCACGCCCAGAGACCGCGACGACCCGGTCAACCGGATCGCCGCGCTCGTCGCCAATCCCTACGACCGCAAGCCGCTGAAGGCCATCGTCGTGCTCGACGCTTCGGGCTCGATGGCGGAACCGGCCGCCGCCGATGAGCGCCGGCAGCGATTCGACCTGGCCGCCCAGTCAGTCTTGGCGCTTCGCCGCCATCTCACCGCGGACGACGCGCTGGCCGTCGTCACATTCTCCAACGTGCCGCGGCTGGTGTACGACAGCGCCCCCGGCGAGATCGACTTCGGCGCCCTGCAGCGTGCGATAACGGCCGTCCGCCCGGCGGGAAAGACCATTGTCCTGCCCGCGCTCGAGCAGATCGCCCGGGTGGCCCTGCCCGGCGGGTACGAGGGGCTGGCGCTGCTGGTGAGCGACCTGCGAGCGGAACGGTTCGACCCGTCCGAGGCGGCGCGGCTGTTCGAGGGCGGGCGGCTGCGGCTGGGCATCATCGCCACGGGCGACCCCTCCCCCGAACAGGCGTCCGTGCGAGCGATGGCGGAGCGTTTAGGCGCGACGATCCGCCGAGCCTCCGACCTGTCCGCCCTGGCCGGCGTGTTCGCGCAGTTCCTCGCGGAACAGCGCGGCGAAGCGCTGCAGCAGGGACGCTTCGAACTGAACGCCCCGGGCGACCGGGCGCTGGGCATCGAGGCGGCTTCGCTACCGCCGCTGCCCGCCTACTACCTCTCGGCCGCGGAGCAAGGCGCCGAGGTCCTGCTTCGCATCCACGCCGACCCCGTGCTGGCCCTGCGGCGAAGCGGGATCGGAACGTGCATCTCGCTGGCGGCGCCAGTGCGGGCGCTGCCGGACGACGAGACGATGGAGGCCCTCCTCGCGGCGGCCGTCCAGCGCGTGATACGGCGCGCCGAAGCCCCCGGCTTCACAGGACGCGCATGGCGAGACGCCGACGGCTTGCGCGTCGAGGTGACCGCGCATGACCCGGCGCGCCTGCCGGAGCGGTGGCCGCTCGACCGAATGGACCTGACGGCCGAGGCGTTGGTCCACGCCGGCACGCCGCGGCGGGTCGAATCGCCCCTGCTCCAGACCGCGCCGGGCCGGTACGAGGGACGGGGGACCGCCGGGCGCCGGGCGGTCAGCCTGGCCGTGCGCGATGCCGCCGGGGCAACGGTGTTCCGCGCGGCGCTCGGCGAGACGTATCCGCAGGAGTATGCGCGGCCGGGGGCGAACCGGGAGGCGCTTCGTCGGCTGGCGACGCTGACCGGCGGGCGACTGGTCACCCGGGGGGAGCTACCGGAACTTGCCGCGGCCTGGAGCACTCAGGGCCATCGGGATCTGTGGCTGCATCTACTGGCGGCCGCCGTCGCGGTGATGCTGCTGGAGTGGGTGATCACTCGCGTGCGGCGGCAAACCTGAGTTCTCCTCCGGATTCGCGGACGTGGGAAGCCAGCTACTCGATCCGGAGGGGAGTGCGGTCGGTATCCGCCTGGAGCTTCTCGTGGTTCTCGAGCAAGAAGCCGAAAGCCCGAGCAAACGGCTCGGCGCTGCGCGGGGCGAACGGCTCGGCCGAGAAGTCCAGGCCGTCCACGCGGTTCGTCAGGTCCGCGAGGTGGTCGGCGTCGTCGATGAGGCGGATCGCCTCCCGGATGTAGTCATCCCGGTCCTCGGCGACCAGCTCGCCGAGGCCCGCCTGTTCGAGCAGCGCGGCCGCTGCTCGGCTGTGCCACGAGGGTCCTCGCCACGTCAGCACCGGCAGCCCCACGCGCAGCGATTCGACCACCGTGGCGATTGAGCCGACGGGGTGCGAGTCGAGACTGAAGTCGCCTCGCTCGAGGACGGAGAGGTACTTGCGGGGATGCAACGGGGGCAGGATTTCGACACGCCCGAGGCCGAGGGCCTCGGTCACGTCACGCTCGAAAGCGGGCATCCCGCAGAGGCGCAGCAGCGGCCAGGTCGTGAACACGCGCAAACGGACGGGTCGCCGCGCGTGCTTGGCAATTTCCCGCACCGTGTCGAGCAACGGGCGGGTCGTGCGGCCGGGGGTCCAGGGGCAGTTGATGGCGATGCGATGATCCGCCCGGCCGGGGCGGCGGCGGTCGTAGTCCGGAGCCGGCGGAATCGCCCCGATGCCGGGCACGAGAACCAGCCGCTCGCTGAAGCGGTCGGCGGCCGCCTCGTCCGACTCAATCCCGGACGCCCCGATGAAGTAGTCGATCTGCGCCCCGTGCGCGCTGGCCGACTGGGCGTAGCTCGTGACCTGGACGGGGCACATCCGCAGATTCGCCAGGAACGCCGATTCCGCCGTGGTCCCCACATCGGGGAAGTACGCGGCGTGGAAGTCGTTCTCGAGCACCTCGTCCGCCACCAGGTCTCGGCCGCGGAACATCACACACCGCGTGTCCGCGAAATCCCGGAGGTCGAGATCGCCGCGGGGCTTGCCCAAGTGGACGAGGGACAACTCGTGCTCGGCCGCCAGGGCCTTGACGAATGCCTCGCACGCGCGATGGACCGCGCTGCCCCGCACCCACTTGCCCGTGACGACGGCGATCTTCCCGGGCTTGGGGTCGTTGCGGATCGGCAGGTCACCGTACGCGCGGCGGACGAGGGCGTTGACCTTCTCACGGACCCGTCGTCCGGCCTCGTTGCCGAGCTGCGCCGCGCACGTGTACGGTGCGACCGCGTCCGGGCCGAACAGCACGTACCGATCGTCCCACGCCGCCAGGTGCTGCTCGATGTTCCGCTGCGACTGCGCCGACGCCGACGGCGCCGCTTCTCCGCAGTATGTCGCGTACCACTGCGAGGCCAGTTGTGCGTCCGCGGCGAACAGGGCCCCGCGGTCCACGTCCTGTTCGTTGCGCGCCGAGGCCAGGACCATCGCCTTGATCGCCGCCGCCAGATCGCCGCCGGGCGCCTGATCCCGCACCGCAGCCAAGGCGAGGTCCGTCGTGCGAAGCTTCGTCAGGGCCGCCAAATTCGCGATGACCGGCTGGAGCGCGATGAACTCGGCCGCCGCATCGCGCGTAATGGTGAAATCGGGGCGGGCGAAGATGCCCAGCATGGCTTCGAGGAACTCGCCGGCGAAGGCGATTTCGGCCTTGCCGAACTGCGTGGGCGTGGCGCGGGGGAACGGTCGGAGCACGTTCAGCATCTCGCCGGACAGGGCCTCCTGCCGGCGAGCGTCGCAGAGCCGCTCCCACTGAGTGTAGTCCGGCTTCGGCGGAAGCGTGAACGAGTTGCGGGGTTTCCGGTCGCCGGACCCACCGTGACGCCGCGCGCGTCGGGCACGCCCTGACCGCCTGCGATGCCTTTTCTCGACCATAAAGACAAAGTGATACACGCCAAGCCCGGGTGCGTCAACGGCCGGGGCACCGGCGCAAAATCGGGAACGAGCGAAAACGAGGGGCCGGGCGGAACGCTCCTCTCTGCGATCCGCCCGGCCGGCAGGCCCGGGAAGGCCGTGCATGATGGCGTCACGCGCCTTCGCAGCGCTGAAATGTCGCGAGGAAATCACGCCGTCCGGGTGCGTGCGCGACGGCGTTGGTACCCGCCGCGTATTGGAGGGGGATTCACGTTCCGCAAACCTGCGGCCAAGTTCCGCGGGCCCGTGCCTTCGCCTCCGCGCCCGGTTGACTTCGAGGCGCCGGCCGCATAGCCTGCCGGCCCGCCCTCAAGGAGCCGCCGATGCCGACAGCCAAACGCATCCTGCACGTCATTTCCACCACCCACTGGGACCGAGAATGGCTGAAGGCCTTCCAGGAAAACCGCGCCCTGCTGGTCGAGTACCTCGAACGGCTCATGGACACGTTCGACCGCGACCCGGACTACCGCCACTATCACATGGACTCGCAGTGCGTGCCGCTGGAGGACTACACGGCCGTCCGGCCGGAGAACGCCGAACGCCTCAAGGGCCACATCCGCGACGGGCGGCTGCTCGTCGGGCCCTGGTACACGCTGCCGGAGATGAACGTGCTCGACGGCGAGTCGATCGTCCGCAACCTGCTGATCGGCCACAAGGTCAGCCGGGCGTTCGGCGGCGTGATGAAGGTCGGCTACAATCCGATGTCGAGCGGACAGGTGTCGCAACTGCCGCAGATCTACCGCGGGTTCGGCATCGACTCGGCCCTGTTCTACCGCGGGATCAACCGCGACGTGGCGGATATCGAGTTCTGGTGGAACGCCCCGGACGGCTCGCGGGTACTCGGCGTGCAGTTCCCCGAGGGGCGCGGCGTGTTCTGGGGCCTGGTCGAAATGCCCGTGCTGTACGGGGCCCGCAAGGGCCCGGACGGCATTTTCCCCTACCGGCCGGGCATGGGCGCCCAGCATTTTCGCATGCATGGCGACGCCGAATACACACTGCTGACGCGCCTGGGAGCATACGACGGATCGGCGCTCGCCGAGGGGCTGACGGCCGCCCGCGACCGCATGATCGTCGCCACGCACACCCGGCACCTGATTGCCGTTGACGGGCACGACCAGAGCCCGGCTTTCGAAGACCTGCCCCGGCTGATTCGCGAGGCGAACGCCCTCGACCTCGGCGTGCGGCTCGTCCATGACAATCTGCCGCGCGCGGTCGCCGCCATCCGCCGCGAGGCGGAAGACTGCCGGGGCCTCAGGACCCTCACCGGCGAGATGCGCTACACGAACAAGTCCGGCCGGCCGGGCGAGGCGTATCTCCACGTCGGCGTCCTGTCCGCCCGCATGTACCTCAAGCAGGCAAATCGTCGCAGCGAGCGAGCGCTGTTCCGTTGGGCGGAGCCGACCGCGACGATCGCGTGGACGCTCGGCGAGGAATACCCGCACCGGCTGCTGGAACAGGCCTGCAAGCTGCTGCTGCTCAACCACGCACACGACGACATCTGCGGGTGCAGCGTCGATAAGGTACACGAGGACATGATGTACCGCTTCTCGGAGATTGACGCGATTTCCGAGGAGGTGACGCGGCGGTCATTGAAGGCCCTGGTCCGGCGGATCGACGGCGCGGCGTTCGACGGGCGAGCGGACCTGCTGGTGGCGCACAATTCGCTGGCGTTCGGACGACGCGAGGTCGTCCGGGCCGTGGTGGACTTGCCGCCCGAGGCCAAAGCCAGCGCATTCGCCCTCCAAGACGCCGGCGGCCGCGAGGCGCGGGTGCAGGTCATCGGCGCGGCCGACAAGCACTATTGGGCGCCGTACGAGGGCGCCAGCCTCGGCTATCCGCGGCGGCGCGTGGAGTGCTACGTTCAGGCGGACGTGCCGGCGATGGGCTTCTCGGCGATGCAGGTTCTTCCCGGCGAGCGCAGCAAGGCGGGCAAGCCGCTGGCGGCCTCCGACCGGAAGATGGAAAATGAGCATCTGCGCGTCGGCGTCAACGCCGACGGCACGTTCGACCTGAGGGACAAGGCTGCCGGGCGAACGTTCGCCGGGCTGCACTGGCTGGAGGACCGCGGCGAGGACGGCAACGCCTGGACGGCCCGCCCACCGCGCAGAGACCGCGTGGTCACCAGCCGCGGCGGCCGTTGCCGAACGACGCTGCTCCTGAGCGGCCCGCTTGTCGCGAAGATCGAAGTCCGTGTGCGACTGCGTCTGCCGACGGCGCTGACGGCCGACCGGACCGCCCGGCAGAAGCGGACACGAACCGTCGAGGTCGCGTCCGTCCTGACGCTACGGGCCGGGGCAAAGCGGCTGGAGATCGAGACGCGATTCGACAACACCGTCCGCAGCCACTGCCTGCGCGCGCTGTTCCCCACGCGGCTCAAGACGGATACATCGCTCGGCTCCATGCCGTTCGACGTCTGCGAGCGGCCCGTCGCCCTGCCCGAGGATGCGGACCAGTGGCAGGACCGCCCCGTGCCCGAGCAGCCCTGCATCCACTTCGCGGCCGCCAGCGATGGGCGCGCCGGGCTCGCCCTCCTGCCCGACGGGCTCACCGAGTACGAACTCGTCGATGGCGCCGACCGCACGCTGGCGCTGACATTGCTTCGGACGTTCGACCAGGGGCTGTTCTGGACGCCGGAGAAATGGCCGGACGAAGGCTTCCAGTGCCCGGGGCCCGTGGCGTTTCGTTACGCGGTCTATCCGTTCGCCGGCGCGTGGGAGCAGGCGGGGCTGTTCGAGCAGGCGCTGGCGTTCCAGGTGCCGATCCGCACAGTCCAGTGCGGTCGTCCCGGCGGCAAGCCCGGCAAGCACGCACTGCCGGCGCGGACGAGCTTCCTGTCGGTCGAGCCGTCGCGCGTGGTCGTCAGCGCGGTCAAGCGGAGCGAGTCCGGCCGCGAGATGCTCGTGCGGCTGTTCAATCCCGCCGGCCGGGCCGTCAGCGCCCGGCTGCGCACACACAAGCCGATCCGCGCCGCCCGCCTGCTCACGCTGGAGGAAGAGCCGGTTGAGAAACTCTCGCCCGCCGGGCGCGAACTGGAGCTGAAGGTCCCCGCCAAGGCCATCCGCACTGTCGCGATCGCCCGGCGCCGCTGAGCCGACTACACGGGGGACACCCCCAAGCGGAACGCCGACGAAGTCGGCAGGGCGCCTGCGGGTGCGTGACTGCCGGCAACACTCACAGGCTGACGCTTGTGGGTGGCGCCCGCGCCAGACTTCCTGCGGACGTGTTTGCCCTTGCATCGCGAGCCGCCGGAGGTAAGCTGGGGTCGGCCCCCAAGGGCCTTTCTTGATAAATGGCGGCGGCCCTCGCGGCCGCGCTCCGCGATCATGGCAAAACGCAAAGACCCCGCCGAGAACGGCTATCCGCTGCCGTTCGAGAAACCCATCCTTCGGCTCCAGCACCAGATCGAGGAGCTTGAGGAATCCCAGCACGAAGCCGGCCGCGACTACTCGGCCGAGATCCGCGAGCTGCGCACGCAGTACGTCTCGCTACTCCGCAAGACCTACCAGTCGCTAACGCCGTGGGAGACTGTGCAGGTCGCGCGTCACCCGTCGCGTCCGCTGGCGGGCGACTATATCGAGCGGATCGTGAAGAGCTTCGTGGAGCTGCACGGGGACCGGCGGTTCGCCGACGATAAGGCGCTGATCTGCGGCGTGGGCTCGATCGGCACGGAGCGCGTGGCGCTGATCGCCCAGCACAAGGGGCGCGACACCAAGGAGAAACTCGCCCGCAACTTCGGCATGTGCCAGCCGGAGGGGTATCGCAAGGCGCTGCGGGTAATGAAACTTGCCGAGAAGTTCCACCTGCCGGTGGTGACGCTGATCGACACGGCCGGGGCGTATCCGGGCGTCGGCAGCGAGGAGCGCGGCGTCGCGGAGGCCATCGCCCGCAACCTGTTCGAGATGAGCCGCCTGCAGACGCCGGTTGTGTGTGTGGTCATCGGCGAGGGCGGCAGCGGCGGCGCGCTGGGCGTAGGGGTGGGCGACCGCGTGGCCGTCATGGAATACGCCTACTATTCGGTCATCTCCCCGGAGGGCTGCGCGAGCATCCTGTGGCGAACGGGCGAGAAGGCCCCCGAAGCGGCCGAGGCGATGAAGATCACCGCCCGGAAGCTCAAGGAACTCGACGTCGTCGATGACATCATCCCCGAGCCGCTCGGCGGCGCGCACCGCAGCCCGGCCGAGGCGGCAAACAACCTGGAGTGGTACATCGTTCGCACGCTACGGGAACTCAGCCGCGTGTCGATCGACGACCTCGCCACGCACCGCTACGCCCGCTGGCGGCGGATGGGCAAGGTCCTGACGCCCGAGCCGGCGGAAGCCAAGGCTTAGCAGGGATGCACGGGATACAGGGGATGGGAGCAGAAATAAGGGAAGCAGTTTTCTTCTCCTTCCGCGTCCGTCTGTGTTGATCCTTGCTTCGAGCCGTATCCCCTGCATCCCGTGCATCCCTGCTTGATCGCCGTGTTGGCTCCGGGCATTGCACGCGCCACGGAGCCGGTCTAAGATGCCCGGATGAGCTTCCCCATCGAGCTGCCAGACATCGGGACTGTCCCGGCGGACAGCGGTGCCGTCGAGCTGGAGCAATGCTCCGACGGCCGCTTCCGCGTCGGACGTGACGGCGTCCGCGCCATCGTCGCCACCGGCGACCGCAAGGTCGAGTTCATCGCCTTCGACGGCCACACCCTCGCCCGCGTCAATTCGGTGATGGGATACCCGGCCTACTACCCGGTCCACCCGGTGCGCGTCGACCAACCCGTCCAGGCCGTCCTGATCGACCTCGACGGCACGAGCGTCCACAGCGAACAGTTCTGGGTCTGGATCATCGAGCGGACGACCGCCAGCCTCGTCGGCGACCCGAACTTCAGGCTGGAGGAGGCCGACCTGCCGTACGTCTCCGGGCACAGCGTCTCGGAGCACCTGACCCACTGCATTCGCAAGTACTGCCCCGGACGGGACGTCGAGGAGGGGCGGCGGATCTACTTCGAGCACACGCACCGCGAGATGAAGGAGATCCTCGAAGGCCGCGGGCGGGCCGACGCCTTCACGCCGTCGCCGGGGCTCAAGCCGTTCCTGCTCGCCCTCAAGGACCGGGGCATCCGCATCGGCCTGGTGACCTCGGGCCTTTACGAGAAGGCGTATCCGGAGATTCTCTCGGCCTTCCGGCAGCTCGACCTGGGCGACCCGACGGAGTTCTACGACTCGATCATCACCGCGGGCTTCCCGCTGCGCCGCGGCGAGATCGGCACGCTTGGGGAGTTGTCGCCCAAGCCGCACCCCTGGGTGTACGCGGAAGTCGGACGCGTCGGACTGGGTATCGACTTCGCCGAGCGCGATCACGTCGCCGGCATCGAGGACAGCGGCGCGGGCGTCTGCTCCGTTCGCTTGGCCGGCTACTCCGTAATCGGCATGGCCGGCGGGAACATCGAGAGCAGCGGCACGAAGTGGCTGTGCGATCACTACTGCCGAACGTTCGACGAGATCCTTGAGATACTGGGTTGACGGACGGCCAATGGAACACGGGTTTCACTGAAGAAGACGAACTGCACGGATTGACGGACAGAGCAATGCGGTATCCGTGAAGTCTCTCTCCGTATCCGTGGAATCCGTCTTCTCCCGCCGCGCAAGGCCAACGGCAATGGCGAAGAAGAGAAACAAAGCGATCGTCGTCCCCCACACGCACTGGGACCGCGAATGGCGGTACCCGATCTGGACGAACCGGCGGTTCCTCGTCGAGTTCATGGACGAATTGCTCGACGTCCTGGAGCGCGACCCGAACTACCGCAACTTCGTCACGGACGGCCAGTGCGTACTCATCGAAGACTACCTGCGGGTCCGCCCCGAGAACGAGCCGCGCGTGCGGAAGGCCATCGCCGACGGGCGGCTGTCCATCGGCCCGTGGTACACGCTGCCGGACCTGTACCCGATCGACGGCGAATGCCTCGTGCGGAACCTGCTCAAGGGGCTTCGCCTGTCGGAGCGACTGGGCGGGGCGATGCGGCTGGGGTACAACTCGTTCGGCTGGGGGCAGACGGCGCAGTTCCCGCAAATCTACGCAGGCTTCGGCTTCGAGTTCATCATCGCGGCCAAGCGCGTGTCCAGGCAGCGCGCACCCAAGTGCGAGTTCCTGTGGGAGTCGCCCGACGGAACGCGGGTTCTGACCACTCGCCTCGGCGATCACGCCCGGGCGAACGTCTTCTTCAACGCGTACATCCGGGCCCGGTTCGGCGTCGATTACAGCGGCGACGAGTATCGCTTCGACTGGCGGAAGGCCGGCGTCGTGCTGCACCCGGCCGACCCGGGGCGGCAGTACGAGGACCACTCCCGCCTCTGGGCCGAGGAGGAGTACCACGAGGACGAGGTGAGACCGGGCTTCGAGGCGGCCTGGGCGGCGATGGACGAGACCACCGTGCCGGACTGCCGGCTGCTGATGGACGGCAGCGACTTCACCAACTGCCAGCCGGTGCTGACGCGGCTGCTCGAGGATGCCAACGCCGCGTTCGACGACATCGAGTTCGTGCACGGCACGCTCGCGGAGTACGCAGGCGAGTTGGCGAACCAGGTGGACCGCGATGCGCTGCCCGTGGTCCGCGGCGAGATGCGCGACGGGCCCGCCAGTCACTGCTCGGGCAATGCGCTGGCCGTCCGCAACTATGTCAAGACTGCCAACAAGCAGGCGCAAAACTGGCTGCTCCGACGGGCGGAGCCGCTCGCCGTGGCGTTGGCGACACTCGGCGCGGAATACCCCACGGCCATGCTCGAGACCGCGTGGCGATATCTGCTTCAGGCCCATCCGCACGATTCGATCAACGGCGTCACGCAGGATAAGACGGCCGACGACACGCTGTACCGCATCCGTCAGGCGGAGGAGATCGCCCAGGTCGTCGCCGACCAGGCCGTCGGCGAACTGGCGGCGCGGATCGACACGTCGGCGTTTGCGGCGGGCGACGTGCTGCTACTGGCGGTCAATCCGCTGGCCCGGCCGTCGGGCGGCGTCGTGAAGCTCTGCGTGGACACGCCACGCGAGGACGCCGTGTGGGAGTTCGACCTGACCGACGCCGAGGGCAACGCGTACGACATTCAGCCCGTCGCCCGCGAAGAGCGGACCTCGCCGATCAACGACCTGTCGAGCCGCCCCTGGCCGTTCCACCTCGACCGGCACACCGTCTGGGCCGACCTCGGCGAGCTGCCCCCGTGCGGCTACAAGGTGCTCCGCGTTCACCCAACCAGGGAATTCGACCGGCGGGCCGAGTGGTGGCCGGTCATGCGGACCAGCCCCGGCGGCGAGATCTCGCCCGCCCCGGGCGTGCTGGAGAACGAGCACCTCCTCGTCGAGGCGGCCGGCGACGGCACGCTGACACTGACCGACAAGGCCACCGGCCGCACGTTCGCCGGACTCCACGCCTTCGAAGATGCCGGCGACGTCGGCGACTACTGGGCGTACTACCCGCCCTACGGCAACCAGACGCACACCAGCCGCGGCCGGCCCGCACGGGTCTGGGTCGAAGAGAGCGGCCCGCTCGCGGCGACGCTGGTGGTGGAAGTGACGATCACGCTGCCCGCCCGGGCGGAGGCGGGCAAGGTGCCCGTCCGGGGCGGCAGCCGGCGGGTGGACGAGACGCGCGAGCTGGTCATCACGTCGCGCTTCACGCTGCGGCGCGGCGAGCGGCGCCTCGACTGCCGCACGACGCTGACGAACAACGTCGAGGACCATCGCCTGCGGGTGCTCTTTCCGACCAACGTGGCGGCGACGCACGCCCACGCGTCGGGGCACTTCACCGTCGATGCCCGGCTCACCGAACCGCCGCGCGAGCCCGACGGCACGTACTGGCCCGAGATGCAGACGCTGCCCACGCAGCACTTCGTCGATCTCAGCGACGAACGCGGCGGGTTCGCCGTCGTGCACAACAGCTTCACCGAATACGAGGTGCTCCGCGACGGCCGGGCGACGCTGGCGCTCACGCTCTTCCGCGCGGTGCGCAACCGCATTTGCACCGAGTTCCGCTCCACCGGCGACTTCCCCGACCAGAAGGGCGGCCAGTGCCTGCGAGAGATGGAGTTCGGCTACGCCCTGTGTCCGCACGACGGCGATTGGGCGACGGGCGACGTGTACGCGGCCGCCGAGACGCTGAACGTACCGCCCATGGTGTACCAGACCACGCCGCACGACCGGGGCAGCCTGCCGCCGGAGGGGAGCTTCTTCGCGGTCGAGTCGGGCAACCTGATCGTCTCGGCCGTCAAGAAGGCCGAGGACCGCGACACGTTCATCGTGCGGCTGTTCAATCCGACCGGCGACACGCTGGACGGCCGGGTGATGCTGCCCGACGGCGCGGCCAAGGCGTGGCGGACGAACCTCGAGGAGAACCGCGAGGAGGAACTGCCCGTCACCGGCGGCCGGGTGGAACTCTCCGTGCCGACGGGCAAGATCGTCACGATCGAGTTCACCACGGAAATGACTTAAACGCGGAGATCGCAGAGAGCGCAGAGGATACGAGAGAAACAGCCTCTTCCTCTCTCTGCGTCCTCAGTGTTCTCTGCGTTGAGCTTGTCTCGGTTGCATCGGGGGCGCGGGGCGAATAGCATGAGGAATTCCTCTCCGGGAGCGCGTATGACGACCCCAAAGGACAACGTGGCGGGCGCGGCCCGCGCCGGCTACTACGGCCGGTTCGGCGGGCAGTTCGTGCCGGAGACGCTCATGCCGGCGCTGGCGCAACTGTCGCGCGAGTTCGACGCGGCGATGGCGGATGAGGGCTTTTGCGCGGAGTTCGCCCGCGTGCTGCGCGACGTGGCCGGGCGCCCGAGCGCCCTGTACTTCGCGAAGCGGTTCAGCGAGCGGCTCGGCGGGGCGAAGGTCTATCTCAAGCGCGAGGACCTCAACCATACCGGCGCCCACAAGATCAACAACACGCTCGGGCAGGCGCTGCTGACCGTCCGCATGGGCAAGCCCCGGGTGATCGCCGAGACCGGCGCCGGCCAGCACGGCGTGGCGACGGCCGCCGCGGCCGCCGTGTTCGGCCTCGACTGCGACGTGTACATGGGCACCGAGGACATCCGCCGCCAGCGGCTGAACGTCTTCCGCATGGAACTGATGGGGGCGAAGGTGATCCCCGTCGAGACCGGCCAGCGGACGCTCAAGGACGCCCTGAACGAAGCGATGCGCGACTGGATGGGCTCCGTCGAGAACACGCACTACGTGCTGGGCTCCGTCGCCGGCCCGCATCCGTTCCCGGCCATTGTCCGCGAGTTCCAGTGCTGCATCGGGCGCGAGGCCCGGCAGCAGATGCTCGACGCTGCGGGGCGGCTGCCGGATGTGATCGTCGCGTGCGTGGGCGGCGGGTCGAACGCGGCCGGCATTTTCGTGCCGATGATCGACGACGAGGTCGAGATGGTCGGCGTCGAGGCCGGCGGGCGGAGCATGAAACTCGGCGACCACGCGGCCACGCTGTGCGTCGGGTCGCCCGGCGTGCTGCACGGCAGCCTCAGCTACGTGCTGCAGGATGACGACGGACAGACCGCGCCGGTGCACAGCGTGTCGGCGGGGCTCGATTACCCCGGCGTCGGGCCGGAGCACAGTCTCTGGAAAGAAACCGGCCGCGTGCGATACACGTCGGCGAGCGACGAGGAGGCACTGGAAGCGGTGCAGGCGCTGTCGCGGGCGGAAGGGATCATCCCCGCGCTCGAGAGCGCCCACGCCGTGGCGGAGGCGATGAAGATCGCGCCGAAGCTGGGCAAGGACCGGATCGTGCTGGTGAACCTGTCCGGCCGCGGTGATAAGGACGTGAACGAAATCGCGGAGATTCTGGAGCGCAGGAAGCGGACGTGAGCAAGCCTTCGGACAATCGGCTGGTGCGGTGCTTTGCCGAGCGGCGGGCGGCCGGCAAGCGAACGCTGGTGCCCTTCATCACGGCCGGCTACCCGGACCTGGAGGCGACCGAGGCCCTGCTCGGTGACTTCGCCCCCCGCGGCGTGAGCGTGTGCGAGCTGGGGATCCCGTTCAGCGATCCCGTAGCCGACGGCCCGGTCATTCAGGCGAGTTACACCGAGGCGCTCGCGGCGGGAATCAGCAGCGACGCGATCTTCGAAATGGTCCGCCGGTTCCGCCGCAGCGCCGCAGATCTGAAATCTGAGATCTCAGATTTGAGGTCGCGGATGGCCCTCGTCGCCATGGTCAGCTACTCCATCGTCTTCCGTCACGGCGTGGAGGCGTACCTGTCGTCCGCCGCGGAGGCCGGCTTCGACGGGCTGATCGTCCCCGACCTGCCGCTCGAGGAGGCGGCCGTTTTCGAGGCGGCCGCATCTGCCGCCGGCCTGTGCAACATCATGCTCGTCGCGCCGACAACCCCCGCGGACCGCCGGCTGGAGATCGCCCGCCACTCGCGCGGCTTCCTGTACTTCATCTCCGTCGCGGGCATCACGGGCGAGCGGAAGCAGTTGCCGGAATCGTCGCTCGCGGCCGTCGCGGAACTCCGCACGCACACCGACCTGCCCATCTGCATCGGCTTCGGCGTATCCGACCCGCAGGCGGTCGCCCACGTCTGCGAGACGGCCGACGGCGCCATCGTCGGGTCGGCCATCGTCCACCGCATCACCGACGCGAAGGACAAACCGCGCGAGCAACTCGTCCGGGAAGTCGGCGACTTCGTCTCCGCCCTCCTCAAACCGATTGCTTAGGAGGGATGCAGGGGACGCAAGGGATCGAAGAAGCAGCCGCAGATAGATGCAGGTGAACGCGGATGGGAGCAGAGATGCCGTTCCTCATCACCGTACCTGCGTTCATCTGTGTTCATCCCTGCCTGCTTCTCGTATCCAGTGCATCTGTTGCATCCCTGCGGAGGAAGCCTACTCCAGCGTGACGACGATGCGGTTCGTCCGCTTCGTGCACAGGTGCAGCAGCTCCTTCCGCGGGATCAGCGCCCGCGCGCCCTCGACGCCCATGCCGTTGGGCTCCTCGCCGTTCACCCGCACCGACGCGATGGCGTACTCGTCCCACTCGCGCCGCTTGTCGTTGCGATAGGCCACCTCGATCCGCTTGCCAAGGAAGTTCAGCGCCGCGGCCGCCCGGCCCTTCGCGTCGAACTGCTTCCGCAGCAGCTTCGGCTCGATGCACAGATCGCCCCACTCCCCGCGCACGCCGAACATCTGCGTGATCGCGCCCAGCAGCAGCCACGTGGCCGAGCCGGTCAGGTAGCAGTAGCCGCCCTGCCCGTTCTTGTCGATGAACGACGGGATACAGGGGAACGTCCGGCACGTCGCCGAGTCGAGGCACGCGTCTCGAACGGCCGCCAGCACGTCGTGGGCCTCGCGCACGAACCCGCGCCGGTACATCCCGTACATATACATCATGTTCTGCTGGTTCCAGACCGACCCGTGCTCCTTGTAGCCATAGACGAAGCCCGTCACGCGGCCGAAATCGAGCTTCAGCTCGCCGAAGTCGGTGCACAGCCGCAGCCCGCCGGTGACCGGGTCCTTCAGGTACGTCAGCACGGCCTCGTGCATCTGCGGCACCTGCTCGTCGGCGGCGACGCCGAAGATCGTCGGCAGCACCTGGCTGGTCAGGTCCATGCGGACGCCGTTGGGGTGGTCGCCGTGGACGCGGCGGGCGTGGTCGTCGTAGTGCCCGTTGAAGAATCGCTGCCCGTCCTTCGTGCGAATCCACTCGTTCCCGCGGATGTGCTTGAACAGCCAGTCGGCCTTGGCGCGAAGGTCTTTCGCCAGGTCCAGCGTGCGAACCTCTCTCCGCCGGCCGCTGACGGCATGGCGGACGGACTCCATGTACTCGGCCAGCCGCTTCTGCTTCGCCGCGGGGCTGGCATAGCGGACGCGCTTGCCGCCCGGCAGCCGGTCGAACAGGACGAGCGTCTCCTGAAGCAGCTCGACGCTCTCGGTGCCGCGCTTCGCCATCTGCTCCAGCGTCTCGGCCAGCTCCTTGAGGTCGCCGGCGTAGAAGTTGCTGAAGCACACGCTCTCGCCGCGCTTGCGGGCGTTGTCGTACGTGTCGTTCCAGTCGCCGCCCTCGAGCAGGATGTTGTTATGCTCGCCGACGTGGAAAAACGTACTGACGACCTCCAGCAGCAGGTGCTCGAGAATGCTGCCCTTGTACACGCCGCCGGCTTTCGTCCGCTGCCGGTTGCCCTGCTCACGCGACCACTCGCCGTCGCGCTCGCGGCAGCGCATCGCGAGGTGGTCCTTCCAGTACGGCAGGTCCCGCCGGAGAATGCCGAAGTCGCCCGTCTGGTCGATGTAGAACTTCAGCACGAAGAAGGGCCAGGCGCCGTGGTCGCACCACGCGCGGACGATGTCGTTGCGGTCGGCTTTGAACTCGCCCGGCCGCGTGCCGACGATCGTCGCGTTCGAACCGTCGATCCGCACCCCCCGGAAGTTGTTCACCATCTCGTCGCGCGAGCCGGCCGGGTCGAGCAGGAACAGCGACAGCAGGTCGGACCACAGGTCGCGCCAGCCCCGCCCGCCGCGGCCGTAGCCGAAGTCCGGCAGGTACGAGTTGCCGAATACCTTGCGATAGTAGAGCTGCGCCGACGCCCACTTCATCCAGTTGTTGAAGTCGCCGTCGGGCAGATCGAACCGCACGCCGTCGCCGACGCCCTTCCAGAATCGCCGCGTCTTCTTGAGGGCCGCCGCCGCCTTCGCGGCCGCGCCGTAGCGCGCCTTCCACCGGGTCAGGTCGCGGCGGTCGTCGGTGATGCAGTGCAGCACGACGTAACTTGCCGACTGGCCCGGCCGCAACGTGACGGGTGCGAAGCGCATCGCGCCGACGGTCTCGCGCCCGCTGCGCTGGGCGGTGGTCAGCTTCGGGGCGGGCAGGTTGCGATAGACCGCCTCGGGGTTATCGAGGCTGCCGCCCGGGCCGACGAAGTCGCGCAGGTCGCTCCAGACCTGCTTTGGGGCCGCCCCCGAACCGCTGAAGCCCATCACCGCATACAGCGTGTCGTTCTCGCGGTGGCCCGTCTCGTCGTGGACGATCGAGGGCTTCACGATCACGCCGTTCGCGGTCGCCTCCACCGTGTTGAACATCGTCGTCACCTGGCGATGGTCGCGGAGGTTGTCGGCCATCCGCCCGAAGATCGGTGTCGCGGCCGTCGGCGTGAAGCGGACGTTCTTCCGCCCCACATTCGTTACCGTCACGTGCACGATCTCGACCGTGTCGTTGCCGGCCGGCACGAAGACCGTCGCCTCCGCCTCGAGCCCCAGCCTTCGGTTCGCGCGGACGGTGCGGAAGTACCCGAGCCCCGCCTCGACACGCGCGTCCTCGCCGCCGTCCCAGCGCTGCGCCTTGGCGAAGGCGCTCACGCCCGCGACCGACCACGGCGCCTCCCCGGCCACGCGGACCCAGAAGTTCCGTCCGCCCACGACGCGGTGTAGATCCTCCGTCACCACCGGCACCGACAAGTAATGCTGGAAGTCCGAGCACACGTCGCCCTTGAGCTGCGGCGTCACGGAGCACTTCATCCCGGCCAGGTTGCACAGCGGGAAGTACAGCCCGGTCACGTGGTCCGGGTCGGGCACCACGAACGAGCCGTCGCCGGCGTCGGTGAATCGCCACAGCGGGGCGGCCTTGCGGAACTTCGGACGGGCGGCAGGCTTCCCGGCGGAACGGCGGGCACGCGATTTCGCTTTGCTCATGGGGGTCTCCTGATCTCGGGGGCGGCCTCGCCCGCGGGGCCGAGCCGCGGGCCAAGGGCGGGCCACGATACCGGCCCGCCCGCCGACCGGCAAGCCCTTTCGTAAGCCGCCGCGCCCCCGCGCGGCCGTTGCGTGAATGCGAATGTTACCGATGTAAATCCCTTGAGCGGGCCCCGCTTTGGCGGTAAACTCCGATGTTTCTGACCTGCCCTGGGAGAGACCCCATGCTGCGTGACGACATCCTGGCCGCCCTCAAGGAGATCCCCGTGATCGACGTGCACACGCACATCGATCGCGATCAAATGGCCGCCAAGGACCTCAGCCAAGTGATGTTCTACCACATGCTCATGTACCCGCTCCGCGCCGCCGGCGTCACCGAGGGCCGCATGTGGCCCGAAGACAAGGCCGCCAAGCGGGGCCTGCCCTTCCCCGAGTTCCTCAAGCGCTGGCCCGCCATCCAGTCAACCGGCTTCGGCTGGATCCTCAAGGCCATCCTCCGCGACCTCTACGAGTTCGACGAGCCCATCACCGAGGGGAGCTTCCCGCGGCTCCAGGCCTCGTTCGCCGAAAAGACCGCCCGCCCCGACTGGGCCGACAGCGTCTTCCAGCGCGCCAACGTCGTCCGCCTCGCCTCCAGCGTCCTCAAGCGCGACCCCGCCCCCGACGACGGCTGGGCCCAGAACATCCGCTTCACCATCGAGGACCAACCCTCCAACGGCAAAAGCGAGTACGTCAAGTGGCCGCAGCGGTTGAAAGGCCTCGGCAAGTACCTCGGCCGCGACGTTACGAACGCCGCCGATCTCCGCGAAGCCATGGCCGCCTTCTACGACCGCTATGACTGGACCGACCGGGCGGCGCTGGTCTCCTGGGTCGGCGGCGAGGCCGACTTCATGCCCGTCGAGGATTCCGTCCTCGACAAGATCATCGCCGACTACCTCGCCGGGCGCGACGTCGATCATCACGGCTGGTGCCTGCTCGAGGCCGCCTTCATCCGCGCCATCTGCATGGCCGCCCGCGAGCACACCAAAGTCTTCCAGTTCTGCTACGGCACCCAGTACCTCACCAAGGACCCCACCTGGGCCCATCCCATCCAGCGGGCCTATCCCGAATTCGCCAGCACCTTCGGCTTCCTCCTCGGCGAGTTCCCCGAACTCCACTTCAACGTCCTCAACGGATACGAGCCCGACGAGCCCATCTGGTGCGGACTCGTCCAGGGCTACGGCAACCTCTCCATGGCCAACTTCTGGTGGCAGACGTTCTATCCCACCGTCATGCACACGGCCGTCCATCGCCGACTCGACATGGTCCCGCTGACCAAGCTCGTCGGCTTCTTCAGCGATGGCTGGTGCGTGGACTACGTCTACGGCCGGCTGGCGATGATCCGCCAGGTGTGGGCGAACGTCCTCGCCGAGAAGATCGACCGCGGGCTGTACACGCGGGACCAGGCTCTCGACCTCGCCCGCCAGTGCTTCTTCGACACGCCCAAGCGGATCTTCATGCCGGACGAGGACATCCAGGTCTGAGGCCTGCGGACGGAGGCCGGAGGTTTGAGCCCACGGCCGCGGAATCGACAATCGCCAACCTTTCCTCCGAAGCCTCGGCATAGGAGGATCGCCAATCCGAACGCTGTCATCCCCTGCCTTTCAGCAGAATCGGCCGCCTTCGGTTGCCTTTCGTTACTTTCGAGTGCCGTCCAAATCCGTCCACTGCCATCCTTTGCCCTCCTTTGCTAAGCGTGTTTTTGCCCTAAGCGTTTATCTTACAATTGCTTACGTCGTTTCCGGCCCTCCAGGACCGCCCGACGTTAGGGGTGGGAAGCGAGAAACGGCAGTTCCTGGGTCGAAGATCGAAGGCTGATGTTCGGGGGCCAACCCCCTTGGGGTCGAACCCGGGCACCGGGCCCGAGACCCGAAGGCCGTACGCGGAGTGCGGAGTGCGGACCGCTTCGCCGTTGTTCGCTTGCCAAAAAACGAGGCGCCCCTCAGACGGACGCGAAGTGTTTCTTAACTATGATACTCTTATCCTCGATTTCAAGAACATTCCGCCCCGGCCGGAAGGTTTTCTTGACCGGATGACTGGATGGACGGGATGGGGCTGAGCCTGAAGGGCTCACCTTCATCAGCCCGGGGCAGAGCGAAGCGCCGCCCCGGGTTGGGGTCCGTTGAATTCGATGAGCCCTGCAGGGGCGAAACACATCCTGTGGCGCCCCTTCGGGGCTTCACAACATTGATACGTCCGCCACCCAGGGCGCTGCCCTGGGCTGGCGAATCCCAGCCCGTTGGGCTGAGGACCCAGCATGTCCCCAGCGCTCCGCGGCCTACGGCCTCAACCCCGCAGACCACGGCACCCGGCCAACCCACGGCACCCACAGAATCGCTTACTTGTCCGCGCGCCACCCGCGATACGCCACATCGAAGAACAGCTTGTCCTGCGGCAGGGCGAGGAGCTTCTCGAGCCTGAAGAGCTTGCCGTTGACCGGCAGACGAACGCGGATGGGCGTCGCGCCCGCGGCCGTCACGGCCGCCTGCGCACGCTGCTCAAACTGCTCCGCCATCTGCTGCGCCTGCGCCTGGGCATCAACCTGCACCACGGCGGCGCCCTCGGCCCGCTTCTCGGCGAAGCCCTCGACCAGTTCCATCGGCCCGCTGAAGCCCGGCCGTCCCCATCCGACGGTGTAGTCGCCCTCGGCCGGCGCGTAGAAGCTGTACATCACGTGCATGACGGGCACGTAGCAGGTGGGCAGCTCGACGTGCAGCGTGCCGCGCTCGGGCGCGACGGCCGCCGGCGTCTCGACGTACACGATCTCCACCGGAAAGCTCGTCAGCTCCTGCGAGGCGCTCGCGCTGCGGATGAGCGGCAGGAGCACGTTGCCCTGCTCGTCCCTGGCGGGTGAGACGGGGTTGCCGCCGACCGAGACGGACCAGATCTCGGCCGTCGCGGGCATCCGCATGCGGAGGAACTGGTTGCGGTTGTTGCGGACGCTGTAGACGGCCTTGGTCATTCGCCGGCCGTCGTTGAGTTGCATGCCGGTGAACATCGCGCTGTCGGCGATGGTCACCAGGACGCCGATCTCCTCGTGCTTCTTGACCAGCAGCGGCAGGCTGAGCCGCTCGCCGACGTAGCGGAAGGCGAGCAGGATCGGCTGGTTGGTCATGGCGGCGATGTCGGCGGGGAGCCGGCGGGCGTCGATCTGGGCGGCGCCTTCGATGGCCCCGGCCGAGAGTTCCACGTTCGTCAGCGCCACCACGCCGACGTAGCCGCGCTCGCGCTCGACGCCCGCAGGGCGGATGACGGGGACCTCGGCGTCGCCTTTGCCGGTGCGCTCGTAGCTGATGTGCAGGGCGTAGGCGCCGATCGCCTCGCCGCGGAGGATGACCGACAGTTCATTGTTGGCGGCATCGACGCGCCAGTCCTGCACGTTGCCGCCGCTGACGGTGAGGACGCTGACACCGGCGGGGACGCTGAGCTTCAGCCCGCGGACCGGCGTGTGCAGGATGTTGTAGTTCACCGTCTCGCGGCACAGCAGCATGTCGTCGCCCACCGCCACCAGGGCCCGCGTCTCGGCGTAGAGCTTCGGCGGGACCTTCGCGACCTCGGGCAGGGCCCGCTCCCACGTAACCTGGACGGGCGTGCCGCTGGGGATGGCGGCCGCGACCGCCGTCTTGCCCGGCACCGGCTTGGGCATCTGCGACTGGGCGCCCGCGACCTTCACGTCCACGTCGGGCTGGTCGATCTCGAGGTCGAGCACGCTGGAGCCGGGGTGGGCGCGGTCGAACTGGACGCGGTTGATGCCGGCCGACTTCGTCACGTTGACGGAGAACTCGATGGCGGCCTCGACGGCGCCGGACTTCTCGGTGAGCAACTCGTAGCGGCCGCTCGCGGCGTTGAGGTATACGCCGTCGGCGGGCTGCATCGTGCTGCTGACGATGGCGACGTTGCCGGGCAGGACGGGGATGCGCTTCCAGCCCTTCTCCCTGAGAATCGTGAGCTTGAGGGCGAGCGTGAAGGTGGCGGATTTCTCGCCGATCTTTCCGGCGTACTCGGCCGCGGTCACGATGTACTCGGCCGGCGGCGGGGTGACCTTGGGCGTCTGCTGCTTGACGTGCCAGTCGAGCAGGGCCTTGAACTCCTGCCAGGGCAGGTCGATGGTCGTGCCCGGCTTGATGCCCTTCACTTCGACGTTGAGCAGCGTGCGGATCTCCTCCCACGGAACGGTGATCGTGCTGCTCTTTTTGGTCGGGTCGTAGCCGGTGATCTTGACGAACTCGTCCCAACTGAGCGTGACGGTGCCCTTGCCCTCGCCGAGCTTGGGCGGCTCGGCCGCGGCCGGGACGGCCAGCAGGCCAGTCAGCATCGCCACGCAAATCGTCATCATCATCGCGTTTCGCATTGTCGCTCTCCTTGCCCCGTCGGTCAGGGCGCGTCGTACGCGACCCGGATCACCAGCACGTCGCTGGGATCGACCAGGGTCTTCTCCAATTTGAGTCGCTGCCCCACGCGGGGCACGTCGATGGTATAAGGCACGTTCGCGAAGGCGGGGCCGGTGGGGGCCTCGGTCCAGTGCTGCATCTGCCCGGCGCGGACGGCCGTCAGCGAGCCGTCGTTGTTGGCGATGAGCACGTAGCGGTCGTGGGCCAGGCGGATGCCGTTGTCGGCGACGTCGAGGACGTTCCCCTCGTCACCGGCGTAGGTGACGTTGGCAACCATGCTGTTGGCGAGGAGGGCGTCGGTGCCGACGATGGTCTCCTGGAAGCGTTCGTTGGCGGCAACCCGGGATTTCAGCTTCGTGCCGCGGCGATTCTCCTGGTCAAGCTGCATCAGCGTGACGAACTGCGCCTCGTCAATGACGGTGTAGGTCACGTCGTTATTGCCCGTGACGAACCTCGCGCCGAGCTGCCGGGCCGCGCGGCGATCCACGTTCAGGTTCGTGCTGCTGACCGGCACCTTCTGCCCGAGATTGAACCGCAGCGTGCGGGCGAGTTCGCCGGCGTTGGCGACGACCGCCGCGTCTCCGTCCGTCAGGGCGAACAGGGCCTCGCCGCCCGCCTGACCGCCGCCGAACTGCCAGGAGTAGTTGCGGCCGATGAACTCGCGAAGCTGCTCGCTACTTCCGACGTCCGGCACGGCCTGTGCCTCGCGCCGGTCGGCCTCCGCGGTCATGCCGGACCGGTATCCCCAGCCGCCGTCGTCGTCGAGGTCGCCCTTCCCATCCGTCACCAGAACGGCGCCTCCCTTGCCTTCCGCCCGCTGCTGGGCGAGCGCCTCGCCCATCTCCACCTGCCGGCCGCGCGCTTCCGACAGCCGCTCCAGCAGCCGCGAGACGCTGTGCTGCCCCTCGGCCGTGCCCGTCACCGCCAGCCGCCCGTTGGTCACCCAGACCTCCCCGGCCGCGTCGCCCAGGTTACTGCGGACAATGTCCGCGATCTCGCCCTCCGGGCGCTGCGGCGCCTGGTTGCCTTCCCCCGTTTCGTCGAACGTCGCCCAGCCCCAGCCGGCGTCCTCGGCCGAGGGGGCGTTCCCGAAGTCCACCCGCGGCCCGGCGACGTTCGCTCCGAGCCGCAGGTTGCGAATGTCGTACGTCCGCGTCACGACCTCGCGGTCGCGGCGACCACCACCCGTCCGACGGCCTTCCCCGCCGCGACGCCGCTCGGCCTCGGAGCGGATCGGCTCGCCCGGCAGCGCCCGCTGGGCCTCCGGCCTCGCCATGGGGCCGAGCCGGGATATCCACTCACGCCGGGCCTGCTCGACGAAGCTCAGGTACCGGTCGATCTCGGCGAGCTTCGCGCGGTATTCACCCGGCGGGTAGGAATCCTCGTGCAGCGACAGCACAAGTCTCGCTTGCCGCGCCAACATGACGGCTTCTGTGAAGTCGCTCCTGTCCGTCGCTATCGCCAGCCGCTCGCGCGACTGCCGGACGTACTGGTCGATCCTGGCATCCGCGCCCAGCTTGCGCGCGCGGCGCTCCTGCTCGACGCGATCGAGCATTAGCCCCGGTCGCGATTGTCCGCGCGCTTGCCCTGCGTCCTCTGTTGCCAACTCGCCCGACGCGGTCGGCTCGCCGAACGCCACCCGGTCGCCAACCTGCGGTTCGCGCTTGCGTTCGGTGAAGACGCCGGCCGACTGCCCAGTCTCGACGACCTCGAGGCGAAGCGACCCCACGGGCTGACTGTTGCGCGTCACCGTCAGCTTCATCCCCGGCCGCACGCCGTGCACATTGCCCACGTTCACGCTCACCAGGTCGCCCCGGATGGCAGTGACCCGCCCGGCGAACGGACGGACATCCGCCCTGTGGGGCATCATCACGGCGTCGGCTCGGGCGTCCATCACGATGGTACCGGCTTGGCCGCTCGATGCCGTGACCCGCGGTGCGGTGGTCGGCAGGTCGCCGCCGGGCAGCGTCGTCGGCACCGGCTGGGCCGGCTGGACCGGGCGCGGCACGGGCGCCACGCCTGGGGCGCTAGTTTGTCCGCCCCCCGCCTGCCCGCCCAGTGCCAGCCTGCCCGAGCCGCGAACGGTCACGGTCGTGTCGAGTCGGTCAGCCGCCTCGAGCAGCCGCTCGCGCGGCACCGGCGGCGTGAGCGTCGGCTGCGCTTCCCGTGCCGGCTTCCGAGCGATCCGCCGGGCCTTCGCCTCTTCCGTCACCGTGCGGACGGCGAGTTGCTCGATGTCCTGTTGGAGCCGCGAGTACTCGCGGAGATCCTTGTCGGCGTCCCTGTCCTCATCCGCCCCGGCCGTGATCTGGTAGTACTGCTGCGCCTGCTGCGCCGCCTGAAGCGCCTCCGCGTAATCGCCCGCCTCTTCCAGCTTCTTCGCCCGCTCGCGAAGCTCGCCCGCCCGGCGTCGCTGCCGCGTCGCGATCTTCTTCTGCTCCACGCGCAGGTCGCTCAGGATCGCCTCCTGCTCGGCGAGGTCGGCCCCGCGCTTTTCGAGTTCCCGCCCGAGCGCCTCGGCCGCCTGGAACTGCACCGTGGCCTCTTCCTCGTCGCCTTCGGCGAGCGCCTCGTGATACTTCTTCACCGCCTGCTGCTGCCGGGCGAAGTACGCGGTCTGCCCGGCCTGGACCTCCTTTTGCACCTTCAGGCCGGCCACCTTCTCCGACTTGCTCCTGAGCGCCAGCTTGCCCCGCGTCAGGTCGATGTTCGCCAGCAGTCGCCGGGCGTTGTCGGCCTCGACGGACTTGGGCGCCAGCTTGATCGCCTTGTTCAGCGCCTCGGCCGCCTGGTCGTACTCGCCCCCCTCGTACCGGTCGCGCCCGGTGCGGTAGTAGTTCGCCGACAGGTTCGCGACCGCGCTGACGTCAGGCGCGTCCGTCGGCTCCCCGGGCCGCATGGCCCCGCCCACGTCGGCCAGGCCCGACCGTGCAAGGGGCGCCGGGCCTTCGTCTGCGACCTCGGCCGCCTCCTGCGCCTCGTCTTCGGTTTGCTCGACGGAGAGGAAGTCCGCGGAGATGCTGTCGAGCAGTTGCGGGGTCTCGGGCTCGGGCACCGGTTCCGCCAGCCCCGCGCCGGCCGTGAAGCGCTCGCCGCGCTCGTAGCCTTCCGCCAGTCGCGCCGAGCCGTACGACAGATCCGCCACGGCCGTCTCGGACGAATACTGCGCCACGGGGGCCATCGGGCCCGTGACCTTTCGCACCTTCAGCCCGTCGGGCAGGTACACCTCGCACCAGGCATAGGCGATGGGCAGGTCCACGCGGGGCAGCGGCACGCGGGCCTCGCCTTCCTTGGGCGGGGCCGAGCGGCACAAACAGACCACCTCGACCGGGAAGCTCACCAGCCCGCGGACGGACGCCATCGAGCGAACGAGCGGCAGCAGGTAGCGGTCCGCGCGCCCGGCGGGGGCGGCGGGGACCGTCTTGTCGTTGACCTTCGCCAGCAGCAAAGCCGAGCCCGGCGGGAGCGTCACGGTGAGGAACTGCCTGGTGCGGTTGCGGATTTCGTACTCGGCCTTGCCGACGAGCGCCCCGTCGGCGCGGTACGCGACCTGGAAGTGGGCGAGGTCGGCGATGGTCTCGCGCAGGGCGAACTCGCCGAGATCGAGCGTCTCGACCGACAGCGAGAAGCCCGGCGAGGAGATGGCGTACGCCAGGGCCGGCGGGCCGGCGAGCAGCGCGGCCGCCGAGTCAGGAATCGCCGCGATGGCGAGTTCCTTGAGCCCCACGGCCTCACCGGGCAGCACCTCGCTGCCGCCCGCGGTGTTGGTGACCACCAGCGTGCCGCCCGCCCAGCGCCCATCGCGGATGCCCGGCGGCGTGAAGCGCGCCTGCTCGCCGGCCGCGGGCAGATCGTAGCGGAGCGTCAGCCGGGTCCGCTCAGCGATCCGCCCGCGGAGAAACACCGCCGCCCGGCCGGGCGAGACCTGCGCCTTGCGAACGTCCGGGCCGGTGATCTCCACCTGGGCGGCGCCGGCGGGCAGCGTGAGGTCGATGCGTTCGGTGCGGCCGAGCAGGATGGCGACGTCGGCGGCCGCCGTCACCTGCATCCGGCCGGTGCCCAGGTCCCAGGCGATGTCGCCGGTCAGGCGGTACTGCGGCGCGTGCTCGCGCTGCGGCACAGGCGGCGACCAGCGGACGGCCAGGCGATCGGTCGGCGTGAGGGCGAAGCGGACGTCGGTGCCGTCCTCGTCGCCGCTGGCGGCGGGAAGGTCGTTAACGCGGACCTGCCAGGGGCGAGGCGACCGAGTGGCGACCAGCGTGCGAATCGTCCGCGGAACCCCCAAATCGAGCCGCCCGGCGAACTGCGACAGCCGCAGGGCCGACTTGGCGGCGATCTCATAGACGCCCGGCGCCGTCGGCGAGAACAGGTGCCAGTCGCCCTCGATGGGCAGGTCCGCGGGCTCGCCGTTGACCGCGACGTTTGTCCAGACCCGCACGGCCGACAGGACCCGAAGGGCGCCACACTTCTCGCCCGAGAGCACGCGGAATCGCAGCCGGGCCGTCAGCGTCGGATCCCCGCCCTTGTCTGACACGACTTCGTACAGGGCTTCCTCGGCGAGGACCGCGACGGGCGGCTTCTCCGCCTCGCCCGGCCGGGCCAGGGCGCGGAGGTACCGCTCGTAGAGGTCCACCGGCACGGAGAAGTTGATGTGCTCCAGGAATCGCGACCGCTTGAGCAGTTCCCGGACGACGACCGCCCGGTCGGCAGCCTCGTCGGCGCGCACAGACAGCCCCGTCAGCGCGAGGATCGCCAAAGTGAGGGCAACAGGTACCTTGCGCATGTCCGTTCCGTCGTCGCGGCCCCGTCTGACCGAAAGCCTCCGGCATCCACCGAAGGCACGTCCCGCACGGGTATGGAGGATTAGACCCTGTTGCGCATGAAATGTTCCCGGATTCCTGGGCAGATATCAAGGGGGCGCCCGGCGTCACCTTTGCCAAGCACCCTCGAGGAACCGTTCCCGAATCCGGCCGTGGAGTTCGCCGGCGACCTCCGGCCGTTCGGCCGCGATGTTCCGCTGCTCGCCGGGGTCGTCCTCGAGATCGTACAGTTCGACCGCGTCGTTGTAGTTCTGCACGAGCTTGTATCGCGCCGTTCGGATCCCCCGCCAGTGCCGCATGCAGGCGACGGCGTCCTCGCGGTGGGCCTTCGTCTCGCCGCGCAAGACCGACCCCAGCGACCGCGCGTCGATGTTCTCCTGCGGCGGCAGGCCCGCCAGTTCGCAGATCGTCGGGTTCACGTCGATCAGTTCGACAAGGGCATCGGACGTTCGTCCGCCGTCGATGCCCGGCCCGGCCGCCAGCAGCGGCACGTGCAGCGACGGCTCGTACGGCACGGACTTCGTGTAAAGCCCGAGGTCGCCGAGCATCTCGCCGTGGTCGCTGGTGAACAGGATGTACGTGTTGTCGAGTTCGCCGCGGCGGTCCACCGCCTCGACGAGGTGCCCGATCTGCTCATCGATGCACTCGATCGTCGCGGCGTATTGCCGCCGCGTGACCGCGACTTCCTCCGCCTCCAGCCCGCGGTTGCGGGCCACGACGTACCGTGGCTTGCCCTCGGCGGAGAACGGCACGGCCGGCGGCACGTCGGCGCTGCGATACCGGTCTGCGTACTGCGTCGGCGGGTCGAACGGGTCGTGCGGCCCGACGAAACTGACGAACAGGTGCCACGGGAAGGTTTCGTCGGCGGAATCGAGCCACTCGACGGCCCGGCGTCCGATGTAGCACTCCTCGTACGCCTCGGCCGGCAGGACGGAATCGTGGGAGGCGTCCTTCACCCAGCCGTTGGCGGCCCGGGCCCGGTAGTCCCTGTGGAAGCGCTCGTAGAGGCCCTGCTCGGCGAGCCACAGGCCGTACGGGCCGCGCGGCTCGGGGCTCGTCCCGGCGTGCATCTTGCCCTCGCACTCGACGGGGCGCGTGAAGCCGTACGTGAACATCACCGGGCGGGCGCCGTCGCGCCCGTTCCAGCCGTCGGGCTTCGCCAGGTCCACCTTGCCGACGCAGCCGACGTGGTAGCCGGCATCGCGCAGCCGCTGGTAATACGTCCGCACGGAGGCCGGCAGAAAGCTGTCGTTGCCCAGCGAGCCCATGCGGCTCGGCTGAAGCCCGGCCGCCAGGCCGATGCGGGCCGGGGCGCAGACCGGGCAGTTCGTGAAGCACTGCGTGAACCGCACGCCCCGGGCGGCGATGCGGTCGAGGTTCGGCGTGCGGAGGAACTCGGCGCCGGCACAGCCGAGGAAATCGAACCGATGCTGGTCCGTCATGATCAGGAGGATGTTGGGGCGTCGGTTCGGGTCGGTCACGATTTGGCCTTTCTCCTGGGTGTTCAGAATCGCTCCCGTCGCGCGCGGGCAGCGCCCCCTTGATACCGCACCCGCGCGGCCGTCGCAACCACCGCTCGGGCGGGCGGGGTTCCATTCGGGCTCGCCAGTCGGCACAATGGGGCATCGCCCCCACGGGCGCGAAGCCGTCCCCCAGCGCCGAGGTGCCTTGTGAGTTCACCGCGACAATTGATCCTGATCATGACCGACACGCAGCGGACGGACATGCTCGGCTGCTACGCCGACACGGGCGTGCGCACGCCGAACCTGGACCAGCTCGCCTCGCGCGGCGTCCGCTTCGACCGGACCTACTGCTGCCAGCCCGTATGCGGGCCGGCGCGGTCGGGCCTGTTCACGGGCACCTTCCCTCACAGCAACGGGAGCTGGGCCAACTCCATGCCGCTCGGCGCGAACGTCAAGACGGTCGGGCAGCGCCTGCGCGACAACGGCGTCCGCACGGCGTACATCGGCAAGTGGCACCTGGACGGCGGGGACTACTTCGGCCTTGGCCGCTGCCCCGACGGCTGGGACCCGGAGTACTGGTACGACATGCGGTGCTACCTCGACGAGCTCCCGCCGGAAGACCGCCGCCGCTCGCGCGACCCGAAGCTCAACCGCGCGGGCGACGTGACGCCCGGGTTCACGTTCGGGCACCGCTGCTCGAATCGGGCGATCCGCTTCCTCGAAACGCATCGGGATCAGAGCTACTTCCTGGTGCTCTCATACGACGAGCCGCACGGCCCGCACCTGTGCCCCCCGCAGTTCCGCGCGATGTACGCCGACCACGAATTCCCCCGCAGCCCCAACTGCTACGATACGCTCGAAGGCAAGCCCGAGCACCAGCAGGTCTGGGCCGGGCGGACGCCGGGCGCCGGCAAGCCCGACCCGGCGCCGATCCGACGGCCGGACTTCTTCGGCTGCAATACCTTCGTCGATTCCGAGATCGGACGCGTCCTCGACACCGTGGACCGCCACGCCCCCGACGCGCTGGTGATCTACACGGCCGACCACGGCGACGGGCTGGGCTCACACGGACTATGGGGCAAGGGCCCCGTCGCGTACGACGAGATCGCCCGCGTGCCGCTGATCGTCCGCTGGCCGGGGCATTCGCCCGAGGGCGGCGTCTGCGAGCACCCGACCAGCCACATCGACGTAACGCCGACGGTGATGGACTACTTCGGGCTGCCGGTGCCGAAGCTGCTGGAGGGCAAGAGCATGCTGGCGACGATGGCCGACCCGGCGACGGCGACGAACGACGTAGTGTTCGTCGAGTTCAACCGGTACGAGATCGACCACGACGGCTTCGGCGGGTATCAGCCGTTGCGGGCGGCGACGGACGGCCGGCACAAGCTCGTCATCAACCTGCTCAGCAGCGACGAGCTATACGACCTTCAGACCGACCCGCAGGAGATGAAGAACCGCATCGCGTCGCGAAAGTACGCGAAGGTCCGCAACGGGCTGCACGACCGCATCCTGCGCTGGATGGACGAGACGCGCGATCCGTTCCGCGGCTATTCCTGGCAGCGTCGACCGTGGCGCACCGACGCCCCGCCGGCGACCTGGGCGTGCTCCGGCATGACGCGCCAGCGCGAGAACGAGGAGTACGAGCCCCGCCAACTCGATTACGACACGGGGCTGCCCATGGTCGAGGCCGTCCGGTCGAAGCACGGCGTCGGACGCGCGGCGAAGCCGCGGCAGGAATAGCCGTTCGCCGCGCCCGAGGCGCATCCCGCCGTGGCGAACGCGTGCCCTGCCGTGCTTGCGGCAATTGTGATACTTCGCGACGCTTATTTGCTTTGTTCCGATTCGGCGGTCAGTTCTATAATCACGGTCTGTGGTACGTGAGTTCCTCTTGCCCCCGAGCGAATCCGCCCGGGGCCGCCAGGGAGGCAGAGGCCATGGCGCACGGACACATCGGGTTGTCCTCCGGGGGAGGCGAATCCCAGCCATCGGCGGCTTCTCCGGCACGGGCGACGGCGCGTCGGGCCCGCTGGCAACGTACCGGCTTTCACCGGCCCCTACACGGTTTTACGCTGATCGAACTGCTGGTCGTGATCGCGGTCATCGCGCTGCTGGTGACGATCCTGATGCCCACGCTGTCCCGGGCACGGGAACTGGCGCGAGTCGCCGTCTGTCTGAGCAACCAGCACCACTGCGGAAGGGCGTTCGTCCTGTACGCAGAGGACTGGGACAGGAAAACGGTCGCCTGGTGGGAGAACAGCGCCGGCGGGATCACGCTCTGGCCGTGCTTCATGACTGGCGAGCCCGAGCGATTCGCGAATGGACACGGGGACTACCAGTACCTTCCGCCCGGGGGCGTGTTCGGCTGCCCCTCGAACCACGCCTACCCCTTCGACGAGCCCTGGTGGTACGGGCGGTCGAACTACGCGTACGGCATGTACACGAACTACATCTACCCCATGCCGTTCAATCACCAGGCGGACATGGGCTGGAACTTCGCGGAGAACCTCGTGTTCCCCCCGCCGCCGGGCACGCGCCCGCAGTGCGAACTGCACCACCTCGACCGGGTCGAGAAGCCGGGGGAAACCCTCTGGCTGGCGGACTCGGCCTCGACGCGGAACTGGGAAGGCGGCCTGCCCGCCGCCCGGGGGCGCATGGTCGGCAACTTCAACCCCTACTTCACGGCCCGCTGGAGCGCCCGCATCCAACTGGTGCACACCGGCCGAGCCAACGCCCTGTTCTACGACGGACACGCCGAGACTCTCACCCCAAGCCGGATGATCAACTCGGACTCCGACATCGCCGTCTTCCTCACTGAGGACCTGAGGGAGATCCCGGAGGAAGTGCCGTATCCGGACGTGGAATGAGGACCGGCGACCCGCAATCCCGGCGGCCGAGCAAGAGCAATGGCAGGAGGCAGTAGTTGCCCAGGACCCAGGAACATCCATCATGAATCGTGTAGGGCTTGGACTCATCGGTTGCGGATCGCGGATGCGGGCGGTGGTTGAGGCGGTGCGCGCCGCGGCCGGCCCGGGGCAGGCCGACCGCATCGAAGTGACGGGCCTGTACGACCCGTCGCCCGAATCGATTCGCCGAACACAAGCGGCGTTCGGCTTGGAGGGCCGCGTCTATTCGGATTACCGCGACCTCGTGCGCGATCCGGGCGTGCAGTGGGTAATGATCGGGTCGTGGAACTGCTTCCACGCCGAGCAGGCCGTCGCTGCCCTGCGGGCCGGGAAGCACGTGTTCTGCGAGAAGCCGCTGGCGACCACGCTGGACGACTGCCTCGCCATCCGCGACGCCTGGCGGCAGGCGGGCACGCTGTTCACGATCGGCTTCACGCTGCGGTACTCGCCGCACTACATCCGCGTCAAGGAACTCATCGACGGCGGCTACGTCGGGCGGATTCTCAGCATGGAGTCCAACGAGACGCTCCACTTCGACCACGGCGGCTACATCCACTCCGACTGGCGCCGCAAGACCGAACACGCGGGCACGCACCTGCTCGAGAAATGCTGCCACGACCTCGACATCGCCCACTGGCTCACCGGAAGCCTGCCGCGCCGCGTGGCGTCGTTCGGCGGGTGCGACTTCTTCGTGCCCGACAACCGCGGGCAGGCCGAACGCGTCGGGCCCGACAACCGGGGGCGGCCGGCGTTCCTCGCCTGGCACTTCGATGCTTCGGGCACGGGCCCCGAGGTGGATGCCTTCACGGCGGACAAGGACATCGTGGACAACCAAGTGGCGATCCTCGAATACGCCAACGGGGTGCGGGCGACGTTTCACACGAACTGCCTGGCCGGCCTCCCCGAACGGCGGCTGTACATCCTGGGCACGGAAGGCGCGATCCGGGCGGACGCGACGACCGGACGCATCGAGGGCAAGCGGGTCGGCCGGGCGACGCGGATCGAAGACTTCTCGACAAAGGCCCGGGGGCTCCACGCCGGAGGCGACGCGGTCCTCGGGGGCGACCTGGCCGACTCGATGCTGCACGGCAAGCCGCCCCGGGCCACGCTGGAAGACGGGCTTCGTTCGGCGATCACCGCCTTTGCGGTGGATGAGGCGATGGGCATGGGGCGCGTGGTCGAGGTGACGCGCTACTGGCGCCGGGCGGGGATCGGATACGGCCTCCCGGAACAGGCCCCCGCGACTCAGGGGGTGGGCGAGTAGCGGCGGCGAAACTGCCCGGGCGTCATCCCGGTATGCTCGCGAAAGACGGCGATCATATGGGCACTGGACCTGAACCCGGACATCTGCGCGATCCGATAGGCGGGCAGATACGTGTTGAGCACCAGGCGCTTCACGCGCTCCATCCTGTGTCGATGGATGTACTCGTGCGGCGAGCAGCCCATGTGTTCCCGAAAACGCCGCTCCAGCGTGGACCGCGACGTGCCGACGTGGGCTACCACGCTTCCCACGTTGATGCCCGCGGCCACGTTGCTTCGGATGAACCGCACCGCCTCGTTCAGGTCGTCGTGAGGCGAAATGCGCGTGTCGCTGGATGCGCGGGGCTCGATGCCCAGGGGCGGGACGCCGATGGTCCGCCGCGGCGGCGTGCCCCCGCCCATCATCCGGTCGAGCACGCGGGCGGCTTCCACCCCGATCGCCTCGACGTTCGGGTCCACGCTGGTCACCGGCGGCGTGCACAGTTCACAGATGACGTCGTCGTTATCCACGCCGACCACGGAGACGTCCTGCGGCACGTCGATGCCCACGGCCTCGCACACCTCCAGCACGTGCCGGGCGCGGGTATCGTTGCACGCGACGATGCCGACGGGCTTCGGCAGGCCAACCAGCCACTTCTGGAGCGACCGGAGGTCCCGGGGCCAGTGCGGCGTCTCGGGGCTGTCGGAGCCGCGCCACGAACGGCGCGGCGACGGGTACGTATGCCAGCGGATGCTTTCGGGGCGCGCGCTGTCCGCGAAGGCGCGCTGTCTCGTGTCCGAGAACTGCAGGCCGGGAAAGCCGCAGTAGGCAATGTGCTCCAGGCCGTTCGAGACGAGGTGATCCACAGCCAACTGCATGATCCGGGCGTGATCGGAGTCCACCACCGCGACCCCCTTCATGGGGACGGCGCCCATGATGTCCACCGTCGGCAGGGCAAGCTTCCGCACGACGCTGACCACCCGCTGCGTGGAGATCCTCGCGATGACCCCCTGCGCCTTCACCTTCCACGGCCCGCCGAGGTCCAGCACGCGCATCAGATTGTGGGGCATGTGCTGAAGAATCCAGTTCCCGTGTGCGAGCGCGTAGCGGGCAATGCCGCGCAGGCAGCCGCGCCCGTAGGCGGCGGACGATTCCACCAGCAGGATGACGCGCTTTGTGGATGGCATCTGCGGCCGCGTGCCCGGGGTCTCGCCCCCAACAGCCCCCCTCCCGGGCGCCCGGAGCCTACGCGCTTCGGGGTCTACAGACAAACGATTTCTCTCTATCGCCCATTCGATTTGCGTCATACGGCGGGGCCCGCCCTCCTGTCGGTCGCGGAACGCCCGACGGCTCGCGGGCAGGAATGTCGCTCGCTTCCGTTCGCGGCGCCCGCAGCCGTACAGACCGGCCGGACAGGCCGGAATGCATGGAGGAACCACTGATGAGAATGCACCCCCATATCCTATGGTTTGCCCTGCTGGTGTTCGTTGCGGACGGCCCGGCAGCGGAGCCGCCCGCGGTCCTGAGCACAGGCCCGGCCCGGCGGAGCCGCTATGCGCTGCCCATCCGGGAACGGTCGTTCCTGATGGGCACCGCGGGCTTTGCGCCGGCGCACTTCCCCAAGATGGACGCCGAGGACATGTCGCAATTCTGGAAGGACGTGGCGGCGGCCGGCGAACTCCACGGCGTCCACACCGACTGGAGGGACCTGAAGATCCTGGAACTGACGGCGAAGTCCGTCTCGGTGGACCTGGTCGTCGGTCTGGGGTTCCAGAGGCCCGCGGAGTGGAAACGCGACGTCGAGGCCCTGACACGGACGATCAAAGAGGACGTGCTCGGCAGGCACCGCCGGGTGAAGTACCTCTTCGTCGGCAACGAAGTGACCCGCCTGTACGAGGATCACCCGGCCGAATTTCCCGACTTCGTGGCCGCCTACAAGCAGGTCTATGCCGACGTCAGGAAGGCGTTCCCGGCCGTCAAGGTGTTCACGACGTTCCAGTACGAATCGCTGCTGGGCGAGGCGTACGTTCGGGGCCTCCCCAAGCGCGACCCGCAGTGGTCTCTGCTGAAGCAGTTCGACGGGCACCTGGACCTGGTCGGCATCACCACCTATCCCTATCTGCAATACACGGATCCGAAGCTCATCCCCGACACCTACTTCAGCCGGATCGCCGAACGGGTGGACAGGCCGCTGGCGATCACGGAAACGGCCTGGATGGCCAGGAGCGAATTCGGGGGACGGCTCAAGCCCCTGAGCGACCAGGGATACACCGGCTCCGAAGACGAACAGGCGAGGTTCGTGCAGCGGCTGGCGCAGCTCTCGGGCACGGCGCCCATCGAGTTCACCAACTGGCTGCACGTCAACGACTTCGCCCCCTGGGAAGATGGCGACACCCCGGCCAACCCGGGCCTCGCGATGTTCATCTCGACCGCCCTGAAGTACCACAACGGCAGGGAGAAGGCCGTCTGGAAGCTCTGGCTCGACCTGAAGGGCCTGCCGCAGAAGACAAAGGTACTTCCGTCCACCCTTCCCTGACGGAGATCCGATGGACCGTGACAATAACTCCCGGGCGATTCGATCCACACAACGGATATACTCGCGCTGAACTCGCGGCGGGCCGCGGAGAACCGCGGCGCTGAGCGAAAGGAGCTGTCCAATGAAAGGCGCATGCCGGGCACTGATCGTGACCATGATGGCGACCGTCGCTTCGGCGGCGGCCGAAGATGCGGTCTCGCTGTTCCAGACGAAGCAGGAGAACTACGGCTGGACGTTCGGAGACGGCCCGGAGTTCCCCGGGGCCGTGGGCAGCCTCAAGACCGACGATTCGGCCAGACATGAGGGCCGCGCTTCGCTCGCGCTGAAGGGCGACTTCTCCAAAGGGGGCGGATACGTGCAGGCCGGGCAGTCGATCCGGACGATCACCGACAAGGACGTGCGCGACCTGGTCCTGTGGCTGAACGACCCGGCGTCCGAACGCCTGACGTTCCGGCTGATCGACGACAGCGGGCAGGTGCACCAGTTCAAGCTTGCCAAGCCGAAGAAGGAAGGCTGGCGCAAGCTCGTCTTCCCGCTGGCCGAGTTCTTCGCCAAGCGAGGCGCCGGCGAGTCCCTCCCCCAGGTCAAACAGTACGAGCACTGGGCCGGCCCCAACGACGGCAAGTGGCACGGCCCCGCGCGGTCGATCTACCTGCTCGCCAGCAAGACCGAGGCCACCAAGCGGACGCTGCGGCTGGGGGACGTCCGGATCATCCCGCAGCCGTCCGCGGCCCGGGAGACGGTCCGCCTGGATGAGGTCGCCGATGGTCAAACCAAGTGGGAGTTCCTCCCCGGCGAGGAGTTCCCCGGGGCGACGGGGGCGCTTGCGGTGGTCGAAGGCCTGCCGGAGAAGGGGAGTAGCGGACTGCACCTTAAGGGGGACTTCAGCAAAGGCGGCGCCTACGTCGGCGCCTTGATCGATTTCGAGCACTACGTGGAGAGCATGGTCTTCCGCTACCGAACCGAGGACGTCGGCCTCGTCACGCTGCGCATGGCCGACAGCGACGGGCAGGTCTTTCAGAAGCGCCGCGTGAAGCTCGAGGCGGACGGCGAGTGGCACGAGCTGGAGATCAAGCCCCATCACGTGACGGCCGAGCACTGGGGTGGTCGGAACGACGGAACATGGCGCGGCCCCCCGCGGTGGTTCTCGCTGCTGATCCCCAATTACGCCAAGGCCAACACCAAGCGGTACTCGCTGTACCTCGCGGATCTCCGCGCGGTGCTCGAGCCCGGCAAGGGGAAGACCCCCCTGCCGAAGATCGAGGAGGACGATTCCATGCCGCTGCCCGTCGCGCCCCTGAAAGCCAATCCGGAGAAGCTCGTCTCGCGGCCGGCATACGGTTTTGACATCACCTATCGCTGGCAAGCCGCCGAACCGCTGCCGGCGAACTACACCGTGTTCGTTCACGTCGTGGACGCAAGAGGCGAAACGGTCCTCCAGGACGACCACACGCCGCCGACCCCGACAACGGAATGGAAAGGGCTGGTCGAGTACACGCGGACGGTCTTTCTGACCTCGTGGACGCCGCGGGGCAAGGTATCCGTCCCCGGCCCGGCCGCGGGGGAATATGCCGTCCTTGTCGGCCTGATGGACGCGCGGGGGCGCAAGCTGCTCTCGCCGGAGTCGCCCGGGAAGCCCGACGACGCGCGGCGATACAAGATCGCCGACCTCACCCTCTCGGACGACGCGCCGCTGCCGAAGCCCGGGCCGAAAACGCTGGACCTGGCGGGCTACAAGCTGACCTTCAGCGACGAATTCGACGACCTGAGCGTTTCCGCCCGCGGCCCCTGCGGGCCCGGCGGCACGCGATGGATGGCCCACACGCCCTACGGCGGCGACTTCGGCGACGCCCGGTTCGCCAACCCGACCGACGACTTCCCGTTCACGGTCGAGGACGGCATCCTGCGCATCGAGGCCCGCAAGACCGGCAACCGCTGGCAGGCGGGGCTCCTTTCATCGGCCGACTCCAAAGGCAACGGCTTCTCGCAGAAGTTCGGCTACTTCGAGATGCGGGCCAAGCTGCCGGAGGGCCCCGGCACGTGGCCGGCGTTCTGGGTACACAGCATCGAGCGGATGACGCGCGCCGCCGACAAGTCGCGGACGATCATCGAGATCGACGTGGTGGAGCAATACGGGCATTGGCCCAACAAGCTCTGCACGGCCGTCCACCTGTGGAACCGCGACGGCCGGCCCAGCACGCATTCCGGACAGAAGCACCTGGTCGGCGGAATGACCGAGGGTTTCCACACGTACGGCGTTCTGGTCACGGAGGAGTTCATCACCTTCTACTACGACGGCGTGGCGCTCCGTCGGCAGCCGACGCCCGAGGCGGGCAAGGTGCCGCTGTACGTCATGGTGGATCTGGCGATGGGCCCCGGCTGGCCCCTCGATAAGACGCCCAGCCCCCAGTACATGTACGTGGACTACGTCCGCGTCTACGCGAAGCCGTGAGGCCAGCCCCTGGGGCCAAGTGCAATGGACCCGAAAGAGCGACTGAGGCGCCAGGCCCTCGGGCAGGATGTCGACCGCGTGCCCACCATCGGCGGGTGGATCGGCGGCGCGCACAACCTCGCGGCGCTCGCGAGCGTCACGGTCGAGCAGTACGTGGCCGATCCGCTGCCCGCCGTGGTGGCCGCCTGCAAGGGGCTGGGGATCGATGGGATGGTGAAGCCGGCCTATCCGCGACAGGCCGATGAGATCCGCACCGGCTCCGTGCAGGAACAGGATTACGCGGGCATCGAGCCCGAGGCGGTTCCGGAGTTCGCCAACTCGCTGCCGGATTCTGAGCGGGAGGTCCTCCGGGGCTTCGACGCGGCGGCCGTCGAGGCGGAGTACCGAAACTACTTCGCCGCGGCCGCGAGGGATTGGCGGGGTCTGGTGCCGATCCCCAACTTCTGGGACCTCGGCGGGCACTTCCCCCTCTACTACCAGTTCGGCTACGTGGCGTTTCTGTCGGCCTGCGCCCTCTATCCGGAGGCCGTGGGCAAGATCTGGCGGAACCGCAGCCTGGTCTCCCGCGAGAAGGCCAAGGTGCTGGCCCGCCTGTACCGCCAACTGGATCTGGTGCCGCTGCTGTTCTGCGGCGAAGACCTGTGCAACAACGAAGGGCCGATGGTCTCGCCTGATTTCCTGCGGAAGTGGTACTTCCCAACGGTCCGGATGATCGCGGCCCCGCTCGTGGAGTCCGGAATCCGGCTGGTGCACCACTGCGACGGCGACGTCCGCCCGGTCGTGGATGACTTCGTGGCCTGCGGGTTCAGCGGGCTTCAGGGGTTCCAGTACGAACTGGGCGTGGACCCCCGCGAGTTCCTCCACAAGCCGGTCCCGGTCGGGGACCGGATGCTGCTGTTCGGCGGCATGAGCGTCGCCCGAACGCTGCCGTTCGGAACGCCCGAAGACGTGCGGGCGGAGATCGACTGGCTGCACGACATCACCGACGGCGGCCGCGGCCTGTTCGTCTTCACCGCCAATGTCACCGGCCCGGAGACGCCGGTCGAGAACCTCCGCGCCGGCTACGAGCGCGCGAGGTCGCTGCCGTTCGGACGCATCGGTACGGCCGACCGGGACTGGCCGGGCCGGCACATCCGCCCCGGGGCGGCGCCCCTCGGCTAGACGACGCCCGAACCGCCAAGACGGGAGGCCCCCCAGACCCTCCGCGCGGCAGCCCTCGCGAACGGCCGCCCTATGAAGCGGCGGCGTTCGGCAGATAGGCGCCCAGTGCGATGAGGCGCTGCTGGAGTTGGGGCACGGAGAGGCTGCGGACGTCCGTGTCCTGCTCGGCGACCATCGCGGCGGCCGTGCCGGCGGCCTGCCCGGTGATGAAGCACCCCGGCATGACCCGCAGCGACCCGAGAACTTTGCGGTCGGCGCTGACGCACCGCCCGGATGCGAGTACGTTGTGCAGCCCCCGCGGCGTGAGCACGCGGTACGGAATGCCGTAGCTCTCGCCGTCGGGCAGCCAGTTGCTGTCGAAGCCGCCGCCCTTCCTCTTGCGTTTCTTCGGCCGGGGCTTCAGCGTCGAGGCATGCACGTCGATGGCGTAGGCGTAGCGCCCGATCTCGTCGTCGAACACGGCCCGCTTCCGGTAGTCGTCCACCGTGAGCACATAGTCACCGCGGATTCGCCGCGTCTCGCGAATGCCGACGCGGGCGGCCGTCGTGACCAGCTCGATGTTCTCGTAGCCGGTCAGATACTCGCGGAAGTACGTCCCATATTCGGGGGCGATCTTGCGGCCGTGGATGGCGGCCTTCGTCACCGACCGCTCGTCGGTACCGTCCACGCCGAACAGGTGACCGAGGTTGCCGTTGCCGGTCGCCTTGCCCGTGGGCGTGATGCCCGGCATGCCCGGGTCGGGCACCGTGAACACGCCGTTGTCGATGGCCTCGTCGAGGCGGCCGGACTGCTTCCACACGCCGCAGCCGGCGTCCGCGGCCGCCTTCCAGTCGATGCCGGCCCACAGGCTGATGAGGCTGCCCGGCTGCATGAGCCCCTTCTCGTCGCCCTTGTCGAAGGGCGCCCCGGCCCAGGCGCAGACGTCGCCGTCGCCCGTGGCATCGACGCAGGCCTTGCACGCGACGGCGAACGGCCCGCTCTTGCCGCAGCAGACGGCGTGGCGCAGCCGGCCGTCCTCGCACTCGACCGCCAGCACGTGCGTGTTGAACGTAAACTCGACCCCTGCCTCCGCAAGCAGGTCGTCATAGACGCACTTGAGCACCTCCGGGCTGAAGTACAGGTCGCGGTTGCCGCGAAGCGACGGAATGGCGACGCCGCCGGCCGCGTGCATCCGCTCGTGGACCATCTTTCCGACGCCGCCCGCGACGAAGTTCACGCCGTCCGTAAACGAGCACATCAAGGGCAGCCCGCCGGCCGTGCCCATGCCGCCCAGGCACGCCTCGCCCTCGGCGAGGAACACGCGCGCCCCCTGCCGCGCCGCGGCCACCGCCGCCGCCACGCCCGCGGGCCCACCGCCCGCCACGAACACGTCCGCCTCATGCCGGATGGGCAGCTCGCGCTGGAAGCTGAGTTTGCTTTCGTTCATGGGTTTGCTCCCGACTGCCTTCCTGTCGTGAACGGGCGCCGGCGAACCGGACGGCTCGTCCGCGAAGCTGCTTCCGGCGATGCCGATCGCCGTCGCGCCAACGATCTTCATCGCGTCGCGCCGGGAAACCATCTCGGGCAAAGGAGATCGTCTCATGGTCCTTCCTGTGAGACCAGGATGACGTCGCCGACGGCGTCAATCTGCTTGGTCTGGATGTCGCCGAACCAGGTCAGGAAGCTCGCACGCCCGTCGCCGTCATCTTCGTTCAGGACGACCGCCAGGCCCAGGTTCGCCCCGACCGCGGGCGCGAACGGCGCCAAGCGCGACCACGGGAAGAACACCTCATACACGATGCCGCCGGCCTTCCCGATCGGCTGCGCGGCCACGACAACATCCTTCGCCTCGCCGCCGGGCATGCCGGCCGGCGCCAAGTGGCACCAGGCCTGCGGGCCTTTCTGCCCCAGCCCGAGGGAGTAGTCGTACTTGCCCCCCTTCTCCGCGCTCCCCCGGCACGGGTCGATCAGGAGCTGCAGGCCGTCCTGCTGCCACAGGGCGGCGTCCTGCTTCGGATTGCTGAAGACATCGTCCTCGACTTCCATCGCGAGGTACAGGCCCTTGTCATCCCACAGGAACCGCAGCCTCCCGCTCAGGTCCTGGGGGCCCTCCCACGTCGCGCCCTTGCCGAGCGAGCGGAACTGCCGCGCCTCGTTGAGCCGGCAGACGGTCGCGCGGGCCCAATTCTCCTCGTCGAGTCGACCGTCGAGCGTGACCTTTCCTCGCACGCGCGGCGCCGCCGCGAAGCCGCCCATGTGCCGAGCCGCCTCCGTCGCCCGCCCCTGCCCGTCGGTGACCCGCGCGTGGAGGCGGTAGAGGTTCAGCGCGTCGATATCAGCGAGAGGCAAGTCGATGGCCTGCTCGCCGCCGGCCGGCACGGTGCACGTGCCGTCGGCCGCGTCGGCGAAGTGCGCCCGCGAGGGCTCGAGCGCGGGCAGCGGGAACGCGCCCCCGGCGATGGCGGCTTCGCCCTCCAGCTCGACCTGCCAGCTGACCTCCTGCGGCTCGCCGCCCTGGTTGCCCACGACGAGCCGGGCTCCGGGCTTGCCTTCCTCCCACGGCCGCGGCAGGAGCTTCATCGTCAACGCCCCCTCCACCGGCAGCAGGAACGCCAGCTCGCCGGCGGGCCGCTCGCCCTTGGCGTTCAGCAGAACGCGAACCAGCGCTTCGCGCACGTCCGTCTCGACGGGCGAGGTCAACGTCACGACGGCCGTGTTCGCCTCCGGGCCCGCTTGCACGTCCGCCCGCCAGAACGGCGGCGCCTGCACGCTCAAGTCCGAGGCCCGCAATCCATCGAGGGCCAGCGGCACCTCAACCGAGCCGCCCTTGATGGCCGTCTTCGGGGCCGCCGTCACGCTCACGCGGGGCGCGCCCAACTTCTCGGGCAGCGATGCCGACGGCGCCTCGTACAGCAGGAGCATCGGGTCGCGCGTGACCCGGAGCGTGAGCCCCTCGCCGCCCGCGTCGAGCGGCGCGGTGGAGCCGTCGATGAGGATTCGCCTCACGGCCGCCGCGCCCTTGAGCGGCACGAACACGTCTTGCGCGTCGCCGTCGCTCCAGAGCACCTGCAGGCACCGGCCCTGTTCATCCCGAAACAGGGACGCCCGCAGGTCGCCGTACTGCTTCTCCTCGACGAATTTCTTGATGCAGATGCCGTTGACCATGTTGTAGTAGGCGAGAGCGTCGAGCTTGGGGCAGTAGCAGTTGTATCGCGAGAAGAACACGTTGTGCGCCTCGGACGCGCTGCCGTGGATCTTCCCCTGACGGTCGGGGTACAGAATGCCGAACCACGAGCAGTTCTCCCCGCCGCACGCGAAGAACGTGGTGAACTTCCGCACCAGGTCCCCCGCGACGGCCCGCCGCGTCATCCCCTGGCTGTTCAGGCCCAGCTCGGTGGACCAGATCGGCTTCTCGTGCCCGTACTTGGCGAAAAGCTCACGGTACCTTGCGAACGTCCGGCGGATCGTCTCGACGCCGCCGTACGTGTGGAAGTCGTACATGTCGCAGTACGCCCCAAAACCGGCCGCGAAATACTGCTCCAGCGGCCCGGACGACGTCCCCAGCACGCGAACGTCGGGGTCCGCCTCCTTGGCGCCTTCGTACATGGCCTTGTAGGCCCGCACGTCCTCGAGGACCTTCTCGCCCTTGCCGTGCGGCTCGTTGCCGAGGCACACGGCCGCGATCCGACCGTCCTTGTTGTACTCGCGCACGAGGCGGGCGGCGCCCTCGCGGAGGACCTCCTCGGTGTACTTCTCGTACCCCTTCCTGTGGCGTTCGATGGTGTTTCCCTGCGTCCCCATGACCGCGCCCATGTTGAGCCCGGTGATATAATCCCATCGCGGAGCGTTAACGGGGTACGGCGGCGAGGCGCTCCACCGGCTCCAGATGCCGCAGATTCGAATCCCCAGGCGGTCCGACAGGTGGAAGTATGCCGGAATGCGGTTGTCCCAGTTGCGGCTGGTGAACGGGATGTCGCGCCAGGGGTGCTTCTTCGCCGGGGCCTCGGGCAGGACAGCGAGGGTCGTGTAGTCGGTGAAGGGCTCGTCGTCTCCGCCGGCAACGCGGATGTGGACCTCGTAGTACCGGCCCGTCTCGAGGGCCTCGCCATCGAGCGGCAGGTCGGCTTTGTAGAGCGCGATGCCCCCCTTCCCCTCGCCGGCCGGCGCGAGCGCGGCCGAGCCCGGCTTCGCCTGTTCGGCGCCCCAGTAGTCGCGCAGCACGAACTCCACCTTGCACTGCTCCGTCGGGATCGCCTTGCGGGCCTCCAGCGTCAGGTGGACCACCGGCGCGTCGCCGGGCAACAACAGGTTGCCCAGGCGGTCGGTCGTCAGCAGGGCGCGGGCGATTCGCCGCTCCCTGGGCGCCGCCCCCGCGTACGTGCCCGACAAGTCGTCCATCCAGAACCGCCCCCACGTCTTGTTGAGCGTCGCGCGGAAGCGTGCGGCCGTCGCGCCCGGTGGAACGGTCAGCCGCTTTCGGACCACCCGCCAGGGCATCTTGCCGACGGTCTCGGCCACCGTCAGCCGCTCGATCTGCCGCCCAGTCGCGTCGAGACACTCCAGCACCACGGCGACGTTGTAGGACGTGTCCGGGCCGTAAAGCTCGGCCCTGAACGCGCCGGCGGCGTCCCACAACCCCGGCCGGACGGCGAATTTGGGGCTTGCCGCCTCCGTCGGTTCGTCGAGCTGCTCCTGCTTGCGCGAGAGCACGAGGCAGCGCTTGCCCTCGAAGGCCGCCCCCTCGACGACGGCCGCGTCGCCGCGAACCTGCCAGCCGGCGGGAACCTTGTCCGACGCCTCGAACGGCTCGCGGAACGCCGGCTTCCCGGCCGCGACGACGGACACCTGGATGTTTCGCATGCGAACGGTGGACACCTTGTTCTCTCCCATCGCCCCGGTCAGGAAATACAGCCCTCTCGCCGGGCCGTGCCACTTGCCGTCATTGTCGCCGCCCCAGTGCTGATACTGCATCACGCCCGGCACGGCGTCGGCCCGGCCCATCTTCTCGAAGAACTCGGCCAACGGGAAGCGCACCCGCCGCCAGCCGTCCGCCTTCTCCAGCCGGAGCTTGATCTGGTGACACTGCCCGCCGGCGTCGATGATCCGGACAGTCAGCCACCTGGCCTGCGGCGCGTGCAGCTCCAGCGACAGCGCGGTTACGTCGAGGTTCGGCAGCGACCGCCCCGCCTGAACGTACGCCCCGCCTCCGGTGAAGTCGCCGACGAGTTTCAGTACGCCGCCCGGCTCGACCGAAAGCGACCCGGTCGCGCCGGGGAACTCGCGCCCGTTGTCAAACCTCCACCCAAGCGTCTTCTTTGCGGGATCGCACAGGTCCAGGGCCTCATCCGCGGAGGCGGGCGGGGCAAGGCCCGCATACAGCACGGCCGCCGCGGCCAACATGGGGATCAAAGCGTACTTCACCAAACGGCTCCTTCAGGGTCTGGGGTGTCTCTCGGCGCTCCTCGGCCCAGCGCGGAGCGCTACTCGCGGTCCCACCAGTTCGTGGCGGTCCAGGGATTGCCGTATCCATCAGGCGGCGCCCAGTAGAGTGACTGATACGTACCGTCGGCGGCCACGACATGGCTGACGTGCCCGTCCACCCACAGCGTGTGGCATCGGTCCTCGTGCCGCGAATACACGGCCCCGTTGTTCGGATCGTGCCAGTTCCGGTAGATGGCCCATCCGGGCCAGTCGCGGGGCGGCGTGGTGAGGTTCGGGCGGATAGCGGCCTCGGCCAGCACCACCGTGCGGGCGGGCTCGGCCACGTCGCCGCCCTCGGTGGCGTCGTGTTCCCAAAGATTGTAGCCGTACAGGGGGTCCTCGCCGACTTGCCAGTCCGAGCCGTACCCGCCCAGCCCGCACCCGTTATAGCCGTAGCTGACGTAGTGCCAGGGGTCGGCGCGAGACCACGGGTTCGCCGGGTTGTCGAGGATTGCCTCGGTCCTGGCATCCAGCGGACACCAGAGTGGCATGCCCTGAGGCGACTGCCCCTGGCCGATCGCCAGATACCAGAAGTCCACGTTCCGTCCGGGGCCGCTGTAGGGGTTGAGTTCCGGGTAGTGAGGGTAGTGGAACTCCGTCACGTACACGGCGAACATGGCGCCCAGCGACCGCAGATTGTGCCGGCAGACCACCTCGCGCGTGAGCTTCTTCGCCTGTTCGAGCGACGGCATCAGGATCGTCACCAACAGCGCGATGATCGCGATGACGACGAGCAACTCGATCAACGTGAAACCGGCCCGCCGGCCGACCCGGCCCGTGTGTCGCGCCGAGGACCCGCACGACGACCTCACGCGATCCGACGCACCCGCCTGTTCCGCCAAATGCCATGCCATGGTTCGCTACTCCTGTCCGGGCGCCGTCCGCATGTCCGCCACCCGACCCGGGCCGCGCCCGGTCAATCGCGCTTCTGGGCAAACAGCCACTCGTGAAGCTCCGCGCTCTCGTAAGCGGGCCGCCAAGACCCATGCCCGACCCGCGGGAGTTCCGTGTACTTCGGACTGCCGCCCGCCGCCTTCAGCGCGGAGATCATCTCGCGGCTGCACTCGGGGGGCACGGCCGTGTCATTGGCGCCGTGCCACGCCCACACGGCGACGTCCTTGTACAGGGCGGCCTTGCCGGGGTCGCCGCCCCCGCACACCGGCACGGCTGCGGCCCACAACCTCGGCCGACGGTAGAGTGCATCCCAGGCGCCGAACCCGCCGATCGACTGTCCGGTCACATAAACGCGCTTGGGGTCCACGGGATACTTCTCGAGAACCGAGTCGAGTACGGCGAGGGCGGCGGCCATCTCGGGCACGGGCTGCTCGTCGGCCTCGAAGTTGGTTCGCTCCCTGTTCATCTTGGTCCACATGGCGCCTCGGCGGCACTGAGGCGCCAGAACGAAGCACGGGTTCTTCGCCTGTGCCTCGGCCGACCAGAACTCGTACGCCAGGTCCATCGGCCCGACGTTGTCGTCGCCTCGCCGCCCCGCGCCGTGCAGGAAGAAGATCAGCGGCAGCCTGTGGCCGGGCGAGGCCTGAGGCGGGACATACAGCCGCCACGGCAGCTTCGCCGGCTCCGTCGCGACCCCCGACTCCATCGCCAGGATCAGCGGCACACGCGCGGGGTCAACCTTGGGATAGTCCGGATCGGCCCTCTTCGCCGGAGCAACTTCCCGCGGGCGTCGCCCGGTCGAGGCCGCGTCATCCGCCGGCGGCCCCGACGACGGCTGCGTGGCGGCCGCGGGGGCCAGGAAGATCTCCAGCGCGTTGGGCACCCACCCCGACTCCCAATGGTGCCTGAACGTGAGTTCGTTGTCGTAGCGATGCGGCACGCCGTGGGCCTCGAGCAGACTGTGGAACTTGCGGGTATCGCCGCCGAAGGTACTCTTGCCCAGGATCGTGAGGCGCGGCGGTCCCTTGGCGAGTTCGCCCCCCCGCTGCTTCACCAGGTTCACCGGCACGTAGGGCGCCGCCTGTTCGGGCGTACCGAAGTGGTGCTTGCTGGCGTAGCCGAGCTTGGCCTCGGTCATCATCAGCGGGGCGTCCCAACTGCACACGGCGCCGAAGAACGCCGGGTCGCGGAGCAGCAGGCTCACCGCGCCCCACCCGGACTTGCTGAACCCGATCAACAGCCGGTCCGCCGGCTTGCCGCTCGCGGGGAAACGGCTCTCCACCAGCGGCACCACGACTCGCTTGATGAAGTCCTCGTGCCGAATCCGCGGGTTCGTGGCGTGCGCCCCGTACCACGGCACGGTGTCGAACGACATCGTCACACAGATCAGCCCGTGGCGGTTATGGGCATCGGCCCTGCGGACCTCGGCCAGCCCGTCGCCGTACCGTCCGCCGATCCCGCCCTCCACGGGCAGTACGTAGAGTGTGCGATACGTCCGCCCGGCCTCAATGCTGTCCGGCAGAAGCACCTCGACGGTGCTCGTCCGCCCGAGGTAGGGGCTATCGATCCTGAAAACCTTGACGCCCTTGGCCGCGTCATCCACAGGGCCCTCGATCTTGACTTCCGGCTCGGCCGCCTCCGCCCCGGCCGCCAGCATCGCCAGCCCAATCACGAATGCCATCATGCCAGTCTCCCGTTCGCCTTCTCACCGACCCTCTCCCGTCGCCGCGCCGGCGACGGAGCCCTTGCCAAGGCCGCAGTAGGCGGGGCCGTTGGTAAGTTCGATCGCGACCTTGCCGCTCTCGACGGGGACGGCGGCCTTCGCGCCGGTCATATCCCACACGTCCACGGCGTCGGCACCGGTCACGGAAATCTCGACGGCGTGCGGCTCGCCGGTGGTCCAGGCCGCCAGCATCGTCTTGCCGGAGGCATGCGCAAACACGAAAACGTAGTCATCGTCCGCGTGGCCGGGCAGGCGCTTCCCGAACGCGCAGCCGTCCAGGACGGTGGTGAGGGTCCGGAACGCCTGGTAGGCGACGGTGGTCGTCTTGTCTCGGTTGAGCAGTCCCTTGTCGCCGCGAGTGGACTCGCTGCGAGACTTCCACTCGTAGTGGATGTTGATGGGCACCTTCAGCATGAGGCAGACAAGGTAGTTGCGGGTGACCGACTGGGCCTGCAGGCGTTCCCATTGGTCCCTCGGGTGTTTCCGGAACTCCGGGGCGTTCTGGTTGATGCCGTACTCGCTCTGGATGAACGGGTAGCTCCTGGCGGCGCCATGCCTGCCCATCATCTCGCGCATCTCGGCGGCCCATTGGATGTTCCGCTCCACCTCGGCGTTGCGGCCCGGGTCGCCGTAGGCGTGGAACGAGAAACCGTCCACCTTCCTGCAGATGCCCCGTTCGAGGCACCCCTCGTACCATCGGCGGGCCTTCCTCCAGCCGATGTGGATCAGCGACGGGGCGACGATGGTGCAGTTCGGGGCCGCTTTGCGCATCGCGGGCACCGCCTCCTCCAGCATGTCCATGTACTGGTCGGGGTCCGGCTTCGGCTTCCAGAAGCCGCTGTTGGACTCGTTCCAGATCTCGAAGACGATTCTCCTGCCCTTGTACCGCCGCGCCATGGCGGCCGCATAGTCGGCGAAACCCTCCCGCCCCGCGGCCGTGCGGACGCCCATCCAGTGCTGGTCGGGCTCGTACAGCTTGTTGCCGAACGCCAGGACGCACAGGAAGCCGAGGTCGTGCTCCTCCAGCGTGTCGATGAACTCGTCGGCCGCCTCGAAGTCGTACACGCCCTTTTCCTTCTCGATCTGCGTCCACAGGATGCCCCGACGCACCCATCGCACATTCGCCTTCTTCATCAGGGCGAAGTCCTTCTCGTTCAGCTCGTGGCCGGAGACATTGACGCCGAACGAATCGGGGACGACCGGCTTGGGAAACGATTGGGCCATCGAGAGACTCCCACAGACAGCTAGCGCGAGGCCGACCAGCCGGAAGCTGATCCGATGCCGCGACGGATGGGTCATGCTGAGGACCTGCCTTTCTCCTCGGGCGGCCGCGCTTCGCGTCGTCCGTGCTGGTCGATGTACATCTGGCGGAACAAAATCCACGGGTCGAGCAGGATGCGGTCCTCGAACGTTTCGCCCGGCTCGATGACGGCGAAGACGAAGTGGCTGTGCTCGTGCCCGCCCACGCCGACGCCCGCGCCGCGGGCCATCTGCTCGCCGGCGGCGAGAGGGCGCCCCTGCACGTCGTGATTCAGGTAGCCGATCAGGTGGTGAACCTGGACCACCCACGTCGAGCCATCGGGCCAGGTGTGCCGGCCCCGCCAGCGGTTGTTGTTGTGCCCGTCGTACGTCGTGTTGAACAGCCCGTGTTCGTCGATCTCGAACGGGGCGAAGATCGGCGTGCCGGCCGGGTGGTTGAGGTCCAGCCCGCCGTGCGCCGCCGCGCCGAAATACGCCCCCAGCCAGCAGTCCTCGCCGTTGTAGCAGTCGCGGATGTTCAGCCCGCCGGGCGGCAGCGGGCACCACGGATGCAGCAGGTCGGGGCAAACGCCGGCGCCCGCCTCGTGGACGCCCAAGCGAGCGGCCTTGCGCGGGCGGCAGTCGCCGTGCTCCTCGGTGAGGAACTCGAAGATAGCGTCCGCGGCGTCGAGATAGACGGCCATCCCGTCGAGGATCCACGGCTCGTAGAAGCTGCGCTGCGTGGCGACCTCGCGCCAGAGCGTGTGCGGCCGGCCGTCCACTTCCAGCGTGGCCGTGAACTCGTAGTTGGTCACCGCGCCCGACTGCTGGACCTTGGGCGTCTCGAGCGTGGTGTGTGTGACGCGGGCGGCCGTGTCGAGCAGCTTCAGCCGCCGCGTATCGCCGGCGGCGAGCGTGTACACGAGTTCGTCGCCGCGGTCCATCTCGACCGCGGTGAGCGTGGGGCGGGCGTCCTTAGTAATCGTGGCCATGCCGTCTTACCTTGGGCGAGCGGCCCGCCGTCGGGAGCCGCGCCGAGCAATCGCCCGAACCCCGAGGGTAACCCTCACCGCCATGTGGGGATCTTGTCGTGATCCCAGTATTCGTAGATACCGTAGTCGTCGTCCTCGGGGTATCCGCCGTTGCGGCAGTCGAGCAGTTCCACCTCGTCGAGCGGCTCGGAGTGGCCATCGACGAACAGCCCGGCCGTCCCGCCGGGGTGCGCCAGCCAGACCGCCTTCTGCTTGCCCGCATGGAACCGCCCGAACTTGTGGGAGCCCCGGAACGTCCCGCCCCAGTCGGACGCCGTGCATGCGATGAACAGGATCTCCTGCGGGCGCTCGGCGTCGTGCTGCAGGAGCAGCGTGAGCTTGCCCTTCTTGGCCCCGTCGCACCATTGGGGTATGGCCGCCTCGCCATATAACTCCTTCCAGCATTGCCTGTCGCGTCCGGGCCTGGCCAGTGTGTTCAGATGAGGCTCGTAGGCGCCGCAGTAACCGTACTCCCCCTGCATTTCCTCAACCGGATCCTCGGGGCACTTGGCGATCTCCGCATTGCCCAGCGTGTCGAAGTTCTCGGACAGGTGGAACCAGTACCAGGGGCGCTGCTGGCGGTCGCCGCCTTCCCACGTCCAGGACGGCGCGGAGGGCACGGCCCCCTCGTGCTCGCTGGCGTACAGCGCCGCCGCCAGGCCGACGGTGTGCTTGTGCGAGAGGCACACCGATTGCTTCGCCAATGCCTTGGCCTGGTCCAGCATGGGCATCAGGATCGTCACCAGCAGGGCAATGATGGCAACGACGACGAGCAGTTCGATCAACGTGAAGCCACGCTTCCTCGCCGCAGGCAGTTCGATTAGAGTGAAGACTTTGTTTCGCAACTTCGCACCTCCGTGCAGGGGAACGAGGTCCACAAGCTAGGGTCCGAATGTTCCATCTTCCCAGAGCCATTCCTTGATGCCGGGCCCGCCCCAGTCCGGGTCCCAAACCCGTTTGGGACGCTCGTTGGCCGTATTCTGAAGCCTCATCGATCCGCACGCCTCGACGTGCCCGTCGGCGAACATGCCGTTGACCGTCTCGAGGTGCGTCAGCCACAGGCCCATGTTCGGGCGCGCCCCCACGTTGCTGTGGGTCACCCACCATTCGAAGCTGTAATGCGACTGATCGAGCGGGTCGCCGTCGGTCGTGCAGCCGATCATCAGGAAGTTGTCGGGCGTCGGGCATTGGTCCATGTGGAACCGCGTGAACCCGTAGCTCGAACTCCACAGGGGCGGGTGCGTCACCGACATGAACACGGCGTCGGCCGTCTCGGTGGCGTTGTTGGCATCGACGTGTTTGCTCGCGTACATGCCGTACTTGCCGCTGGTGCTCTTGAGGCACCGGATGGCGTCGTTTTCCTGCGTGCCGTACTCGCCCCAGCCCGGGTGCGTGCCGTCGTCGCCGACCATGATGTGATACTGCGGCCCCCACAGGTACTGGAACCAGTGCCGCCACGTATGGTGCCCGCCCTCGCGGACCGAGGCATCCGGATGGCTCGACGAGATCCGCCCCACCGCGCCGGGAAAAATCGTGTCGAACTCGGCCGCGTAGATTGCGATGGCCAGCCCCACTTGGTGCTGGTGGCCGGCGCAGACGGACCGCTTGGCGAGTTCCTTGGCTTGCTGCAGCGTCGGCATCAGGATCGTCACCAGCAGGGCGATGATGGCGACCACGACGAGCAGTTCGATCAAGGTGAAGCCACGCTTCCTCACCGCAGGGAATTCGGTCAGGGCGAGGCCTCGTCGTCGCGGCCGGGCGGGGAACCGGGATTTGGCGAAGGGCGGATTCAGGTTATCCATGGCGCACTCCTTGCGCGCCGGCATCACGTACGTCGCGCGAGCAGGAGGGGCGCAGACCCTGCGCCCCTCCAATTCTCTTCATCCATGTCCGAGCCATCCGTGCCCGTGGTTTCCACAGAAGTATAGGTCGAGCGGGCCTCAGGACCGCCCCTCGGCTTCGCTCACGACCTTCCCTTCGACGCGCTCAGGACCTTCCCTTCGACAAGCTCAGGACCTGCGGCGGCGGCGAATCGCGATCAGCACACCGCCGAGGCCCAGCAGAACCGCGGTGGCCGGTTCGGGGACCTCGTTGAAGATCGTCGCCGAGTACGTGCCGGCGTCGCTGTTGCCCGTGGTCAGCACCAGGTCATCTTCCACGGTGCTCGGGTCGTCCTCGTCGGTCAGATCGCCGTCGGTCAGGACGGCATACTCGGACTCTGTAGTCCGACTTACCGTCATTGCCGGCGGTGGCGTTGCGGTAAACCAGCGTCTGCGTGTCGTTCGGGACGTGCCAGTCCGGCGCCGGCGTGGCCAAGCTGTTGCGGGCGATGTTGGCCATCACCAACACGTCGCCGTTGCTGATGATCCCGGGCGACGAGCTGAGCAGCGTCCAACTGGTCATCTTGTTCCCCAGCGTCTCCTCGGCGTGGGCCACCGGGGTCACCGGATCAACGTTGGACAGGCTGTACGCGGCGAACTGGAAGTCGCTGGCCGTGTTGTTCAGCGGGTCGCCGCCGGCGTCGTCGGTGGTCAGCGTGACCTGCAGCGTGTTGCTGCCCGAGGCCGGGTCCGTCAGGTAGTAGATCGCGCTCCAGTTGTCCTTGTCATCGCCGTCCACGGACTGTACGAAGCCGGTGTTGCTGGCGTAGTCCAGCGTCGCGTCGAGATCGCCAAGCGTCCCGCCGGCCGTGATGGCGACCGCCAGGAAGTCCCCGCCACTCATGTCGAACGTGATCGAACCCGAACTGACCACCGTGCCGTCGAGCTGGGCGCTGGCCATGCTATTCTCCACGACGATGGCCGCGTCCGCGCCGGTGGCTGTGACGGCCGCCAGAAGGGCGACACTCGCGATCACTGCTGCTGTCTTCATGCTCTTCATCGTTCTTTCTCCTTGCTTCGCGTCAGAACTCAAATCTGCCAGTCCCCATTGATCCAATTGCCGAACTGTCTGCATCTCGTGCCATCGCGTCTCCTTCTCTGAGCGTCTCGACTCGTGCTTCTTCGCTCTCTGGAAACTGCGTTTCCCTCGCGTTCTTTCGCACGCGCCCGGCCGGCGGACGCGAGTCGTCCGCCCTCCGGGTACACGCGAGCGCCCTCGCCGCGAGCGCCCTCGCCGCGAGAGCTTCCGCGGCGAAGGCGCCCACGCCTGCGCTATTTCGCTACGCCATTCTCTTTTCCATTGCCCGCGTCGGCGCGCTCAGGACCTTCCCTTCGACAAGCTCAGGACCTGCGGCGCCGGCGAATCAGCAGGCCCACCGCGCCCAGGCCGAGTACGGCCAGAGAGGCGGGCTCGGGAACGTACGTCACGGTCAGCACACCGTTCGTGGTGTCGGCGTTGAACGTCCAGCCCGTGTCGCCGGGGCCGGTGTACTGGTCCACGGCGGGATCGAACGCCAGCCCCTCGTCCGTCAACGTGTCGGCCGTCAGGATCGTCCACGTGCCAGGCGTGGGGGTTGCGGCGCCGTCGAAGGAGGGCTTGAGGAGGGCGCCGCCGCCTTGGACGGCGTCATACATGAACACGGCCGTCCCCGTCACAGCGACCTTCCTCATGCCGGACGGCGTCGTGATTGCGTCGCTGTCGATGATCGCCTCAAAGTGGCTGTACTCCGCGAAATCAGCGCCGCCCTGGGCCTGAACGTCGGTCCCCGCCCCGGTGACGCTGCCGTCCAGGATCAGCGTGCCCTCACCGTTGGCCAGGCTGGTGCTGCCAACGAGGAACTGGCCCTGGATCGTGGTGTCGGCGGCCGCGGAGAAGGTGCCAATCCCATTACCCGGCGCGGAGGTGGAATCAGTGGCGAACTCGAGGGTACCCTGGAAAACGGCCGTTCCCCCGGTCTGCGTGTACTTGACGTCTCGGGTCTTCCACCCGAACCTGACATCCCCGCTGAACGTCGCCGAACCGTCGTTCAACTGATACTCTTGAAGAACGCTGTGCGAGTTACCACCAAAGCCGCCGATATTCGTAGCCGTGACGGTGCCGCCGTCCTGGATGAACTGATCGACCCCGCCGTCGTCGTAACCTCGGCCAAGATTGATCTGCGTGACACTGAGCGTCCCGCCCTCGATCTTGTATGTGGAGCTGCCGTCTCTATCTGCCGAGAACATCAGATTGCCGCCAATCGAGACGGTGCCGCTTTTGTGGATCACGTAGCCCACGTCGGCCTTGTCATCGCGGTTGAGATTGAAGTCGTTGGTGATCGTCAGATCGGCGTTGATCTCCAGATAGGTGGGATCGGGGTCGGCAAGCCGATCGATCGAGTCCACGGAAACAGCCGAGGTGATCGTGACGGGATGGGCGCTGTCATTGGTGAAATTCCGCATGTCCACGATGTCTGCGACTCCGGGAAGCACCAGCGGATCGGAACCACCGACGTCCCAGTTGCTCAAGGTGTGCCAACTGTAGTCTCCACTGTCGTTGTCGAACACATACGTCGCCGCGTCCGCGGCCGTGCCGACCAGCGCCGCCACCACAACCATCGCTACCAGTGTCTTCATGCTCTTCATCGCTCTGTCTCCTTGCTAAGTGCTCTAAACCGTGTGTTCTCCGTTGCTCGAAATCGCTCCAGCGCGCCCGACCGTCGGACGCGCGTCATCCGCTACAGGTGCTTCGTTACGCCGCTCTCCGACGCCGAATCAGCAGGCCGACGCCGCCCAGGCCCAGCACGGCCAGAGAGGCGGGCTCGGGAACGTACCTCACCTGGAGTTCCCCGGAGGTGGTATCAACGACCTGGAAGTCCCAGCCCACATGGTCGCCGCTACCCGGGTCGTAGACATCCACACCGGCGGCAAACGCCAAGCCGTTGTCCGTGATCGTGCCGTCACACGTCAGGATCGTCTTCCAGGAGAACGCGGCCGGTGTCGCCTCGTCGTCGAACGACAGGTCCAGCGCGGCGGCGAGGCCGCTGTCGCCGACGTTGGCCTCGAACAGCACGTTGCCATCGATGTCGATCTTGCGCATGTTGGCGTCCCAGTCGTCCAGGGCGTCCTGGTCGATGATGGCCTTGAGCGTGCCTTGCTCGCGCACGTTGAAATCGCCGCCCACGGTCAGGTCCGAGCCGCTCGACTTGCTGCCATCGAGCACCAGCGTGCCGGTGCCCTCGCCGTTCTGCTCGCCGATTTCCACTGTGCCGGTCACCGAGGTGTCGGCAGAGTCCGAGAGGGTCGCCGTGCCGACGCCGGGGTCGTTCGTGGCGGCCCCGATGTCGAGGCTTCCGAAGCTGGCGGTGCCGCCGCTCTGGTTGAACTCGCAGCCCGCGGCCTTCCAAGCGAGGTTGGCATTGCCGCTACAAGTCAGCGATCCGCCGGTCATGTTGTATTTCATCGAACCCCCGGTGTAGACGCTGCTGCCCCACTCCATACTGCCCGCCGTGACCGTGGTTCCGGCGCTCTGGTTAAAATTGACGTCGCTGCCGCCGTCGCCCCGCCCCATGGCCAGCTTGTTGGTCACCGTCAAGGTGCCGCCGTTCATGTCATAGTCCCCGACCGACTGCCGCGCGCTCAGATTGAAGTTGTCACAGCTCACGGTACCGGCGTCGTGGGTGGCGCCCCACGCGTGGCCGTCCTTCCCACCCAGGACCAGGTCCCCGACGACTGCGAAGTTGGCGTTAATGTCGAGGTAATTCGACTTGCTATAGGTCAGCTCGAAGTAGGCGCACGTCGCGGCCGCGTCAATCGTGATCGGATTGCCCGAGGTGGAGCCGGTGACAACGTCACCGAGGTCGACCGAGTCCGCGGCGGTGGGCTGCCCGTCGGGGTTCCAGTTTGCGTCGGTGTTCCAGCTCATATCCGGCGCCCCGCCGCCGTCCCATGTAATCGCCGCCGCCGTGCCGGCCAGCGCCGCCACCACAACCATCGCTACCACTGTCTTCATGCTCTTCATTGCTCTGTCTCCTTCATCTCTGTTCAAGCTCGAAACATCTCCGTTCGTCCAACTGCGAGATCTGTTCGCGTCCTGTGCCATGCCTGCTCCTTGTCTGAGCGTGTATGTCCTTTCTTGTTCGCTCCGAAAGGTTCTCTGTCCGTATGTTCCTCATTCACACGCGTTCGACCACCGAACGCGCATCTGCCATCTCGTGGCGTTCGTACACGCCTTCGCCGGCGCCGCCGGTCGATTCGCCGACGAACAGCGGCATCTCGGCCGGCTGCATCACCAGCGTGCCCGGCCAGTCCCCGCCGCCGCCGGCGAACCAGTTCAGGCACGCCCGGATATACGGCGACACCCGCGGCGGGCGAAGGCACGTCAGGCTCGGCGTCAGATACCGGGCGGCGCTCAGCGCGTCGTCGCCCGCGCAGACGTCGATCTCCTCGCCGACGTCCAGGCCGGAGTCTCGCAGGGCCCGCATGGCCCCGGCCGCGGCCGAGTACGTCGCGCAGAACAGCGCCTTCGACGCCAGCCGCCCCGAACGCACCGCCTCCACCGTCGCCCGGTAGGCGTGGGGGATGGCCGACCCGAAGACTTCCACCGGATCGTTGATCAGCTCGCCCTCGGCGTCGTGGGCGGCCAGCCAGAGCCGCCAGCTCTCGATTCGGCCGCGGGTGATGGGGTTCATCGGCTCGACGTTGAGGCAGTCCACCTGCCGGTGCCCCCGGGCGCCAAGGTGGTCCAGCAGTCGATGGATGCTCGCCGGGTTCGACAGGCGTACGCACGGGATGTCGTACGCCGAGGTGTCTTCCTCGAGCACGACGACGGGGCAGGGGCCGGCCTGAATGCGCCGCAGGACATGGCGGGGGAATTCGTCGGCGATGGCGGCGAAGAATACGCCGTCGAGGCCGCGGAGGGCCTCGTCGATGCAGGGGTCGTCCCAGTGCGTGTAGGCGATGAACTTGAGCGTCCAGCCGCGCTCGCGGGCCATGGTGTCCGCGCCGCGGTGCCAGACGAACGTCGTGGAGGTCGGGTACGCCGGCGCAACCATGCCGATGTGCAGCCGGGAGGCGTCGGATTCCGGCAGCGCGAACCGCCCCGAAGCCCCGCGGACGAGATGACCGTCCTCGACCAACTCGCGCAAGGCCTTCGTCACCGTTCGGGAATTGACCCCGAGTTCGGAGACTAACTCGCTGTGAGAAGGAAATCCGCGCAGGCGGTAATCACCGTGACGAATCCGCTCTCGCAGGCTCTCTGCGATCTCCAGGTACTTCGCCAATACCTCAAGCTCCGTAAGAACGATATGCGATGCTCAAATGCATCGAAAACAATTCTACACCATTTTGTCGCATTGTCAAGCTTGAAATCCGCCGCCATTTCTCTTCCTGTAGGCGTGCGGCGGCCGAGGCATCGGCCCATTCACCGCGTTGAAACCTGGAGCCGGGAGCCCATGGACGCCAAGACACTGCATCGTAAGTTGATGGCCGGATACCAAGGCTGGTTCAACACGCCGTGCGACGGCTGCGGGATGGGCTGGCGTCACTACGCCAAGCGCCGCGCCGAGGAACTCACGCCCGAGACGTGCAAGATCGACGTCTGGCCCGACACGAGCGAGTTCGATGACGACGAACTGTGCAAGACGGGCATCCGCTACGCCGACGGGACGCCGGCCAGGCTGCCCAGTTCGTGCAACCGCAAGACGGTCCTGCGGCACTTCGGCTGGATGCGGGCGTACGGGCTCGACGGCGTGTTCGTGCAGCGATTCCACCCGTACTGCGCCGAGCGGGAGCGCTTCGCCCACACGCTGAAGGTGCTGGACTACTGCCGCGAGGGCGCCCGGCTGCACGAGCGCTGCTACGCGATGATGTACGACCTGAGCGGCATGCGCGGCGAGGACGCTTCCCCCGTCATCGACGACTGGAAGCGGCTGCTGGACGACACGGCCCTCGTGGAGGACAAAATGTACCTCCACCACCACGGCCGGCCGGTGGTGACGGTGTGGGGGCTCGGCTTCAACGATCGGCCGCACTTCACCTGGCGGGACTGCATGCCGCTGGTTGAGTTCCTCAAGGACTGGGGGGCCACGTTGATGCTCGGCCTCCCGACCGGCTGGCGCGAGCAGCCGCAGGAGCACCTGCCGGACCCCGATCCCTCGAAGCGCCCCGTCGTCCGCTGCTGGGACTGCTTCGAAGACCCGGCCATGCTCGACGCGATCCAGATCGCGGACATCCTCCTTCCGTGGTCCGTCGCCCGGGCCGAGACGCTCGAAGGCGCCGAGCGAATGGCGCGGGACTTCTGGATACCGGATATCCAGTGGTGCGCCGAGCGCGGCATCGAGTACATGCCGGTGGTGTATCCGGGCTTCAGTTGGCACAACCAGCGGCCGGGCGCCGTGCGCGACCGGGTGCCCCGCCGGCGCGGCGCGATGCTGTGGAAGCTGTACTACGAGGCCGTCCGCGCCGGGGCGACCATGATCTACCAGGCGATGTTCGACGAAATGGACGAGGGGACGGCGATCTTCAAGGTCGATCCGAACCCGCCCGGGCCCGAGGGCCTGTTCATCGACCTCGAGGGCGTCGCCAGCGACCATTACCTGAGGCTCGTGGGCGAGGCCGGGCGGATGCTTCGCGGCGAGATCCCGCTTCAGGCCCCGTGCCCGCTGCTCGGCTGACCCGCCGCCGACGGGCGAAGCCGCGTCCGGGCGGACACGGCACGTCACGGGCCGACGGGCACGCCTCGAACCGCATCCAATGACGACTGCGGCGCGTCCCAGCGGCGCAGGTTCTCCAGGAGCGTGCGCCGGTACTCCTCGGCCGCGGGAACGTCCACGGGGCGCGGCCGGGCGCCGACCCAGCCGAGGAAGTTCTCCGAGTAGAGCTTCCGGAGCGTCTCGCGCGAGAGCCCCAGCCCATGCAGCGTGCCCCACTCGGTTTCGAACGGCTCGGCGGTCTCGAAGAACCGCCGCTGCCGGGCGACCTGGGTCGCCGCATGCGCGGCCGCGCCGTCGAGCGGCGCGCGATTGTCGGTGCCGAACAGAATCCGGTCGGCATAGCGCTCGAAGAACGCCCGCCAGCCCGCGGGGTCGCGTGAGAAGTTGACGTACATCTCGCTGCCGGGCGTTAGGTCGAGGCGGACATTCGGGTACCGGGCGAGCAGCGATTCGGCGCGCGGGCGGTCATCGGAGAGGAAGTAGAAATGCGGCAGCGTGACCTGGAGGCCGCCGAACCGGTCGAGCACGTCGTCCACCTGCCCGTACAGGTCTTCCAGGGAGGCGTAGGTGCCGTCGCCCCAGAAGTTGTTCTTTCGGCGGGCCCAGTCAGGACAGGCGTCGGCGTCCCAGAACGTGGCGGGGTCGCCCACGTGCATCAGCAAGGGAACCTGCTCGGCGGCCAGGAAACCGTAGAAGCCGTCGTACACGGGATCATTGAGCGGCAGGCCCAGCGCCTTCTGGGTGTTCGGCTTCCCCTCGATCATCTTGACGCCGTCGGCGCCCGCCGCGACCAGCTGCCGGGCCTGGGCGGCGAGGTCCAACCCGTCGCGGAGGCGCGGCGGTGGGTACACCAGGCCGGGGAACGCCCAGAAGCCCTCCGGCGAGGCCCGCTTGGCCGACAGGACGAGCAGGTTCTGCGCCTCGCGTCCCGCGCCGCAGGCGGATAGGCTCATCAGAGCCATCCCCGCCAGCCCCGCTTCGCGGATGACGCCGGCGAGTTCGCGCAGCCCCGAGGCGGCATGGACGTGGAAGTGCGCGTCGAAGACGAGCAGATCGGTGAATGGGCTCACGGCTTCATCCTTCCTTGATTGCGGGGCGACCATCGCCGTCGCCGCCGCGCCCCACCCGCAGGCAAGACGCCGCACAACCGACCCGCTCAGCATAGCCCGCCGAGCCCGGCCGGGCTCCCCATTCTTCGGGCGTAACGTATTCTCGATACTGGATGCCGGATTTTTGGTATGACACCTCCCGGTCAAATCTGGTCAGATATGGGGGGGGTACCCGTGTATCATGAATGATAGCACCAGGGAGGTGCGAACAATGACTACTTCCGTTGCCCATCTGCCGTCGGCCGTGATCGGAGGCATCCTTATGGTGGGTTTCGCCTTTGCCGCGGCTGCCGCCGCCGCCGAACTGCCCAAGCCGGGCTTCCCGCAGTCGGCCGGGGCGCAGCTGAAGACGCACAACTTCAGGCCGGAGGTACTCGAGCAGGTCCACAAGCTGGGCTTCCGCAGCGTCCGGCGCGGGTTCTACTGGAACGCCGTCGAGAAGCAGAAGGGCGTGTACACGTTCGACGACTACGACGAGACGATGGCCCGGGCGAAGGAGCTCGGTCTCACGGTCGTCGGCGTGCTGTTCGGCGGGAACAACCTGTATGAGAACGACGGGCGCGGGGGCATTCAGACCGAGGCGGGGCGCCAGGGGTTCGCCGGGTTCGCCGCGGCGCTCGCCGAGCACTACAAGGACCAGAACGTGCTGTGGGAGCTCTGGAACGAGCCCAACGTCCGCACCTTCTGGCGGAAGGACGGCAAGCACAACTCCGACGAGTTTGCGAAGGAGTACACGGACCTCGCCAAGGCGGTCGTCCCGGCGATGCTGAAGGCCGACCCGGACTGCTTCGTGATGGCGGGGTCGGTGTCGAACTACTGGCGGCCGTCGTACGAGTGGACGGAGTTCTGTTTCAAGCGGGGCATCCTCAAGACGGGCATCCGCGCCTGGTCGGTTCATCCGTACGGCGTGAAGACGCCGGAGGAATTCGCCGTCGGGCACAACATCACGCGCAAGCTGCTGAAGCAGTACGGCGCGCCGGACCTGCCGATGCTCAACACCGAGCGCGGCTTCGCCGTCAAGGAGACCCACGAAGGCTGGTCGGGCGGGTCGAAGGAACGCGCCCGCGAGTTCCAGGCGTGGCACTTCGTCCGGCAGTTCATGGCCGATCAGTTGCACGGCATCCCGCTGACGATGTGGTACGAATGGGGCGGGGACAAGTTCGGCCTGGCGGATGGGGGCGGCTCGCGCCCGGTCTATCCGGCCGCCAAGGCCATGTTCGAGCAGCTCAGCGGCTTCCGCACCGTCGGCCGCATCGACACGGGGCATCACCTGGATTACGTCGTGCTGATGGAGAACGGGAACCAGCAGAAGAAGCTGGTCGTCTGGACCGCGCCGCCCGCGGGCGACGCGCCCGATAAGGCCTTCCCGCACCAGGTGGAGATCCGCCTGGGCGCGGACGGGCCGGTGTCCTGCGTGGACCTCGAAGGTAAGCCCGTGGCGGTGCAGGTTGCCGACCAGAAGCTTCGCGTGACGGTGAGCGGCGCGCCGCAGTACCTGAGCATACCGGCCGGCGCGACGGTCGCGGCCCAGTCGATCCCGCCGCTCAAGGCGCCCGTGGCCGAGGCCGCCCCGCCGCCGGAGGGCGCGACCGACCTGAAGCTGTTCGACGAGAGCGTGGCGTGGAAGTTCACCGAGAACACGGGCAAGGGCTCGTTCGAGGTCGCGAAGGCCGACGACGGCAGAGCGATCGGCGTGGTGAACTACGACTTCACGAAGTCCAAGTCGCGCACGACGCCGTACGTGCTGGCGAGCGCCCCGGTGAGCATCTCGGCCGGGCCGACGCACGTGCTTCTCTACGCCCGTTCGCCGGTCAAGCAGCGCCTCACCTTCCGCCTGGTGGACGAGACGGGGCAGACCCATCAATACAAGGGCAAGATCGAGGGCACGGGCGAGTGGGAGGCCATCCGCATCCCGCTGACCCGCCGCCTCGAGCACTGGGGCGGCGCCAAGGACGGCACGAAGCACTACCCGCTCAAGCAGATCGTCTTCAGCGTGCCCCTGCCCGATGAGCAGCACAAGACCGGCAAGGTCGAATACGCCGACGTCGTCACCGTGGGCAAGGGCGCCGCGCCGAAGCCGCAGGCGGCGCCGCAACCGGCCGCCGCCCCCACCGGCCCGGCGGGGCCCGTCGATCTCAAGCTGTTCGAAGCGGGCACCGAATGGGAATTCCTCAAGAACACCGGCGAGGGCTCGTTCGAGGTC